>Ga0080007_1065390_pt1 | contig 18803 bp, 21 predicted proteins | sample OctOCTMetagenome_FD_69210 | JGI IMG/M metagenome (GOLD analysis project Ga0080007, IMG submission 69210) | Hot spring and microbial mat streamer communities from Octopus Spring Streamers, Yellowstone National Park, USA - OCT_B (SPADES... | ecosystem: Environmental > Aquatic > Thermal springs >...
CCATAGGGGCCGACTTCGTGCCGCCCCCCATATATGCAGGCGGCTTGAGGTACCACGGCGTGGCCCCCACACTCTCCTACCTCATGCACAAGGGCTGGGTCGAGGGCAGAGACTACGACCAGGAAACGGTCTTCAAGATGGCGCAGCTGTTCGCCCAGCTCGAGGGCTACGTGCCGGCCCCAGAAACCGCCCACGTCCTCCCCGCAGTCAAGGAGGTGGCAGACGAGGCCAAGAAGACTGGCGAAAGAAAGGTCGTGCTGATAAGCTTCAGCGGACACGGCCTGCTGGACCTGGCCAACTTCGCCGACGTGCTGGGGTTCGCCAAAGGCTAAGCCGTAGAAAGGCTTAAAAACCGGTTGCCGGCAACGGGCCCATGCGGGCCCTCAGGCTCGGGTCGCTCCCTATTTCGAGAAGTGGCTCCTCCTCGGCGTAATCCTGGGCGTCGTGGCCGACCTCTCGGCGCTGGCCTTCTACTTCGCTCTGAGGGGGCCGAATACCTCTTCCTGGAAGGGCTGACGGGGTCTCTCGATGCCCAGGCCTCTCGGCGAGGGACCTTGAAGTATCGATTCAGCGCGGCCAGATATTATCTGATCCCTCTAATCACAGCGGCGGGCGGAGCCATCCCGGGGCTTCTGGTGTACTACCTGGCGCCTGAGGCCGAGGGGCACGGCACCGACGCCGCTATCGCCGCCTATCACTACAGGCAGGGAAGGATTAGGTGGAGGGTTGCGCCCATAAAGCTGTTGGCCTCCGCCGTCACCATAGGGAGCGGCGGAAGTGTGGGGCGCGAGGGACCGATAGCGCAACTGTCGGCGAGCTTGGGGTCTATGGTGGCCGACCTCCTGGGCCTCTCTCCCGAGGATGGGCGGATCGCCGTAGCCGTTGGCATAGGCGCCGGGATAGGGGCCATATTCAAGGCCCCTCTAGGGGGAGCATTACTGGCGGCCGAGATACTCTACAGGAGGGACATGGAGGTCGAGGTGGTCTACCCCGCGCTCGTGGCGTCCGCGGTCGGCTACTCCATATTCGGCTCGGTCGTGGGCTTTGCCCCCATATTCGGCCAACTACACCGAGGCGTTCAACCCGGCGGCCCTCCCCCTCTACGCCGTGCTGGGAGCCGCGGTGGGGCTGGTGGGCCTGCTCTACATAAGGGCGTTCTACGGCATACATAACGCCTTCAAGAGGCTCCGCGTGTCTCCCTACCTCAAGCCTGCGTTGGGCGGGCTCTTGACCGGTGCGATGGCGTTGCTGGCCCCCGAGGTTATGGGCGTAGGCTACGGCTGGACAAGCCTCCTCGAATATGGGAGACTCGACTCCTTCCCGTCGGCTGTCCATACCGCACGCGCATAGAAGTTTTTCCCGCCGAGGCAAAAATTAAATACCGCGGAGCTGGAGGTAACAGCCAGGGCGGCCGAGCGGCCCAAGGCGCTGGACGTGAGATCTGCCGACGGGGTATCCCGTCCCCGCAAAGGGGCGTGGGTTCAGGCCGAGCCGCCCAGAAATCCCACCCCCAGCACCACGGTTCCAACATACGGTTCTCACGGCGTGGAACGACTCTCTGTCCTAAACTAAGGCCGTTGATCGAAGCCCTAGATGTCAAAAACAACTAAAAACACTTCGGTCGTCGATCTACGGAGACCCAGGAGGCTCCGTCCTGGCGGCTGTCCTCGCCGTGTTGGTTCTTGCGGTCGTGTCGGCAGTATCGGGTTCAAGGGCCGCGTCCGACGTATTGCACGGAGGCGCCGCGATGTATCTAGTCTCGCTACACTCATGTCCGTGTTGCAGATACGAGCGAGAGGGCAAATATTGATTACCTAATACGGCGATTATTCCCGGGCCACCCCGGATAGCATGCGCCATAGTTCTCGATGCGCCGGCCGACGAAGTTGCCCACGTGACGCAGAGGGCCGCCGGTAGTGCATATATCTATATCCACGATAGGCCGAATGGCGGCAGGTCGGCGGCTCGACATACTTCCATCCAAGCCCCTATCTGGGCTAAAACGCGGCCTTTGAACGGAGGGCGTTTATTCTTAACAACGCAAAGGGAAGGGCGCTGGCGACCACGGCTATACACGCCGCACGGGAGGCCGGTCCGAACAGGTCGGAGAGACACTGTAGCCCGAAGAACGATGTATCTGCAAGCGAGCCGAAATACGCGAGGAAGAGGGCAGGCCTGGGCCGCACGTAGCTTAGAGACGCGCCGGCGGCTAGGGCGGCCAGCCCCACGGCCCCTAGGGATCGCTGGGCTTGGCTATCCAACGTCACGAGGACTAGGAGCAACAAGGCTACTCCAAGGGCTGAGACAGTCGCCGCGCGCCCCCTCTCCACACCCTCTTTGGAGAGTTGCCAGGCGTAGAGCGGAAGTGCCGCTGTGTACATCAACGCGCATACGGCCGTTAAATCGACCGACAGGCGCGGTATGCCATCGATAAAGCCGCCGACGCCGTAGAGCGGGTTTCCGCCCAGAGGGAACAAAAGCGGCATCTCGGGGTACAGCGGCGCGTCTATGAGCACATGTATAAGCCCGGCCACAGCGCCCGCAAGAGTTGACCGGGGGGATCCCTCTAGGCCGAAGAAGCGCCAGAGCGGGTGTATCCTCGCGGCGAGTAGCCCCGTCACAGCGCCGAGGGCAACTCCGCCGAGGAGGGAATGGGCAATCCCGTGCGCCGGCGTGCCCGTGGCCATTAGGTGGAGAAACGGCTCTAAGTCGATAACTACGCTCGAGGCGACGAGCGCCGCCGGGCTCAGCCAACGACGAAGCGCCACGGCGAGGAGGAGCCCAGGGCCTAAGTGGAACGGCGTGAAGACCACGTAAAAAACTGCCGCAACTAGCCTTTATATCCTTTTTAAGTATGACGTGGAGGCGCTGAAGACCGCCTTGAGGGAGCTCGCGAGGCGGTAGCCGGAGTTCCTCATAGACCTCATCGCCGATGCCGCTTCTTCGCGGCGTGACCTCACCCTCAAGCTGGCGTCCGTCGTGGCCGGCATCGTGGCCGTGCCGCTGGACGTCGCCACTAAGCAGGACCTGAGGAGGTTGGAGAGGCGGACGGCCAGGCTGGAGAGGGAGGTGAAGGAGATCAAGAACGCCACGGCCACCAAGGAGGATCTGGGGCAATACGCCACAAAGCAGGGCCTAGGGACGGCGGTGGTGCAGCTGAAGAGGTGGCCGAGGAGAGGTTCGCCACGAAGGAAGTTATAAAGAGTATTGAGGACAAGATGGCGACTAAGGAGCGGTTTGAAGCTATAGCCATCAGCGTGGAGTATAGTGGCCATGAGATGGTACAGTATCTGCTTGAGCGGAGGGGCTATAGATGCGCGGCGGAGAGGTTGCGTCTAGACGCCGACTACGAGCTGGATATCTACTGCAACGCCGGCGCCCTCACCGCAGTCGGCGAGGCCAAGGTTAGGGCCGGCCGGAGGGACGTGGAGAGGACCGTTGAAAGAATACGAGAACTCCAGAGGAGGTGGCCGGAGAAGATCTCCGGCAGGCTGGTGCCCGTCCTTTACACCCTCGTCGCAGAGCCCTCGGCCGTCCAGAGGGCCAAGGAGCTCAAGATGTGACTCATCGAAAGCAAGAGGGAGGTCGTGCCCCTCGAGGAGGCGCTGGGGTAGCGGCAACCGGCTTCTGGGGGGGCTTCGGGACAACTGCTTTAAGTCTGTGGTTGCTTCCATGCGTGAGCTTCGAGGAGGCAGAGCTCCTCCGGCTGAGGGCTGAGACGTTTCTGAGGAACGCGGAGCGGCTGTACGCCGAGGGAGAATACGACTTAGCGGCGTTCGGCGTGGAGCAGTACTGCCAGCTTATGTTGAAGTACAAGCTCCTCCTCAAAACAGGTGCCTACCCCCATACGCACTCCCTCATTAGGCTTGTCAGGTAGCTCGCCAAGGCCGCGGAGGGGGCCAAGGAGGTGGCGGACGAGGCCAAGAGGACCGGCCAGAGGAGTGTGGTGCTGATAAGCTTCAGCGGACACGGCCTGCTAGATCTGGCCAACTTCGCCGACGTGCTGGAGTTGAGATACGTGCTCGCAACCAGTCATCTAAACGCCGATGCAACGGGCTCTTGCTACCCAACACAGTCCCTGAAGCGTGCTAGTGGGGTTCTCACAGTTTTCCCTACGGTTGTATGGGTTTGTAACTAAGTTCTCTAACCTGGACTCGTAAGCGCCTGTAAACACAGTTCTCCGGAAAAGTACAATTGGGCCCCCGGAATACTGAGCATAAAAACTTAATTATAACCATCACACAGTTGCGTGGATCTAAAGGACGTCAACGAGTGTGTGGAGCTAAAGAAGTTCTGGGTCAAGAACTTCAAGTCGTTAAGAGACGTGACGCTCGAATTCCCAACGAAACTAACAATAGTCGTGGGGACCAACGGCTCAGGTAAAACAGCCTTAACGGAAGCCTTCGAGCTGTTGACTAGCACCGTGGAGTGGGCCATGGGAAGAACCACAAACCCATTACTAAAGTGGTGGGGCTACGACAAAGTAGTATGAAAACACGATGAGAACCTCCCAATTATACTCGGTCTGGAACTTGAATATAAAAATACAGAAGAATTTACAGAGAAATCATGCGATACAATATTAAAAATACATACATATAAAACACCTATTAAAATCTTTTATGAAATATACATTACAGGTAAGGGAGGGCGTTTCCAAATCTTGAAAGAGAGCCTTAGGGCTCAAGGTAACGGCTTAGACGTAAGCATTGATACCGATAAGGGGGAATTGACAGCCGCCATAAGTAAGGAAGCTTTCGAAGAAATCGCACAGGCTTTCAAAAGAGTATTTACAAGCGAAACACCCAGGATTACGCTTAAATCTGACTCATTAAGGCTGAGTGTTAAGCTTAGGGCGATCCAAGAAGCTACGCCCCTCATCACAAAAGGTGTACACCGTCTTATGTTTTCTAGAAAAATATGGCTTACTTAGTAGAAACAATCCAGGAACAATTAACTGTTGAAGAGACAAGCAATATAAAAGTAAGTGATTTAGCAGAATACATCATAGATTACATTGAGGAGTATCTATCAGGAGCTATTGATACGCTACGCAATTTTATAAACAGTATTACCGTCGTTAAGGATATTGATTGGAGGGCAATTAGAAGCCCCCAACCCCTCACTAAACAGGTTAGGCTGTTGCCGGATGCCTCTAATTTTGTGCCGTTTCTCTACATAATCGCCGAGGGTAGCGTTTCCGAGTCCCTTGTGGAGGCGTTGAGGTACGCGTTCGTCGGCGCTAATGATCTAAGGCTGGGTTTCAGCGTTACTGAGGACGGTAGGGTTTTCTTGAAGCTCGTCGTCGACGGCGTTACGTTGACTCCGGCCTCCATACCCAGCGGCGTCCTTAAGACCCTAATCATCGAGTCGCTTCTCAGCAGAGCTGGTACTATCGTTATTGATGAGTTTGAAAATAGTTTACATCCTGAGCTTCAGCAGTTCTTAATGGACGAGTTTAGAAGCCGCAACGCCTTCGTAATACTGACCACACACTCCACAGTGCCTCTCGACTACGCCAAAGGCGTAAATGAGGTCGTTGTTTTAAAGCTCGAAGGCGGGGAAACAAAGGCTTACAGGCTCGGGAAGGAGGTTGAAGAGGCGCTTAAGAAACACAAGATGACTTTAAGCGAATTGTTCGACTCTGGCTTACTAGAACCTATCAGCACGTAATGAGTATCTATTTCATAGTTGATAATAAATATTCTAAAGAGTTGATTAAAAAATTAATGAGTATTATTATAAATAAATTTGTGAATGTTGGCACACCGCCCGTCAGCAGTCCTGTGAATGTGTGTAGTAATAAAATGGGGAGGTTCATAAGGGATGGATTGGGGAAGGGTCTTTGCGTGATTATTGTAGTCGATACCGAGGGGGAGAAGCCTGAAGATGTCAAGGCGCGTATTATCGATGAACATCTTAAAGACTTGGGATTTAATAGTGAGAGGGTGAAGATTATTACTGCGCATCCATGTCTTGAGGCGTGGCTTGCCGAGCTTCTGAATTTGAATACAAGAGGCGTTAATTGTAAAGATATAAAGGATATTATAAAACGTCGCATAAAAGACTACAAGTCACGTCTTCTGCCTGGTCTCATTGAGAGGCGTTTAGGAAGCAGGCTTGAGGTAGGTGATCCGCCGTCTTTTCTTACGGAAATCATCGATGCAGTTAGGGGTTGCTTTACTTAAATAAAATGCATATCGTGCCCCACCTCCGCCTCGGTAATCTCACGTCATGACCTCTTCCAAGGTGGATGGTCTGTGGGACGTTATTAGTGGCACAAACCCATCCTAAACAGCAGAGATGTCGACGGTCTCAAATCCGCACGTCGCTTGAAATTCGCCGTGTGATCTCCGCTTGCTGTGCACCTGTGCTTCGTGGTGTGGTTGATTAGGTGGGGGGTGGGCGCCAGCGTCTGTCTAGCCTTAGGCTTCCGACATATTTTATTATCCACTGGACCAACTCGTCGTAGGCCTTAGCTCCCTCTCTAGTTAGGCTGACGTAGCCGTCGCCGTCTACCGTGATCAAGCCTTTTTCGATCATCCAGTTTAGGTACTTCTGGAGCTTGTCGTAGGACAGCCCCGAGACCTGGGCTAGGTTGGTCCTCTTCATGGGTCCGTTGTCGATGAGGGCTTTGATTATCCTCGCCAGCACGTAGAGGTTAGGTTTGAAGTTTTCTGTACTCATGGTAGAGCCACCTAATCTCCCAGAGCAACGAGTCGAGGCTCCACAGGGTCTTGAATTTGTCGACCACCTCGCCCCAGGTTTTGGCCAGGGCTATGGCCGCCGCCAAAACCATCGAGCCCACCAGCGCCAAGCTGTCTATTGTGCGAAATAGGAGGTTGTTGAGAATCGCGTAGGCAGGCGCTACGAAGATCAGCAGGAGCGCTATCCACAGGGCCTCGTCTATGATGAGTAGGATTGGGTAGAGCGTCTTAGCCCTATTGATTCTATACTCCACGTAGTCCCAGTCAAGACTCTCCAGTATGGCCAATACGCCCAGCTCCCCTTCCTTGAGCTTGTCGTCCCAGTCTTGGTAAAGCCCCTTGATCTCGGCGGCTTTGTCCAACCTGTGCGCCGCATACACCAGCGGAAAGAAGATCAACGCGAGGATCACAAACAGCCACATGGTGTATAATTGAGGATATGTGATACCCCACATGTCCCACAAGATGCTGGCGATGCCCAGCGTCGCCACGGCCACGGTTAGCACCACTATGAAGATCTTGCGCAGTTCATCAAGCTGGTTGTTGATGCTCTCCACGGTCTCTAACGCATCCCGGAGCCTCAGCACCTTCTCAGCCACGTCGCCCATCATGCCACAACCACCCAGTACCACGACATCCTGATAATGGTTCCACCAGATAGGCCGACCACTATCAAGGCTGGTGTTGGGCCGGCCGCGTCGCTGAGCACATCTACCAAATATGTGGCATTACCCAGCGTTGAGGCTGAAAGCGGGCCTAGGTAGAGCAGTTTTGCGTCGACTGGTCTCTCTCTGGATAGTTCGAAGGACACCTCGATGACCTTAAACGTTGAGTTGCCAGATACTGAAGGGGGGACTGATTTGTACAAGCTTCCATTAATGTTGAGCCACGTATAAGACCAAAGACGCCGCGAGATGAAGCCGTCGTATCTTAATTCCCTAGTTAGGGTTATCTCAATGGGGGGCGGAGATACAAGACCCGCCTCGATCAAGATCTTACTGCCGTTATTAAGAATAACCAGCGCCGAGCCTCTAGTAACCTCGAGTCTCACATTTAATCTATACTTAACGTTTGGCAGAGTATCGACGATCAACGCATATGCATCGCTCTTATTAAGCAACACGTATTCGAACCCGGGTCGACTTAGGCTATTAGCCTTAATGTTGAGATCCACGAATCTAATTTCAAGTAGTAGCACAAACACCAGCACCACTATGGCGGACCTGGTCAATACACTTCTCCACTTGGCTTTATCGATCCCAATCACGGCTCATCCACTGGCTGGTGTAAAAAACGCTTACTCCCTCCGGGGGAGTCCTCATCGGCTAGTCGCATAGGAGGAGCCCGGCCCTCTGCGCCGATGGCGGGCGCATCTGCACGTAGCGTTAGTCGGCGCCACGGGTATGCACTCCGCAACACTTGTTTCAGAGAGGGCTCTGACTTTTAAGGTGTTGTCGGCGTCTCTACGGCGGTAGACAGGCGTCGTCATCTGCACCTCAGAGCGGCGCTCCGCGGGCCGTGGAGGGGGTTACTGGCCCCGCAGTGGTGGGGTAAGATTTTAATGTCTGTACGGTGGGACCCTCGTGCTGGGGGCTGTCAAGTTCAGGGTTGAGCGGCGCGTCGTGGACGAGGAGGCTGTCTGGCGCCGCCTCTCTAGGCTGGAGGACATGCCCAAGTACTGGGGCGGCCACAGGCGGGTCGAGGTGCTCGGCGTCGACTCCGGCAGATACTCCCTCAGGATAACCTTCGCCTTCCCCGGACCCCTCAACGTGGGGTACGCCGAGGCGGCAGTCGACGAGGCTAGGCGGGAGGTTTTGCTGAACTACGTCAAAGGCCCCTTCAAAGGCTCCGTGAAGAACTACGTCGCCAGCGGCGTCCTCGTCAGCGATTGGGATGTCACAATCAACGCATTTTTCATCCCCCTCAAGCCCTGGATATCCTCCCACTTCCGCAAGGGCGCCGAACGCGCCCTCGAAAGGCTCGCAAACCCATAGCGGCCCATGCCAGGCGTCTCCCTCTCTGGGATGCTGCGAACCACCTTGGCGAGACCACATAAGGGCTTCCCCGGCCCAGATGAGAGACCTATTGGGGGCATCTTGGCGCACCACCCTGGCGGCGGCCCGTATTACACCAGCGGGATTCTCAGTTCTAAAAGCACCTGCATCAACCAAAAACCAGCCCAAGGCTTAGCCAAAACAGAATGAGGACGGCGATGAGCCGCACGGCGGCCGCGGTCAAGATATGCAACCCTTTGATCAGCAATAAATGGGCAGAAACCGAGCTGATCGTAGACGCACGTAGCACGTACGCGTGGATAAGGAGGGAGAGACGATAGGCGTGGAGCCTGCATGGCCCGGAAAATTAGATCAATAGAGAGGGAGGTAGGGCGGTGATTGAGCGTCTCGAAGAGGAGTTGTTTTCTTTAGGCCTGTAAGAGTAGCATAGCGGGGGGATATTTTAGGGAGCTCCTAGGCGCCGGAAATCGCCTCCGGCTAAAGACGTCGTAGAAGTGTGATTGTGTCGAGTCTGCTCGTTTGCTCCTCGCCGCATTCGCGGTGCTCTTTCTTAGCGTTCGGCGTTTGACTGCTCGAGTCGGCGGGGGTCTGGGCGGGTGGGCGTCTCTTTCGCGGGGAGGTTCGGAGGAGGCTGTGGCATGCCTGCACCCTCTGCCTTGGTCGCTAGAAGGTGGCGCCCTGCTCCTTAAGGGTAGAGCTTTGTTAACGAGGGGGTTAACGGCGGACCTGGGAAAGTATTTTAACATGCGCCCCACATGTGCCATGGCGGAGATCTTGGTGGGGAGGTGCTATAGAGTTTCTCTTGAGAAGCTTCGCCAGTTTCCCTGGAGCCGCTACGTGAAGTTCGCCTTCCTCTTCGGCTCCGCCGCCGCGGGAGGCCCCGCGGAGGATGTAGACATAGCTATCCCCAGGACGGATCTGGAGACCTACTCCGAGTTGCTGGCCGAGCTGGCGCTGTGGCTTGGCGTCAGAGAGGACTACATAGACCTAGTGGAGGTGGGGCCCGAGACGCCTTGCCCGCTGGTCCTTGAGGCTTTGAGAGGCGTGCCTCTATACGTCGAGGACTGGGACCTCGTCTTCCGCCTCTTCAACGTCTGTCAAGACTGGGAAATAGACGCCAGGAAGCTCCAGCTCCATGAGACCTTAGTGGCGCGATGGCGCGCATAAAGGCGCTGGTTGCTTAAACTCACAGAGTTAGGCCAGGAGGTGTCTAAGGGCTTTGACTTAAACGACATGGGGCAACTCATGAAGTTCCTCCACGCGCTTCAGCTTCAGGCACAGGCCTTGATATACATGGCCCAGAGGGCCGCGGTCTTGATGGGCGAGCCGGCCCATAGCTACGCTGAGGCGGGCGCGGCGTTGGCGAGGAAGGGCGTCTTCTCTCCGGAGGACTTGAGGCTGTACAGGTCGGTGGTGGGGGTTTAGAAACGTGCTAGTCCACGGCTACATCTCTGTCGATACGTTGAGGATCTCGCGAATACTCGCGGGATGGGAGTGCAGAAAGCTGGCGGATCTCGCCATCACCGGCGTCCAGCTCATGCTTGGGAAGACTCTGAGGGTCCGGGGCGGCAGGCTCAGGCCTTTCCTCCACGCGCTTGTTGGCTTTACAGACGCCTTGCTGGGCACGGCGGCGTCGTTCGCCGTCGCGCGGGTCTTCATAGGCGAGATAGAGGCGTTGATACCCGCACTGCGAACAGTAGAGGCGGCATCCGCAGTAGCGCTGAAACAAAAGATCGTCGTGGGGGCTTTTTCGCCGGCCTGGGGGCGTTTCTAGGGCAACGCGTCGTGTCGTGCGGGCGATCTCTGCTGGTGACGCGCGCAGTCGCTACGGCCATGTTGGGATCCGCCGTCTACGTCCTCCTGTCGTAACAAGGATGGCGCCTCGACGTGGTTTTACTCCAAGCCGGCCTCGGTTATTCTGTACTCAATCCTCACGTCCGGCGCCATGCCGGGCACGTCCAGAGGCCACATGTAGCCCTCTAGCTTCGTCTTGTTGGGCCTCACCATCAATAGGCGAGCGTTTACGGAACTACAAAAAACGATGAACCACGTCTGCAGGTACTTCTTCACAGGAGTAATTGAACCTGTAAGGAAAAACCTGCAGGACTGTAGCTGTGAGAAGTGGGGTGTCCCGATTAGCTGAAGCACGACGTTGTGAAATAGGGGGTTACCATGAGGACGGTTTGTTGCATTCATTAGAGCGCTTCATAGAGAAGATAAGACCAAAGGAGAAAGCTGAAAAGAAAAAAGGGTGGAAAAAAGCTGTTAGCAGATGCCGCCTTTTGTTCAAGTAGCTCCGTCCTCCTAAGACTCAGGTCTCTCGCACAGTGGGGCGACCTCTGCTACCACCTCCACGTGGTATATCCTGGCGCCTGAGAACAGCATCTCCGCTATCTGCTCCGCCGTCAGCCTCCCCGCCGTGCCGGAGAAGCTTACTCTGTAGCCGCTCTGGAAGCCCAGAGGATTCACCTCCACACAGTTGTCGTCGCACGTCGTCACCAGCTCCACGTCAACTCCTATGCGCTGTAGCGCCACGGCGGTGCCGAGGAACAGCGTGCCGTTGAACACGCGGTGCGCAGTCGCCAAGCAGGTGCCCATTGGATCTGACGCAATGAGCTCCCCCGGCACAGACCACAGCCTCTGGCCGTATGCATTCACAGCCCCCGCCTGCCCGCCGAAGGCGAAGTAGAAGGCGTCGCCGCTCTCAGTGGGCAGAACCGCCGCAGGCGCCAACGCCGCCGCCCACAGAGCCAGTACTGCTACCCTTAGGCATGGCGGCATATATAGAACCAACGATAAAGAACCACATCTGGCGGCGCCGCTGAACTCTTATATCTGCAACCTACAGGGATATCCTAACAGGGATTTTTCAACAAGGAAGTCTTCCCTGTCAATAAATCCCTGTAGGGAAATTCCTGTAAAGAGAGTTGAAAGAGGAAAAAAACCTGTTATTTTCTCCTCCTCTTCTTCAGCACGAGGACGGCCGCAGTTGCCACTGCGGCGGCTCCGGCGGCTGTATAGGGGCTGATGGGGAACGCCTCTACAGTCGGCTGGCAGAGCTCTCTGGTGTAGGCCGCAACCACGGCAGAGCCGTCCAGCCCGGCTCGCGCCGCGGCGCCGCAGAGCTTCACCGTGGCGAGAGGGTTAGGCACCCCCAACGCGTCCCTAACCGCCGTCTTGTACACGGCATAGAAGAGCGGTCTGTAGACGCCGGGGCTGGTCACGGTTACGACCTCAGCTGGCGTGTACTCCACCCCGCCTACGACGGTGGCGTTAAGCCTAACCACGGCGCCCGCGTCGGCCCACCCCTCCCACTCCACCACACCCAGAATCGCGACGTAGTACTGTCTCTTGGCGTAGGTCACCACGACCTTCACAGGCTTGTCCACAGCTACTTCTCTTACGGAGGGCTTAATCAGCCTGGTGCCGTTGCCGAAGTTGACGGCGTCGGGGAACTTCAGCACAGTGCCTTTGAGCATCCAGCTGGCCGTTTTGTTGACCGGCGTCTCGACCACGGCCCAGTAGTAGACCTCGGCGTACTGCGCCCACAGCGTCATGGGCTTATCCACGCGGAACTCCCTAGCCGACGTGCCGTTGATCAAAAGACCGGCGAAGCGGGTGCCGTTAGGCAGATCCCACGGGTCGGGAAGCCCCACCGCGAAGGTCAAGCCCTCGTCTGCCCAAACCTCTGTCGAGTTGACGGGAGCCTCCAGCCTCACCAAGTACTGCCTCTTGTACCGCGGCGCCAGCACAAGCGGCCCCTCCGCCACAGCCGAGGCTAAGCCCTCGGCAACCCAACGAGTCCCGTTGCCGAGGCTTATCACAGCCGGGGCGCTCACCGCGACACCCCTAGGCGCCCAGGTCTCGTTCACCCCCAGAGACGTGGCGACCCGCACCACGTAGTAGACCCGCGTATAGTTCACGCGCACCGCCTTCGGCACATCTACAAACACCGAAACTGGGTCGGCCTCCAGCCTGGTGCCGTTGGCGTAGACTATGGGCGGGGGCGTCCAGACAAACGTCTTGTTGAAAGGCGCCCGCACCGACAAGGAGGTGCCGTTGGGCAGGAGGAACTCCACTAGGTACTCCGTGCAGTGTATCGAGGTGGGCCCTCTCACCTCCACCCAGCCCCCCACCCAGCTGTACCGGCCAGACACAACGGCGCCGCCTGGGCAGAGCTTGGCGGAGTTCACCAGCGCCTTGTACGGAAGCTCCGTTGCGCGGCCGTGGATCTTGACAGGCACCACGGGCCACGTGTATACGGTGGAGTTGTCGTAGGTGCGGCCCGGGAGCACCGCCACGCCGTGGTTGTACGTCAGCTCCACCCGGGCCTGGGTGAACGCTCTGCCCTTCTCCTTCAGCACATACCTAGGCGGAGCCATCACCGTATCGTTGCCAATAAGCAGAAGCGCAGACCCCAGCGGTCTCAGAACGACGCCAGGATAGTTGAGGTCTACGTACGCAGTTGTTATTGTTAGCCACAAACTTGTCGGGAACTGGTAGGGGCCTGTGTAGAGTTTTGCATTGGGGCCGCCTATCCACAGAGTGTCGAAGCGGATGCCATCTACGTAGATGTCTAGGCGGCTCTGCCTCCCACCCCAAGGCGTCACCATGGCGGTGATGTTTCTGGGGAACCTCTCGGCGGGGCGGCAGTAGTCGAGGAGCACCGCCCTGCCCCCTTTTCCAGCCACGTACTTAGCCGCGTTGAACGATTCGGCGAAGATGCACAGCTTCTTCTCTCCCGTCCACGCGTACAAGAAGTAGACGTCGACGTAATACACGGTGGAGGTGTCGCCAGGGCACGTGGCGTTGTAGACCTCCCGCCTGCCAACTGTCTTGACGTATTTTAGACAGCTGAAGTCCAGTACTGGTCTGTCGTCGCTTTTTACAGTGATCCGCAGGCCGTAGCGGACGCCAGCGGGCCTGAGCCACCAGACGTCGTTGAGGTGGATCGTGTGGACGTACCACTTCACATCTCTCCTTGCGTCTACCTCTGCGGGCTCGAACAGCGCCGTGGCGCGGGTGAAGGTGTATTCAATGATTGTCCCGTTGGGGAGCCAAGGCGACGCCTTCATGCCGGGATCCATGCCGTATACCGTCGTGCTCCGGTACCGGGAACGGTCTCTGATCAACATATCTGGCGGAAGCCCGTCGAGGATAACTTCCTCGACGGTTCGAACCTCCCACTCGCCCAAACGTATTGGGCCAATGGTGACGGCTGTACCGTAGAAGCCGAAGTTGTCAAGCGTATACGAAGGACTCCACATGGCGTACAAGACGTAGTTAGTAAGATAACCCGCATATGCCGATGTTGACAGAAGCACCACGGCCACCAACATTATGACTCTGGCCCTCATGCAAAAAAGACGGGAGGAGTTTAAATAGAACCGTTAAGCGTAATTATTACTAGGATGGACACTCATTACAGTAGACTGCGCCGCGGCAGTTTTCTGCTTGTTTGAATCCGCAGACTTTGTTGTTGGGGTCTTTTGTGTGGTAGCTGGTGGTGGTTGTCGTGTAGACGCCGGCGGAGATGGTTTCTTCGTATTTGCGGTCTACGCCGCATCCGAACTCGCGCACTTCGTACCTCCTGAGCACCTCCACCGAGTAGCTGTTTTCGCCCGGTTGGAAGTTTCTGTGATCCAGGCCCTTCGGCTTTCTGGCCACCTGCGGAACGCATGTACTGCTTGGTTCGCTTACTGAGCCTCCTCCGGGGGGCGTCGGGGCGTAGTCTATTCTGATCGTCCAGCCGTAGAGGGCGTCGTAGGCCACCAGCTGGTCGCCGAGGTACAGCTTGAGGTAGCCGCTGTAGGTCACGTTGATGAAGATGAAGCTCTCAGTCCCAGTTATCTCACTTTCTGCCGTGTCTATCTTAACTTCAAGCCTGTAGGGGTAGGCGCCTGTTAGGTTGTACTTGTAGTAGTACGGAAGGGCGATGGTCTGCACGTCGCGCACATAGACAAAGCCTTCGCCGTAGCCCACGCTGTGTTTGTTGTGCCTAAACTGAGCCATGGTCATGGTTATGCCGCCCGGGCCCCAGGACACCGGGATAGTGAGCCTCTGCGTAGGTGCTCCGACGCATGTGAATCCCGTGCAGACGTTTACCCTCACGTTGTAGAGGTACTGCCCGTCTTTGTAGACGCTTACGGTGTTGTTGCTGTTGAACACCAGCCTGACGACGCCGAGCGACTCCCACACGTTGCCCCAGGGGCCGCTCCACTTTCCACAGTCTATCTGCCAGTACCTCCCATTAATCGGCACGGTGTTGCGGAACCCGTCTGTCCTTATGATGCAGGTGTAGGGGCCCGAGCCCACCTCCCAGCTCTCGGTGGTGGCAGTGGAGCCGCTGTAGTGTATAATCGCCACCGAAGAAACCCCCGGCACGTGCCAGCCGATGGTTGCGCACCTGCCGCAATCTAAACCTCTGAAGGTGCTGGTGACCGCTATTAGGTAGTTTGCGTCGGAGTAGACCAGCACGCCTGCGGGCGCGTTGATGCCCGTATCGATTCTGTACGCCCCCGGCTGGGGGTAGAGGAAGGTGCGGATGCACTTTTCAGACACGCCGCAGTTGGGGTCTCCGACCCTCACCACGAGGCCGCTTCCGTTCACCGCGGCGTATACCGAGTACACCTCGAAGGGCGGAACCACGCCGAAGAGCTCGAAGCCGCCGCTACTCCCCACGTAGGGCCCAGCCGGCATGACGCTCCACGGCTGGTTTATTGCGAAGTTAGACGCTGGCGCTGGCACGTTTATCATCTTGACCCACCCCAACCACTGCGTGGCGTTTCCTCTCCTGACGGAGAGCGTGAGCGCGGTGCGTTGCGTTGGGACAAATCCACGGCCGTATTTGTACTGAACCGAGGGGTACTTTACTGCGAGGGTGCCTGCGCCGGGGTCGAAAGTAACCGTGAAGCCCTGCGGTGCGGTGAAGTTAGCCGCGGAGGCGGGCGGCGTGCCGTTGTAGACCCGCACGTTGTTTATCCAGATCTCCAGGGTGTCGTTCCAGTAGACGTATACGTTCATCCAGCGGTACATCACGCTACACGCGCCGCGGCCGTGGAAGTTACATATGTCTTTGTTCATGACCGAGTCAGTCCAAGGCTCCGAAGAACGTATTTCGTAGACGTTGTTGTAGTAGTTGTCAGGGGTTAGCACTAAGGCCTGGACGCTGGGCGGCCACGGGCCGCCGCCGGTGGGGGCGCCGCGCGCGGCCATGTAGGGGAAGGGGCCTACGCTTTGGAAGCCGATGTGCATGGAGCCGAAGCCGAAGTAGGCCGTGAGGACTGGGGTGGATTTATACGCCACGTAGTCCAGCACGTAGGAGCCGTAGGACACCATCTGCTGGAGCAGTACAGTCAGGTCGTCTCTGATCTGGGGCTGTCTCTGGAGGCACACCGGGGTGAAGGAGACGGCCCTGGACGCTGTGCCGTACCGCGTAGCGACTGTGACGTTGGCGGAGCACGGCACCGCCACCGGCCTCCCGTCGGTCGTGTTGAGCCAAACGGCTCTGTCTGCGGTAAACCTCGCCACGGAGACGTCTGCCCACCTCCCCCCGTACTGGTACTTCAGCTCCACCACCTCCAACCTGTCTGCGGAGGGCTTTACGCCGAGCCAGACGTGCGTCGCGTTGAGGGGCTTGACCAGCGGGTAGAAGGCGGCCTTAGCGTGGTCGAGCGGCTGCTGGGGGTTGAAGTAGTACAGCGCGACGGCCGCTACGCCGAGCACCGCCAGTGCCAGCGCCAGCGCCACCACGAACGTCCCCAGCTCTTCCAGTATCTGCATGAAGAGGAGGGGGTAGGAAAAAAACGATGAATTATCTGTAGCTGAGGATGTAGGTCCTGGTGGTGTTCTGCGGTAGCACTGGCGGCGGGAGCCTTATGTCGATGGGCAGTACGGCGTTGGCGTAGACCGCCCCCAGCGACGATATTGAAAGCGCCTTGAAGCTGAGCGCGGCGGAGCCGCCCTGCCTGCTTAAGTAGGTGTGGTAGACGAAGACTGTCGAGTTTCCTCTTTCAGCCACCACTCTCGGCACGTTGTGCTCCAAGTCGATCATTGCATTCAGTGCCATTCTGAGCGCAGATCTGGCGTCGGTGCCGTTTGGCGAGTAGAGGAAATTTACGAAGCGCCACAGCGGCCCTCCGCCGAAGAACTCGTGTAAACCTACGCCTGCATCCATCGTGAAGCAGAACCCGCCGACCATGATCGCAGTGCCGTTGGGGGAGAGCGGCTTGCATTCCGGAGGGCCGACCTCGCCGTGGACGGGGTTTGTTATGACTTCGAAGCCGTAGGTGCCGTTGAACTCGTAGATCGCCAGGTTGCCGTCGAAGACGGGCCCGCCGGGCTTGTAGATCCTAGTTAGGTACACACCCGTCGCGTTGGGCTTCTTATACACAGTCCAAGGCACCACTTCTATTGAGGTGCTGGTCTCTCTGTGGCACTCGGCGACGAGGGTGCCGTTGACGTAGACGTAGAGGTCGTAGCGGTCGTAGTATTCAACGTAGTCGTATACGACGTAGATGTCTACCGCGCCGCGGCCGCCTCCGAGTAGCTGAGAAGCTGGCGCATCTGGCGTCTTGAACACATGTATCGGCACGATCTGGCGGACAGATCCCGGCCGCTGGAAACTCCACGAAAGCGTGTAGGAGGCGCCGCAGTTAACCCCTACGCAGATTATCACGTCTGGTCTAAGTGTGACAATCGCGACTGAGGCATTGCCGCGGAGGTAGCAAAGGCCGTATTCGCAGTAGTGATCTATGTGGCACGAGCCGTCGTATCGCAGTGGCGGGCCGGTCTGATCCATATCGCCTGTCGTGGCTCTGTAGGCCTGCGTTACTTGCATCAGGCGGAATGCCCGCTTCGTCTCGCCGCCGCCTGGCGCCTTTATGGGTTGGGTGCAGAGTATGCGTCCCTCCAGCTTCTTGGCGCCGCTGTGGTACTTAACCACGGCGGCCACCTCGTCGCCGCACTTCGCCGCGGCGTCTGTACCTGGCCCTCCGGAGGCCGCGAGCCGGCCGTTGACGTAGAGCCAAACCCGCTCGTAGGGCACGCCGCCGAAGTCCTCCACCCAGAACCTCACGGCGCCTAAGTCCATGCGCACCTTGAGGTACGGCAGTGGGTTGCCGTAGGCCAGCTGACCCGTGTCTGGCCACAGCTGTAGCGCTACGCCCAGCAACCACACCGCCGCCGCGGCGGACAGCGCAAGCACCAGCACCGCCTTCACGAGCTCGTTCATGAAGAGGAGGGGGAGGAGGAAAACGACGAATCGACAGACGACCGCGCCTGGCGGCGCGTTGCGAAGTCGAGTCTGCCCGACCTTTCTATTGCTACACCGCGAGGAGGACAAACCAACTCCTGCAGGTTTTTCCTCACAGGACTCGACTCACAGGCATAATTATGCCTGTAAGTCTGTCCCTGTGAAGCAATACCTGCAAGGACAATTGAAAGACGAGGCGAAAGGCTGTACGTAACCTGTTGACTGCGCCATCCACGCTTGACAGAAGATGCAAATCATCAAACAAATGTACGAAAATGCGGTCATGGTTACGATTCGTTGAACTCTTTGCCTTCATCTGCGACCCCGACCCAGACGGCCGCCGCACCTCCTCCGCCGCCGACGGCAGGAGGGGCAGGCGTCTTGGGCCGGATTGAGGAGGTCAAAAAATTAATTGAGGACTTTGGGCATCCGTGGCGCGGTGTCCGCGGTGCGGCGCACAGCTGAGCTACGTGTCCTCCACGGAGCTTAAGTCTAATCTGTCGTTTAGATACTGCCGGAGTTGCGGCTACGTAGACGTCGAGGAGGACTTTAGACGCGTCCGCATGCCGCCCAACGGCAACGCTTTGCTGTCTTGGCTGAAGGAGAAGAGCGAGGAGACGAAAAAGGAGGAAGGAGTCATAGGCCGCGGGAGGACGGTGCGCAGAGACGAGGAGGTCGTCGAGGTCGAGGCCGATGTCAAGAGGGAGGCCCTCCGGCGGTCTCTAGACGCCGTGTTCTACGGCGGCGTTCTGCACGTGGTGAGGGACGTCCGCATCGACGAGAGTCGGTGCGCCGGGGAGATGTGCCCCGCCGTGTTCGAGCTGGAGG
>Ga0080007_1095539_pt1 | contig 18797 bp, 14 predicted proteins | sample OctOCTMetagenome_FD_69210 | JGI IMG/M metagenome (GOLD analysis project Ga0080007, IMG submission 69210) | Hot spring and microbial mat streamer communities from Octopus Spring Streamers, Yellowstone National Park, USA - OCT_B (SPADES... | ecosystem: Environmental > Aquatic > Thermal springs >...
GCACCTTTACGGCAAGGCAGAACCGCGCCCTGGGCGTAAGATGGGGCATCTGACTGCCACCGCTGAAACGCCCGACGAAGCCTTGCAAAAAGTCTTGGAAGCGCGAAGGCGGTTGAAGGAAATGCTGACTGAGGCAAAAAATGCAGGGGCTTGACAGATTGGAGGGAGCGCAGATGAACCGACGGCTGTTTCTCTTTTGGTTGGCAAATATGGGGCTTGTTGCTTGTAAAGGTGCTAAATTGGGCAAGGTGGGCGAGAAGAAACCCGATGAGTTACTGCGAGATGCCTTGACCGCTACCCGCCAAAAGCATGGCGTCCCCGCATTAGCAGGGGCTTTCGCGAGCGGTGATGGGACGGTCATTTGTGACGCGGTGGGAGTGTGCCGAGTAGGAGGTGAAGAGTCGGTTAGCCGTGACGACGCCTTTCATCTTGGATCGTGCACCAAAGCCATGACTGCGACGATGCTGGCGAGGTTGGTGGAGCGAGAGGTGTTGGCTTGGGAGACGACGGTCGCTGAGGCTTTCCCTGACCTTCAAGACCGCTTGCATCCGAAATTTCGCCAAGCAACCCTTTATCACTTCCTTGCTCATCGGTCGGGTTTGCCTGACGACACACAACCTGATGCCGTCATCTTTCCGAGGTTGAAGAGGTTGACGGAACCGATGCGGGAGCAACGGCGCCGCATGGTGGAGTGGCTGCTTTCGCGACCACCTGCTTATCCGCCTGGCGAAAAGATGGTTTACGCCAACGCTGGCTATGTCGTGGCGGCGGCGATGGCGGAGGCGGTAACGGGGCGGTCATGGGAAGAGTTGATGAGCGCAGAACTCTTTGAACCGTTAGACATGGAGTCTGTCGGGTTTGGCGCACCACCAAAGGTTTACGGGCATGACCATTCAGGGCGTCAGTGCCAGCCTATTACGCCCAGCCCAGAATCCGATAACCCACCAGCCCTTGCCCCAGCAGGAGGCGTTCATTGCTCGTTGAATGACTGGGCAAGGTTTGCCTTATTGCATTTGAAAGGGGCGCAAGGAGAGCAAGGGTTGCTTTTGAAACCCGAAACTTTCCGAAAGTTGCACGACGACCCGTTCCAGCAAGGCTACGCGTTGGGTTGGCTCGTCGTGAAGCGAAGTTGGGCGAAAGGCATTGCCTTCACCCATGCAGGCAGCAACACCCTTTGGTTTGCCGTGATCTGGCTGGCACCTAATCGCAACGCGGCTTTCCTCGCTGCTGCCAACTGTGGCGGTGAACATGCTTTTCGTGCTTGCGACGACGCCATTGGCAGAATGATAGAACTGTTTTTGTGAGCACCGATTTGAAGGAGGCATCCTGATGCAGGGTTTGTTCATCACGGTGGAAGGCATTGACGGCAGTGGCAAGACGACAGTCGCGAACGCCGTTGCCGAACGGTTGCGACGGGAAGGTTTTGCGGTTGTCGTCACCGCCGAACCTGGCGGGACGCCTTTGGGCGAGCGATTGCGCCAACTGTTGCTGCATGAGAAGCCGTTGAGTGCGTGGGCGGAAGCCTTTCTGTTTTTGGCGGCGCGGGCAGAACATGTCGCCCAAGTCATCCGCCCCGCTTTGAGGCAAGGCGGAACGGAATGGGACGAGGGACGAGGGACGAGGGACGAAGGGCGAAGGATAGGAACGATCGTGCTTTGCGACCGTTTCGCCGATAGCACCATTGCCTATCAAGGTTTTGGACGGGGTTTGCCTGTGGATGAGTTGCGTCGGCTCAACGAGGTGGCGACGGGCGGGTTGCATCCGCATCTGACCATCTTGCTGGATGTAGACCCTGAAATCGGCTTGCAGCGGGTTCAGAGACCGACTGTTTTTGAGGGGCGCGACTTAGCGTTCCACCATCGTGTTCGGCAAGGCTTTTTGTGGTTGGCGGCGCAAGAGCCCCATCGCATCAAAATCGTGGACGCCAGTCAACCGTTGGAAGCCGTCATTGAACAAGCGAATGCTTTGGTGCGAGAGGCGATGCAGAGATGGCGACGGAATTTGTCGGCAACGAACACGCCATAAAGATGCTGGACAAACTCAGCCGTCAGGGGACGATTCCCCATGCGTGGCTGTTTTCAGGTCCGCCACAAGTGGGCAAGCGGACGCTGGCAGTGCGTTGGGCAAAGTGGCTGAACTGTCGTGACCCGCAACCGAACTTGACCCCTTGCGAAACTTGCCCATCTTGCCGCCACCTTGACCCCGACCGCCCTTCTTACGCCAACACCCATCCGTCGGTGCTCCTCGTGGACACTTGGATGGCAGCGTATTGGGAAGCAGCGGAGAAAGCGAAAGAGGGCGAAATTGTGGACACGACGAAATTGAAGCCAAAACTTTCCATCGGCGTGGACGCCATTCGGGTTATGCGGGAGCAAATCCTGCTGGCGCCGTTGGCGCGATGGCAAGTTTTCATCGTGGATGAAGCGGAACGCTTGACCTCCGAGGCGACGGCAGCGCTGCTCAAGGCATTGGAAGAGCCACCCGAACGAACGCTCTTTGTGCTCATCAGCGCCAACCCTTGGGCGTTGTCGGCGACGGTTCGGTCGCGCTGTCAACCCCTGCGCTTTGGGCTCGTCCCGACGGCGGTCATCGCATCGGCGTTGCAACGGCGGGGCGTTCCGACGAAGGAAGCGGAGCAAATTGCCCGCTTGGCGCGGGGGCGCATCGGTTGGGCATTACAGGCAGGGAAAGAGCAAGCGTGGCGAGAGCAACGGGAGCAAATGCGCACTTTGCTGCGGATGATGGCAACGATGACGGCTTGGGACGCTTCGCGCTTCGCCGAACTGTGCAGCAAGGGAGCGGAGGAGGAACGGGACGAGGGGCGTGGGACGCGGGACGAGGAGGAAGAGGAAAAGGGGACAGCCGTGCTTTCTCCGATGGCAATGCTGCGTCGCCCGTTGGAGGGGCGATTGGAAGGGTTGATGCTTTGTTGGCGCGATGTGTTGGCGTTAGCGCTGAACGCCGAAGAGTTGTTGGTCAACGCCGATTGGCGAGAGGAGATGCGCCAGTGGGGTGTCCCCGCTGAACGAGCCATCTTCGCCTTGCGCCGGTTGCGCCAGACCCTTCGGCAAATCCGCCCACCTGCCAATGCCAACCCTCAATTGGCATTGGAGGTGCTGGCGTTGGATATGGCGGAACAAGGGACAAGGGGCACAGGACACGGGACGAAATGAAAATCGGCGTCGTCCAAGACAGCGGACGACAAAAGGGACTGGAATCAGGGACTGGGTTTGTCGCAACCATGTCCGAGAGTGTTCGGAAATTGAGCCCAATGGGAGGGCAAACCTCTCGGTGAGCCTTATTCCTCCAACTTGCCAAACTGCCTATCTGCCGACCTGCCCATCTCCCGACTTGCCGATAAGTTTGGCTCGGCAGGAGCCTCGCCCTCCCAAAGGTTTCACTTTCCGAACACACTCACCTCGTCCCGTGTCCCGTTTCACCGTGCTTTCACCTTTGTGCCTTTGACCAACGATTCCAGCAATGCCTTGCCCCGCATCATGTCATCCGTTTGAGGTGGGTCGGGCACTTCCCGCTCAATCGTCAACGGTCCCTTGTAGCCGAGGCGTTTGAGGGTAGCGATGAAACGGTCAATGCCGACATTGCCTTCGCCCAACGGCACTTCTTCGCCCAACTGGTCAGGTTGCGTCGGCCATTTGCCATCTTTGCAGTGGACGCTGACGACGAACTTGCCGACTTTCTTGAGGGCGTCAATGGGGTCACCCGTGCCGTAGAGAATCATGTTGGCGGGGTCAAAGTTGATGTTGAGGTTCTTGCGCCCCACATCACGGATGAAGCGCAGGAGCGTGTCAGCGGTTTCCTGTCCCGTCTCCAAGCCGAAGGTCATGCCCTTTGGCAACAAGTAATCGCAGATGCGGCGCATCGTCTCCACGCAAACGGGGTAGCGGATGTCCGTCGGGTCTTCGGGAATAAAACCGAAGTGAGCGGCGATGCGCTTGACGCCCATCGCATATGCCCACTCGGCAATTTGCAGCGTCTTGCGGACTCGTTCTTCCCGCGTCTCTTCGGGCACATAGCCGACGGTTCGACGAACCGTTGGGATGTCGTCGTAGCGTTCGCCGTCAAAACCGCAGAAAACCGTTGTGATGGTCACGCCTGCTTCATCAAACATCCGCTTGACTTCACGAGCGCCTTCCAGTGTCAGCCACTCGTCAGGGGGCACACCCAGTTGGGCGTTGGTGACGCCGACTTTCTTGCACTTCTCCACGCTCACGCGGGGGTCTTGGTGGACACCCAGCATGATGCCGACAGCCATCGGTCGCACAGCCATCGCAAACCACCTCCGCCATCAAAATGTAACGCACCTTTCACGCATCTTTTGAGCGAGCGACGAAAATGCGGGGCAACACCCCATCCTGTTGGGAAGCAAGTTATTTTGCCCTGTGAGCCACTATCCGTTTGCTCTTACGCCTTGCCCTGCCCGTTGCGCCAAGCCCGAAAGGCTTTTGCATATTCAGGGCTATTGAGTGCCCGTTCAATAGCAGCATCCAATTCCCGCTGGCTGCGGTCGTAATGCCCATGAAAAACTTCGCGGTAGAAGCGGTCGTAAAAGGCGGCGATGGACGGGTTAGGTTCAAAGATGCGGACGATTTTGATGCGCTCGGCAGCCTCCCATATGCTAAAAGCGCCCGCCCCCACGCCTGCCAGCAGCGCCATGCCGTAAGAGGCGTCTTCCGCTGTCGTCGTGCAAACGGGATGACCGAAGATGTCGGCAGCCAATTGACACCAGAAAGGACTGCGAGCGCCCCCACCGACCATGCGGATGGGCTCAAAGGTGACGCCCAAAAGCAACTTGCGGATGATTTCCCAACCGTCCCGAACGGCAAAGCAAACGCCCTCCAACACGGCACGGATGAGACAAGCATCGCCTTTGCTTTCAGGCTCCATCAAAAACGCCGTCAAGCCATACCATGCCCCGCGCCCCTGTGGCGCTTTGACGATGCGGTCGCCCGTGATGTAGGGCGAAAACAAGACGCCGTGACTGCCCGGCGGCACTTGAGAGGCGCGTTGCGTCAGCAACTCGTAAGGGTCAATGCCCAACTTTTGGGCTGCCACTTTGTAAGCATCGCCCAAAACATCGCGGAACATCCGCAACCCGATGCCCGCTCCGTTGACGCACGCCATGTTGACAAGGATGTTGGGGACGGTGGAATAGTGCACTTGGGTGCGTAATTGTTCGTCCACCAACGGTTTTTCACCGATGGGCGCGACGACGACGCCGCTGGTGCCCAAAGTGAAAAGCACTTGCCCGACTTTCAAAACGCCCCCCGCCAAAGCGCCCGCAAGGCAGTCACCCGCCCCCGCAATGACCAGCGTCCCTTCCTTCAAACCTGTCGCCTCCGCCGCTTGCTTCGTCACCGTGCCGATGATAGTGCCAGGCTCGTAAAGGGGTGGCGGTTGCAATTTGTCAATTCCCAACACTTTGAAAGCGTCCATAGCCCAACGCTTAGCGGGAATGTCCATGAGGGAAGTCTCCGAACCGCCACACATGTCCATGCCCCCTTCGCCCGTCAGGTTCAGGACGATGAAATCGCGGGGCGTCAGGAAGGTGACGGCGCGCTCCCACGCTCGCGCCCATCGCTCTGTTTCGGGATTGCGGACGCCCTGGGCGAATTCGTCGGCACGGTTGCGCACATAAAACAAATGCGCCCCTGTCCAGTTGGCGAGGAAGTCGTTGCAAAGGGTGTCAACGAGGAATCGGTCGCCCAATCGGCTTTTGAGCAGCGCCGCGCCTTCTTCCGCATCTTTTGCTGCTCGTCCATCGTTCCACAGCAATGCCCGCCCGATGGGTCGCTTGTTTTCGTCCAGCAAAATCATCGTGTGCATTTGTCCCGTCGCACAGACGGCAGCGATTTCGGCGGGCGGGTCGCAGCGTTTTAACGCCGCCACCACTTTTTGGATGGTCTCGCAGGTTGCCTGCCACATTTCGGCTGGCTCTTGTTCTGTCCAGCCGGGTTGCGGGATGTAGAGGGGATACTCGGTGCTGGCTTCCGCCAGCAAGTTGCCCTGTTCGTCAATGGCTCGCCCCTTGACACTTTGCGTCCCAACATCCAGCCCCAAAAAGGCACGCACCGCCATCGCAGGACACCTCCTCCGCTTCTTCAAGCACCCATCGGCGTAGTTGCTCATCAAGATAGCGCCCTGTTTGCTCCAGCGCCACAAGGAGGGGTTTGACCTGCCGAATGATGCCCTTGCGTTTTGCCTCCAAAAGCAGTCTCAAAGTGCCCACAACGGGCACGCTAAGTTTTTGAGCCGCCTTCCTTCCCTGTCGGTCATCAATCAGTAAGATCGTTTGCAAGCGATAAGCCAAAGCGATCGCTTCTGTCTCACCCTTCTCTGGTTTCAACCTTGTCCGTCGGACGACTTCTTTAACAGTATCCTGACGCACCTGCTTCACCATCACCCACCGAGGAAGTCGCCTTTTACCGAACACTTCTTTCCGCACCTTCGGCGTTATCAGCACCTTTCCGAAAAGTTTCGGCAACAACCTCTGCTGCCCAATGCGCTCAAGGGCAATCAATACGCTGGCATCGCTAACGGGAAACTTTGCCATTCCTTTGCTCCCACCGCCTCATTGCTTCCGCTTCTGCCCGCCAATCCTCTTCAGTCATGCGGAAGTAAGGAATGCCGTGCTCGTAAGCAAGGTGCAAAAACTGTTCAACGGTTAGGGACGATTTGTAAAGCCAGTGGCTGTTGAATGCTTCCACCGCGTCTAAGGGGGACAGTAGGTCATCTTCGTAGTAGTCCAGAAGCGTCGCTTGAAAGAAATCACGGATGGGGACGGAAAGGTTAGGGAGTTTCAAGACGGCTCTTTCCAGCATCGTGGCTCTCTTTGGGTAATCGCGGAAGGCGGGGAATTGATCGGGCAGTCCTGCACGGTCGGGACGCCAGTGCCATCGGATCGCCCAAATCAATCCCGAAGGGGGGTCATGGGCAAAGAGGGCGATGGCGTCTAAACCTTGCTCAAAGGCTTGCTGGCAGATAGTTTGGGCTTCAGGCAATGCAAAAAGATCACGCTCAAGAAAAAGCAATTGTGCTTCCGCCTCCATCAAGTTCACCGATTGGGCAAAAAGGCGCAAGGTGGTCGGGTTATTGGAAGCAAGTTGCCTCTTCTTTTTGCGCCAATCTTGCAGGGCTTCTTCCAACGGGTCAAGGATTCCTGTTGGCTTGATCTCTTTGGGCGTGACGGTGTGCACTTCCACGATGCCCGACCAATCGTCAAGGGTGAAGGCGAAATCGGCTCGGTGACCGTCAGAGGTTAGCGGGTCAAATTCTTTGACCGATGCGCCTGCCCGCTGAAAGTGGGTTGCCAGATAAATCTCCGAAAGGGTTTGCCAAAACTCCTCCCGCGCTTTCAGTGCTGCTATTTTCCTGCCCAGATGCCTTACGCCCATGCAACGCAGGTAAGCAATGGCGTCATTGAGGGCGCGGAGCATTGGGTTGGGCTCAAGGGGAAGGAGCGCCCAAAAGAGCAATAGGTGCGGGGACTTTTCATCGGTCGGGAAGATGGATTCTTCCTTCCATCGACATAACTCGGTCAGTTGCCGTTCGCTCAAGCCATCTACATGGGTTTTCAGCCATCGTCGGTCAAAGATTTTCCGCAATTCAGGGAAGGGAGCGAGGGCACGCTCTACTCTTTGGCGAACTTCTTCTCTGGTGATCTTCCTTTCGGTCATCCGCATCACCTCGTGCGGGAAACCTTAACGATGTGCCTTTTCCCCGTCAACGGCACTCTAAGCCTGCTGAGCAATAGCACCCCGCTTGCGCCCTAAATCTCACGGCGAGTCAAAGAGGGAGTTGAGGAAAGTTTCGGTGTCCACTTGTTGGTGGCTGTCGGTTGTGGCTTGGATAGGTTTGCCGACGGCGGGCGAGGCGACTTGGGAGGAGAGGACAGGTTTGATGCGCAAGTTGGGGGCTTGGAAAACTTCCCGCAGCACTCGCTCTATCGTCTCCCGATGCATCCGCTCGTTGACGCAATCGTAAGAGAACGCCTGTTGAAAAGTCAGGACTAATTGCTCACCTTGCAACTCCGTCGGCTCGGCATTGAGCAAAAAGGTGTAGGCGACGAGGGATTCGCGCTTGAGGTTGTCCAGAAAGATGCCCCAATGATGGCGGATGTAGTCCAGCGTCATCACTCCTTCGGGTGAAGGGATGATCGTTGCAGGAACGGAATCGTCGTTGGTTGTCAAGTTAGTCACTGCCGTCATCAAAGTGGGGGAATTCGTTGCCGTCGGTGGAAGGGATGCCGATGGGCTTGTTGCCGTCGTCGCTAAGGGTTCGGCGAGGAGGGGCATGGCAGGTGCTGCGGAGACGGCGGATGGAGCGGGTTCGCGAAGGAGTAGGCTGAGGTTGAGCAAGCCGATTTCCAGCGTCAGTTGGGGGTCGGAGGAAAGGCGCAAATCCCGCTCCAATTCCCAAGCCCCCCGCACCAAACGCATCAGTTGCCTTTCGTCAAACAGGGACGATTGCCGTTCCAAAAAAGCCAAGCGTTCCCCAAACTCATCAACAGGTGCTCCGCTACGCACTTGCAACAATTCCCGCAAGTAAGCGGCGAGGTCATGGACGAGTTGATGAAGGTCGCGCCCGCTTTCTACGGCGTCCGCCACCAACTGCCAAAGGGTTTTAAGGTCGCCCGCATGCAAAGCGTCCACAAGGCGCGCCAAAAATTCGTCATCGGTCACGCCCAAAAGAGTGCTGACAAGTTCAACGGTCAAACGGTCGTCGGCGAAGTTCATCGCTTGCTCCAACATCGTCAAGGCGTCCCGCAGCGCCCCGCGAGCGGAGCGGGCGATGAGGGTGAGGGCGGCGGGCTCATAGCGCCCCTGCCAACCCTCCTGCTCCAGCACAAACGCCAACCGTTCAGCGATGTCACGAGTTGGAAGGGGGCGGAAATCAAAACGCAAACAACGGGACCGCACCGTCGCGGGGACTTTGTGCGGGTCGGTCGTCGCCAGCACGAAAACCACTCGCGGGGGCGGCTCTTCCAGCGTCTTGAGCAGGGCGTTGAACGACGAGGTGGAAAGCATGTGCACTTCGTCAATGATGAAGACGCGGTAGCGCAAAAGGGCAGGCAGAAAGGCAACGCGGTCAATGATGACTTCCCGAACGGCGTCCACGCCTGTGTGGGAAGCGGCGTCAATTTCCAAGACATCCATCGCCGTGCCCTTGATGATGCTTTCGCAGGCTTCGCAAGTCCCGCAAGGGTCGTCGGTGACGCCTTTTTCGCAGTTGAGCGCCATCGCCAAAAGGCGCGCCATCGTCGTCTTGCCCGTGCCCCGTTGACCGCAAAAGAGGAAGGCATGGGCAATGCGCCCCGACGAAAGGGCGTTGCGCAATGCCCGAACGACATGCTCTTGCCCGACGACTTCGGAAAAGCGGCGGGGACGATACTTGCGATACAGCGTCTCGTAACCCATCCCAACACCCCTCCAAGCGTTCTGTCCATTCGCAACCGCACTGATGATAGCAAGGGAGCGTCATCAAGGGCAAGGCGAGGGACTGTCAAGTCACGGCCAAGGGAAGAAGGGGGCAGGTTTGCGGGTGAGCAAGGAATGCAGCGCCCAAACGACTGCCATGAAAAACTCGCCATAAATCAGCCCGACGAAAAAGGGGGCAAAGCGGTGGAACGCCCGAACGCCCGCATAGCGCAGGATCAAACTCTTGACGAGCCAAGCGACGAAAATCGGAAACCAAAAGACAATCATCGTCCACGAGGCGCTCAAGGCATAAGCGAGGGGATGGAGCGGAAACCACCAAAAATGCGAGCGGGCGGTGACCATCCCGTAAGTCAGCAGCACGCTGGCGATGAAAAAGCCCCGAATGTAGCCGGGTGGGTTGTCTTGACCGAGGATGGCGGTGATGTGGTCTTCAAACGCCCAACGCGGGTTGCCCTGATAGGCATACCAATACATCGTCAGCGCCCCGTGCGTGTAGGGCAATTTGAGTTGGTAAATCGCTGCCGTGATGAAGCCGAGGAGCATCGCCAGCACCGACGGCAACAGCAAAGCCCGTCGTGATAGGTTCACGGCATCACCCATCTTCAAACTGTCCAGCAAAGGCGTGACGAGCAGTCCTCGCAGGTCGCGGGTGAAGACGGCATCGGTGAAACCCAAAATCGTCAAATTGCGGGCGCCTAGTTGATGCTTGGGGACGAAAAGACGCATCAAGTCAATGGGTCGGAAGGAAGTTTCCGTCATCATCAATCCGCCTTCCGCCACGCTGCGCGCCATCACCAAAACGACGACACCGAGGTAAATGGCAAACTCCACGATGGCGACAGCCGGCGATAAACCCGCAGCGATACCCCAACCGACGGCAACGAGCAAACCCACGATGCCGAGGGCGACGGCGAGGCGATAAGGCATCAATTCGTTGCGGTCATCCAAATCGTTTCGCCCAAAGGTTTTCGCCACCACCTGCCGAAGGTAAGGCAACGCCGAGCGCCAGAAAAACCAAACCAGCACCAAATAAGCGCCCAACACTTGGTAGCCGATGTAAAGGCGGGTCGGATACAAGGGCATGTTGACCAGCAGGTGTTCGTAACCCAGCCACGCCAGCAGGATGTCTTGCAGGCGCGTGAGCCAGAAAAAGAACCAGAGGCTGAAAAGCAGTTGGGTCGGCAGAAAGTAGGCGAAACCGATGGCGGCGTAGGAAGTGTAGACGGGCGTGAAAAAGATGGCGTTGAAAGGGCGGTCGGTTAGGTAATCGTTCAGCCTCCATGCGACACGGATTTGGGGGATGGCGGGATAGAGGCGATTGAGACCGTTGACGAAAAAGACGAACGCCGAAAGGCAAAAGCCCAACCATGCCAACCGATGGTGCAGCAACAAAAGACGCCTTGAGGGGTCAATGAGTTGCAAAGGCGGTTGAGTGAGGGGAAAGTTGAGTTTCTCGTGGTCTGCCCATTGGCGCCGCCAGATGGTGGCGATGGCGAGGAAACACATCCAGACGCCTGCGACAACAATTGCCCATGCCAAAAGAGGCGTCAGCCATTCGCTCCAAATGACAACGCCTTTGCTGCCTTCGTAAAAGTAGCGAGCGGGCGGTTGCCGTTCTAAACCCGAAGGGTCAAAAGGGACGAGCCACTTAGGAATGTGCGGGAAAAAGGCTTCCGCCCAACGGTTTTGAGGGTTGGCGAAGTAGTTGATGGCGACAAGGGCTGGCAGCAATTTCTCCATCAAGCCCCGTGAAGCAATCATCGCCGCCAACACCGTCATCGTGTAAATGACCAGCACTTCCGGCGGGCGCAGGAAGGAACGACCCAGCAAGCGTGAAATCGCCCCGTTGAGGGCAACGAGCAAAAAGAGCAAGCCGAGGGCGGCGGGGTTGAACTGGCAGATGGCGATTTGGATTTCCTTGACGACCAATTCGGCGTAAGAGACGAGCAGCACCGCCCCGACGCTGAAGAGGGCGCCGATGAGGAGCGCTTTGGCGGAAGCGCCTTCCCGTTCCACCTTCAACACTTCCACTTTGGCGGTCGCTGGCGTCAACGCTTCTCCCCTGCCCTTCTTTTGCGTCAATCATCGTCATCGTTCTCTTTCCGACGCAAAACAGGGTGGAACTCCTTGCGCCCATCCACGAAAACGGCGACCCATTGGGCTAACCGCTCGCCCAATCGTTCGCAGGCAGCCATTTCCGCATCAGCGCGCGGCTCACCCGCGACGACCGCCCCGTAATGCAAGGTGAATTTGTTGCCCACATAATCGGTGACGCCAAAAACGAGGAAGCCAAAGTTCATCAGGACTGTCAAGAGCGAAAGGCACGCCAATTCGGCGCCGCCTCCCCAGCCACCCGACGACGAGAAAGCGCAAGCAATTTTGCCGTCCACTTTGCCCCAAAGGTTACCCACCGTCTCGTCCCAAAAGCGCTTCATCTTCCACGAGAGCACGCCCATGTTGGTCGGTGAGCCGACGGCTAAGCCATCGCACCAAAGGATGTCTTCGGGACCTGCTTCGTCCACCGATTTCATTCGCACCTCTGTGCCGGGGACTTTGCGAGCCCCTTTAGCGACGAGTTCTGCCATCTTGCGGGTGTTGCCCGTCGCGCTGTCGTAAAGGACTAAGACCTTGCCCACAGCAATCCCTCCTTGACGGATCAGCGTGAAAGGATGAGGGCAGCGCCCCAAGGGGGCACCCAAACATGCCACTTGCCGCCAACGCGTTGAAGTTTCCCCTCCCCCGCCACCAACCTCCCGTTGGCAGAAGGGAGCGTCCATCCTAAAGGTTTGGCGCCCCGATGGAGAAGGACAAACAACCGTTGTCCTTTGTGGCGTCGTTCGTAAATGAGGGTGTCCGCTTCCACCTGCCACCAGTGCGTTGGGGCGGTCGCTAACCAAGGCAATTGACGGCGCAAGCGGAAAAGTTGGCGCACCCACGCCCAAAGGGCATTTTCGTCGGTCGTGCGCCCTTGAGGCGTGAAAGCGTTCCGCAAATCTTTTGGGAAACCGCCGGGAAAGTCGCGGCGGTTGTCGGGGTCGTCGCCCCCTTCCATCCCAATCTCGTCGCCGTAATACCACTGGACGCTTCCTCGCGTCGTCAGCAGAAAAGTTGCTGCCAGTTTCAACCGCTGCCAACGACGGTCGGGTTTGGCGATGGTCATGAAACGGGGGAAGTCGTGATTGCCCAGCAGGGTTACTAAGCGGGTCGGGTTTGGGTAGAGGGTGTCGGCGTCCAAAACCTCCTTCAAACGCCCCATCGGCTCGTCCCGCCCGAAGACTTGACGGATGGCGACGGCGAGGGCGAAATCAAAGACACTCTCAAAACCCGTGTCCACGCCATCATAGCCTGCTCGTCCACCTTGAAAAAAGGCTTGCACTCGTGCATCAGGCGGGACGGGCAACACTTCGCCGATGACGGTCACTTGGGGTAACTCACTCCGAAGGGCGTTTCGCCACCGCTGCAAAAAAGGGCGGGGCATGTAGGGCATCGTGTCCACCCGAACGGCGTCGGCGCCCGTTTCCATCAGCCACCAGAGGCTGTGTTGGATGAGGAAATGAGCGACAGCGAGATCGTCTTGATTGAGGTCGGGCAAGATGCCGAAGAGCCAACCGTCGGTGATGCGCCGCTTAACTTCAACTGGGACATCGGGTGAAAGGAGCGAAGCGAGGTGATAATCGGCGGGCATCTTGGGATGAAACCAAGTTGGCGTGGGCGGATGGGTCACCCAGACATGCTTGGGTCCGCAGTGATTGAGCACATGGTCTTGCACGATTTTGATCCCCAAGCGATGGGCATCGCGGATGAGGGCGCGATAGTCGTCCATCGTCCCGAAGTGCTCATCAACGGCGAAGTGGTCAACGGGGTGGTAGCCGTGATACTCGTCGGGGGAGGCGTCGTCGTTGTCATAGATAGGGGTGTGCCAAATTGCCGTGATGCCTAAATCCCGCAAGTAAGGCAGACATTGACGGATGCCTTTCAAATCGCCGCCATGATAGGCACGAGGGTTGGCGCGGTCATAAGTGTTCAGCCCCTTCGGGTCGTTGTTGGTAGGGTCGCCGTCGCAGAAACGGTCGGGCATGAGCAGGTAGATGAGTTCGTTTTCTGTCAAGCCCTTGCCCAAGACCGTTTGGGGCGGGCGGGGGCGCAAAGGGAAAGCGATGTTTATCTCGCCTTCGGGCGTTCGGACGATCAGCCGATGAGGGCGAGGCGTCGCTTTGGGCGCGAGGCGAAGCCAAACGAACAAGTAACGCCCGTCTTCGCTGGAAGACACCTTTGTCACCGCTAAGTCAGGCGAAAGGGAAGCGACTTTGGCGTCCCGCAAGTTGTTCCCGTCGCACAAAAGAAGCACATCCCGCCAATTTGTCGGCGTCCACCAATGAGGCGGTTGCACTTTTGTGATCGTCGGTCGGGATGGTTGAGGCGTTTGCGACGCAAACAGTCCGATCGCCAATGCTCCGATAATCCACCGCATCGCAGTCACCGATTGTCTTAGTTAGGCAAGCACTGCGGCTGGCTCATTGGGTTGACGCTATTGGAGCATGGAAGGGGCGGGGCATTGCGCCCCGCCCGCGATGAAGGTTGTCAGCGGGGATTAGCAGGCGTCGGAGCAACTTGTCGTTGCAACTGGGGATGAGGTGCCCACTTTTGCAAGACACCCTCCGTTGGCGGTGAGGTTTTGCGCCAAAGGAAAAAAACTGCCAAAGCAGCGACGACTACAATGATGCCGATGGCAAGGGGTAGCGCAATTTCTCGGCGCAACACGGTTGGTCACCCCCATCATTGGCAGCGGTTGGGAACGACACTGCGGTCGTCTTCTACGGTGTATTCGTGCGGACATGAGTAACCCCACCGCATGGCTTTTGCGTGCCCGTCGGCAAAAGTCGTGTTGACATGCCGAAGGAAAGGAGCCAATTGGTCGTGATTGGGCGGGTTCATGTTGACCGCCCAAGGCGGGTTGCCGCCCGTGTTGAAGTAGGTGACAGCAGTGAAGCCACAAGGCAAATTCCCATCATCGCCGAGGACATCCACATCGCAACCGCCAATCAAGTGATAGTTGATGGCGTTGACGATAGCACGAGTTTGAGCGGGTTGGGCGATTTCCGCCAAACTGACCGTCGCTTCGCGCCCGCCTCCCATCGGCCATTGCGGATAGGCGTTAAGCAAAGCACCTCGCCCTCCATAGCCACCCCATGTGCCCACCGTCGTTTGATGTGGCCAAGTAGACCAACGCAGTGAGATGGCAGCGTAAGAGACGGGTAGCATTCGGTTGGGGGCATTCCCTTGCACCATCCCACTGTGGGCGCCGTAGTGCAGCCAATTGGCGACGCTCTCAGGGAAGAGTAGCGCCCACTTAGGTGACCGGAAAATTTGGGCGTTGCGGGTGTAAGGCATCACCAACGCCATCCAAGTGACGAACTGCCCAGGGTCTCCCTGAACGCCCGCAAGGTAACTCTCCGAAGGGGTCATGTGCTCGTCATAGTCTTGGGCATACATTTGCGTGGCTGTGCCCATTTGCCGTAGGTTGCTCAAGTCGCTGGTCTGGCGGGCTTTCTCCCGCGCTTGGCTGAACACGGGGAACAGGATCGCCGCCAGAATGGCAATGATCGCGATGACCACCAGCAACTCAATCAAGGTGAAGCCATCGCGACCTGACGGCATGGGTCGCCAACGACCGACCAAGTGCTGCATAAGGCATCCCTCCTTGCGTTAGTTGTTTTTTCATCTCATCGCCCCGCAAGAAGCGCGGACGATGAGTTGCGTCGGCACCAGCAAGCGTTTCGGGGCGACGGGTTCGCCCCAAATGAGGCGCAACAGGGCGTCCGTCGCATACTCCACCAATGTTTCGGCGAAGATGCGGACGGTTGTCAACGGCGGTTCACAATGGGCGGCGAAGGGCGAATCGTTGAAACCGACGACGGCAAGGTCATCGGGGACGCGCAGCCCCTGTTGCTGCGCCGCCTGAAGGACGCCCAGCGCCAAAGTGTCGTCCATTGCTAACACTGCCGTCGGAGGCTTCCGTAATCGTTTCAGCAAACCCAAGAAGGCTCGGTAACCTGCTTCCACGCCATAGTAGCCTTCCGTTCCCGCCAACAGGCTGGCATCAAAAGGTAAGCCCGCTTCCTTGAGCGCCATCCGATAGCCCGTTAGGCGGTCTTGAGCCGTCGCAAAGCGCAAGGGCACATGGACAAAAGCGATTCGCCGATGTCCCAGTCGCAACAAATGCTGCGTCGCCAGTTTCGCTGCTTGCACATTGTCATTATCCACCGTGATGACTTCAGGGTCAGAACAGCGCCCGACGACGACGAAGGGCATCCGACCCTTCAGCAGCGGGAGGCGGGGGTCATCGTCTTGAGGGTCAAAGAGCAAAACGCCATCCACCGACCGCTGCTCAAGGGCTGACCGAAGGAGCGCCAACTCTTCTTGCCGATCCCGAAAGCCCAAGATGGTGACGAGCCACCCCCTTTGCTTAGCCGCCTTCAGTGCCCCCTTGACGGCTTCGTAGAAGAAAGGCGAAAGCAGTGAATCAGGGCAAAGGGGAACGGAGAGACCGAGCGTGTAGGTCAGCCCAGTCCGCAGCGCTTGCGCCGACCTTTTGGGGCGGTAACCCAACCTTCGGGCGGCTTCCAGCACCCGCCGTCGCGTCTCGGCAGCCACCCGCGTGTGGGCGCGCCCGTTCAGGACGCTGGAAACCGTCGCCACACTCACCCCCGCCGCTTTGGCGACTTCCCGAATCGTCACGACAGTCCGCTTCCGTCTCATCCCTTTCGTCACTCCGCAAAGTTGGCTAAATCGTTTGGCTAAAATTTTGAGGCAGCAAAGCGGCGGCGTCAAGGGGGAGAGTGTGTTCGGAAATTCATGGGACAGGCTTTTATGTGTCGTGAGTGAAAAGCCAACTTAGTCGTGGCTAATAGCCTCTCCGTCGTGGTTGACAGCCACTCCAACAAGGAGGAGCAACCCGACGCTCCCTTCGTCTTCGCTGCAAAGCCGACGCTTTATCCGACCTCCGTCCAACCTTCTGTTGGATGCGGCTATTAGCCGCGACAGTGACGATGGCAATGTCCGCTGCGACGAACAGCGGTTCAAGGCATGATTTTCTGAACATCCTCAGAGTGGACAGGGCGGAACATCGGTCTTGCTTAATGCCTGCCATGATTTTGGATGGTTGAAGGTCAGAGGGCGGGAACTGGGGGACTGTCGGCTGCGTTAAAATGAAGCGGGCGCTTGCATCGCCCGATGGCGGTGCGTCCCTTCCTGGGTCTGCCCGGCGCTTTCATCCCGCCATCTTCCCCGCCCTTCGGGGCGGGGCTTCTTCTTTTGGGTTTCACTTTGCCAGCCGAACTGCCATCAATTTCTGCTTGCCGTCCCAGCACAAGAGCCATCGCTGTCGCCCATCCCGAAGGATGCCAACGGGTTCGGCGTAATCTTTAAAGGATTGGCTTCTTCGCCATTTGCCTTCTCGCCACTGACCAACCCACCAACCGCTCAACTCCCAGACAAAAACTTCCGATTGCCCGTCGCCATCTAAGTCACCACAGGGCTTCCAGCAAGGCATCGCCGTCTCGTCCCCGTAGGCAGTCAAGTGGTCAATCACGCGCCAGCCCTTCCCTTCCTGCCAAACCCAAAGGTCAGAGGGGGCTGGGCGAAAGTAAAGGGGCTTCTCACGCAAATGTTCCCGCACCCAATCGGAGAGTTGGAAGAAGAGGATGGCGATGAGAGGGCGTCGGCGCCATTCAAAGGCTAAAAAGCCATCACCTGTCCAGAGCAACCGAAAGCCGTCTTGATGGGGGAGGGGGATGTCTTGGGCAGGTTGCCATTTGCCCTTTACCCATTGCCACCGGGCAATCACCTTGCGCCCTCGCTTGTAGGCGGGCACAAAGAGCCATCGTCGCCCTTGCTGGTCTCGTTCTATCGCCCACTCTTGCCAATTCCCCTGCCAATTCCCCACAAAGGCTACATCCATGCCACAGCAATCGCAGAACACTTCTCTCGGGCGCCGAATTCTGGTGTGGAAAGCGATCACGAAGCGGCGCTTCAAAGAGTCATAGCGCCAGCAAGTTAGTTGCATCGCCATCCTGTCAATATCCGTCTGAGCATACCAAATCTCTGCCTGACCGTCGCCATCAACATCTTTGACAAAAATTGGGTCTGTGATGGGAGGCAATTTCAAGACTCGTCGGCAACCGTTTGAAAGGGCGATGCGGATTACGGTGCCAGTAACGAGATAACCGTCAAAGGGTGTCTTTGGCGGCTGTGCTTGCTGGCTTATTTCTATTCGGTCAAATTGACCATCACCGTCCACATCTGCATATATCACGCCACGAGCCGTTGGTGGGGATACGGGCTCCCAAATGCCATCACTGCATAGGAAAGAGTCTTCTGGCAACTTCCAACACGCTCGTAGGCGAATGTTACCCTTGCCATCCCTTTGCCACCATTCCATCGTCCGCTCATCAAGCAACAACAACGCATCATCGGCTCGCCCGTTCCCATCCCAATCCGTCACTATCCCTTCCCTCGTCTGTTTCCCCTCGCTGGGTAGCATGTGCCATTCTCCTTGCGCCCGCGTGACCAACCAAAGGTTTCTGATGGCGGGATTGTTACGGGATGCGGGTTGCACTTCAAGGGAAGCGACGAGGATGTTGGACGGCAAGCCAAAACGGTTGGCGCAAACGACCCTTGCTTTTGCAGGGATCGGCATCTTCTGAGGTGCCATCGCTTGCCCATCCCACTCCGCCCACCACCAGCCGTTTGCGTCACGGAAAACGATTTCGTCTCGCCCGTCGGCATTAAGGTCAACGATGAGCAGCGCGTTTATCTTGTCCCGCCATGACCACGCAATGGCGTGCAAAGGCAACGGCTCAGGCTGTGGCTGCCAAGCCAACCTGACAGCGACCACCAGCATGACGGCGAGGCAACTGATGAACATCCACCTGAAGGGGAAACTTCCCATCGCCATCACCCGTTCCCCTTTTGCCATCTTCGTCAACGCCTTTTGCAGAAGGGCAGGATGCCGACGCTATAATTCGTGCGACGATTGCTAATTGACCTGATGGCAATCGCCATCGCTTGGCGGTTGGCACTTATCACGCCATTGCGTTGCCTTCGCCGCAAAGGAGGAGACGAAGATGGAAGTGGAGCGCTACAACCCGCAGGAAATTGAGCCCAAGTGGCAAAAGCGTTGGGACGAGACGCAATTGTTTCGGGTGACGGAAAACCCGAAACAGCCAAAGTTTTACTACCTTGACATGTTCCCCTACCCATCGGGCGAACTGCACATGGGTCACATGCGCAACTACATCATCGGCGATGTCATCAGCCGCTTCAAACGCATGCAAGGGTTCA
>Ga0080007_1036340_pt1 | contig 18755 bp, 19 predicted proteins | sample OctOCTMetagenome_FD_69210 | JGI IMG/M metagenome (GOLD analysis project Ga0080007, IMG submission 69210) | Hot spring and microbial mat streamer communities from Octopus Spring Streamers, Yellowstone National Park, USA - OCT_B (SPADES... | ecosystem: Environmental > Aquatic > Thermal springs >...
AAACTCTATGTTATCCCAAGTGCTATAGACTTAGAGAGGTTTTATCCGAACCGGGAAAAGGGCTTAAGCATAAGAAGGCAGTTGGGTATTCCCACGGATGCCAAGGTCTTTGTAAATGTTGCCAATTGGAACCCTCCAGTGAAAGGACAAGACATGCTCATCAAAACTTTCTCCGAGCTGAACTGTTCCAACTGTTATCTGCTTTTGGTGGGTTCGCTAACAGACACGGAGGGAAATAAACTGGCAAAAGCTTACTCAGTGGAGGAAAGGGTAATAGGCGTGGGTTTTAGAGAAAACCCGGAGGATTATATAAACGCAGGAGATTACTATGTTATGTCCTCTTACCTTGAGGGACTGCCCAATGCACTTTTGCAAGCTATGGCTTGCGAGAAGGTTGTTATAGCCACTAAGGCGGGCGGAGTGGAGGATTTTTTGAAGGATGGTTTTAACGGCTTTAGCGTGAATGTGGGAGACTTTAATGCCCTGAAGCAAAAGATGGAAATGGTGCTAAAGCTATCTCCGGAAGAATACCACCAAATACGCAAAAGGGCAAGGGAAACCGCCATGAACTTTACCCCCGAAAGAACCTGCCAGGAGTATATAAACCTCTTCCAAAAACTCTTGGGAGTAAAATAACCACATGTTAGTGCTTTTGTATCACAAGGTTATAAAAAATCCCGGCTTTGACCTTTGGTGGAGAACTTTTGATTTGCAAATAAAAATACTAAAGAACACATACAAAATAGTCTCTTTGGATGAGGTTTTGGATTGCGTGATAAACGGAAAATGCCACAAAAACGCGGTGGCAATAACCTTTGACGATGGCTATGCGGACAACTACATTTACGCCTATCCTATCCTAAAAAAGCACAAAGTAAAAGCAACCCTCTTTTTGGCAACCTCCCGGGTGCTATTGGAGGACAAAAAGAGACCTACCCTCCTTGATTACTGGGAAGGGAAAGTGTCCTGGGAAGAGCTTTATAGACCAAAGAGCATGAAAGATGCAAACGCAGAGTTTGTAAAGCAGGGCAAAAGCACAGACTTTTTGACCTTGGAGGAAATAAAGAGCACGAAGGATGTCTTTTCCTTTGGCTGGCATTCCCATTGGCACCTAAAAACCTTTGAAAGGGACGAAGTTATAGACTTTTACGATGGAGATGGGCACTGGTCTCTTTTGCACGCATACAAAGGTGATTTAAGAAAAGGTTATCCCATCTTTCCTATGAAGGGTTCCTTAGCCATAAGGGCAGGAAGCCTAAAGCCAGAGGTCAAAGAGTTCATCCGATCCTTGGGAGATAGCTTTTTTGAAAAGAGGTCTTGGAAAAAAGAGCTAAAGGAATTACTCAAAAGGAATTTTGACAGCTTGCTTACTTTTGAAACGGAAGAGGAGATGAAAAGCAGAATAGAAGAAGACTTTAAAACATCCATGGACTTACTCAAAAGCTTTCTGGGAGAAAGTGTAGAACACGGCGCTTATCCCTTTGGAGATTACAGCGATGAATTGAAGAAAAAATGCGGAAAATACCTAAGGTCCTGTTTTACCACTGAAAAGATGACAGTAAAGCCCTATTCAGACCCCTACGCCATCCCACGCATAACAGTCCCAAAGGACATCTGGTCCTTTTTTGCCATACTTACCAAGTCCAAGCTGAGCTTTTGGTGAAGGAGGAATAAAATTAAAGCCATGGACTGGACGCAGGCTCTCACCATCATCGGCACCCTCTCTGCCATAATAGGAGGGTATGTATTTTTAATCAACAAACGCCTTGAGGATATGAACAAACGTTTTGAGGATGTGAATAGACGATTTGAGGATGTGAATAGACGATTTGATGATATGAATAGAAGAATAGACAGGATTGAGCAGGACATAAGGGACATAAGAACTGAACTAAAGGAGATGAGAAAGGAGATCACAGAGATTAAAGTAGAAATGAGAAAGGAGATCACAGAGATCAAGGTCCTTCTTTACAGAGTTTTAGAAATTCCTCAGAAAGAGGACAAAGGATAAATCCACAACATTTCACAGAAACTTCACGCAAAGGGCAAGGGAGTGGGTTAATCTAAAAATTGAAGGAGGTTTGGGAGATGAGAAGAAAAGTCTTCCTCTTGATATTTACTGTTTTACTTGCGTTTACAGGACAAAGGTCTTACAGTGCAAACATGGCTGATTATTGCTACATTCCTCCTACAATAGGAACACCTATTCCACCCCTTGTTATGCTTGTGATGGAACGGGATCACAGGCTTTACTATGAGGCGTATAATGATGCTTCAGACCTTGATGGAGATGGAAAATTAGATGTTGGATACAAACATTCAATAGACTATTACGGCTACTTTGACCCATACAAATGCTACGGATATGATACAAGTAGAAATATGTTTGTTCCAGCTTATCCAACTTCCAATAAATACTGCGGGGGAGATGCTTGGAGTGGAAACTTTCTGAACTGGCTTACGATGTCAAGGATAGATGTTCTAAAGAAAGTTCTTTATGGAGGACATAGAGAAATAGATAGTGTAAGCGAGACAGTTCTTGCTGCAACTTATATACCACAAGATGCTCATAGCTGGGGCAAAGAAGTAAGTTTAATATCTGGAGAAAGAAGCTATGTCCCAAATATAGATAGACTAACACCACTTGGAAACCCACTCCCAGGAAGGAGACATCTCTTTTGCGTAGTAAGTAAGTCTGATGGTGAAGTTCCTGTTATAAGAGTTTTAACGAACAGAACTGAAAGGATTTGGCAGTGGGCTTCAAAAGAAAGGCCTGTGTGCGATAACAGTTTGGAAACTCCTGAGGAATATTATGTTAGGGTAAAAGTTTGCGACCCTTCTGTAGGCTTAGAGCCTAACTGTAAGAGGTATCCAGCTGGAACCTATAAACCCATTGGTCTTTTGCAAAAGTACGGGGAATACGAAGGTGGTGGCAAGTGGTGTAGCAAATCATTAAAACCTTGCAACTCAGATAGTGATTGTAATATATCGACCGATGGTTTGTGTGTTGATAGGGCAAAAATGTATTTTGGCTTACTAACGGGTTCTTACACAAAGAATTTGAGCGGTGGTGTTTTAAGAAAGAATATCTGGAGTATACAGGACGAAATAGATCCCAACACTGGAATTTTTTCAAGTTCCGTAAGTGACTCAGGAAGTATAATCCAGACTATAGAAAGGATGAAAGTAATCGGATTTGGATACCCCTCCAATGGTTACTACTACTACTACTATGATAATTGCGATTGGATAGGTTATAGACCTTTAAACGAAGGTGAATGCCGAATGTGGGGAAATCCCATTGCAGAGATGATGTATGAAGCTTTAAGATACCTTGCAGGAAAAGGTTCTCCCACTCCAAACTTTACCTACAGTGGGACGCTGGACAGCGGGCTAAATCTTCCTAAACCAGATTGGGGAATAAGAAGAGGTCCAAGTTATTATCAACCTTATCAACTATTTTCCATGTGTGCCAAGCCGTTTATGCTTGTTTTGAGCGACATAAATGTAAATTACGACTCGGACAGCCTGCCCGGTTCAAGCTTTGGCGGAATATCTGGTGATCTAACTGGGCTTAATGTTTCCACTTTAGCTAATACAATCAGCACAAACGAGGGAATAAGCGGGGATTACTTTATTGGACAAAGTGGTTCCTTTTATGATTTTATCTGTTCATCCAAAAGCGTTAGCGGGTTTGCCAACATAAGGGGCTTATGTCCAGAAGAGCCCACTAAGCAAGGAAGCTATTACTCAGCAGCAGTTGCCTACTACGGAAACACCAGTTTTAGGGATAACTTTTTGGGGAGCAAGCCACCCAATGTAAAAACCTACGCTGTGGCATTGGCTTCACCTTTGCCCGATATTACCATAAATGTAGGCGGGAAGACTGTAAGGATAACTCCTCTTGGTAAAAGTGTAAACGGTTGTTTTGGGGTTTATTATTCTTGTTTCCAAAGATGCACAATTACGAGAGACGCTACTACTGGAAATCTTATAATCTCTGACTGCACATCCAATGCTTTTTGCCCAACAAACCAGATTGTAGATTTCTATGTTGAACAAGTGAATTATGACGCAGGCGGGAACTTAACCTATGCTAAGTTTAGAATAAACTTTGAGGATGTGGAACAGGGGGCTGACCATGATATGGACGCCATTGTTTTATATGAAATAATTCCTATTGGAAGCAACCAAATCCAAATAAGAGTGACATCCGAAAGTTCTACAACTTGTTTTCACCAAGTATTTGGATTTACTATAAGCGGGACCACGGAGGATGGAACTTGGCTTGTTGTAAAAGGTGCGAATCTTCCCTATAATAGTACTAATCCTGTTTTGAGTATGCCACTTACTTGGCAAAGGACATTTACCGTAACTGGTGATGCTGCAGGACAGTTAAAGAACCCTTTTTGGTATGCGGCAAAGTGGGGTGGCTTTGATGACCAAAATGGGAATAATGAGCCTGACCTTCCGTCTGAATGGGACAAAGATGGAGATGGCAACCCAGATACCTACTTCTTTGTTGTAAACCCTCTAAAAATGGAAGAACAACTTGAAAAAGCCTTTGCTGACATTCTCCGCCGTGCGTCCTCTGGTGCCACCGTTGCTACCCTTACCTCAAGAACTGGCATATCCTCCCTCATAGTCCAGCCTTACTATTATCCCAAATATGTAAAGCCAGATGGCACAGAAATCTCTTGGCTTGGCTTTCTCAGGTCTTTTTGGATAGATACAATGCAAAACCTGAGGGAAGACACCACGGAACCCAAAGTTTTGAACATAGCGGGTATCGTTATTGACAAGATATTCCAATTCTTCTTTGATCCAAACGACAACCAAACGAAGGTTGCCATACTGCAAGGCTCGGATATAACCTCCTCCTGCGTGAGGGAGGGAACAAAATCCATAAATCAACTTATCCCCGTCTTTGATGCCGGTTGCCAGCTTGCAGACAGAAATCCATCAACTAGAAACATCCTCTACAACAAAAACGGAACTCTTACCTCCTTTACCACCTCAGAGGCAAGCTACCTTAGCAACATATGGAAGGTTTGTTCCAACAACCCAATGGTGCTTTGCACCAACAATGGAGATTGCAGTGGTGGTGGAACCTGCCAACCCGCCAACGCCAGCTGTATCATAAGATATCTAAGGGGTGAAAACCTAAGCTCAGACTCCTCCTGCCCTGACTATGTAAAGAGGACAAGGGAGGTGAATATATCGGAGTTCTGCCCAGGTGCAAGCGGAGTAAAGACCTGGAGGATTGGAGACATAATAAACTCCACTCCCTCGGTGGTTAGCTCAGAGCCTGTGAATATCTACCACCTACGCTATAACGATGCCACCTACCTTCAATACATACGCACGGACGCATACAAAAACAGGACAAGCTTTGTGTTTGTGGGTGCCAACGACGGCATGCTTCACGCCTTTAGGGTGGGCAGACTGGTCCAAACAGGAGACCCAGACAAGCCAACAAATTTGGTAAATGCCTATGATACCACAGCTAATGATCTGGTGGGCAGGGAAGAGTGGGCTTTTATTCCAACAAACGCACTACCCTACTTGGTATGGTATGGTAATCCAAGCTATTGCAGGGTGCCAACGGTGGATTATAGGACTGTCATCTTTGATGTATCAATAGGCGGTCCTGCTAACGCAGACAAGACGGTAAGCAGTTGGAGAACCATCTTGATTGGTACAATGGGCTTTGGTGGCAGGTCTATAACAACAAGTGCAGGAACCTTTTCTTCTTCTGTATTTGCCCTTGACCTGACCGATTGGCTAAACGGCACAAGCACCCAACCTACCCTTCTGTGGGAAGTGCGTCTTCCTGATGGAACGCTAACCACCTCTTACCCCGCAGTAGTGCGTCTTGGAGACCCCAACAAAAACGGTGAGTGGTATGTGGTTATAGGTAGCGGTCCAATGAACCCTGAAGGAACAAGCTTTACAAGTCAGCCCAAGCTATACTTTATAGACCTAAGGAATGGGAACATTGTAAAGAGTGTAAATATTCCAGCCACTGGTGGCGTAAGCTTTGCAGTAGGAGACGTTGCAGTGGTGGATGTGGATAATGATTATCAGGATGACGTAATTTACTTTGGAGTTTATGGGACCAATGCAGGCAAAGTCTGGGGCAATTTCTACAGGCTGAGCTTGAGGTCTGGAACCGGCTATAAATCTGTGTCTGCGCTTACCTCAAGCGACATATGCACCGCAATAGACCTTGGCACCTTTGCATCCGCGGGCAACACTCCCCCTGTATTTGGTGCTCCCAACTTTACAAAGGATGAGTTTGGCAGGCTGTGGGTATTCTTTGGAACGGGTAGGTATGTAATGGACAGCTCCGATAAGGCTATATCTTACGATAACTACCTCATAGGCTTCAAGGATGAAAGCTGGAACAGTAGCTCATCCACATGTCCTACGGCATACACAAGAGCCCAGCTTACGGATGTAACAAACCAGCCCCTCACGATAACAATAACCGAGGTAAAACAGATCTGTATGTGCGATGCCAGCGGTTGTGGGATGAGGAATGTGGTATATGGGGCGGATGGTAGTATGCCTTCTGAACCAACAAGAGGATGGTATTACAGACTGACGGGCGAGGCTATTTACTCTCAAGCCCTCGTTATAGGCGGTATAGTGGATGCATTAACCTATGTGTCACCGCAGGACATCTGCCAGATGGAGGGTAGTTCAAACTTAATATCCGTCTATTACAAGACAGGAAGACCTTATCCAAGACCTTCTGTGCTTTCTCCGAACGCGGTGAGCGGGACTATTGCAGTAGGAAATTCTGTTCAACTCCTACAGAAGATCTCGGTGGGTCAAGGTATTCCACCTATAGGCAATCCCTTCCAAGCCTTGCAATCTTCCCAAGCAAGCCAACAGATAGAGAAGTTCGCCCAAGTGTCTACTGGAGTGGTGCTTAGGCTAACACAGCAAAAGGCTACAACTTCGGAGGAGAAGTTCCTGCTATGGATAGAAAAGTAAGAGGTATAACCATAATGGAGGTGTTGGTGGTTATGGCTATAATTGCCATACTTGCCAGCGCCAGCATACTTGGTCTGAGAAACCTGGTGCAGAGAGAGAGGCTTTATTCTGCCATGACCCAAGTTGCCAACGACCTAAAGGAGGTTCAGTTTAGGTCTATGTCCTCCAATATGGTCTGGGGTGTGAGGTTTTGTGCGAATCAAAGCCAATACAAAATCTTTGCGGTTAATCCTGCCAATGTTAGTGGTGGATGCCCAAGGGACGCCAATACATCTTGCACAAACGATGCAACCACGCAAAGATTGGTTTCACTTCCACCCGGTGTTTCTCCTGAGGCAAATTTTTATGTTCTCTTTGACAGAAGGGGCTATCCTCTGGATTGGAGCTGTGGCATAGGGGCTGGCAACATTACCCTAAGGAATAGCTACGGAAGCAGGACTGTGATCGTAGATAGGGTTGGGAGGATAAGGTATGAATAAAAAAGGCTTTACCATAATAGAGCTTTTGGTTGCCTTTGTGATTCTCTTTATCCTCATGACGGGCTTTTTGAGGGGGATACTTCTTTACATGGAATATCAAATAAACAACGGGCTAAAAGACAGGGCGAGCGAAATTGCCTTCAGGATGTCCTCCCAAATACAAACTGCCCGGTTTAATCCAACCGCAGTATGCGATGAAAACAACACAAATCCCTTCCTGTGCGATACACTATACGCATATCCCTACGACTGGGGCTCTGCCTGGTGCGATGGTGGAAACTGCACCTTTGAGGTGCAAGACTCAGACAATGATGGAATAGCGGACTTTTATGACCCTTATAACGGACAGAACGGAAACTTCAATGCCACTCCCACCGATACCGCAGGATGGTTGCGCATAAAACCGTGCAATCTTACTGGGGATAGATATTATTGTTGTTATGCAGATAATACTCAAATTAATGCCACCTTTACATGCGGTGAGAGGTATAGGGGAAGGTTCATATATGCTGGAACCACTTTGGCGAGGCTTATTAACCCTGCCACCAATTCAGAGGTGGGAAGGGTTGCTGGCGTGGTAGTTTGGTATTTTGATACCAAGGGGAGATACAGGTTTGTTTCAACACCTGTTATGAGGGATACAAGATGAGAAGGAAAGGTATAACCCTTGTGGAACTTCTGGTGGTTATGGTTATAGTTGCCTTATCTGCGGGTGGAATTTTCTTTGCTTACAGAAGCTTGGTTAAAGAAACCATAAGACAATCTCTTTTTGCAAAGAACGAGCAGGATGTGGAGGTGCTTTTGACAAGCCTTAGGAAAGACATTAATGGTATGGGCTTTGGCGTCCCTGTAGATAGGTTAAACGTAGGCACCCCCGCTTGCGATGGGCTTACTGCTTTTTCTGGTTCTAACTCTGTTGTGGGCTTAGCTCTAAACTGTCCCTCTGGAGGAGATGAACTTTACTTTTTGAACCTTGCTACCAGAAGCTTAAGGAATTCTGGCTGTTGGTGGGTAAGGGATGGGTCTGGAAACGTAGCCACTGAAGGGCGTAGATGGACCCTTGAGGACTGTCCTAACAGCCCACCAGCAGGAGAAAATCTTATATGTCTTGATGTGGCAAGCAAAGCCATTGCGAACTGCAACTCACCGAACACACTGATATTTACTATGGGAGACAGAACCTCAATCGGCGACTTTGCAGTCAGATACTATCTAAGCAACACAAACTTACCAAGAGAATGTGCCCCGGGGACTTTTAATCTACTAAAGCAAGTAAACGGTGATGCAGTTGCACAGCCCATTGCGTCCTGCGTTGCGGTCTTTAGGGTTAGATACTTTGACGGTCAAAGCTACGACGCAACCATTGGTGATATAAACAACCTGCGTGCGGTAAGGCTCTGCCTTTTGATGCAAGTGGGTGGAAGGATGGACACCCAAATGGACCCACCCAATGGCTTTGAACAGTGTGGGAACATTGTAATAAACCCTGAGTGGAGGTGGTATAGATGGAAGCTTGTGGAAGAGGATATACCTTTGAGAAATATAAGAAGGTAAAGGGTGTGGCGCTCATATCCGTTTTGGTTATGGGCATCATGATAGCCCTTGTTATTGGTGGGCTTTATTATATACTCACCCGCACAATGATAACCGGAGAAAGGGTAAGGGTCTATACATCCACAAGAGAAGCTGCAGTGGGTGGAGTGAATTATGCGGTTTTGCAGATAAAGAGCGGGCTCTTTGATGCTATGGACCAGCTTGGGTGCCCTACCGGTTGGACTCCTGCTGGAAACTGTTGCACCGCAAACATAAACTATCGCCTTTCAGGGACAACAGAAACCTTTAGCAACACAATAACAATCTGCCTGAGAGGTTATGCCCCTCCACCGGGCGATGTTGTATCTGGAGTTGCTTATTCCAGACCTCAACCGGGCGGAAGGGGATACATATACTCAATCATCTCCGAGGTTGACGGTCCTCAGGGCTCAAAGTCAAGGGTTGAGGCGGTTTGGATGAGATAACCTCATAAAGCACACTATGGGGGAAGTTATCATAAACCAGCCTAAAGCCCTCTCTGTCTTTTCTCATGGTGTATAGGCTCAAGAGGGCGGAATTTTTTAATTTTTCTCCAACAAAAAAGCCGTAGATTGTTCCACCTTTTTTCACCAAGTAGAGGGTTCCGCCCTTGGGATTGTTAAAGGTTTCCCTTTTTACTTTATCTCCTTCCTCTATCCAAAAAACTTCTTTAACTGAGTATTCGGTGGAAGATTTGCCAATAGTTTGGGTGTATGTGCCAGTATCTCTGTTTAGCTCTGTTTTACAATCTCTCTCGCAGGGTGGAAGTTTGAGAAGGATTGAACCCTTTCCGTAGGCAAGCTGTTGCATAGCTTGGGTTTTGCCAAGCATGTCTTCAGTGATCAAAAGGTATATTTTTCCGTAGGATTTGCCTTCACATTCCTTGGCGGATTGCTCTAAGGCTTTATAAAGCCCAAGAGTTTTATATTTTTCCCAAGCACGATGATTGAAAAGGGGGCCGGAGATGCACAAAAAGAGCTCGTGGGCGGTTTTTTCCTCTTGTAAAAGGGCGTAGGCTACGAGGGGCGTCTTTATGGAAAACTGGGTTCCCCCATCGTGAAAGACAATCCTTTGGGAGTAATAGACTATAGCATAACCATAATCCCACCAGCTGAGAATTTTTGCGTCTTTGGGCGTTAGATCCTTTAACCTCTGAAGATCTTTGACTACTTCTTTACTAATATAAAAGCCGGGCATTCTGTCTATCAAGCTAAACCAATTTATGGCAGATATGAGCATCAAAGGAGGGAAAAGCACACCCACAAAGAGCTTTAAACTTCTCTTTTCCAAGAATTCCGAGATCTTTGATATGAGAAAAACGCCGTAGGCAAAGCCCATTGCGTGCACGGGTGCGGAATACATATAAACCCTTACGCTTCCCTTTACCACACTCAAAACCAAAAGGGCATAAAGGGACAAAAGCAAAAGCTGTCCTTTGAAAAACCTAAAAAACAGCAAGGGCAGAAAAATTAAGGCTATGTAAAAGGGAAATTCGGAGGAAAAATACAAAGGGTAGCTATGCAAAAAAGAAACCCTACCCTGCTCGGAGATGGTCTTTAAAACCTCTGGCACGCTCTTGCTCTCCACAGGAGAGATAGGAATGCCAAAGTAAAGGAAAAGCCTGCCCAAGATGTCCATACCTAAGGGATAGCCCGCCATAAAGGAGATTAAAACCCATAAAAACAAAAGACCCGTTAACCCTGCATAAAAGAGCCTTCTGTTTTGCAGTGCCAAAAGCAAAAACCCAAGAAACTGCAAAACAAAAAACTCCGGATGGGCATACCACCAATAAAACAGAAGGCTAAAAAGCACAGCAAGGGCAACAAAAAGGTAAGCATGCCAGCTGTCTTTCTTTTGATAGGCAAGCAGTAAAAAAAGGGCAATGCTGAAGATAAAGAAGAGGTTCAAGTTGTCTGTGTCCAAGTCAAGGACAAAAACCCTGGTATAGTAAGCAGAGGACAGGGCGGTTAGGACCGCACCCGCAAAGCCCACCCAGAGGTTCCCAAGCTTGTGCCAAAATAAAACAAAAGGAATAACAAACAAGCTTCCAAAAATGGGCGAAAGCCAAAAGCCAAGCCACTCTATGTCTATACCCGTTAGCCTTAAAAGAATTCCATACATAAAGCTTATCAAAGGTGGATAATCATACTTTACACCACCCTCCGGAAAGTTTCTTAGAACATCCTCTCCCCTTTTGAAGTCCTTGGCAAGCCTTCCAAAAAAGTAGCCATCGGGGTTTTGAATAAAGGGCTTGCCGTCCAAAAAGTAAATATCCTGATGCTTAAAGTAGTTGTATATCTCTACAATGTGAGGAACTAAAGACACAAAAAAGGCAAAAAGCAGGGCAAGGGAGAGCTTTTTCATTCAACAAAGCACCGAAAGGGTCTAACATCCACCTGGCACACCACCCTCTGCCCGGTGGCAGAAAAGTAAGCATATAACTTTCCCGCAACCAACTGTCCCGTGTTTGAGCACTCAAAAGCCTGAACTACAGTAAAATAAACAGTCCCACCCGGAGTGGTATGGTTTGCCACACAGTTGGGAAATGCAGAATTTCCGATTATTGAGTAGGTCTCCGTTCCCGCTGAGGGAGGGTCTGTAGAACAATAGGAAGCCACATCCGCCATACAAGCCCTTGCCATCGGGAGGGCATAAGACGCAAGCCTTGCCCTTTCTGTGTAGTTTAGGTATTGGGGAATGGCAATGCTGACAAGGATGGCAATAATGGCTATAACAACCAAAAGCTCCACAAGGGTAAAACCCCTCCTCATAATTAATCTCCAAAAAGCCCCCAAGAGGGGGCTGGAGGGTTAGGTTATTGTGCCTCTACTGTGCATCTGACGGATTGGTTTTCTGCATAGCACCTTGCCCTATAATCAGTTATGCCGCTGATCGTAGCAATTACATCAGTGCCTGAAGGAACTTGTCCATCAGGTTGGCAGGCAACGGTATTCGGTCGATTAAGACTAACCGTCTGACCACCAGCCACCGTAATAGAGGTGTTTGCACAGTTAGCCAACTGGCTGGTGTTTGCGGTTTGACCTGCATTTTCCATACAGAATGATGCTATATCCAGCATACAACCCCTTGCTATTGGCTCTGCGTAGGAGCTTACCCTTGCCTTCCTCTGATACTTGAGATACTGGGGTATTGCCAAGGATGCCAAGATGGCTATGATGGCGATGACGACGAGCAACTCAATTAGGGTGAAACCCTTCTGCTGCCTCATGGCTACACCTCCCATAAAGTTTTTCCCTCCCGGGACCGGTCCCACAGAGGGTTATGTTTAAATTTATTCCGATAAGATCAAAAATCAACCTTTCACAAATGCTTCACAAAAACTCCTTATATTATATTCTCTATGGGAGACATTACCAAAGCGGGCTCAAACAGAGGAGACCTTGAAAGGGAGCTGGAAGATATTCTCCGATTTGCTAAAATTACCTATCAGAGGTATGTTTTGACCATAGAGGACTACACGCGGGAAGAGTTGGAGGGCGATTTGAAGGAATACACCCTGCAGCTTGAAAACTTTGTTGTCCCTCTTCTGGAAAGGGCTGAAGAAGAGGGGTTAGAGGATATTGCCAGAGAGATAGAGGGCTATTACAAAAAGCTTATTGATGCAATAAAGCAAAGGCTTTTGGAGATATGATCGTTTATGGTAAAAATCCCATTTTAGAAGCCCTCAGGGCAAACAGACCCATTGAGAAGGTTTTAGTAGCCCATGACGGGCATCCTCCCCATCAGGTAGTAAAGCTCTGCAAAGAAAAGGGAATAAAGATCCAAAGGGTGCCAAGGCAAAAAATTGAGGAGCTGGCTGGCACGAAAAAGACGCAGGGGATTGTTGCCATTATCAGCCCCGTGCCTTTGGTTCCCCCGGAGGAACTTTTTAAAAAAGCCTTTGAGAAAAACAGCTTCTTTTTGGTTTTGGACCATATAACAGACCCACAGAACGCAGGAAACCTCATAAGAACCTGCGAGGTTTTTGGTGGGGTTGGAGTGCTTTTGCCCAAGGACAGGAGCTTTCCCATAAATCAAACAGTGGTAAAGGCAAGCTCTGGTGCGGTTTTTCACCTTACCTTTAGCAGGGTACCAAGCCTAAAGAGGACTTTGGAAGAGTTTCAAAGAATGGGTGGCTCTGTGGTGGTTGTGGAAAGAGGAGGAGAGGACATAAGGAGGGTGCAATTTCCTATGCCCTGTGCCTTGGTGCTCGGTTCGGAGGGAGAAGGCGTCTCCAAAAGCGTCCTTGAAAGGGCGGACCTGGTGGTCTCCATTCCCATGGTGGGCAAGATCAATTCCTTTAACGTGTCCTCCGCTGGTGCCATTGCTATGTGGGAGGTCTTTAAGGCTTGCGAGCTGGCTAAAGGAGATTAACTTAATTTCTATGCTTACCTTTGAAATTACCAAAGAGGAGACTCTAAGCCCTAAGGATATAAAGGAACTTCAGGAAGAGATAAGGTCCTTGGCAAAGCAAAAGAACGCGGTGATCCTTGCCCATTACTATCAAAGATCGGAGGTGCAAGATATTGCGGACTTTGTGGGGGATTCCTTAGAGCTTTCCAGAAAGGCAAGCCAAACGGATGCGGATATTATCCTTTTCTGCGGAGTTAGGTTTATGTGCGAGACCGCAAAGATCCTGAACCCTACAAAGAAGGTGCTACACCCAAACCCCGAATCAGGCTGTCCTATGGCGGATATGATAAGACCCGAGCAGGTTTTAAAGCTAAAAGAACAGCATCCCGACGGAGAGGTGGTAGCTTACGTGAATACCTCTGCCGATGTAAAGGCGGTGTCCGACGTGTGCGTCACCTCCGCCAACGCCATAAAAGTCGTCCAAAAGTTGCAGAGCAAAAAGGTCATATTCATCCCAGACCAAGCCTTGGGCAATTGGGTAAAAAAACATGTGCCCGATAAAGAGTTTGTCATATGGCAGGGTTTTTGTCCTCCACACTTTGAATTTACCGCTAAAGAGTTGGAAAGGCTAAAGCAACAGTTCCCAGATGCTAAAGTGGCGGTACATCCCGAATGCCACCCCAAAGTCATTGAAATGGCAGACTTTGTGGGCTCCACCTCCCAGATCATAAACTACGCCACCACCTGCGATTCAGACAGGGTTATCGTCATCACGGAGGTGGGTCTAAAGCATACCCTTATCAAGAAAAACCCTAACAAGGAGTATATATTCCCCCAATCTATGAACTACTGCGGAACTGTGTACTGTTGCACCATGAAGGCTATCACACTGCCCTTGGTTTACAAAACCCTAAAGGAGGAGCTAAACGAAGTGGTGCTGGACAAAGAAATAATAGCCAAGGCAAGAAGACCCTTAGAGAGGATGCTTGAGCTGTCTTGAGCTTATAATTTTTCCATGCGAGCGTTGATCCTTGCGGCAGGGTTGGGGAGTAGGTTCAAAAGCCAGAAGGCAAAGGTTCTGCACACCATCCTTGGCAAGCCCATGCTATGGTATGTGCTACGCACCTTGAGGGAGTTGAGCATTCGGGAAATTGGCGTGGTAGTTGGTCATCAGGCGGAGGAGGTAAAAAAGGTCCTTGAGGGAGAGGATGGCATCTTCTTCTTTCATCAGGAAAACCCAAAGGGTGGCACCGCAGATGCAGTGATCTCTGCCCTGGACTTTTGGAGGGATTATCAGGATTACCTTTTTGTGATAAACGGCGACAGCCCCTTAGTAAAATCCCAAACCATAAAGAACATGCAAAGATACCTGCAGTTGGTGGAGGAATACGAAAACATAAAATTAAGTGCCCTGCTACTGTCGGGCTTTCTTCCAGACCCAACGGGCTATGGCAGGGTTGTAAAGGACCAGGGCGGGAAAGTGATAAAAATAGTGGAGGAAAAGGATGCCACCGTTGAAGAAAAGCAGATCAGGGAGATAAACGGCGGTGTGTATTTCTTTTACTGCCCTCATCTTTTGGATGTGATATTTTTCATCCAGCCCAGCCTAAAGAGTGGAGAGTTATACCTAACAGAGGCAATAGCCTTGATGCACAAAAAAGGTTATGTAGTTAGAAGCTTTATGGCGGAAGATCAAGCGGAGGTCATGGGTGTCAACAACCGATGGGAGCTTGCCATAGCAGAAAATGTGATAAGACTGAGGATATTAGAAGAGCTCGCCAAAGAAGGCAACACCATCCACCAGCCAGAAACCGTATGGATAGAGCCCTCCGTGGTGCTTGAGGGGGAGGTGGAAATAGAGCCGGGCGTAGCCCTAAGAGGAAACACAAAAATAGGCAAAGGGGTGCGTATAGGTAGAGGAAGCATCATAGAAAACTCGGTGGTGGAAGAGGGCGCGGTCATAGAGCCCTACAGTATTATTAGAGACTCTCACATCAAGAGCGGAGCCGTTGTGGGACCTTTTGCCCATCTCAGAAATCATTCCGTGATAGGGGAAAGCTCCCACATAGGGAACTTTGTGGAGGTTAAAGCCTCTGAGATTGGTAGCCATGTAAACGCCAAGCATTTGGCATACATAGGTGATGCCCAAATAGGTGATCGCACCAACATAGGGGCGGGAGTGGTCTTTGCCAACTACGACGGAAAGCAAAAACACCAGAGTAAGGTAGGTAAGAATGCCTTCATAGGTAGCAACTCCCTCATAATTGCACCCATTACCCTTGGCGACTATTCCTACATTGCGGGAGGGTCGGTGATCAACAAGAACATAGAGGAGGGAGACTTGGCTATTGCAAGGGCAGAGCTTAGAATATTGAAGGGTAAGGGTAGAGAAAAGCTTTTGTAATGTGAGCCGGGAGGGATTTGAACCCTCGACCCACGGATTAAAAGTCCGTTGCTCTACCAGGCTGAGCTACCGGCTCTGGGATTATTCATTATAATACAAAAAATGCTGTACTACAAGCTAAAAATTATCAAAGCAGGACAACTTTTGTACAGAGAAGGGCTTGTAGATGCCAGGGCGGGAAACATTTCGGTGAGGTTGGATGGGAGGGTTTTAATAACCAGAACGGGTAGGCATGTGGGGGTGCTCTCTTTGGAGGACATAATAGAACTGCCCCTGTATGGCGAAAGCGTCCTTGAGAAGAGGGCATCCTCCGAGTGGGTGGTGCATAAAGAAATATACCTGCAAACCTCCCACAGGGCAGTGGTCCATGCCCATCCACCAAAGGCGGTGATCCTTTCCATGTCTTCGGATCGCATAGAGCCCATTGATTCGGAGGGAAAAGCCCTGCTAAGTAGCATAAAGGTCCTGCCCGATTACCCTTCTGGTAGCCTTGAACTTGCCCGTGCGGTCTCAGAAGAACTAAAAAGCTCAAAGCTTGTGGTGGTAAGGGGGCATGGTGTCTTTTCCGTAGGCAACGATCCCTTAGAGGGCTACAGTCTTATCTCTGTTTTGGAAAGGTCCTGCCAGATTTTGCTAAGTTAATTCCACTCAAAGTTTATATCCCATCAACTGTTCAAAGGTGTATGGGCACTCTTTAGGAAAGTCATTTTTTTGTGGGCATCTTACCCATATCCTCCAACTCCTCCTGCAAAAGCTCCCAGTCTAAAAGCTCATACTCTTTGTTTTTCAAAAGCCTTAGATTCTCCAACAACCAAAGGTAGAAATCTTTTTCGTAAAGTTCTTCTAAGCTTTGGGCTTTTAGCTCCATGAGACTTAAATATAAGCCGATTAGAATTTACCTCTCCTCAAGCCAAGGTTCGTATTCCATAATTTGCTGAAATGTATAGGGGCACTCCTGTGGAAAATCCTTTTCGGTCGGGAACCTGCCTTTGAAGTAATTTTGAACTAGTCCCTTGTTTTTTGGTCTTTTAAACCAGTTTATTAGTGCATAAACATCGTCCTAGTCAACAAAACTATGTAAAACTGCACTTCTTTCGTGCAGCCGTCCCCTGACCAGGCAGAGGAACTAACCTACGAGCCACCCTTACCCAATCCCTCAGGCAGAATACTCCACCCAACGGAGGAGTTTTCCTCCTCTTTTCCTCCTCCTCTTTGGGAGGAATTCCCCAAGATAAGGGAAGGCTCTGGCTGTGGAGAAAACTTACCAGCTTTTTAGCAGGAGCTAATCTCCTGCCCCTCACCCGTTCCATCTCACGGTTGACGGGTTATGAAGTAAGCATAGAAGCCATCAGAGAATTGTTCCATGCGGTAGGGAAAGCCCTTCAGGCAATATATACGATTGCTGTTTGGGTCTATGTGGATGAGACAAAGGTAAAAGTAAGGGATAGGACTTATTACCTGTGGCTTGCGGTGGACGAGAAAGGTTTGCCTGTGTTTATGCATCTTTCAGGAAGAAGGGACGCTTGGACTGCTAAGTTGGTTCTTTACAACACAAAGGCAAAGGGATGCACCACTGACAAGGGACCTTGGTATGTGAGTGCGGTCAAAGGGCTTGCGATGGAATGGCTACATGAGACTTTTGGGAAGAGGAATGTAGTAGAGAGGTGGTTTTTCTACATCAAGCACAGAATAAAGAGGTTCTACAAGAGGTTTCCCTGGAATGCTAAGTATAAGTACGTCTATAGATGGTTAGCTTCCTTTATCGTCATTTATACGATCATAAACCTAAAAAGTTGACATCCTCCCCAAAAGAGCTGTCAGGACTGCCACATGCCAAGCATTGGCAAAAGGGACTTAATTCAAAAGTTTCCTTTTCATCTATTCCATTTGGCAAAGCCAAGACGCTCCCACGAATTCCCAGCCCTAAAGGCAAAGCCCGAGGATTTATTGCTTGAAGTAAAGGACGGAAAGCTTTACATAACCAATGTGGGCGTGCCCCACAACCTTCCCACCGCAGACTACGGAGACCCCAAGCTTTACATAACAGTTATTGTTAATACCCATCAAGGACAGGAAACCATAAGAAGGCTACTCTCCGCCCAAGCAAAGACTGTCTTAGAATACGGAAAACCTTACGAGATAGAGCTACCTCAGGAGATCAAAAACCTAAAGGTTCTGATCCACAGGAGGCTTTCTCATAGCGAGGAGAGGGAGCCGATCCTTGGAAGGGAGTTTAATTGATGCTTTTTACCCCTTAATGTTTTATCCTCACATCCCAAAGGATAAGCTGGAGCTAATCCGAGAACAGGGAAGAGGAAGGCTACCTTCAGAACCTGCTGGACAATCTCAATAACTGTTGATTATAATTTTTGAGATTGTATATTAATATTAATACTCTCAGGAGGTGAAATCGTGCTGGAAAAGGTAGAGGTAGGCAAAAAGGTTAAGGTTTTGGACATTGAAGGAAAGGAGGATAGCCTAAAAAAACTTCAGGCTATGGGTATAAGGAAGGGTAAGGTGTTGGAAGTGGTGCAGAAGCTTGGTAGGAGCATAGTGGTCAAAGTAGACCACTCTAAGATAGCCATTAGCAAGAGTTTGGCACAAAAGATAAAGGTTCAATGAGGATCAACGTAGCCCTTGCGGGAAATCCTAATGTAGGTAAAACGAGCCTTCTCAATCACATTGCAGGAACTACCCTACGTGTAGGCAACTGGGCGGGCACCACCGTAGAAAAGAAGGAAGGTAAAGCCCTTTACAAGGGTTATGAGATTTACTTGGTGGATTTGCCCGGCATTTACAGCCTTGAGCCCTTTTCCGAGGCGGAGCAGGTGGCAAGGGACTACCTTCTGAGCCAAAAGCCCGATGTGGTGGTAAATGTGCTGGAAACTCCCAACATGGAAAGGGACCTCCTACTAACCGCAGAACTATTGGAGATGGAATTGCCT
>Ga0080007_1101774_pt1 | contig 18688 bp, 18 predicted proteins | sample OctOCTMetagenome_FD_69210 | JGI IMG/M metagenome (GOLD analysis project Ga0080007, IMG submission 69210) | Hot spring and microbial mat streamer communities from Octopus Spring Streamers, Yellowstone National Park, USA - OCT_B (SPADES... | ecosystem: Environmental > Aquatic > Thermal springs >...
CATCCGTCGGACGCCGTGATGGCTGAACATAAGCGACATTCCAAGGCTCGGGTCCGAGGACACGGAGAGCCGTCGCAGGGTGCATCGTCCCCGCACCGACTTCCATGTCAAAAGGCTGCACAATCAAGCAACCTTGCTCAGCCCAAAATTGTTGCAGCGTCATCAGCAAATCCTGAAAGGTCATGCTCCATCACCTTCGGATGAAGCGGGTTTCGTAGGTCTTGAGAGAGTATTGCGTTGATTGCGGGCTTTGTTAAGCGCCCAAAGAAAGGCGAAATTTCGTTCGGGGCTAACTCCGTCCCTACGAAGTTCGTCCCTGCCCATGTCGGGGAAGTCAAGGCATCGTTGGCGTTCAGCGGGCGTGCGGGCGTCCCTGAATATCGTCGGGTTTTTCGGGCGATGGCTCGGAAAAGCGGGCGGACGCCGCCCCTGCCCGCAAGAGGGCTTGAAGGAGTTGCTCAGGGGCGATGCGTCCTGAGAGGTTGACGGTCAAGCGCAAACGATGAAAATCCGAGTCGCCCGATGGCAACGATTCCACTTGCAAAAGGCGCGCCCGCAATTCGCCGAGCGCCGTCAGCATCTGCCAAAGGACTTCAGGGCTGGGCGGCAATTCGCAGTCAACGGTGTGCACTTGTCCGCCGACGCGTTGCACTAACCAGCGTTCCACCAGCCGCAAACCGATTAGCACTGTCAACACCGTCAAAGTGGCGACGACACCGAGGGCGTAATAGCCTGCCCCGATGACCATCCCGATGGCGGCGGTCGCCCAAATGGATGCCGCCGTTGTCAAGCCCCGAATGACATCGCCCCGAAGCCAAATGGTGCCCGCACCGATGAAGCCGATGCCCGTGACGACTTGAGCGGCAATCCGCCCTGGGTCGCCTCGCCATTCCGTCATCGCCAACGACAAGAGCATAAACAGGCAAGAACCGACACCGACGAGGACATGGGTGCGCAAACCAGCGGGACGCTCGTGGGCTTCCCGCTCCGCCCCGATGCAACCGCTCAGCAGCATTGTCAAGAGCAACCGAAGGATGGCTTCACCTGTCGGGATTGCTCCCATCCTGCATCACCTTCGCTATGGCAGGCTGAACAGCACCTTGACCGCTTGCCCTTGCAAGACGGACTGAAAGCCGTCGTCAAAACGCTCCAAAGGCAACCGATGGCTGATGAGGGGTTCCAAGTCCACCTTCCCCGTCGCCAAAAGGCGCGTCACCAGTTCCCAAGTGCTGAACAGTTTTCGCCCTGTGATGGCATGGATGCGAATTGCCTTGACAATCGCATCCGTCGGGTTGAAGGTGACGGGTTCGTTGAACAAGCCCAGCCATGCCACCCAACCGCCCGCTGTCACGATGTCTATGGCTTGCTGGAAAGCGACGGGATGCCCCGACATCTCGGCGACGGCATCCACGCCATCGCCGTCCGTTTCGTTCCGAACGATTTCTGTCAAGTTTTGCTCCAACGGGTTGACCACGATGTCAGCGCCCATGCGTTTCGCCAATTCCCGCCGCAACGGGTTGGGTTCGGAGGCGATGACCAAACTCGCTCCGCAGGCTTTGGCGATGGCGATGCCCATCAAGCCGATAGGACCGCAACCGAGGACGGCGAGGCGTTGCCCCGCAATAGGTTCAGCGAGAACGGTGTCGGCGGCATTGCCCATCGGCTCCATCAGCGAGACCCAATGGCGGGGAATGCTGTCGGGCACCTTGATGCAGTTTTGGGCGGGCACCTTGACAAATTCGGCAAAAGTCCCGTCGGCGTCAAAGCCGAGGATTTTCAGGTTGCGGCAGACATGCCCCCGACCCGTTCGGCATTGGTAGCAGTTGCCACACACAAGGTGGGTCTCCAAGGCGACGAAATCGCCGACTTGCACATTGGTCACGCCGTCACCGACGGCAACAACTTCGCCAGCGGCTTCGTGCCCGACGATGCGGGGAACTTCTTTCAAGTGCGCCGCCATCCACGCCTCCCACTTGTAAAGGTGGACATCGCTACCGCAGATGGAACTGAAGCGAACCCGCACTAACACTTCGCCCGCACCGACCGTCGGCACAGGCGCCTCTATTAGGTCAAAGCCGGGTGCCCGACGGGTTTTCGCCAAGGCTTTCATCGGGTCTCGCCTCCTGTCTCGCTTTTTCCCTTGCGCCTTTCTTTTCGGGGCACTATCATTTTGGCAAGCAGTCGGTCAGTGTCGGCAAGGACGAGGTGAAGCGGATGAAGTGTCCTCGCTGTCAAGCGGAAAACTTGGATGAGCGGGTGTATTGCTGGAAATGCTTTGCCCCTTTGCGCAGTGGGGCGATGGGGACTTCGCCGACGGTGACGGCAACGGCACCAGCAGCCGTCCCATCGCGAGGCGGAACAAAGGAGGCAATAACAACCCGCAAACCCCCGATCGCCTTGCTTGCCCTCATTGGCGCCTTGGTGATCGTCGCGGTTGCCGTTATCGCCTTCCTTCTCTTCCGCAATTCGCCGTCGCAAGTCGCTCAAACCCTCGCCGACGGGTTGGCGCGCAAGGATGAGGCGACTTTGCGAAGGATTGTCGCCGTCAAAGATGCCGACCGAGTGCCCCGCCTCCTCGGATTTGCTGGCATGTTCCCTGACTTGCAATTGCAAGTGGCGCGGGTGGAAGACCGAGGGGGACAAAAAGTCGCCGTCCTTTCTGCTTCCTTCTCCCAAGTCGCTTTCGGGGCGATGCGCATTTCGGTGCCCAATGCCAAGTTGGAATTGCCCTTTGCCCTCACCCGCGAGCGGGGTCTCTTTTGGCGGGTGGACTTGGAGCAGTCGGAAAATTTGCTGCGCCAGCAATTTCAGCAAGCCGCTGCCGCCTATCTGCGACAAAGCCCTGCCATGCTCCAACAGTTCCTGCAGCAAATGATGCGAGGGATGCCCGCACCGCCCCGTTGACAAAAGGCGAGGTGACAAAAAGTGGGCGGGTTGAAAATCACGCAAGTGGAGCGCTTCACCGTTCAAGTGCCCTTTCAAGGCAAATCCGCTATCCACATGCCTCGCGAGTTGGGCGATTGGGCGATTTCGGAAGTTTGCAAGGTGACGACGGATGCGGGGTTGGTCGGTTGGGGCGAAACTTTGCCCTTTTACACTTGGGGGCGGGTGAGCGATGCTGCCGTCCAAAAAGTCCTCGGTCAAAACCCCTTTGAGTTCCTTTGGGACGACAGCCTCGGCGCAGGTTTGCAGATGGCACTTTGGGACTTGGCGGGCAAAGCGTTGGGCGTTCCGTGCTATCGCTTGCTGGGCACGAAGGTGCGGGATTGGTGTCCCATCGCTTGGTGGGTCATTGACATGCCCCCCGACGATTGGGCGGCGGAAGCAAAGGCTGCCTTGCAAAGTGGCTACACGGCGATGAAATTGAAAGCCCGCCCGTGGTTTGACATCTTCGCCCAAGTGGACGCCATCAGCGAGGTGACGCCAGAGCATTTTGCGCTGGATGTGGACTTCAACGCTTTCCTGCTCAACACCGCCAACGCCTTGCCCGTTTTGGACGAACTGGAAGACGAAGAGCGGGTCGCCATCTTTGAGACGCCCATCCCTCAAAGCGATGTGGAGGGCAACAAGCAGTTGCGCCGCCACCTTGACAAACCCATCGCCCACCACTTCGGTCAACCGCCCATCATGACGGCACTGAAAGAGGATGTCTGCGATGGCTTCGTCCTGACAGGCGGGGCAAAACGACTGACGGAGCAAGCCGCCATCGCCGCCGCTGCCAACAAACCTTTCTGGCTGCAATTGGTCGGCACGGGCATCACGACGGCTTGGACGCTGCATTTGGGTGCCGTCCTTTCCCACGCCCAATGGTCCGCCATCACCTGCCTGAACATTTACGCCGACGATTTGCTCACCCAACCCTTGACCATTCAAGGCGGTTACGCCCGCGTGCCCGAAGGAGCGGGTTTGGGCGTTGAGGTGGACGAGGAAGCGTTGGAGCGTTATCGGGTGACGCTGCCGTTGGAGCGACCGAAGGTGCGACAAGTTTTCGCCGTCGTTTGGGACGATGGGCGCGTCACTTACTACGCCTCACCCCGCGACTATCACGCCGACTTTTATGCGGGCAATCAACCCGTCACCCATCGGGGCGTTCGGTTGGAAGTCATCACCGACGACGGCAGCAAGGAGTTCGCCGACCTTTACGAGCAAGTGCAAAAAGGTCCCGTGCGGTCAAAGCGAGGCGGTTAACCGAAATTTGTTGGAGCGCCTATTAGGCACGACTTTTGCGGCAACGGTCATTCCCTGAGTTCGCCGAAACCGAGCAATCCCGCTGTCAATCCGCCGTCCACGACGAAGACGGCGCCCGTGACGAAACTGCTTTCGTCGGACGCCAAAAAGAGCGCCATGTTCGCCACATCGTCCACAGTGCCCAATCGCCCCAGCGGATACCATCGCACCATCTCGTCCCAGATGTGGGGCTTCTCCCGCAAGATGGGCTCCCAAATTTCCGTCTGGATAGTGCCAGGGCAGATGACATTGACGCGGATTTGGTCACGCCCATGCCAGACGGCGAAACTGCGCGCCATGCCGATCAGCGCCGCTTTGGACGCCGAATAGGCATGGATGCCTTGCATCCCCATCAAGGCGTTGACGGACGAGATGATGATGATGCTGCCGCCCCCGTTCGCCTTCATGTGAGGGATAGCGTGGCGGCAGCAAAGGTAAGTGCCTTGCACATTCACCCGCAAGTTGGCGTCCAAGTTGTCGGCGAGGATGTCGGCGGTGGCGCAAACGGCGTTGCAGACGAGGATGTCCAATTTGCCGAAAGTCGCCACCGTCGTCTCCATCATCCCTTGCACTTGCCCTTCGTCGGCGACATCGGCGTGGCAATAAATCGCCGTCCCGCCCGCCTGCCGAATTTCGCCGACCGTTTGCTGCCCGCCCGCGTCGTTGATGTCGTTGACGACGACCTTCGCCCCTTCCTGAGCGAAGCGTTTGGCGATGCCTTTGCCGATGCCCCTCGCTGCGCCAGTGACGATGGCAACTTTGCCCTGCAACCGCATCGCCTTCCCGCCCCTTTCACTTGCCCTTGAACAGTTTCATCAGCCCTGCCAACACGCCGATGAGGATGCCGAACCCCGCAAAGGGCATCGCCAGCAAGAGGGCAAGCCCCGCAGCGAGCAACGCCAAGCCGACGGACGCCAATACGGTCAGCGTGATGCCGAAGGTGAAACCGACGACACCCAAGACGAAAATCAGGATGGGCAAAGCGAACAAAGCAGCGATCGCCCCGCCCAACCATTTGCCCCACGAGCGGCGCTGTTTGGGTTGGCGCTTGGCGAGAAATTCGGCGATGGCGCGCTCTAAGGCGATTTCCGAAATGCCTGCGGCGCGAGCACCTGCCCTCAAAGCGTCCTGCGAGATGCGGGGTTCGGTCGCTTCCATCTCCTGTTGCAACTCCGCCGCCCGCCTCAAAATCTCCCGAATTTCTTCGGGCGAAAATTCCTCTTGCGCCAACCGTCGGGCAGTTTGCCAAAGGTTGCGCATCGTTCGTCACTCCTGTCGCAGCGTTTCCGACGAAGGAGTTTGGGGCAATTGACGCGTCTCGCTTTCGGGCGGGGGCAAAGAGGGTTGCTGGGGAGCGGGCGCCAAACCCAGCCGTCGCTTGTATTCAGCGAGTTGCTCTTCCACGCCCAGTTGCAACGAGGCGCGCCGAATTTCCCGCAGGCGAGCGTTGGTGTCCGAGGTGGCGACTTCCAATCGGGCTTGGGCACGCGCCGTCCGCTCGGCGACTTTCTCCCGTGCCCGTTCCAACACATCGGACAGGTCGCCGACTTCAAAGGCAGCCATCGCTTGCGCCAACTCTTCCTGCAAGCGAGCCAATTGCGCTTGCCCGATGAGCCGTTTCGCTTCGGCGATTTTGCGCTCCATCTCCCGTTGATACTCGTCCAACGCCGCCCTCGCTTGTTGGGAGGCACGCCGAGCCGTCTCCAGTTGCTCCAAAGTGTCCTGCAAACTCTCTTCCGCTTGGGCTTTGGCGGCGATGAGGACTCGCGCTTCTTCCTCGTAGCCCATCTTCAAGGCGGTGATAATTTGCTGGTCATAGTCGGCGATTTGTTTGCGCAGTCGTTCGGCTTGCTGCTCCAGTTGGTATTCGGTGGCGAGGACTTCGGCGACGGCGGCGCGGAGTTTAGGGACGCGGGCGCGCATGTCGTCAATGTATTGGCGCAGCAGCAACTCAGGGTCTTCCGAACGCCGCAACAGCCAACCAAACCACGACCGCAACACCAAGAAAAAGCGGCGCAACATCGTCATCGCCCCCTTTGCGCACGGGCTTTCGCCCAATCCGTCACCCATCAATGTTAAGGCAACGCCCCGCCTTCCGCTATCCGCCACAACAGAAATGCCCATGTTTTTCAACCTTGCACCGAAGTGACTTGTCGGGCGAAGTCCAAAGGATTTTCGCCTGCGTGGCGAGGCAGAGGGAGCGACCGACGAGGGCAGTGCGATTGGGGTTGACGGCGACGAAGGGGCTTTGCTGCCAGTTGCGGACGCAAAGGACAGGATGAATCATGCCCTTTTCCGTGCCATCATCCAACCTCAACGCCACTTGCAAAGGGATGCGGGTGTAGCGGTAAGTTTGACCGAGGTGTTGTCCTTGCCGCCACAAAGTCGCAAGCGGGAAGGTAACGATGCCGTTTCCTTCCAGCAACTCAGCGCTGGCGTAAACTTCCACCGCACCTGTGTCAAAATCGGCAACGGTCTCCCAGCGCCGCCCGCCATCGGAGAAAACGACAGTCAAGGTTGGGTAGGCATCGTCGGGGTAAATCGTCGGTTGCCATGCCGTGCCTTCCTCTATCGTCGGCGATCGCTCATACCAAAGCGGCACTTTGCCCAAGCGTTGGCAAAGGGTTTCAATGTCGTCGGGGCTTGGGAAGTCTTTCGGGCTTTCGCCGTGCAAAATCACCTGCCCGTCCACGACAAAGAGCCAATATGCTCGCAAAGTTTGTCTCATCCATTCCAGCCAAACCCGATTTTGTTGCTCCAGTTCGTCCATCACTGCTTGCCGTTCCTCTTCGGACATTCGCTGCCATTCGTCCCAAGTCGGGTTTTCGCCTTGCCACTTCGGCAGCCCGTGTTGCTCTGCTAACTGCAAAGCCAAAGTCACGGCTTGTTTAGTTCGCTCGTCCAACGCTCCCATCCGCTTTTCAACTTCGGCGAGAATTTCGTCCACCATCATGGCGACTTCACCTGCCGACGAGTTGACGAACCGTTCGCACGATGGCGTTGGCGCTGATGCCGAACATGTCCATCAACTCTTCGGGCTTGCCCGAACGAGGGATGTCATTGACGGCGAGTTTGTGGACTTTGATGCCCTCCTTGCTGACCGCACCTGCAACGGCGTCGCCGATCCCGCCTTCAGGGTAGTGGTCTTCAACGGTGACGATGGTTCGGTTGGTCTCCAACGCACAACGGATGAGTGTCGCTTCGTCCAGTGGCTTGACGGAGTAAAGGTCAATGACGCGGATTTTGATGCCTTCGTTGGCGAGGACTTCGTAAGCCTTCAAGGCTTCGTGGACAGTGATGCCCGCAGCCACGACGGTGACCGCATCCTCAGCACTTGACCTCAAAATCTTGCAGCCACCGACGGGGAACTCTTCCTCGTTGCGGTAGATGACAGGCGTTTTGGGGCGTGTCGTTCTAAGGTAAGCGATGCCTTGATACTTCGCCATCTCAGCGACCAATTTGACCGTTGAGACAGCATCGCAGGGATAAAGGACGATGGAGCGAGGGATGGCACGCATCGCTGCAATGTCTTCCAAGCCCATCTGCGATGGACCGTCTTCACCGATGGAGACACCAGCGTGCGACCCGCAAAGTTTGATGTTCGCCATCCCAATCCCTGCCATGCGGATGAAGTCGTAGGCTCGCATCAAGAAGCAAGCGAAACTGGAAGCGAACGGGATTTTGCCTCTTGTTGCCAAGCCGACGGCGACGCCAACCATGTTTTGCTCGGCGATGAAGCACTCAATGAACCGCTCAGGGAAAGCAGCCATGAACTTCTCCGAGAAGGTTGAGTTTTTGACATCTCCGTCAAGGGCGACGATTTGAGGGTTAACTTTGCCCAACGCCACCAACCCATCGCCGTAGGCTTCCCTCGTGGCGACCTGTTGACCCAACTCGTAGCGGGGCAGTTGGGGATCAGGGACTGGGGACTGGGGGTTGGCAGGCAAGTTGCCGTCGGGCGGATGGACGCGCAACGAGTGAGCCAAAACAATCTGCTCGTCGGTGAGGACAAGTTCCGCCAACGCTTTTTCGGCATCGGCTTTGGGCAACGGTTTGCCGTGCCAGCCTTCCTTGTCTTCCAAAAACGAGACGCCCTTTCCCTTCAAGGTGCGGGCGAGGATGACCGTCGGTTTGCCCTTGACCGACTTCGCTTCGTCTAAGGCGCGCAAGATTTGGGTGAGGTCGTGACCGTCAATGGGAATAGGATGCCAACCGAAAGCGTCAAAGCGACGGGCGTAAGTTTGCAGGTCATGTTGCAGCATCGTCGGTCCGCTTTGCCCGAGCCTGTTGACATCAACGATGGCGGTCAGGTTGTCCAGTTTGTAGTAACTTGCGAAGGCAATTGCTTCCCAAACGCCGCCTTCAGCAACTTCACCGTCGCCCAATAGCGCATAAACTCGGTATGGCAGTTTGTCCATTTTCGCAGCCAGCGCCATGCCGTTAGCGATGGACAAGCCTTGCCCAAGCGAACCCGTTGCCACCTCTGCCCACTTGAATCGCGGTGTCGGGTGACCTTCCAATTCGCTGTCAACCCGCCGCAGCGTTTTCAATCGCTCAACGGGGATTGCGCCTGCTTCCGCCCAAACGGCGTAAAGCAATGGCGCTGCGTGACCTTTGGAAAGGACGAAACGGTCGTTGAGCGGGTTATCGGGGTTGGGGACATCGTAGCGGAGTGTGTGGAAAAAGAGTGCCGCCACCAAATCGGCGGCAGACAGGCAAGTCGTCGGGTGTCCCGAACCCGCCAAAGTCGTCATCTCCACGCAATGGCGCCGAAGCAGTTGCGCCATCGCCGCCAACGCGTCCACTTTCTGCCGATCCGTCATCACTCCAGCCTCCTTCACCAGTGATGCTTTTTCGGTCTCGCTTCAGTGCGATGGATTTTAACGGCTCATCTCCCTTTGCGCCGCCACGCTTCATTGTGCCCAATTGCTTATGGGCAGGTTGGGGATGCGTTGGAAGTGGGGCAAATTGTTCGTCACCAACACCAAGCCATGATGCAAGGCGGTGGCAGCGATGAGGAGGTCGTTATCGGGGATGAGTTTGCCCTGACGGCGCAAATCGGCATACAGTTGCGCTGCCCGCTCCACAACGGCGTCGGTGAGGGGCAGCACTTCAAAAATACCGTTCGGCTGACAGGCTAACTCAAACCGCACCAACTGCACTTTGGCATCGCGAAACTTCAAGCCCCGTAAGATTTCGTAGCGGGTGATGATGGAGATGAGGAGTTTGGGATGTTGGCGCAGGTAGGCTTGCGCCCGCGCCAAAGCGAGGGGATGGCGGCGCAGGACAAGGGAGGCGATGTCCGTGTCCAGCAAGGAAGGGGGCATTAGAGTCATCGCCTCTCTTCCCCCCCTTCCACCGACAGGCGGTCAAAGAATTCCCGCATCAGTTGGCGCGGCTCTAAGATAGCGCGCTCTATCTCGGCGATTTCTTCGTCGCTCAACCCTTCGTAAAGGCGGGTGGCTTCCTCCAGCCGCTCTTCGGGTGTCAAGGGGGTGATGTCCAGCCAGACAACCGTCCCGTCGGGCAAATCCAACGGCTCAGCGGGATGAAGGGCACCGTCGCGGTAAACGGCTCGGATGCGTTTGGTCATGGGCGGTCACCTGCCTTTCGTCAGTGGCGGTCGTCGCTGAAAGGTTAGCGCATCACTTTTCCTGTCGCTGCCGTTCAAAATCAAGGTGCGCCAAATTTTTGTGCCGAAGGAGGGTTGTCAATGGAGTTGGTGGAACGGGCGGCGCATCTGCTTGCCCAACTCGGTGTCATCTTGCTCGTCGCCAAATTGTTTGGCGAACTGTTTGAGCGCTACTTGAAGCAATCGGCGGTGTTGGGCGAACTTGTCGGTGGGATGCTCATCGGTCCTTACGCCCTCGGTCGTCTCATTCAATTGCCAGGGATGCATGAGCCGCTTTTTGCCATCCCACATGGGCATGCTGGGGGCATTCCGTTGTCGCCCGAACTTTGGGGTGTGGCGCAATTGGCGGCGGTGTTGTTGCTCTTCGGGGCGGGATTGGAGACGGACTTCAGCCTGTTTTTGCGCTTTGGCGTTCCCGCTTTCGTCGTGGGGATGGGTGGCGTCATTTTTCCGTTCCTTTTCGGCGTCGTTTTGACGGTGATGTTCGGCTATGCCGACAACTTGATGCATCCGTCGGCGCTTTTTATGGGCGCGGTGATGACGGCGACTTCGGTGGGCATCACGGCGCGGGTTTTGTCGGAGTTGGGGCGATTGGGGACGCCTGAGGGCGTGACAGTGTTGGCGGCTGCCGTCATTGACGATGTGCTGGGCATCATCGTCTTAGCCATCGTCACCAGCATCGTTCAGGTCGGGCAAGTGGATGCGTTGAAACTGGGCGGTATCGCCGTGAAAGCCTTCGGGTTCTGGTTGGTGTTGACGGGCGTGTTGGTTGCCCTTGCGCCGATGCTGGCGAAGTTTTTGCGGCGGTTCAAAAGTGAGGGCGCCTTCATCGGCTTGGCGTTGGCTTTGTGCTTTCTGATTGCGTCGCTGACGGAGAGTGTCGGGAAGTTGGCGATGATCATCGGGGCATATGCGCTTGGTCTGGCGTTTTCGCGGACGGAGTTGCGGGAAGACTTGGAGCATGCCCTTCGCCCGCTCCTTCACGGTTTGGTGCCCATCTTCTTCGTGGCGATGGGGATGTTGGTGAATTTCTCGGCGATGCTCCCCGCTTTTTGGTTCGGCGTGGCGATTTCCATCGCAGGCATCATCACGAAAGTTTTCGGGTGCGGTCTCCCTGCTTTGGCTGTCAGGTTCAACACGCTGGGGGCAACTCGGATTGGTATCGGGATGATGCCCCGCGGCGAAGTCGCATTGATTGTGGCTGGGATGGGCTTAGCATACAAAGCTATCAACGAGGCAGAGTTCGGCGTGGCTGTGATGATGACTTTTGTCACGACTTTCCTTGCGCCAATCGCCTTGATGCCTCTGTTCCGCAATCCTCGTTCTGGCGTGAGGGAAAAGGAGGCGGTAATCCGTGAGTGAGCAAACTCACCAAGTCACTTTGCCATCGGGACTTGCGGAAGCGCTCGTCGTGACTTTGGAGCAAGTTTTGAAAGAAGCGGGGTTTCAGGAAGCCTTGAAAGCAGGTGAAGCCGGCGGGGTTGAAACGAGCATCTGGCAGCGAGGAGAAGCCCAAGTCGTCATAACCTTGCGCGAGGCTGAAACTGAGGAGACAGTGACCGTTTCATCTCAAGGAACTGATGGAGCAGCAATTGTCAAGGCAGCGGCATGCCGACTTGCTTTGAAACTCTTGGATGCCCTACCATCCGAAATTCGGCAAACCCTTGAGCCCACAATATCTCAACTGCGCGAATTAGCCACGAAATCATGTGCGGAGTGCTGAGTGCGAAGTGCAATGTTTGGTGCGGAGTTTCGTGCGAGGTGAGGTGGTTAAAAGCCGAAAATTTTTCGGTAGTGCGGGAACACTGTCCCCCAGAAAAACTCATTCACCAGTCGCCAATCGCCACTCGCTACCGTTTCGGCTGAGCAGGAACTTTGTCCTTCACTTAACAGGGCTGACGAGCCAATCAAAGATTTGCTTTGCTGTCACTGGCTTCTCGGACAACAGAAGCCTTTGGGTTGCGTTTGCGGCAGAGTAAGCGCTTTCAGCCCAGTTGCGAGGGAAGTTGGGATGAATGTTGTGAACCAGCAAAGGTCGTGGGGCAATGAGGGCAAGCGCCGTTCTCAAGTCGCCAATTCGGCGAAGGCACGGGACGAACAATCTTTTGACGAATTCGTTGTCATCGTTAGCGTCAAATTGATTCGCGTCCGCAACGACTTTCCCATCAACTTCAACTATGGCTGCTGCCATCAGAGCCCACAAACCCGCTGCCCCAAATCCGACGATGTGAATTCGGTCATATTCCTGCTGCAAATATGCTATCGCCGTCACGATGTCTTGAATTCGTTCGGCATCTTCAGTTCGGTTGTAGGTTGCGAAGAATTGGACATCGGTTTTCCGTTCGCTGGAAGCCATGCCAGTTCGGAAAGTGTCAATCGCCATGACATCGAACCGGGTCAAGAGTTTAGCCAACTCGGCAGATTCGCCTTCGCCGTTCCAAATTTCGCTCGCTGCTCCTTTTTCGCTGACGAGCAAGACTGCTTCCCGGCGCAACTGCCTTTTAGCGGGAAGGTTCGAAAGCGGGACGAGAACTGCCGGAATTTTGTCACCGACTCCCTTCCTACCAAGCCACAACCGAGTCATTGACAATCCGTCAACTTCCTTCTGCTCCGCGTAGGTCACGGAAATTTGCCCCGCAGTGGGGACAGAAACGGCAAGGGTAACTTGCAGCGCCGGTCTCATCAACCGCTGAAACTGTTGCAGCGACTTTTTATCCGCTGGTCGCATACCTTCAATCACAGAGTTAGCCTGTCCCTTCAGCCATTCAATCAGCGCATCCCAAGTGATGGCGTTGTGTGGTTTAGGCAAGTCGTCGCCCCAAACGCAGAAACTTTTGGCATCGAGAAGTTGCATTGCAGGTTCTTTAACGGGCTCGCTCAAAGGTTTCCCGTCATTTTTCAACCACCGAACCGCCCACGAGTAGTAGGCTTCACGGGAACTTTGGGCGAAATCGTGACCTTCGGAAAAGTGAGCGTTGGCGCATCGGTCTTCAGCGCCCAGCAAGCGATAGATGCTCTGGACGAAGGGGAACTCATAGCGAGGCGTCTCATTTGTCCAATCGCCGTCGTCCGAAATCAAAAGCAAAGGTTTCGGAGCGAACAAAGCGACGATTTCTGGGTTGCAAGTGTCAATTCGCAAAAGCGGCGGGTTTTCGCAAATGCAACCGCCTTGCATGTGGGCTGAAACCATTTTCGTCGGGACAGCGAGGGCGAGTCGGTCATCAACGGCTGCAAGCAAAAAGGTTTGTGTGCCGCCGCCAGAGGAACCGCAGCAGCCAATCCGCTTTTTGTCAACTTCAGGCAGACTCAACAAAAAATCAAGGGCTCGGATACTGTTCCAAGTTTGGATGCCACCTTTGCTGATTGCCCACAAATGTTCCTGCGGTGTTTCGGGTGCCCTGTGGACGACTTGAAATTGGTCACCGTAGCCGACCATGTCGTAAGCGAAAACAACGAAGCCCAACTTAGCCATCGCCATCGCTCTAATCCGCTCCCGCTCGTAAAGCCGACCTTCAGGTTGAGGGACATGCCCGTGAGGGTGTAAAACTGCTGGGAACGGGGGCTTTCCCTTTTTGGGGCGATAAAGGTTGCCAGTCAAGTAAAAGTTCGGCAAAGTTTCCAAAACGACTCGTTCAACCACGACATCTTCGTCCTCGTAGCAAACAATGCGGCGGGGGTTGAGGGGAGGCTTGGGAATTTGGGGGAACAAACCGCAAGCGATTTGGACTTGAAGGCGAAGGAGTTTCGCTCGCTGAAGCCATTCATCGGCGCTTTTGTAGGTCGGCAAATCATAACGCAAGTTGAGGTGACGGACATTGCTGAGCCTTGCGTCTTGCTCGTTCAAACTCGCTCCAGCCATCGCCATCACTCCCAGCAGTAATCCCAACCACATCGCTTATCACCTGCTCGGGCAAAATTCGCCATCCCAAGTCTAACGCGCCTTTCGCTTCCTTGCAGGCTAAACTTTATCTGCGGTGATGGGAGATGTTCACAGGCATCATAGAGGAGGTCGGCGAAATCGCTCAAACACAGCGACGAGGCATGGCAGTCTTTTTCGGCATAAGGGCATCGTTTGCGAAAGAGTTGAAGGAAGGGGATAGCGTTTGCGTTAACGGCGCTTGCTTGACAGTCGTGGCTGTCCAGCCACCACTCTTCTGGGTTGAAGCCGTGGAGGAAACTTTGGCTCGCACTAATCTCGGGTTTTTGAAGCCGGGCGATAAGGTGAACTTGGAGCGAGCCCTTTCGGTTGCGGGCAGGTTCGGCGGTCATTTCGTCCAAGGTCATGTCGACGGCACAGGTGTAATCGCTCAAATCGTCCCGCGACTTAGGTCAAAAGTGATGCGAATCCACACGCCGAAGGAACTGATGCAATACATCGTCCCGAAAGGCTCAATCGCGGTTGATGGTGTCAGTCTCACCGTCGTCGATGTCGGGGCTGATTGGTTCACAGTTTCCCTCATTCCTTTCACCCTTGAGCACACGACTTTGGGGCTTCGAAAAGTTGGCGATGTCGTCAACTTGGAGGTTGACATCCTCGCCAAATATGTTCGGCACATGCTCCAAAACTTCGAAGGGCAGAAAAGCCCGGACGAAAGGCTCAGGCAATTGTTGACGGAACTGTGAGGCAACGGTTGCCGTGAAAGTGTCATCGGGCACTTGAACGAAAATTCGTTCATTTGGCGGGGCGTTCAAGGATGATTGTGAAACTTTCGCCGCTGCTTATCAAAGCCTTGTCGCTCAGGAGCGATGAGATTGTCCGCTCCCAGACCCGTTTCGGTCGTTTGACCCAAGGGAAGTCATCAATTCTCATCACAATGAAAGCCCGCTCGTAGCCGAAGGATTGAAGGCGAGACAAAATTTGCTCAACCTCCCCTGGCTGCAAGTAAGGCGGATGAATTTCCGCAATGATTGTCGGTTTGTCCCGTTTCAAAGTCCCTTCGGCACCTTGAAGGGCTTTCGCTTCCCAACCCTCAATGTCCATGCGGATGATGTCAATGGGGCGCTCAAGTTGGTGAACGAGAGCGTCAATGGTGGTCGTTGACACTGTGATTGATTGCCCGCTGCTTCTTTCGGTTGGCAGAAGGGAGTGCCAGTTGGAGCCTTGTGAGACAAACATTTGAGCGGTCCCAATCTCGTCGCTGATAGCGACAGGCACAACTTTGACATTGCTGACCCTGTTGAGCCTCAAGTTCAGTTCGAGCAAGTGGACATTTTCGGGATGGGGCTCAACGGCGATGACCATCCCTGCCGGACCAACTAATTGCGAGAACAAGAGGGTGTAATAGCCGATGTTTGCCCCGATGTCCAAGACAGTATCCCCGAGGCGCACAAAGCCGGGCAAAAGTTTCGTGACTGTCGGTTCATGGACGCGGTAGAAGGCTAATTCTCGCCCGATGCCTTCATCAGTGCCGCTGACGAGCATTGTGAAGCCGTTGACATTTGAAACCATCACATAGTCGCAGCCCTCAATTTGAACCCATTCCAACTCCTCGCGCCATTTGATTGGCGGTTGGCGGAGTTTGAGCCAGAAAACTTCAAACAACTTGCGAAGACCACCGTTGCGAAAAACTTTAGCCGCTGTCTTCACCTTGCGCTGAAGGAGGGGAAAGAGAGCGCTTGGGCTGGCAAGCCACTGAACGCTCAACATTTCTTTTCACCGCCCTTCTCTATGGGCTCAAAATTGCCGCATCTTTAGACGCACGGAACGATTTCAGGTGAACCAAGCGTGAAAGCATCGCTGTCAAAAGTTCGTTCCGACCGCTACAATTTCCTTCTGCCGAAGCAATTTTTCCCAACCTGCCGTCAATGGAGGCGAGTGTTATGGCGAAACTACTGGCAGAGTTGAACTTGCCTCAGGATTTGAAGCGGTTAGGTCCAGAGGAACGAAGGCAATTGGCTCAGGAAATCCGAGAGACCATCGTCAACACCGTTTGCAAAAATTCGGGTCATCTTGCGTCAGGGCTTGGCTCTGTTGAAATCTTCATCGCTGTCCACACCGTCTTTGACAGCCCACGCGATAAGATTGTGCTTGACACGGGGCATCAAGGTTACCCTCACAAGTTGCTGCAAGGTCGCTACCATCGTTTCCACACCCTCAGACAACTTGGCGGGCTTTCAGGCTTTCCGAAGCGGGACGAAAGCGAGCACGATTGCTGGGGTGTTGGGCACGGCGGCACGGGTCTATCAGCGGCTATGGGCTTTGCAATGGCTCGCAAACATTGGCTCAACAGTGGCGTCCCTGCAGATGACCCTCGCGTCAATTATCGTGTCGTTTGCGTCATCGGTGATGCAGCGTTGGAGGAAGGGATGGCTTGGGAAGCGCTCCACAACATTGGTCACCACAAGCCCGATATGGTCATCATCCTCAACGACAATGGCATGTCAATTGCTCCCTCGGTTGGAGCCATTGAGAACTACCTTCGCCGCCACCGTCAATTGCCCGCTGATTGGTTCCGAAAACTTCGCTCCGAACCTCACTACTTGCAACTGAAAAGGATGGTTGAGGAAGCCCTTGCTAAGATGGGCGCTGCGGGTGAAGTCACCTTGGAAATCATCCGCCACATCAAGAACAACATCAAAGAGTGGCTCATCCCGCCGGGCATGCTCTTTGAAGAACTGGGCTTCACTTATCTCGGTCCCGTTGACGGTCACAACACAGAAGTGCTGATTGAATGCTTGCACGAAGCCTTGAGGATTGGGGGACCTGTCATCATTCACGCCGTTACGAAGAAGGGCAAAGGCGTTTCGTATGCGGAAGCGGACCCGTGGAAGTATCACACTCCCAAAACACCTTTTGACCCAGAGACGGGCGAAATCTTAGCGCCCAAAGAGACCGTCCCAACTTACACGGATGTCTTTTCCCAAACCCTCATTCAAATTGCCGAGCAAGATAACCGCATCGTGGCGATAACTGCAGCCATGCCCGACGGGACAGGACTCGACAAATTTGTCCAGCGCTTTCCCGAAAGGTTTTACGATGTCGGGATGGCGGAACAACACGCGGTGGGCTTTGCTGCGGCGTTGGCGTTTACAGGTTTGCGTCCCGTCTGCGCCATTTACTCCACTTTCCTTCAGCGAGCCTTTGACCAAATCATCCACGATGTTTGCCTGCAGAAAGCACCTGTGGTCTTCGCCATTGACCGAGCCAGCATCGTCGGTCATGACGGTCACACCCATCAAGGCATCTTTGACATCAGTTACTTGCGCTTGATACCTAACATCGTGCTGATGATGCCCAAAGACGAAAACGAACTTCGGCACATGATTTTCACGGCACTTCGTTACGAGGAAGGTCCTATCGCTGTCCGATACCCAAGGGATATAGGCGTTGGTGTCCCGATGGACGATGAGTTGAGGGAGTTACCAATTGGCAAAGGCGAATGGTTGCGGGATGGGACGGATGCCGTCATCGTGGGCATAGGTCCAATCGTTTACGCAGCGTTGGAAGCGGCACAGCGGTTGGAAAAAGATGGCTTCTCCGTTGGGGTCATAAACGCCCGCTTCATTAAGCCCATCGACAAGGAACTGCTTGCCGATGCCGTCCAACGAGCAGGCAAACTCATCACTGTTGAAGAACACACCCTTTGCGGAGGGTTTGGTAGCGCCGTGCTGGAAGCGCTTTGTGACATGGGCTTGCACCATGTCCCTGTTTTGCGCATCGGAATCCATGACCACTTCGTGGAACATGGCAGCATAAAAGAACTGAGACGGCTTTTGAAGTTGGACGCTGAAGGGATTTACGAACAGGTAAAAGCGTGGCTGGAGGGTGGGACGAGGGGCGAGGGACGAGGGACGGAAAGGACGGTTGAAAAATTGCCAACGAGGCAAAAGTGAGAGGGGATCGCCTTTTCTCGCATCGCCTTGAGGTGAGCCGAAATGCCATCGCCTTTCCCTGGCATGGACCCGTTCATTGAAGGGCAAAGATGGGAAGCGTTCCACGCGATGTTTATCGTTGGCATTCAGGAAACTCTGATGCCTCAGTTGGTGCCGCGTTACATCGCCACCATAGAGGAGCGGCTCATCGTTGAGTATGAGCCTGAAGCGGAGACTTCCGAGCGGGTGATAGTGCCTGATGTCTCCATCGTTGAAGAGTTCCCAAGCCTGTCTTCCGTCGTCACTGTCGCTGCACCTGCAGTTGTTGCCGAAGTTGTCCAAGTTGTAGCCCAAATTGCCGAGAAAGCGAAGGAGGTCAAAATCGCCGAGTTGCCAGAATATGAGCACCGCGAGAGGTTCATTGAAATCCGAGTTCGCGAGACGGGCGAATTGGTGACGGTCATCGAGTTGCTTTCACCCTCAAACAAGCAGAGGGGCAATATCGGTTGGCACCTTTACTTGCGAAAGCGGCGTGAGATTTTCTACAGCAAGGTTCACCTCGTTGAGTTGGACTTGTTGAGAAGCGGTGAGAGGCTGCCGATAGTTGAAGCGCCAAAAACAGACTATTCGGCGTTGATAAGCCGCTGGGAGTGGAGACCGAAGGCAGTTTGCGTCGGTTGGGAGTTGAAGGATGTTTTGCCAACGATCCCAATTCCGCTTAAGGGAAGGGATGAGTGGGTTAAATTGGACTTGCAGGCGGTTTTCAACACCGTTTATGAGCGTGGCGGTTACCGCTACTTGCTTGACTACCGTCGCCCTGTTGAGCCGCCGTTGAAAGACGAAGAAAGGAGTTGGGTTGAAGAGTTGTTGGCAAAGGCGTTGCAAGTGACGCCTTAAACCCGATGAGACAGATTTTGCTCAGCACGCCATTGCCAGTTCGGGAGCGATTTTCAGCAGAAGGTCACGAACCGTCAACTTTCCCTCAGCGATGGCGATCAATTCCTCATCTGTCCGTTC
>Ga0080007_1076163_pt1 | contig 18678 bp, 16 predicted proteins | sample OctOCTMetagenome_FD_69210 | JGI IMG/M metagenome (GOLD analysis project Ga0080007, IMG submission 69210) | Hot spring and microbial mat streamer communities from Octopus Spring Streamers, Yellowstone National Park, USA - OCT_B (SPADES... | ecosystem: Environmental > Aquatic > Thermal springs >...
CCACCTTTGCCTCTTTCGCCGCCCTCCGTGAAGTCTTGCGCTTTTGGATGAACTGGGAGCGAAAGGGAAAAAGTGTGCGGATTTGTGGGCTATTTTTCAGCTGTTTGCACCTCCACCGCCTTCCAGAAGGCCTCCAACCCCTGGGCCAACGCCAGGGCCAGCACCACCACCAAAGCGATAAGCCGCTTCATTCTTCTACCTCCGGAGGGCATTCTACCCGCCTTCTTGTACCTGGTCAACAAATCAGCCCACCCCAAAAGCGAAACCCCTCCCCCGCCCCACCGGGCAAGAGAGGGGCCGCAATCCCCTTGCGGGGCTATGTGGTTTGCAACTGCTGGTGGCCCAGGGGGTGGAGGATGCCCGCCAGGATTGAGTCGCAATCCCCTTACGGGGCTAAGTGGTTTGCAACCTGGGCGTAACCCGGCGGGGGTCTACCCCGTTACCCACCTGTCGCAATCCCCTTACGGGGCTAAGTAGTTTGCAACGACCAGGGCGTGAAGCGGTCTGTTCAGCCCCCTGAGTGGAAGTCGCAATCCCCTTACGGGGCTAAGTGGTTTGCAACACCAAGAGTACATCTACTGGCCTTTGCCCTACATCAATCTCTACGAGTCGCAATCCCCTTATGGGGCTAAGTGGTTTGCAACCGGCCGGAGCTGTTCCGTGAGGCGCATCGCTTCGCGGACGTGTCGCAATCCCCTTACGGGGCTAAGGTGGCTTGCAACCAAGGCGGCGCTTCGGGCCCTCTTGCCGGGGTTTGTGTCGCAATCCCCTTACAGGGCTAAGTGGTTTGCAACAACCGTCATGAGGGACCTGGAGTACGCCCCCCGCATGGAGCAGTCGCAATCCCCTTACGGGGCTAAGTGGCTTGCAACCCCGTGGTGGCCACCAGCTACGGGGACATTACCGGGCTCCCGTCGCAATCCCCTTACGGGGCTAAGTGGCTTGCAACTCTACCCCACTAAGAATGCCCTTCTGGACCGCACCACCGGAGGGGGGGTTTGTGAAAAAGATGAAGCTTGGAATATGCATCGGCCAAAGGGTGGGCGTTTTGCGGGGTTTAGGCCTATGGGAAGACTTCGGAAGAGGGGTCAAGGGAGAATGCATAAGCGAATATCGCCGTCCCCGTGGGAAGAAACTGGCTTTCAAGGTCCCCTCCCGGATACCCGGGATGGGGACATTATAGCACTTTCGGGCAACGGTGTACCAAGTGCAAAAGTGTGTCAGGAGAGGCGTAAAAAAGGTTACTATACGCTACGGAAGCGTGAAGGGATGCCTTCGCCCCGCAACAAGGCAGATGGTGGAAGTAACTAGTGGATGCGTAAGCATTGCGGCGTGCACGCCTCTTTGCCCTGGCTTCGGCGTGGGCCGGGGTGAGGTGCCCGCTCCGGAAGGCGGCGAGGACCACGGCGTGGGCAAACATCGCACGGCCCGGTTCAGGGCGGGTATAATCTTGGGAACATGGTTCGGGATGGGCTGGACCTGGCCCTGGCCGGGCTTCTCCACGACGTGGGCAAACTTTACGGCCGGGCCCTCTGGGGGAGCGGGACGAGCGGCTTCCCGACCGCACCCACACGGCCTACACCGCCCATTTCGTCCAGAAGGAGGCCGAACTCTTCCGAAGGGCGGGCCTGGACCCGGACTGGCTCGCCAAGACCGCCAGCCGCCACCACGAGGGCTGGCGGGACCGGCCCCAGTACCAGCCCCAAAGCCCGGAGGAGTGGTGCGTGGCCCTGGCCGACACCTACGCCTCCCAGGAGCGGGAGGAGGGCGGCCAGGGGGGAAGCCCGCCCGAGGTGCCCCTGAAGCCTCCCTTTAGCCAGCTCCGCCTCCAGGGCCGGGAGGGAAAGGGAGGGGGCTACTCCCCGGTGGATGGGCCTAGGGTGGGCCTCGCTCCCGGGGCCCTTTACCCTGGGGATCAGCCCTGGGTCAACAAGGACACCTACGGGCGGCTTAAGGAGAGGCTGGAAGAGCGCTTGCGGTCCATGGCTGGGCTTTCCCTCACCAAGGAGGCCCTTCTCCTGAACCTGGCCCTCGCCTTCCAGGAGGTGCTTTCCCTGGTGCCCGCCGACACCCAGTCCGAGCCCGATGTAAGCCTCTACGACCACCTGCGCCTCACGGCAGCCATCGCCCACGCCCTCTGGCTCTACCACGGCGGCCAGCCCTCGGTGGAAGAGCTGCGGCGGGACGGGAAGAAGTTCCTCCTGGTGGTGGGGGACCTGGGGGGCATCCAGGGGCACATCTACCGCATCTCCGGGGCGGAGACGGGGGTGGGGGGCATCGCCAAGCGCCTGAGGGCCAGGAGCCTGGAGGTCAGCCTGGCGGCCGAGACCATGGCCCTGGGCATCCTGCGAAGCCTGGGCCTCACGCCCCTGAACCGTATCCTGGGGGCCGGGGGGAAGTTCTACCTCCTCCTGCCCAACACCGAGGAGGCGCAAAAGGTTCTGGAGGAAGCCCAGGAAGCCTGGGGGCGCTGGGCCCTCAGGCGGGGGGGAAGCCTTGTACCCAACCTGGCCTCCCTGGCCTTTTTGGGCGCGGAGTTCCGCGACTTCGCCGGGCTCCTGAAGGCGCTTCACAAGGAGCTGGCCCAGGCCAAGCTCAAGCCCTTTCCCTTCCTGAAGGAGACCGAGGAGACCCGGGGCGAGGCCTTAAGGCCCTGCGCCGCCTGCGGCCTGAGGCCCGCCCTAAAGGACGAGCCCGGAAGCCTCTGCCCGGACTGCGAGCGGGAGCGGGAGGTGGGGGGGCTTCTTCCCAAGCGCGACCGGGTGGGCTTCTTCCCCGATGGGGCCCCCAGGCCCTTTTTTGCCTTCCCAAGCCTCAAGGTGGCCCTGGAGGAGAACCCCAAGGCGGTCCACGTCTTCCGGGCGGAGCTGGACTTCCGCCCCTCGGCCGCGCCCACCGAGGCCAAGCCCCTTCTTGGCCACCTGCCCCGGGTGGCCCACGCCCTGAAGGCCAAAGGGGTCTCCCTGGCGGACTACACCGCCTGGGCCCGGGAGGAGGGGCTTTTAGAGGAAGAGGAAGGTGGGGAGGACCGGGTCCTGACCTTCGGGGAGCTGGCGGCCCTTTCGGAGGGCGCGCCCTACCTGGGGGCCCTCATGCTGGACGCCGACCGAATGGGAGAGGCCTTCGCCACGGGCTTCCAGCGGGAGGGGCGGGACCTGGCCACCCCAAGCCGTCTGGCGGCCCTCTCGCGGACCCTCGAGGTCTTCTTCGCCACCGAGGTCCTGGAGCTCATCCGGAACCCGGCCCTCTACGCCGGGCGCCTGGGGTGGGATGCCCTCGAGGCCAAGGGCAAAGGGGAGCGCTACCCCCTCATCTACAGCGTCTACTCCGGCGGCGACGACCTCTTCCTCCTGGGCCCGTGGGACGTCCTCCTGGACTTCGCCCTGGACCTGGAGAGGCTCTACGCCCTCTTCACCGGGCACGAGGCCCTGACCCTCTCCGGGGGGTTTGTATTGGCGGGGCCCAGCCTGCCCATCCCCGAGCTCTCCCGCCTCCTCACCCGGGCGGAGAAGGCGGCCAAGGAGGCCGGGCGGGGGCGGCTTTTCCTCTTCGGGCAGGCGGTGCCCTGGGCCGATCTCCGAAAGCTCCGCCAGGAGGTGGAGGCCCTGCGGAGCGACCTGAGGGCGGAACGGGTCTCCCGGGCCCAGGTCTACCGGTGGCTGGCCCTTTGGCGGCGGTTCTGGGGGCAGGACATGAACGAGGGTGAGAGGATGCGCTATAAGCCCCTCCTGGCCTACGCCCTGAGGCGGGTCCGGGAGCGGGACGAAAGGGCGTGGGAGAGGTACATGGGGCTTTTGGACCATCAGGGCCCGGCCTGGCGGTACCTGCCGGTCTGGGTCCAGTGGGGGCTTTATCTGGAAAGGAGGGCGTGAATGCCGGCTTTGGAGTTTTATCGGGACAAGGAAAAGGGGGTTCTGGACCCCGGCATCTTTGAAAAGGCCAGGGAAGTGGCCGAAGAACTGGTCAGGGAAGGGGCCATCAAGTCCAGCCAGTTCCGCAACTACTTCGCCGAGCTCCGGTCGTTGGAAAACCGCTTTGAGCGGGAAAGGCGGAAGGACGAGGGCCTGGCCTTCGCCCGGCTCGTCCCCCAGCTGGAGCTCCTTAAGGCCAAGCTCTACTACAACACCCGCTCCAACGGGCCCCTCAGCCGGGCCAGGGCCTTCGTGGGCTTCCTGGAGGAGGCCATAGACGCCGGCAAGCGGAGTCCCCAGGACTTTGAAGCCATGATGAAGTACGTGGAGGCGGTGCTGGCCTACTTTTACGCCAAGGGCAGGTAGGAGGTGCCATGAGGCTCAGGAAGATCATCCGCATCCGCTCGGTCCTTTTGGCCAAGACGGGCCTTAGGATCGGCATGAGCCGGGACCAGATGGCCATCGGCGACCTGGACAACCCCGTGATCCGCAACCCCCTCACCGACGAGCCCTACATCCCGGGCTCCAGCCTCAAGGGAAAGCTCCGCTACCTCCTGGAGTGGAGCCTGGGCGGCCCTTACATCCTGGAGGCCAAGGAGCGGCACGTCTATGCCTCCCCTGACCCCAAAGACCCCGTGGCCCGCATCTTCGGGCTGGCCCCGGAGAACGACCAGAAGGCCCTGGAGATTGCCCGGGAACGGGGGCCCACCCGGCTGTTGGTGCGGGACGCCTACCTCTTGGAGGACTCCAAGCGGGAGCTGGAGCGCACCGCGGCCAGGGGCGGGCTTTACACCGAGATCAAGCAAGAAGTCTTCATCCCCAGGCTTGGCGGCAACGCCAACCCCCGCACCACGGAGAGGGTGCCCGCCGGGGCCCGCTTCGGCGTGGAGATGGCCTACCGCGTCCTGGACGATCTGGATGAGGCGTACTTCCAAAAGTACCTGCTAAAGGCCCTGGAGCTTCTGGAGGTGGACGGCCTGGGCGGGCACATCAGCCGGGGGTACGGCCAGGTGTACTTCCTCCACCCCGAGAAGCCTTGGGACGCCCAGGAGGGGCTTCCCCTGAAGGAGCGGCTTTTGGTGGAGGAGATCGCCCTAGGGGCCTAGCATGCGGGCCACCCTGTTCCGGCTCTACTTCCAGGGGCCCCTTAAGGAGCTTCCCCGGGCGCCTGCCCTCCTGGGCCACGTGCTCTGGTGGTACCGCTACACCCACGGGCGGGAGGCCCTCGAGGGCCTCCTGGAAAAGCCCCTACCCTTCCGCCTCTCCAGCGTCTTTCCCGAGGGCTGGCTTCCCCGGCCCAAGCTACCCCCCGTCCAGGTGGAGGAGACCGAGCGGAGGAAGGCCATAAAGAACCTCACTCTGGTGAGCCTGGAGACCTTCCAGGCCTTGGCGGAGAAGGGAGAGGAAGTTCTGCTGGAAGCCCCGGAGGTTCTGGGCAGGGCCAGGCCCCCCGAGCCCCGGAGGCTCCGCCGGAGCCGGGTGGGCATAGACCGGGGTACGGGGGCGGCCAGGCGGGGCATCCTCTTCACCCAGGAGCTCCTCTTCCCCGACCCCAGGACGGCCTACGCCCTTTACGTGATGGGAGAAGCCCCCTTTGACCTGCGGGACGCCCTGGCCTTTGTGGGAGAGATGGGCTTTGGCGGAGGGGCCAGCGTGGGGCTTGGCCGCTTCCGGGTAGAGGGGCCCCAGACGGTGGAGCTTCCCGAGGCCAAGGAGGCCAACGCCTACGCCACCCTGGCCCCGGGGCCACTGGAAGGCGCCCTTTACTACGATCTAGAGCCCTACTGGGGCCGGCTGGGCGGGGGCTATGTGGGTAGCCAGCCCTTCAAGGGCCCTTACCTCAGGACCCGGGAGGGGAGCGTCTACCAAGAGCCCACCGCCCTTTACCTGGACACCACCCCGCAAGACCCCCCGGAGGAGGGCGTCAGGGTGCGGGAGTTCCTGGGGGTTTTCCCGCTGGGGGTGAGGCTATGAGCTTCCTGGAGACCTTCCGCTTGGAGCTGGAGGCCATCAGCCCGGTCCACGTGGGTACCGGGGAGACCTATCCCGCTTACGCCTACGTACCCGATTTTGAGAAGAAGGAGGTCCACCTCCTGGACCCCGGCGTCCTTCTCCTGGCCTTGCCCGAGGCTAGGCGCCGCCAGTACCTGGAAAAGGTAGCCCAGGGCCCCAAGGCCGCCCAGGACATCCTGGCCTACCTCCACAAGGAGGGCCAGCTTCCCCAAGAGGCCATCCTTCGCACGCTTCCCGCTAGCGCAGCCTTCCTGAAGACCATCCAGGAAGCCACGCAGGAGGCCCTTTTGGAGTGGCGGCCCCTGCCCCGCTCCCCCCTGGGGGCCTACCTGCCCGGCTCCAGCGTCAAGGGCGCCCTGCGCACCGCCTGGCTTTTCTGGACGTTGGTAGAGAAAGACCTGGTGGCGGAGTTCAGCGGAGGAGCCTGGCGTCTGAGGCCAAGGGCGGCGCAGGAGGAGGCCCGCATTTATCCTCCCCGGGCTCCTAAGCTTGAGCAGAATCAAGCTTTTGAGGCTGTGGCGCTGGGATACCTTGGAAACAAGGGGCCCGACCTCTACCAGGACCCCTTCCGGGCAGTGCGCCTTTCGGATTCCGCTCCCCAGGAGACCTTCTTGAACCGCATCGGGGTATTCCATCCAAAGAAGGACACTTCGGGCCTGGCGCTCCTGGCGGAAACCTTCCGCAAGGGAAGCCGCTTCACCCTGGGCTTCCGCTACCACGGAGGCTTAAGCCGGCACCGGGGCGTTTCCATGCCCATCCCCCCGAAGGACCTCCAGCGGGCTTTAAGGGAGTACTACACCAAGGTGGCGGAGTGGGAGCGCGGCTTCGCCGAAGAACATGGGCTCAAAAATGCCCTTGGTGTCTATGAGGAGCTTTTCCAGCGCCTAGAGGACCCCGAGGTCTTCCCCATTCGCGTGGGCTTTGGCTCAGGGCGCCTTTCCCTCAGGCTGGCGCTCCTTCTACCCGAGGACCACCCGGAGGCCCAGGAGCCCAAAACGCGCAAAACCGCCGGGAGCGTGAAACCTCAGGATGGCCTTCCTTTAGGCTGGATGGTGGGGAGGTTTCATGCCTGAGGACCTGCAAACCCTCTGGGAGGCCTACAAGCAAGCCGTCCGTTCCGGCGGCAACCCGCAGGCCCTGTACCAGGAGATGGTCTGGCCCGCGCTGGTGGCCAGGTGGAAGGAAGCCCCCAACGTCCACCCCCGGCGGGAGGCCTTCGCCGTTTCCGTGCACACCCTGGGAACCAGCCCCGAGGCCACCATCCTGGCCATTCTCGGCGCAGGGGCCGAACGGGTCTACGTCCTGCACACCAGGGAAAGCGCTTCCTATCTGGAGCGCCTGCAGAAGGAAACGGGCAAGCCCATCTACCCCCTAGAGGTCGGCAAAAGCGACGTGGCCGCCATCTACCGGGAGGTGAAGCGGATTCTGGACCGGCATGGCGATGTCCCCGTGGCCCTGGACCTGACCAGCGGCACCAAGGCCATGAGCGCCGGCCTGGCGACGGCCGGGTTCTTCTTCCGCCGCTTCTACCCCAAGGCCCGCGTGGTCTACGTGGACAACGAGGACTACGACTCCGAACTCCGCCGCCCCCGGGCGGGCACGGAAAGGCTCATCATCCTGCAGGACCCTCACGAGGTCCTGGGCGAGGTGGACGCCCTTTTCGCCAAGGAGCTTTACGGAAGAGGGGAGTTCGCGCAGGCGGCCAAATACTTCCAGAAGATGGTGGGCGCCACCGGGGATGGGCGCTGGACCCTCTACCAGAGCCTGGCGGAGATGTACGAGGCCTGGCACGCCCTGAACCTCCCCGAGGCCCATAGAAAGGGCTCGGGCCTCCTGGAGAGGCTGGCCCAGAACGCCTGGCTCAACCACCCCCTGAACCGGTGCCGGGACCTCTTGGAAAAGCAGGTGTCCCTTCTGGAGGCAGGCAGGGCCTTCCTCGAGGGGAAGGACCTGGCTCACCGGAGGGGGGTGGGGGCGGTGGCCCGCACCCTCCTCCACTTAGGCGAAAAGGAACATCGGCCGCTCCTCGCCGCCCTTTACGCCTACCGGGCCCTCGAGCTCCTGCTGCAGGAAAGGCTTTACCGGTATGGCCGCCTGGCGGACTGGCCCAACCTGACCCCTGAGGAAGAGGCCGCTTTGCGGAACGCGCTGTCAGAGATTTTGGACGGGCCGCCTTCGGCGGTGGAGGTCCCCAAGAAGCTGGGCCTGTTGCACCTCATCGGCCTGCTTCGGCTCCTGGGAGACCCCCTGCTGGCCGGCAAGCCCGCGGGCGAACTCCGGGGTCTTGGGGGGGTCCTCCAGGCCCGCAACACCAGCCTCCTCATCCACGGGTTTGAGGTGCCCACCGGCAGGCAGGTCGGGGCCTTGAAAGGCCTCGCCAAGGACCTCCTGGCCGACTTGGACAGGGAGCTGGGCCCGGCGGTGAGCCTCGAGCCCCTGCCTTTGGGTTTCTGATGGTCCTGGTCGCCTTGGTCCTGGTCCTGGAAGGGGAGGGCCCCCCGGAGCCCCTGGGCCTGAGGGGGTTCTTCTACACCCTCCTCAAGGAGGCCTTCCCCGAGCTCCACGACCAGGGGGAAAACCCCTTTGCCCTGGGCTTTGGCCTCAGGGGAGGTGAGCCCTGGGCCCGGGTGAGCCTCCTCAGGGAGGACCTCTACGGCCGGCTTTCCCCGGCGCTGTTTGGCCTCGAGGGCCAGGAGGTGCGCCTGGGCAGGCCCTTCCGGGTCCGGGGCGTGTTGCAGGAGGGCCACCCCTGGGCGGGCCTCACCACCTACGCCCGCCTCTTCCAGGGGCCCCCTAGCCCCAACCTGCCCCTAAGGTTTTATAGCCCCACCTTCTTCCGCCGCAAGGGGGTGCAGTACCCCCTGCCCGAGCCCCGCTTGGTCCTGGAGAGCCTCCTGAGGAGGCTCGAGGCCTTTGGCCCTTTGAAGGCGCCCCAGGAGGTCCGGGAGGCCCTTCTGGAGAGGACCACGGTCCGCTTCCTGGAGGGGAGGACCCAGATGGCCAGGACGGAGGTGGACACCGTGGGCTTTGTGGGCAAGGTGGTCTACCACCTGCCCAAGGCCACGGAGGAGGAGGCCCTTTGGCTTTCCGCCCTGGGCCGCTACGCCTTTTTTAGCGGCGTGGGGGCCAAGACCAGCCTGGGCTACGGCCTGGCCCGGGCCTTCACCCAGGTGGGCCCTCAGGACGCCGAGACTTAAGTACCCCACCGCGGCTTTTGCCGCGGTGGGGGCCCCAGAAAAGCCCCTCCAAAGCCCCGATTTGGGCACTCCATGTTGCGAAACCAAAGCGCGAGCACTTAGCGCCGGAAAAAAGGCCCCGAGACCCCCTTGCCGGGGTGGTATCAGGCCCACTCCACCCGGCTCCCCGAGGGGTGCTTGCGCACCCGCAGGCGGGCGGGAAGCCGCTCCGCCAGGGCCTCCACGTGGGTCACGACGCCCACCAGCCGCCCCTGGGTGGGGAGGGACTCCAAGACCCCCGCCACCACCTCGAGGGCCTCCGGGTCCAGGGTGCCGAAGCCCTCGTCCAGGAATAGGGCCCCAAGCCGCCCCTTGGAAAGCTCCTCGGAAAGGGCCAAAGCCAGGGAGAGGCTGGCGAGAAAGCTCTCCCCGCCGGAAAGGGTCTTGACCGGCCGCTCGGCCTCGGTCCAGAGGTCTAAAACCCAGTACTCCCCCTCTTTGGCCCGGAAGCGGTACCGCCCCCCGGAGAGGGTGTAAAGGAGCTCGTCGGCCCGCTCCACCAGGCTCCCCTGCCTTAGGCCTAGGGCGTACTCGGGGAAGTGGTCGCCCCTCAGGTCCTGGGCCAGCTTCTCCCATAGGGCCATCTCCCGGGCCACCTCGGCCAGCCTCTTCTCCGCCTCCTGGCGGCGCCTCAGGGCCTCCCGCAGGTCCTTTCGCCTCTCCTCCAAAACGGCCACCTCCTGGCCCAGCTTCTCCAGGCGCTCCAGAAGGCTCTTCAGGGCGCCCGCGGCCTCTTTGGCCCGGGCCTCGGCCTCGGGAAGCGCGGGGGGTGGGGCATCCTGGAGAAGGGCCTTCAGTTGCGCCTTCACCTCCTTGAGAAGGGCCTCCACCTCCTTCAGCTCGTTCTCGTGGCGGCGGATGCGGGTCTCAAGGGCCTCCCTCTCCTCGGGGCTTAGGGCGTGGGCCCGGGCCTCGGCCTCGGGCATGAGGCCCTGCACCCGCTCCTGGGCCTCGGCCAGGGCCTTGGCCTGCTCCGCCTCCTGGGCCTTCAGGGCGGAGACCTTTTGGGCAAGGTCCGCCATCCCGTCCCGAAGCCTTCGGTACTCCCTTTCCTGGGCCTCGAGGGCCCGCACCCTCGCCTCCAGGCGCTTGAGGTAGGCGGCCACCCCCAGGCCTTCCGTCCTCTCCTGAATGTGCTGGCGAAGCCCGGCGCCCAGGGCGGCCTTCTCCTCTCGGAGGCGCCTAAGGCCTTCCTCCACCTCCCCCAAGGAGGCCTCCCCCGCCTGGGCCCGGAGCCGGGCCTCGTCCTCCCGGAACTGGTTGACCTCCTCCTGCAGATGGTCTATCTCTTTACGGAGCCCGGTGTAGGTGTCCCGAAGGGCCTGCAGGGCCTCCTCGGCCTCCTCCAGGGCCTCCTTCAGGGCCTCCGGGTCCCCGGGGATGGGCGCGGCGGCCAGGGTGTCCAGCCTCTCCTTCAGGCTCCGGGCCTCCCCCAGGACCTCCCCCCGCCTCCCCTGCACCCGGCGCAGGGCCTCCTCCAGCCCCCGCCGCCTGGCCTCCAGGTCGGGTAGCTCGGGGCGCGGGGGAAGCTCGTGGACGGGCCCGCCGCAGAGGGGGCAGGGCTTGCCCACCTCCAGGAGGTCGTGGAAGGCCAGGAGGCCCCGGCGCCTCTCCTCCCGCCTCAGGGCCTCGAGGGCCTCCCTAAGCCCCGCCTCCTCCTTTTCCAGGGAACGAAGCTCTTCCTCCAAAGCCTTGAGGCGCTCCCGGAGGCGGTGGGCCTCGGCTCCCTGGAGGCGGGCCTTGAGGTCTTCCACCTCCTTCCGCTTCTCCCGGCCCGCCTCCTCGGTCTTCGCCAGCCTTTGCCGCGCCTCCTCCAGCTGGTCCTCCTTGGCCTTGAGGCGCCTTCTGGCCTCTTCCAGCTGGGAAAGCCCGCTTAGGAGGCGCTCCAGCTTCGCCTCCTCCTCCAGGACCGCCTCCAGGCGCTCGGGGTCCAGGCGGGGGGCGGGGTGGTCCAGGGGGCCCACCCGGCGGAGGAGGGCCTCGAGGGCCTTAAGCCCCTGGGCCTTTAGAAGAGCGTCCCGGGCCTCCTGCAAAGCGCCCTCGTCGAAGGCCAGGGCCTTCAGGGCCTCCTCAAGCCCCTGCACGGCCCCCTCGGCCTCCTTGAGGCGGGCGCGGGTGGCGGCGAGGGCCCCTTCCTTCCGCCTAAGGTCCTCCCAGAGGGGGAGGGCCCTGGCCGCCTCCTCGCTCAGGGCCAGGCGGGCCCGGAGGTCCTCTATCTCGGAAGCCTCCTTGGCCAGCCTCTCCCGCTCGGCCTCCAGCAGGGCCATCCGCCTAAGGAGCTCCAGGAGGGCCTCGGCCTCCTTGGCGCGGGCCTCGAGGGTGGGCTTTTCCCCTTCCAGCTGGCGGCGCTCCGCCACTAGGGCCTCCAGGGCCTGGTCCAGCTCCGCCAACGCCTCCGGCGTGGCCCCGGCCAGGCCCATAAGCTCCCCTTCCAGGCGGCTTTTCTCCTCGGCGTAGCGCGCCTTCTTTTCCGCCGCTTTCTCCCGCACCCGCTCTAGGCGGGAGAGGCCGAAGAGGTCCATGAGGAGCCTCCGCCGCTCCCTGGGCTCCCCCTTTAAAAAGCGGTCAAACTCCCCCTGGGGCAGGAGCAAGGCCCGGGTGAAGGCCTCGTAGGAGAGGCCCAGGAGGTCCTCAATGGCCCCGTTCAGGCGGTCCAGGGTCTCCAGGGGGACGAGCCTTTCCCCCTCCGTCAGGTCAAAAAGCCGCCCCTCGCTCCTCTTGCCCCGCACCCGCTCCACCCGGTAGGTGCGCGCCCCCACCTGGAAGGTGAGGCGGACCCTGGCCTCCCCCACCCCGGGGTGGACCAGCTCCTTGACGCCCTTCCCCACCCGGGGCACGAGGCCGTAAAGGGCGAAGGCCATGGCGTCCAGGAGGGTGCTCTTGCCGCTTCCCGTGGGGCCGGTGATGGCGAAGAGCTCCACATCGGAGAAGTCCACCCCCTGCTTCTCCCGGTAGGGGCCGAACCCCTCAAGCTCCAGCCGCAAGGGTCTCACTCTCCACCTCCTTCAGGGCCTCTTCAAACCGCTCCAAAAGGGCCTCCTTCTCCTCCCGCTCCCCCAGGTAGCGGGCGTAGGCCTCCTTAAGGCCCAAATGGGCGCCCCCGGGAGGGGGTGGGGGCAGGTCGCCCGCCCCCTCTATGGCGAGAAGGTGGGGCAGGGCCCGGTAAAGGCGCTCCTTCTCGGCGGCGGAAAGCCTCCCCTCCACCACCAGGCGCAGGTAGCCGGGAAAGCGCTCCATCTCCAAAAGCCGCCCGTCCAGCTCCTCCCGCTTCAGGCGGAAGGTCTTGAGGGGTTTGCCCCAGCGCTCCCGGATGGGGTGGACCCTGGCGGGCCCCGAGGGGGGAAGCTCCACCAAAAGGGCCCCCCTCTCGGCGTCCTCCCCCTCGCCGAAGTCCAGCTGGATGAGGCTCCCCGAGTACCAGGCCAGGGGGGCCTCGGAAACCTGCTGCTGGCGGTGGATGTGCCCCAGGGCCAGGTAGCGGGCGGAAAGGGGCAGGGCCGAGTGGGGCACGGCGTAGGACCCGGCCAGGTGGAAGAAGAACTCCCCGCCCCCGGGCCGGACCCCCTCCAGGGCGAAGTGGGCCAGCATCAGGGGGCTTGCCAGGTTGGCCAGGACCCGGCGCATGGCCTCGGCGTAGGTGCGGTGGCGCCCCTCGGCCTCCTGCAGGACCCGCTTCACCAGAACCCTCTCGGACACGAAGGGGAGGAGGGCGGCCTCGAGGTCCCCCACCCGCACCACCCCCCCTTCCTCCTTGAAGAGGGGGTGGCCCCGCACCCTGGCCCCCGCCAGGGCGAAGAGGGGGGAGAGGGCGGAGAGGCGCTCCTTGGGGTCGTGGTTCCCGGCGATGACCAAAGCGGGCACCCCTAGGGCCTTGAGCCCCATGAAGAACTCCACGGCGTGGCCCTCGGCCTCGGCGGAGACCTGGGGGCGGTCAAAGAGGTCCCCCGAGACCACCACCAGGTCCACCCGCTCCTCCTTCACGATCCCCAGGAGGGCCTTCAGGGCCTCCCCGATCTCCGGGGTCCGGTCCACGCCCCTTAAAATCTTTCCCAAATGCCAGTCGGCGGTGTGTAATAGGCGCACCCCCTCATTTTAGGGGAGCCCGCCGAAACCTCAGTGCCCGTGGGGATGCTCCCCGGGCCCCGCCTTCCCTCCCTGAAAGAGGAAGGCCGCCACCAAGGTGGTGAGGGGCACGGCCAGGAGAAGGCCCAAGGAGCCCAGGACCATGGCGGCGATCTCGGCGGCGAAGGGCTCGGTGTTGAGGAGGAAGCGCAAGGGGGTGGGGTCCTTGGCGAGGAGGAGGAAAAGGGGCAAAGAGCCCGCGGCGTAGGCCAGGACCAGGGTGTTGACCAGGCTTCCGATGTGGTCGTAGCCCACCTCCATCCCCCTCCGGTAAAGCTCCCCCAGGCCAAAGCGGGGGTTGGCGTGGGCCAGGGCCTGGACCACGGCGGCCTGGGTCACGGTCACATCGGTGAGGGCCCCCAAGGCCCCCACCACCACCCCCGCCAGGTAGAGGGAGAGGAGGTCCACCCCGCCCCACTGCCTGAGGAGCAGGGCCTCCTCCGAGGCCAGGCCGGTGAAGCCCATGGCCCCCGCGAAGTAGAGGCTTAGGAGGAGGACGAAGAGGACGGAAGCCAGGGTTCCCAAAAGGGCCGCCGTGGTCTTCCGGTTCACCCCGTGGACCCAATAGATGGTGAAGAGAAGCACCCCCAGGCTCCCCAAAAGGGCGTAAAGGAGGGGGTTTCTCCCCGAGGCCACCCGGGGCACGACCAAGTAGACCACCACCAGGAGGCTAAAAAAGGTGCCGAGAAGCCCCCTCACCCCTTTGCCCCGGCCCAGGAGGGCGGCGAGAAGGGCGAAGAGGAAGAGGAGGCCCACAAGCCAGGGCATCCGGTCGGGTTCGGCCACGTAAAGCCGCCCTCCCTCCCCATACAGGACCACCCGCATCCCTGGGCGGTAATCCCCGCCGTCCGCGGGGAGCAGGGCTTCCCGCACCTCTCCCCGAACCTCAACCCGGGCCATCCCCCTTTCCCAATCCAGAGCCAGAATCCGGCCCAGGAGGTACCCTTCCCCCTGGGCAAAGGTGGGAAGAAGCCAGAAAACCAAGAGGATCAGAGGCCACATGGGGCCACTCTACCCCACCGATGCCACCCCATGCTGGCCCAAGCCAGCACGGGGGCCCCGACAAAAGGTTCCTGGGGAAGTCGCCGGGCATGGCGGACCGGCAGAAAGCAAGGGTATGAAAAGCGCTTCTCAAGTTTGCTATCCTTGGGGCATGGAGCGCTCCACGAGGCAGAGGCGGGCCATCCGGGAAGCCTTCTTGGAGGCGGACCGCCCCCTCTCCCCAAAGGAGGTCCTGGAGCTGGCGAGGAAGCGGGTGCCCTCTTTGGGCCTGGCCACGGTCTACCGCACCCTGAAGGGCCTGGTGGAGGAGGGGTTCCTCACCCCGGTGACCCTCCCCGGCGAGCCCCCCCGGTACGAGCGGGCGGGCCGGGGGCACCACCACCACTTCCTCTGCCGCCGCTGCGGCCGGGTGTACGAGCTCTTCGGCTGCGACCTCCTGGAAAGCGCCCTCCCCCCGGGCTTTCAGGCCGAGGGCCACGAGGTTACGGTCTACGGCCGGTGCCCGGAGTGCTGCTCCCAAGCGGGGTAGAGGCGAATGGGCCCCGTCCAGCGCACCTCATCGAGGGCCCGGTCGTGGCGGAGGAGGGCGGCCAGGCGGGCCCGGGAGTAGACCCGGTAGGGCTCCTTGGGGATGAAGGCGGTGACGATGTCCACCTGCCTTGGGGGGGTGTAGTCCAGGACCACGTGGAGGGGGAGCTTGAGCCTGGGGGGAAAGACCATGTACCCCAGGACCAGCATCCGCCCCTCCTCGAGGTAGATGCAAAGCTCCCGCCCCCACTCCAGGGCCCTCAGGATGTCCAGCTCGGTGAAGCCCTCCTGGAGCATGTGCTTGGCGGCGTGGGGCCCCAGGCGGTAGCGGCCTTCCCTGATGAGGGGTAGGAGGTCGCTAAGGCGGCGGAGTTTGCGCACGGCCCCTCCTTGGAGGGCCAGTTTACGCCTCCTCCCGGCCCGGGGAATGTGGCCGGGGAAAGAGCTTGCCCAGGATGCCCACCACGCCTAAGATGGGGTCCAGGGTGGCCCTACGCTGGCAGAGCCCGGTCTACCTGGAGAGGGAGAGGCTTCTTTCCCTCTTGCCGGAGGAACCTGGGTTTGCGGTCCTCCTCGAGGCCCCGGCAGGCTTCGGCAAGAGCGTCCTGGCGGGCCAGCTTGCCGCCAGGCTGGGGCTTAGGACCCTCTGGGCCAGCGCCAGACTGGGCGAGCCCAGGGCCCTCCTGGCCAGGGCCCTGGGCCTCCCCGAGGAGGCCCCCTGGGGGGCGGTGGTGGCGGCCCTCAAGGAGGCCCCCACCCTGGTGGTCCTGGAGGACCTGGAGGGGAGGGAGGACCTCACCCCCCTCCTAAGGACCCTGCCTTGCCTCCTGGTCCTGGCCAGCCGCACGCCCCTCCCCTACCCCGAGCTCCCCAAGCTCCTGGCCGAGGGCCGGCTGGTGCGCCTGGGGGCGGAGGAGCTGGCCTTCACCGTGGAAGAGGCCAGGGCCCTCTTCGGGGACAGGCCCGGGGCCGAGGAGGCCCACCGGGCCACGGGGGGCTGGCCCCTCCCCCTCTTTCTCTCCGCCCTCACCGGGAAGCCCCCCGAGAGGCGGGCCCTCCTCCAGGGCCTAAGGGAAAGCCTGAGCCCGGAGGCCTTGCAGGAAGGCTTCCTCCTGGCCGCCCTCCCCTACCTGCCCAAGGAGGCTGCCACCCCCGCCACGGAGGAGCTTTACGCCAGAGGCCTCCTGCGCCTACTACCCCAGGGCTACACCCTCCACGCCCTCCTCAAGGAGATGGCCTTGGAAAGCCTGAAGCCCGAGGTGCAGGAGGCGGTGCGGGCCCTGGGGAAGAGGCTTCCCCCGGAGCTTCTGGCCCAGGCCTACCACGCCGCCGGGCTTTACGGGGAACTCCTTGAGCTTTTAGAAAGGCCCGTCCAGATCAACCTAGCTCCCGAGGTCCTCCTCCCCTGGCGGGCCCTCCTGGAAAAGGGGGGCGAGCGGGCCCGGCTCCGGCTGGGGGAGGCCCTTCTGCAAAGCGGCCAAAGGGAAGGCTTCGCCCTCCTCAAGCCCCTGGCCGAGGCCCAAGACCCCAGGGTGGCCCTCACCGCCTGCGGCCACCTGGCCTACTACCTGGCCGACCCCCTCCTGGGCCAGGACCTCCCCCAGGCCCGGGCCTACCTGGAAAGGGGCCTGAGGCTGCTGGAAGGGGTTCCCCCCGAGCTTGCGGGCCGCTTCCTCAACGACGCCGCCCGGGTCCCCTGGGAAGAGGGGCGGCCCGAGGAGGCCTGTAGGCTTCTGGAGGAAGCCCTAAAGCGCTTGCCGGAAGGCAGCCCCTACCGGGTGGCCCCCCTCACCAACCTGGCCTTCCTCCGCTTTGAGCTGAAGGGGGACCTCGAGGGCCGCATCCGGGCCCTGGAGGAGGGGGCCCCCCTTGGCCTTTGCTACTCTCCCGTGAACTACCCAGGCCACCTGAGGGACCTGGGGCGGCTACACCTCCTCCTGGGGGACAAGGCGCGGGCCATGGCCTACCTGAAGGAGGCCCGGGAGGCCCCGGGCCATCCCCTGGCCAGCCTCGAGGCGGCCATGCTCCTGGCCTACCTCCAGGGGGACGAGGGGGAGCTGAAGGCCCTGGTGGCCCGGGCGGAGCTCTGGGAAAACCCCTACCTGGTGGGCCGGGGCCTGGCCCTCCTGGCCCTTCTGCGGAAAGACCCTGGCCTTTTAGAAGGGGTGGAGGGCTTTCTGCCCGCCCTGGCCAGGGCGGAGCTCCTCAAAGACCCGGCCCTCCTCCCCCCCTATCCGGCGGAGCGGGAGGAGCGGCTTTACTGGCACGCCGCCCGCTACCGCCTCCTCCGGGAGGAAGGGGACTTAGAGGCCCTTTTGGGCCTCACCCAGGAAGGTCCCCGCCTCCTTCCCGGGCTCATCCCCCTGGACCTCCTCCCCAAAGACCGCCCGGAGCTGGCCCGGCCCTACCCTCTGGAGGAGGTGCTACAGAGCGGCTGGAAGGAGGCCGTGGCCCTGCGGCTCGCCGAGATCCCTCCCCTCCAGGTGGAGGTCCTCGGGGCCTTCCGGGTGAGGAACCCCTTGGGCGAGGTGGAGCTCAAGGGCAAGGCGCGGGAGGTTCTGGCCCTCCTCCTCCTCCGGGTCCCCCGGGAGGAGATGGCCTTCATCCTCTGGCCCGACATCCCGGAGGCCGACGCCCTCAACAACCTCTCCGCCTGGCTTTCCCGCCTGCGCAAGGCCCTGGAGCCCTGGGGGGTTCCCACCTACTTGAAGGAGGAGGGCCTCGTCCGAACCGAAAGCGACCTCATGGCCCTGGAGGAGGCCCTCGCCCGCAAAGAGGCCGAGAAGGTCCTGGCCCTCTACCGGGAGCCCCTCTTCCCCGGCCTGGACCACCCCCTTCTGGACCGGAAGCGGGAGGAGCTCTACCACCGGGTGCGGGCCCTCTTCCTTGAGGCGGGCGAGCCCAGGTATCTGGAGCGCCTTTTGGAGCTGGACCCCCTGGATGAGGAGGCCCTCCTTCCCCTGGCGGAAGGGTGCCTCTCCCGGGGCCAGCGGGCCCGGGCCCTAAGGCTTCTCCAGGCCTACGAGAAGCGGCTTTGGGAGGAGATTGGAGAGAGGCCTTCCGGGGAGATCGCCGCCCTTCTCCGCCGCCTTCAGGCTTAATACCACCCATCGCCTTTTCAACATAGAAAGCCTTTCGTCATAGAAAGCCTTTCGTCAGGCACGCCCTTTGGGGCCCCCGCTGTGGCTCTTGCCACGGCGGGGTAATCAGCGGTAAGGCCCCAGGGCCCCCGGGTCCCGCACGGCGATGAAGGCCCCGTAGACCCGGGAAGCCCCGACCATCAGGAGGGCCTCCCGGGCCCTTAAAAAGGTGGCCCCGCTGGTGAGGACGTCGTCCTGGAGGAGCCAGGCCCCCTCCACCCGCTCCACCGGGGCGAAGAGGTCCTGGGGAAGCGCCCTTCGGGCCCGGCCCCGGGTGGGCTGGCTCGGGGCGTAGCGCCGCCGCCTGAGGACCCTTCGGTAAGGGAGGCCGAGGAGGCGGGCCACCTCCTTTGCCAGAAGCTCCGGGGGGTTGTAGCCCCTCTGGAGGAGGCGGGGGAGGAGGGTGGGGACTGCCGTCACCCCCTTTAGGGCCCACCCCGCCTGCAAAACGCCCTGGTTAGTAAAAGCGCACATTAATGCACTTCGGCCCCTCACCAGGAGAGGGACCTAGGCCTACCTTCCACCCCTTCCACGATCCTACGGGTGGCGAAGTGAAGTGAAGGATGGGCTTGAGGCGAGAGAGGTCTCTCGGCGCCTCGAGCCCGAGAAGGGGAAGGAGTAGGCCTACCCTCAGAACCCTCCAGGGATTGGCGCCAAAGAGGTTCCTTCCATCGGTAGACCCCTTTTGGCTCCCCGACGAGCTCCGAGGGCTCGCTTTCTGGCCGC
>Ga0080007_1107364_pt1 | contig 18674 bp, 19 predicted proteins | sample OctOCTMetagenome_FD_69210 | JGI IMG/M metagenome (GOLD analysis project Ga0080007, IMG submission 69210) | Hot spring and microbial mat streamer communities from Octopus Spring Streamers, Yellowstone National Park, USA - OCT_B (SPADES... | ecosystem: Environmental > Aquatic > Thermal springs >...
GGAGGGCGATTGAGATGTTGAAGCGAACAATCACTTTGCTCGGTCTCACAATCACTGTCGGGGCGCTCCTTCTCACCCTCGGCTGCGGCGGGTCTAACAGCAACCCTGTCGTTCCCGTGTCATCTGATCAACCTTTAATAAGCAGGGGAGGTCAACCACCAAGTGAACCAGAAATACGAATTGGCGCAACTATCTGGGGCTACAAGTATGTTGGTGTCCGTGCTGTAGATCCTGAAGGCGACCGACTGAAGTATAAAATTGTCCTTCAAGGACCTGTCACTCTCGTTTTTGACCAAAGCCAGGGAACAGGACAGTGGTATACTTCCCCTTGGAGCAACACACCTGTAAGTGACTTTGCCAGCGGGCAATGGGGATTTGTCAAACTCTTCAATATCCCCAGCGGTAGTTACACCATCTCTGTCCAAGCCTTCGACGGAACTTCATGGAGTTCAAACAAATCGTTGTCCTTCAACTTCTAAAGCAAAACAGACCGGCAGGGGTTGAAACCCTGCCGGTTTTTTCTTCTCTATCACTCGAATCACTTACGGCGATAGCGTCGTGACAAGATACCCATACCAACTGTCCCCAATACAAGTAGCACAACGGTTCCAGGTTCAGGTGACGGAACGGGAACCAACCCTTCCCATTGCACAGTAGTATTCTGTGCTGTAGCAATACCATACATAGGCGGAGCAAATGCATAGGCTACAAGAACAGTAGACTGATTACCAACCGCAATCTCAGCAGTGGGAGGTGGACCAAAATAATAGGTTACATCATACAGTGTGAGGCTAGACCCAGTCGGATTCTGGATGTTCCCTGGTGAAGGTTCAAATTCTGCTGCGAGATTTGGATAGTTTGCTGCTGTATGACCTGGCACAGAGCCGAAGATATCTGTAAAAGTGGTGTCAAGACTTGTGTTAGCAATGAAATCTGCAGCAAAGAAGGGAGGACCAGGAGTCTCTATGGTAAGAATAGCCACCGTTTTGCTTGGATGCGGTTGAGTTTGAGGATTTTCAATCTGATAGTAGTAGCCCCACACAGGTTGTCCACCCGGACCAACATTTCCCCAGAAAACAACAATCCAGTCAACAGTGATAGGAACACCTACGCCAGATGACACATTAAGTGTAGATTGCCCTGCCACCTTTTGTCCCACAGCCCACACATCAGGGAAACTTGGCATTAACGGATCGGCCCATGAAGGGATTGTGACTGCCATCACCGCAACTCCCACGACCAAAGCCGTCCAGAACTTTGACATTGCCTTCATCTTTGACCGCCTCCTTTCTTAGATTTGGCGGGTTGATTTTCTCCGCCACTATATAATTACGACTTCGGTGGTCATTTGATAGCCATCTGGTGCGTGATTTGTGGTGCGTGATTTAACGGATTTGACGGCAAAATTGGCGATTTTGGAAAATGGGCGTGACTCGTGATGCGTAAAGCGTGATGCGTGAAGCGTAATGCGTGAAATTTATGGGTAGGAGGGGCGTTAGCCCCGAAATTGGTTGTGGGTTGCGCGTTGTGAGTTGGGCGTAAAGCGTGATGCGTGAAGCGTAAAAATGGGTTACGGGTCACGGGTTGAGGGTTTAAGAGTTTTTTGTTCACCATTCGCTAATCGCTGCCGTTTTGTCCCGTGTCCCTTGTCCCATGTCCCGTTTAAAGTTGTGAGTTGGAAGCGTAAAAGCGTGAAATTGGCGGGTAGGAGGGGCGTTAGCCCCGAAATCGGGTTGAGGGTTAAGCGTTGCGAGTTGAGGGTTTTCGTTCACCATTCGCCACTCACTATTCGCTATTCGCTAATCGCCAGTCGCCACTCGCTGCCGTTTCCCGACTTGCCGATTTGCCGATTTCACGATTTGACGAGATTTCGCCTATCCCAAAATCTCCTTCAACTTTGCAAGGATTCTCTTGATGCGTTTGTGGACGGAGGGTTGTTTGATGCCGAGTTCCCTTGCGATTTCTCGTTCCGTCGCCCCGTCCCAGAATTTGCGCTCAATCAAGTATCGGTCTTCTTCGGGAAGTTGTGCGAGTGCTTGTCGGATGACTATCCGAAGGAAGTTGATTTCTTCTTCGTCGTCTTCAATGTCAAATTCGGCTCCAACCCAATCCCACAAGTCCCAACCAGTTCTGTCTTCGCCGTTGTCCTCGTTCTCTTGCTGATTTGGCTTTTGAACCCAGCGGGCGCCATAGTTCCATTCTTCACGGTATCGGCGCATTAAGGCGTTGACGACGAACTGACGGAGTTTGCCCTCTGAGCGGATGCCGCTGTTCAACCCTTCCCACAAGGCAGCCCAAGCGACGGCAATCATTTCCTCACGCCAATCGTCAGGCTGCCAGTGAGGCGGACAGCGCCACCGCTTCACTTGCTCCAAAGATTGTTTGAGGATGTCAAGTTTTTGCATGGGAGGTCAATGCGTGAAGCGTGACTCGTGAAGCGTAAAGCGTAAATTCTCCGCGTCACCGTTTCTCCGCTTCTCCGTCTCTCCATGCCCCGTGCCCCATGTCCCCTGTCACGCTAATCACTTTGCCGAGAGAAGGCGCTCTGCTTTTTCGCTCATGCCCAATTCCGTGTAGACGGCTGCGAGGTGTTCTCGGATTAGTTTGTTGTCAGGTGCGAGGCGATATGCCTCTTCTAAGCGGCTCAATGCTCGGCGAAGTCGCCACCGGTCTTGCCCTCGTCCTGCTTTCGTTCGCCCTTGCAGGAAATCAACCCAAGCGGCGGTGTCCAAGACATGGGCGCGAATTTGTGGGTCTGGCGGGCAATTGGCTAAAGCCCTTTCTGCCCACTGTTCCGCTGCCGCAAGCAGTGTTCCCAGAAACGGCAGTTGCTGAGGCAGTTGACTCAACCGTTCGTAATGTTGCAGGTATGACCAAGCCAGATTGTTGGCGACGGCGAAGTGACCTGGCGTTTCGCCCCACGCGGCTTGCAACGCCCTTATCGCCAAGGGGTAAAGTTCACGCTCAATCCAAATCCCGCCCAAGTAGAAGAAAATCGCGCCCATCTTCCCCGAATCTGAAGGCTGCTTCATCAGAGCGGCGAAAAGCAACCGTTCCGCTTGAGCGTATTCCTTGCGCTGTTGATGTTCCAAGGCTTTTTTGACCAACTCGTCCACCGACATTGCTTCCAACGACTTGTCAAGTCTCGGTCGGTTGTTGGTTTGAGGTTTCCCTGCAATCAGGAAAGGTGTGGGCATCAAAACTCGCGGCGCCCTCAAAAGGGTTGGGTAGTAACGGTCAAGGAAAGGCAATCCCAAGAGCAAGGTTTTGCGAAGCAATGTGTCGGCATCGCCACCAACTTGCATTAAAGCGCCAGGGCTGAGCCAGATGTGAGTGACTTTCTCGGTCAATTTCAACCGCTGCCAATCTTCTCGGTGGCATGGCAGCCAAACGACGGGTCGTTGCCAGCGAATTGCCAGCCATCGTGGTTCGTCCGATGCCAGCAACTTCTCGCCTTTCCAAGCGTTCATCAAACCTTCAGCGAGCGGCAAAGTTTGAATTGCTGGGTCCCAACGAATTGGGACGAGTCTCTTCATGAAAATCAGCCCAGCCATTCCTTGCGCGGCAACGATGATGACTCCCAGAGCAAAAGCCGGCAACATTCTCCCCATCGCCCAAATCCAATAGGGTCGGTTGAGCAAAGGTTTTGTCAACCACCGCCACCAACGAGTTGCGAGAACCCGTTCAGCGAGGGTCGCCATATTTGCACTTGTCAGCAAACAAAATGGCGGGAGCAGGAAAAACAGCGACTCCGATGACGGGCGCGAAAGTAGAAGGATGATCAAGCAAGATGCGCCTGTGCCCAAAGTGATTGCCGTGACTGTCCGAAGGAAAGTCCCTTTCCACCTCAGCCACCAAATTGGCGCAGTGAGCGCACCGAGAAGGACGAGCCAGCCAAACGCTGACCCGAATTGGTCAAGCCACCTCAAATTAGCGAAACCTTTCCGAACGATTGAGCCGGCATTTTGAATCGCCAGAGTGATTGGTGACGGGAGACTTTCAAACGCGTGCCTGTAAATGCTGTCGCCAGTAAATGCCCTCGTGTTCAGGAGCAAGGCATAGGTTTTCCACGGAGTCAACGGGATGCCAGTAAGCCGATAGTTTCGCCAACCGTAAGGCAACAAGACAAGAAGAAGGGCAACGAGAAACCAAATTCGCTCGCGCCACGAAATCCATCTCCGACTCGCCAAAGCGAACGGTGCCGCAAGTAAGGTCAAGCCGTTGGAAAGACCGGTAACGCCAAGCAAGATGCCCGAGACCAAAGCGAACCGTTTGTCCCAAACGGCTTTCCTCGTCAGCAAGACAAGCCAAAGTGTGAACAGTGCAGCAGCCAATGCGGCAGGTTGTCCCATCCCACCGACTGAAAGGGTTACGGGTGCGACGAGAAACAATCCCGCTGCAATCAACGCTGCCCATCGGTTGACCAAACGCATCGTCACGAAGAAAAGCGATGCTGCTGTGATTCCGATGAGAACGCCTGCAAGCAAGACGGCTATTCTCTCGTCCATTCGCCCTCTCAATGCGAACGCTGCTCCCCAAAGGATGGCAGATAGTGGCGGATGGTAAAGGTCGGGAACTGGTTCGGGCGTGAAATTTGCGGTCAACCCGATGGGGCGCAGCACGAAGGTTTTGAGACCTTTGCCAGCAGCGACATTGGCAGCCACTTGCCAAAAGTCCAAAATCTCTGGGTCCAAGACCGTCCCGATTTGCCTTCGGAACATGAAAAGTGCGCTGCCAGTTCCCGCACCGATGAGCAGAAATCCGAAAACTCCCCACAGCCAAGTTTCCGTCCGCTGCTGCGCCCATTGCCACGCCTGCACAAATTTTTCCAAACCGCGTTGTAACCATCGTCTCAAAGTCGCCCCAAACGCCCGAACTTTGTGCACAGGGAAATCACACCCTTTGACAGGAAATCAACCGCTCACTCTGGTGAAATTATGCGACACTCGTCACTTACCTTGTGAGCGACGGCTGTTGAACATCTTTCGGGAAAAGCCCCGGCGCTACTGTAAGTTTCGTTGTTAACTGGAGGGTCGTGCTCCCGCACGACCGATATTTTTCGGCACGGCAGGAGCCGTGCCCTCCAGAGCAAAAGCACTGTCTCAAGAGTGGAACTATTGCTGTCCTTTGAGCCACTCATCCATTTTTGCTGCAAGGGTTCTGAAGGCTTTCAGGACAGATTTGTCGTCGCTCCCCGCAACTCCTACTGCCAGCCAAGGTTTGCTGACGCCAAAAAGTAGTTGCTCTTGCATTCTGTGCCATCTCGCCGAGACCGGTGAAGTGACTGCACGCTTTGGGTGCAAATAGGTCACTGCCACGAATTGGATTTCTTGCCCTTTGGCGAACCTGACCAATTGAGCGGGAATTTGTCTGTGCGGCAAATCAACGGTCAAAGTTTCCGAACCAACCAATTCGTAACCCTGCCCAAGCCACAGGTTCAGCAACCGCTTAGGGCGGTGGCGGTTTTCAATGGGTATGTGCAACAGGATTTGCAGTGGCGGTTGTCCTTTCGCTTCGTAGCGGGCTTGAGCGAACCAATAGCCGTCGTCAAGCCCCTCAACATTTTCCCAGACAAGTTTCCATTCTCCCAACTGCTTGGGAATCTCTGGCGGTTTGAAGTTTGAAGCAGCCCGACCCATCTGCCATCCCGTCCAAAGCACTAACCCAGCAAAAACCCAAAGCAGCCCCGTCAGTTGCCACGCCCGCGACCGCGCCGGGAGCAGTCCCTTTGCTTCGGTCGCCGAAAACACCACATTGCTTGTCCCCTCACTTTGCCATTTGATTGCGTATCGGAACAAAAGCCAAACGAGCAGCAAAAAATAGCCAAGCCCAAGCATCTCGTGCCACGGTGAACGAAGTAGCAAATCAAACCCGTTAGCAGCACTGACGACCACAGTGGTCACGCGGAAGATGTTTGAGACAATGGCGATTGGGAACAGGACAGGGATAACCCAGAGCCATTGCCACCATCGTTGAGGTCGCTGCCAGTAGAGCAACAACAGGAAAAGCCAGAAGGCTGCGGAGAAAGAGTGCCAACCTGAACACGCTTCGTTCACTTGGATGACATGCCCTGGAATGTTGAGTGTCACCCCGACCCGTTCAACGGGAACGCCAAACAAGCCCGCCAGAAAAGCAGCGTAGCGGGCAACGATTGTTTGCATCCTAAAAGCAATTGCCCCGACCAAGTCCAGCGGGAGTGGGACGATGGCGACGAGTAAAAGCAGCGGAAACCAGAGGTGTCTAACCCAATGTCGCCCCCAAAGCCACCAGACAGCACCAGTCGCAATCAGCACCAAAGCGACTCCGAGGGCAAACCTCATGACGAGCCTATAGCCAGCAATCGCCACCAAAGCACCCAACAAAAGAAAAACAAGCCCCCACGCATCAGGTTGAGCGGGCAAGTTTTTGAGTCGTTCCCTTTCCCTCCAAACCAACCAGCCCGACAGCAAAAGAGCGAAAACACCCAGACTTTCGTTGGTTGAGTCACTCAAAGGAATGGTGGCAAGGTTAACGGAGAGCGGGTGAAAGATGACCGCCAGAGCAATCAACGCAGCGGTGAGAGGCAAAACCCACAGCCAATCAACGCCGCAAATTTCACCCGCTCCAGAAACAACTTTCCCGCTTTCTCGTTCAGCCGCTTTCATGGTCTCTTAGCCTCACATGTGCAAAATAGTCTCACTTGGCACTCTCTTTCCTCGCCCACTTTTCCTGCAACTCCTTCAAAGTCGCATATTCGCCTTTTTGGAGTTCGGCGGACACCTGTTCGTTGCGCTTGGCTAACCAGCGAATAAAGGCTGGGTCATCCATCCAACCGGCTTCTGCACCCGCCAATTGAGCCAAAAGTGATTCCACTGCTTTGGTGTCAACTGCAGGGTAATTGTGATTGTCTTCGGTGCGCCTTTTCTGCCAGCCAATGCCTTTCTCACCCCTTTTCCATTTTGGCACAAGGCTCTCTGTCTGTTGGAAAATTTGCTACCCCACGATTCCCAGCAACTGTTTGACGCGTTTTTGCAACTCGGAAAGTTCGATGACGGGCAAATCTTCGGTGCCGACGAGGCTTCTCAGGCTGATGAGTTTCACCGAGCCATCGTCGGACAGAAAGCATCGCCAATAAGTCCCTTCCACCCGCAGGACGAACTCCCTCGGCAGTTCCGCCCTGCACATCCTCAAAACCCAGCATAAACCGTGCATGATTGCCACCTCCTGTAGCGAAAGATTTTTGCACAGGCTTTGTGGCTTTGCTTACCGGCGAACTTTCGCTCGCCGTTGCCATGCTTGCTCGTAGACCTCCTCAATCTTCCTGACCATGAACTCAACTTGAAATTGTTCGTTGCTGGCAAATTGGGCGGCAGCGATTCCCATCTGTCGGCGAAGTTCGGCGTTGGTGATGAGCAGTTCTATCGTCTCGGCAAGCGTCTTGGCATCGTTGGGTTGGATGAGGATGCCCGTTTCGCCGTCTCGGACGACATCAGGGACTCCTCCGACTTTAGTGCCGATGACAGGGATGCCTGCAGCCTGAGCCTCAAGGAAAACCCTTCCCATCCCCTCCCACATGGTTGGCAGGACGAAAATGTCAAAGCAACTGAGCCATGCAGGGACATCAGTGCACATGCCCGTGATTGAGAGCCTATCGGCGACTCCCAAACTTTGAGCCATACTTTCTAACTCAGCGCGCATCGGTCCATCGCCGACCCAAACCATGTGAAACTTCAAGCCCTTCGCTTTCAGTTGAGCAGCCGCTTCCAAAATCAACTCCAAACCTTTGTCCTTTACGAGCCTGCTGACTGTGCCGATGATAGGGACATGGTCAGTCAAGCCCAACATTCGCCTTTTGAGTTCCCGATTGCCGTTGTTGTTGCCGTTTTGGAAGGCTTTTGTGTCAATGCCGCTTGGAATGTAGGCGTAAGTTTTGGGGTCGCCAATTCCCAACTTTCCTGCCTCTGCCATTAGCGGCTTGGAGATGAAGATTAGTGCGTCGCACCATCGCCCCGCCATCTTCTCCAAAGCGATGTAAAGTTGGCGCTGCCATTTGGGCAAGGGAGCGGTGAAAGCAAAGCCGTGAACAGTGTGAATGACGACAGGGACTTTCGCCAATCGCCCTGCAAGCCTTCCCAAAATCCCAGCCTTTGATGTGTGGGTGTGAACGATGTCAACTTCAAGGTCGCGGTAAAGCCGAATCAGTTGCACCAACGCTTTTAAGTCGCGCTTCAGGTCAATCTCGCGAATCAAATCGGGCACGATGAAAACGGGAATCCCGGACGCTTCTGTCGCTTCAATCAAACTCCCCTCAGGACCCGTTTCTGGACCGGTAGCCAGTAAGGGCTCGTATCGGCTTCTGTTGAGCAACTGGCAAGTGTAAAGGGTATTCCACTCAGCGCCGCCAATGATCATGCGGGTAATGACATGGAGGACTTTGAGGCGTGAATCGTGATGCGTAAATCGTGATGCGTGATGCGTGAATTGTGAAGTGTGGGGGAAACTGGGTTGGGTTTGGTTTTGGGTGATTTGCCCATCCCGACCGTTGTCAGCCGTTTCAGTTCGCAACTTATCTTTAGGCTTCATCCTTGCATTCCTCCCTCATCTTGGGGGATTCGCGACTTCAACGGCTTTGCGGGGATGCCACCGACGATGGTGTAAGGTGGGACATCCTTGGTGACGACAGCACCTGCAGCCACGATAGCGCCCCGTCCTATGCGAACACCTGCGGTGACGATGACATTTGCACCGAGCCAAACATCGTCTTCAATGACGACATCGGCTTCGCGAAGGGGTTGAAGCATCATGGGGATGTCAGTGCGGTCAAAAGTGTGGTTGGTCGCGTGGATGCGGACACCGGGTCCCATCAGCACATATCGTCCCAAGATGATGCGGCTATTTGGACCTGCCCAAAGGCAGCAGTCTCGGTTGACATGGGAGTAGTCGCCGATGACGATGTTTTGACCGTTGCGGAAGGAAGCCGTTGGGTGAATCCAAACTTTGCGTCCCTTTTTGATTTGAGCGACCTGTGAGACATGTTCGTGGACATAATAGCCCCACCATCGGATGAGGCAACGAACCATAGTCAGCGAGAAGGTCCAACGCAGAACTTTCAGGACCTTTTGCCAGCGCCGTCCTTCGTGAGGAACTTCCGCAGCAATTTCCTCAGTAACTTCCTTCGTTGGTTCCAAAGCGCCGAGTTTTTCAGGCACCATCCGTCAAACCTCCCTTCTAAGATGGCGTTGAAAGTCCGACCCACATCCCACGGATAGACATGGCAGCGGCGCATCTTGAGCCGTTCAAAAGGTGGGGAGTTGAGCCCATGAAGCATGGTGAAAGCAACCTCGTAGCCTGCCTTCTCCACCATCTCCACATGCTCCTTGTGGAAATCCCCTGCCCGACCCCAAGGGTAAGAGAAAGCCCGAACTTCAACCCCAAGCAAATCGCTCAGGATACGCTTTGACTCTCGCACCTCTTTCTCCGCTTCTCTCGGAGGCAGATGAGCCAAAGGGACATGCCAGAGACCGTGTGAGCCAATTTCAACGCCCGCTTGACGCATTTCGCGAAGTTGATGGGCGCTCAAGAAAGGTGCTTCGGGGTAATTGGCTTCGCTGTAAGTTCGCCCGACCTTACCGACATAACGAGCCAACATGAAAACAACTGCTGGAAAGCCAAATTCTTGAAGCAGCGGGAGCGCATGGTCATAAAGGTCAGCGTAACCGTCGTCAAAAGTTATGAGCACAGCCCGTTCAGGCAAAGGCTTTTCGCCTTTAATTGCTGCCAAAACATCGTCAATGCCCACCACATTCCAACCTGCCTTCAGAATTTCCAAATGCTCTCGGAAAACTTTTGGCGTCACGCTCCTCAAATCATCGGCGTCAGGACGGACGCGGTGATAAGTCAGAACTCTCAGACCCCCGTTGACAGCCCGAGGGGGCAAACAAACTGCCCCCATGTAACGCAACCAGACGCGAAGGGACGATTTTCGGAAATCCATTGGGGTTCACCGAGTTCTCAGAAGCAGAATTTCACTCTGGGGCAGTTGCCTGTAACACTCCCAAAACCTCGGGGTTGCTTTGTGCTTCATAAATCAGTGCATCGTCCCTCAATTCGGTCTCTAATGGCTTCCTCAGCAAACTTGTCCAATCTCCCAGCCTCTATGTCTTCTTCCAGTTGCTTGTCCCAAATCTGTCCGTCAAATTCCCAAAACCATTCCCTGAACACCCTCAACTCATCTGGCGAAAGTTTGCGAATCGCTTCTTGAAGTTCTTCAAGGGTCATCATCGCTCGTTCACCACCGAACCAAATTCTAACTGCGACTCTCGTAAGCCTGCAACTCCGTTGCGAATTCGCTTTCCAATTCTTCTGTTGTCTCTTCTGCTTGCCCGAAAACCCCCAACCGCCAAATTCCGGCGCAAAGACCTGTCCAGAACCAGAAAGTTTCGCTGGGACGGATTGCGAGTAACGGAACACCGGAAAGCCCAGCGATGCAGTAAGCAATCGTTCCAGCAAAACAGCCTTGAACGATGCCTCTTAGGTATGGGTCGCTAACCATTTGCAAGGTTTCGTTTTGCATCTTCAGGACACCCCAAAGGAGAGCCAAGAAAGCAATCAAGCCCAAGATGCCCTCACGGGCGAGAGTGTTGGCGTATTGGTTTTCGTAACGGTTGAAGCCAGCAAAACCTAAGCCTCGTCCCGTCAGTGGGTTGACGGGAAGCGTTTCTTTAACCGCAGCGATGTAGCCGCCTAACCGCTCAACTTTGAACCGCTCCCATGAAAGTCCTTCCAATCGCTCCTTAAGCAACGACGGCAGCATGGATGGGACAACCACCATAGCGATGAGAACCAACGGAAGCCATCGGCGATGGAAAACACCGGTCAGGCTGAAAATTCCCACCAAGAGAGCAGCGATTGCCGAACGGGAGAAGGAGAACAGGATGGGCACAACTGTCAACCCTGCTAACGCTGCCGGAAACCAACTTCCGGGCAAGGGATGCAAACTCCACGCCAGAGCGAGTCCGACAAGGGCATTGAAAACCAGATATTGGGCGTAGACATTGGGCTTTTCGCCCTGAGGACCTGAAACTTTATATGCGTTGTAATTCCCGCTCGGTTCACCGTTAGTGTCGCTCCATTTGAGCCATTTCTGTTGCCATCCAATGTAACTACTGAGCAATGCTCCGACCATGCCACTGACTGCCAACCACTTGACATCAGCGAGGGAACGGACTCTGTCCGCCACCATCCAGAACAGGAGCGCAAGTTCCAATCGTTTAAACCAGTGGAAGAAGCCAATCTTCCAACTCGGCAGAGTCCCCAAAGCGATCCCGAGCAGAACCGATATTGCACCAGTGAAAAGCCAAAAGCCCCAGAGCCTATTGAGTGGAGTGAACGGGATTAGCGGTTCTCTGTCCCTTGCCTTCTGGATGAGCCAAGCGAGGAAGACCGCCACCATGACAAAGTCTTCCAACCTCAAATCTTTGGCGAACTCGGTTCGGTATTCGGGCGATATGCCGATAGCAATTGCGATTCCGGTCAATCCCCACTTGACATCCCTCCAAGTGAGGAAACCGCAAATGACAGCCACACCGTAGATTAGCCAGTTTGGAAGCATCCTCGCAGCACCTCACCGGGCATTTCGTCCGTCGCTTTCAATTCGCTGCTTTTCAACTTGCCCGATAATCTGCAAAACCCTTTTAGCAACCTTATCGTAAGTGAACTCCCTCAAAACCCGTTCCCTTCCTGCCTCACCTAATTTTCGTGCGAGTTCCTTGTCCGTCAAGACCTTGACAATAGCGTTCGCAATGTCTTTCGGGTCAAGCGGGTCGACGATGAGAGCAGTTTCGTTGGGGACGACTGCATCGGCGACGCCGCCGACAAGGCTGGCAACGACAGGTTTGCCGCAGGCTGCTGCCTCAAGGTAAACCAAGCCCAACCCTTCAATATCGCCCTTTCGCCCCTCACGAGTGGGCAAAACGAAGACATCACAGGCGCGGTAGAAGGGGCGGATGTCAGGGACACGACCTACAAACAAAACTTTGTCAGCGATACCTTTCTCTTGAGCCAGTTGCGTCAATCGCTCCCGATATGGACCATCGCCGACAACGACATACAAAGCGTTGGGACACCGTTCCAAGACAAAAGGCAACGCCTCAATCACCTTGTCCACGCCTTTCCGTTCAACTAAACGGCTAACGCTCAAAATCACTCGTTTGCCGTCAAAAGATTGCCCATTCCAGTTTGTCAGAGGTGGAACCGCCTCAAAAATCTGGTCGCTGACACCTAAGCGGACAATGTGGACTTTGCCCCTGTCAAAACCCCTTTCAGTCAGAATGGTTTGCGTTGGCTCGCTGATTGCGAGGATTGCCTCCGCCTGCTCGTAAATCTGCCTGCAAATCCGCCACGAGAAGGAATTCGGGCTAAACCGAGCGAACTCAAGCCCATGAGCGAAGACCAAATATGGGATGCCCAAAAGTCTCTTGATGATAAGCGCAATCACTCCCTCCCTCGTTGCCCTCATTGCGAGAACGAACTCTGGGCGCTCTTTAAGGGCTATCGCCAAAATGGCTGGCGTCATAGGAAGCATCCGGACATACCTCAAACGCATCAACGGGAGGCGATAAATGCGGTAATTTGCACCTTTGTCAAACTCGTTATCGTTTCCCCCATAAGCCGGCGCAATAACTGACACGGAACAACCTTCCTTCACCAACGCCCTCGCCAAATTCACGGCAGCGTTGGCGATGCCTCCAGCAAATGGGGGGAACTCTCCAGAAAGGAGCAAAACTCGCTTCGCCATAGTCTGTTACTCACCAACTCTTCTGCCGAGGTGTTAACCCGTCTTCTCAAAGAGGCTTAACCCATCCCAGTAATCTACAGAGCCAAAACAAATTTGTCAATTCATAATAAAAATTAAAACCAATGCGCTGCACTTTGGTTCTTGGGCTGGAATTTTTTGCCCCTCGTCCCCTGACTTTCACAGGAAAAATTTCACCCCTTTTCGCACCTTCACGACGAAAGTTTTGACGGAGAAAAGTGATGCGGCTATAGGTCATCAGGCTAAACTCGGGACAGGAGTTGGCTTAAATTGCTTTTAGGAAGGAATTAACACGATAGGGTTACAACTTTCGGGTACAAATGGGTGATGCCATCCGTAAACTTTTGCGTTAATGCCGAAAACGACAGCGAATGGCGAGTAGCGAGTGGCGAATGGTTTTGGAGTGGAAGCACGGTTCTTGTCGTTCCGAAAAATCTCGGTCGTGCAGGAACAAAACTGGAGGGCTGTTCTACTGAGCAGCCGAATTTGTTTGTTTCTGGAGGGCAGTGCTCCTGCACTGCCGAAAAACTTTGGCGCATCAGAAGATACACCTTCCAGTTTCGCCAACCTTTGGAGGATCGGGCTCCAACCCGACCTAAAAATTTCGGCACGGCAAAAACCGTGTCATCCAAATTTCCACTGAGCGTATGAGTAGCGAAAGCCTTTCCGATGAACTCAAAATGTTTGGCGAATCCAACGCATTTCTTTCCGCAACCGTAGAGGTGAACACAATGGGATTGCGAACCGACAAACCGATAACCGTTATAGGTGGCGGTTTGGCAGGATGTGAAGCGGCGTGGCAGGCTGCGCAGTTGGGAGTGCCCGTTTTGCTTTACGAGATGAGACCCAAACTTATGACCCCTGCCCACAAAACTGACAAGTTGGCGGAACTCGTTTGCAGCAACAGCCTGCGAAGTGACCTAATTGACAAGCCCGCAGGTTTGCTGAAAGAAGAGATGCGAAGGCTCGGTTCGTTGATTATCCGCTGTGCGGACCAAGCAGCGCTGCCGGGTGGCGGGGCTTTGACCGTTGACCGGGAAAAGTTTGCCCAGTTAGTTACCGAAGCCATAGAAAGCCATCCGCTCATCACCGTAGTTCGTGATGTAGTCACTGAAATCCCAGAGGAAGGTCCAACCATCATCGCAACCGGTCCTCTCACTCACGATGCTTTGGCTGAGAGAATCCGTGACCTAATTGGCGCTGACTTCCTTTACTTCTACGATGCCGTTTCGCCCATTGTGGACGCTGAGACAATTGATTACGAAAAGTGCTTTTGGGGTTCTCGATACCAAGATGAACCTGCCTACTTGAACTGCCCGATGACTGAGGACGAATATCGCAGGTTTTGGGAGGCATTGATCAATGCTGAGCGCCATGAACCTCACGATTTTGAGAAAGCCATCTTCTTCGAAGGTTGCTTGCCCATAGAGGAAATGGCACTGCGGGGCTACTTGACTTTGGCTTACGGACCTTTGCGACCGACGGGCTTAATTGACCCAAGGACTGGGAAGCGCCCGTTCGCTGTTGTGCAGTTGCGTCCCGAGAACGCCGAAATGACCATGTTCAACTTGGTCGGTTTCCAGACGAGTTTGAAATGGAGCGAACAAAAGCGGGTTTTCCGGCTCATCCCGGGCTTGGAGAACGCAGAATTTCTCCGCTACGGCTACATTCACCGAAACACCTACATCAACTCCCCCATCGCCTTGAAGCCCACTTATCAGTTCAAGGAGCGAGATGACCTGTTTTTCGCAGGTCAGTTGACAGGGGTAGAAGGCTACATTGAATCAGCCGCTTCAGGTTTGGTCGCCGGTATTAACGCTGCGAGGTTAATCCGAAATGAACCGTTACTGGTCTTCCCCCGAGAAACAGCGATAGGTTCGCTCGCTCATTACATCACCACTGCTGACCCTAAACACTTTGCTCCCATGAACATCAACTTTGGGTTACTGCCTCCGCTGGAGCGAAAAATCAGACCAAAAGAGGTCCGCTACAAGTTGATGGTTCTTCGGGCGTTGGAGAAGTTGGATGAGTTTATCGCCCAAAATGGCTTGCAACGCCATCGGGGGAAATATGAGGGCTGGTCAGGTTGATTGATCTTGCAATCACATTGACGACAATTCCCCGCATTCATGGGAACGGGAGTCGGTTCAAAATGTTCGCGTATCGGAATCCCAAGCCGTTCCCGAACACTGTGAGCGCCAGAATCGCCCCAATCGCTATCAAAGAGAGCAAAAACAGATACTCGGTGATCGTTTGTCCCCGTCTCATGGCTCTCACCTCTTGGCTTGTGTTTGCTTAATTATGACTTCAGGCTTTCAGGGAGTCAATGACGGCTGTCGGGGCAGGCGAACGGTAAAGGTTTCGGCGTCTCAGACATGTCCACGATGCCTTCGCCAAATTTGAGGTGAACGCTCGCTTTCACCACTGTTTGCCCAATCTTTGCGCTATACTGGACAAAAGCCCAATCACGAAACCACACACCCTTTGCTTGGGTTCAGGTGATGGCAGATGAGGACCGTTGACGAGCAACTTCAAGTCCTAAAGCGGGGCGTGGCTGAAATTGTGCCTGAGGACGAATTGAGACTTAAACTGGAGCGCAGCGTCAAAACAGGCAAGCCTTTGAGGGTCAAATTGGGCATAGACCCTACTGCTTCCGACATTCACTTAGGTTTTGCTGTCGTTTTGAGGAAATTGCGTCAGTGGCAAGATTTAGGGCACACGGCAGTCTTAATCATCGGTGACCGAACGGCGACCATCGGTGACCCAACGGGGCGGAGCGAAACTCGCCCGCAACTTTCCCTTGATGAGGTTCGCAGAAACGCTGAAACTTACACCCAACAGATTTTCCGCATCCTTGATCCCGACCGGACGGAAGTCCGATACAACTCTGAGTGGCTTGACAAACTGACTTTGAGCGAGTTGGTCTTCATCGCTTCTCAAATGACTGTCGCTCGGATGCTTGAGCGCGACGATTTTGCCCAACGCTTTAAAAACGAACAGCCCATCGCTCTGCACGAGTTTCTCTACCCGCTAATGCAAGCCTACGACAGCGTTGCAATCCAAGCCGATGTGGAGATGGGCGGGTTAGACCAGAAGTTCAACATTCTGACCGGGCGGGACATCCAACGGGCTTATGGGCAAGAACCTCAGGTAGCGTTTTTGATGCCTTTGCTGATTGGCTTGGACGGCATTCGCAAGATGAGCAAAAGTTTCGGCAACTACATCGGGATTGCCGAACCGCCTCAGGAAATGTTCGGGAAAGTGATGCGAATCCCCGACGAGTTGATGCGTCAATGGTTCATCCTTTGCACCGATGTCCCTGAAAGCGAAGTTGATGAAATTTTGGCGGGTCACCCGATGGAAGCGAAAAAGCGATTGGCTTGGGAGATTGTCAAGTTGTATCACGGCGAAGATGAGGCAAACAAAGCGAAGGCGGAGTTTGAGCGAGTTTTCCAACAACGGGAACTACCCAGCGAAATCCCGACCGTTGAGGTTGAAAGTGAACTAAGGCAGATGCCTATCGCTGATTTGCTCGTCACCCTTGAACTTGTCCCAAGCAAAAACGAAGCGAAGAGGCTCATCAGCGAGGGCGCTGTTGAAATCAATGGCGAACGAATCACCGATTGGCGGAAGGTCATCCCAATCAACACGGGCGACATCATCAGAATTGGGAAGCGAAAGTTCGCAAGGTTGGTCTTAGTGCCTTAGGAGGGATGCAGAATGTCGCAATTGCCTGTGGAAATCCGCCCTTTCAGCGGGCAGGATTACAATGCTCTTGCTGATTTGTCAAACGCTGTCTATCCAGAATATCGCGTCACTGCTGAGGAGCTTAGGGAAGATGATGAGTTTTTTGACCGAGAGGGCAAGTATCTTCGTCGCAGGTATGTGGCAGTGGATTTGCGGACTGGGGAATTGGTTGGTTACGCTTCCGTCTCTCACATGCCTTTCGCTTTTCACCCGCAGAAGTTTCAAATGGGGTTGATGGTTCACCCTGAGAGGCGGAAGCAAGGGATTGGTAGCAAACTTTACGAACGGCTCGCAAATGACCTGCAGGAACTAAATGCCGTCTCGGTAAAGGCATGGGTTCTTGAAGACCGCACAGAAGCAATCACTTTCCTTCAAAGGCGTGGTTTTAATGAAGTGTTTCGTTCATGGGAGTTGCGGTTGGATGTCAGAGATTGTGACCTTCAAGCCTTCCTGTCTACAGTGGAGCGAGTGGCTTCTCAGGGAATTTCCATCACCACCTTAAAGGCTGAACTTCAAGCCGACCCAGAATGCCTTCCAAAGTTGTATGAGTTGCAACGACTTATCTCACAAGACATTCCCGCGCCTGACCAGATTACTTTCGTGTCCTATGAGGAGTTTGTGGAGCACATGAAGCACTCCGAATTTTTACCCGATGCTTACTTCATCGCTAAAGACGGCGACCGATACATCGGCATCAGCAACTTGTGGCGTTCCAGAGGTGAACCTGAAAAGTTGTATCAAGGCGTGACAGGGGTTTTGCGTGAGTATAGGAGGCGTGGCATTGCAACGGCTTTGAAAGTAAAGACCATTGAGTATGCCCGCAATCACAGTTACCGCTTTATCGTAACTCAAAATGCCAGCGTCAATGCCGAGATGCTTGCCTTGAACGAAAAACTTGGCTTTAAGCGCAGCGTCGGGATTATAACGATGGAGCGGAAAATCGCAACTTGCGCCAAAGGCTGATTCGCCGTTGAGTGTTACTTTAAAGCAGCAGTGCTTCAAATCCTGCTTGGGCGAAATGTTTGTCGGCGGTGAAGGCTTGACGGATGCCTCGCTTCTCCATCACCACGAAACTTATGCAATCGGTCAAACTCCACTCCTTATCTGGGCGGGACAAAAACAGAGCCAAACCTTCGGCAAACAGGTCTTCAGTCAGAGGAACGACTTCTAAAACGCCTATCATCACGGCATTTTGGATTTGCTCCCACAGGACATTGGCAAGTGGGCGCAGCGGGGCACGGCTAAGAAAGTTAAGGCATTCAATCAAGACAGCAACTGTCGTGATTCGGGGTCTGCGTCCCAGAGACGCATAGCATGATTTTGCCCGTTCATGTAAAGCATCGCCACGATGAATTAACGCAATCAACCCACTACTGTTCAGGAAGACTGGTTCTGACTGCGTTCCCATTCCTGCCACGCATCCCCATAAAGGTATTCGTCAAACCGCTCCGCCAAGTCCGACGGTAACGGCACATCCAATTTCGGCAACCACTCGTCAACCCTCAAAAAGGGATCGGCTTCCCAGACAGGTTCATTTTGTTCTTCCGTTTCTGGGACGATGAAAACGGGCGTCCCGTCGGGCAAAGGCAACGGCTCTTCCAAAATGACTGCACCACCTTTAACGACGCCTTTCCATTTCCGAAGCATTTTCGCTCACCGACAAAAATTTTCGCTCGCTATCCTAACTAAGGCAAGACAAATTGCCCATCATCTCTGCAGCAGTGCTTCAAATCCTGCTTGGGCGAAATGTTTGTCGGCGGTGAAGGCTTGACGGATGCCTCGCTTTTCCATCACCACGAAACTTATGCAATCGGTCAAACTCCACTCCTTATCTGGGCGGGACAAAAACAGAGCCAAACCTTCGGCAAACAGGTCTTCAGTCACATGGATGACTTCCAAAGCACCTTGCTGTTTGGCAGTCTCAATTTGGGCAATGAGTTGCCGGGCGAAGTGTCTCAACCTCAGTCGGCTCAAACCGTTGCAAACTTCCACGAGGACATCATCGGTTGTGACCATCCTTGCACCTTGCTGCTTCAAGTCTCGGTAGAGGGCAGCAGCCTGTTCGTGATAAGCGTCGTCTCGGTTTCCCAAAGCGATCCAGCCGAAACTGTCCACGAAAACTTCCCACGCATTT
>Ga0080007_1068621_pt1 | contig 18658 bp, 13 predicted proteins | sample OctOCTMetagenome_FD_69210 | JGI IMG/M metagenome (GOLD analysis project Ga0080007, IMG submission 69210) | Hot spring and microbial mat streamer communities from Octopus Spring Streamers, Yellowstone National Park, USA - OCT_B (SPADES... | ecosystem: Environmental > Aquatic > Thermal springs >...
GGAGGCGCGGGTCGTTGGGGCCTCCGTGCTTGTGGCGCGCCGAGATTTAAACATAGAGGTCGACTTCCCCGTAGACGTGCTTTACACATATTAACATATATAAACCTAGGCCGAGGAGAGATGCATGATTAAAACGGCAGACCTCTTAAAGAGGCCCACCGTCTCCCTCCCGGAGACAGCCACCATACGTGAGGTGGCCGTGGAGCTGGCTAAAAACCGCGTGGGTCTCGCCGTGCTCACGGCTAAGGACAACCCGAAGAGACCGGTCGCCGTCGTGTCTGAAAGAGACGTGTTGAGGGCTGTAGCCGAGAGGCGGGACCTAGACGGGCCAGCCATGGCGATCGCCAACAAGCCGATCACGGTGCTTGACACAGACCCCGCGTGGGTCGCCGCCGAGAAGATGCGCCGGCACAACATACGCCACGTAGTGGTGGTTAACAAGGACGGCGAACTAGTAGGCGTGATCTCCATAAGAGATCTCTGTTTCGAAAGGGCAATCCTCCTCGAGCTCGCCGCGGCCGAGGCGCCAACAACGCCGTGACGACGAGACCCTGTAGGGTAATCGCCGTTGTCTCGGGGGGACCCGACAGCACTTGCTACACGGCGCTTTGGCTGAAGAGGGGATGCGACGTGCATGTCATCTCCTTTCTCTATGGCCAGAAGGCAACTGTGGAGGTTGAAAGGGCGCAGGTCTTGCTTAAAAAGTTGGACCAGGTAGCCGCCGAGAGGGGCTGGGGGAAGATCTTGGAGCACAGGTTGGTGGACCTCTCGGCGCTTGGCGAGCTTTGGCGCGGCACCCAGCTCACGGACGCCTCCGTGACGGTCGAAAAGGAGTACACGCCAACTGTGGTTGTGCCTATTCGCAACGTGGTTATGGCGGCGGTTGCGACCGCCTACGCATACACCATCAGAGGCATGACTGGGGCCAAGGTCTATGTGGCGCTTGGCTCCCACTACGACGACATAAAGCCGAGGGGGGACACTTGGGAGCCCCTGTATCCAGACTGCTCCCCCGAGTGCATAGAGGCGCTACAGACCGCCTTCCACCTCTGCCACTTCAGGTCGGAACGCGACGTGGAGATCTGGACGCCCTCTAGAGAGGGTTTAAAAAAGTCCCACCTCTTGAGGCAGTGCCACCAAGAGGTAGGCGACTTGGTGTACGAGACCTGGTCGTGCTACAAGTCGGGGGAGGCGCACTGCGGCTCCTGCGAAAGTTGCAGAAATAGACACTCCGCGTTTATCGAGGCTGGAGTGCCCGACTGCACCGCCTATTTATCCCCGCCGGGCCCCGGCTTCGAGAGGCTGGGGCAGTTTTATATCCACATGAGCTGTAAGGGCGGGTAATACCTCCTTGCGGGGGATCAGGCGTCCCGGCGGTGCTGACCAGCTCGCGGCGTTGTTGAGCCGGGGCTCAGCTAATCATGCAGTCATCGCCCCTCTGCCGTTTCCATGCTCATCACGTCTCTTTTCCTCCGCAAAGCGATTTATAAAGACGCGGCCGCCTGAGGTTGAGCGTCGGCACGGTCCTCCGCGCCTCCTCCACCAGGCTGAGGTCTATGGGCACCTCCCTATAGCGCTCCCCGGCGCCCAGCTCAGACTCGACAACGCCGAAGGGGTTCGCCACCAGCGACCGCCCGGTGAACCTCTGGCCGTAAAGCGCAGCCACCGCGATGTACATGCCGTTCTCCACTGCGCGTGCCCGGGCCAAGACGTGTAGCGTCTCCTCCTTGAGGGGGCCGGAGTACCAGGCGGCGGGCACGGCGGCCAGCTGGACGCCCGCCAAGGCGAGCTCTCTAAACACCTCGGGGAACCTCAACTCGAAGCAGACGGCTAACCCCACCTTCACGCCCTTTACGTCAAAAACTTGTGACAACTCGGCGCCTGGCTCCACTACGTCTGACTCTCTGTAGCCGTAGGCGTCGAAGAGATGTGTCTTTCTGTAAATCCCTACCAACGCGCCGCTGGGCGACACAAGCGCCGTGGTGTTGTAAACCCTCGGCCTAGGCCCCCTCTCGAGAAACGCCCCGGCCACATAGGCGCCGCTCCGCGAGGCGATCCGCCCAAGTCTCTCCACGAAATCCTCAAGCGTATTAGCCCTCTCCCACACCTCCTCCGCCGGGAGGCCGGTGGGGTCGAGAAGAGAATACTCCGGCAACAGGACGAGGTCGGCCTCCTTCACCAAGCCCGCCACCTTCTCCACGTCGCCGGGCTGAATCTGGGCGATGCCTAGCCTAAACATAAATACGAGAATTTGCGGGGTTATACATGTTGAGCCTAATCGCCTCCATCATCCTCATCACGCCTTCAGGCGCCTTCTCGCCGGGGCCGCTTACGGCTTCGGCAATTGCGCTCGGCGCCTCTAAGGGGTGGAGGGCCGGTCTATACGTCGCCGTCGGGCACACGCTTTTTGAGCTGCCCTACGTTTACGTCCTCACCTACCTCTTCCGTAGCGTAGACGTGGGGCCCTACAAGACCTACATGGCTTTCGCCGCCACGGCCTTCATAATTTACTTCGCCTACCTCCTGTTGAGAGACGCTTGGAGGATAGCCAGGGGGGCGCCGCCGACGCTTCCCAAATCCACCTTCGCCAGCCCCCTCGCCGCCGGCTTTCTGCTGACCGCGTTGAACCCCTACTTCCTCTTGTGGTGGCTCGGCGTGGCTGGCCCAATTCTAGCCGAACTGGCGACTCAGCCGCTCTACGTCTTCGCCGCGGTCTACGCCGTCCACGTCGCGTTCGACTACTTCTGGCTCGGCCTAATGGCTACGCTGGCAGGCGCCGCGGCGCGGCTACTGACGGCGAAGCTCTACGCCGTCTTCCTGGCGGCCCTCGCCGTCATGCTTCTATACTTCGGAGTTGATTTGATCAGAAACACTCTTTAAGATGTTTAACATCGTCCTTGCGTTGTCAAGCATTGAGTGGTTGTTGTTGAAGAAGATATAGACCTTGTCGGGCCTTAGCCTAGCCACCTCCTCAGCCACAGCCCTCAGCTCGTCCTCCTCGTAGTGGTGCGAATACCAGAAAGTTCTGCCGTGCATCCTCAAGTAAACGACGCCGCATGTGGAGACTATCCAAGTGACGTCGGGCGAGTCTACGGACACAAGCGTGAAGCCGACCCTCTCAGCCCACCTCACAACCTCGTCGCGGAACCAGTCTGGTTGCCGAAACTCAAACGTCGCCCTCACCCCATGAAGCCGGGCGATTTGCTCCACCCGCGCCATGTTTTCCGCAGTTCTGCGGAAAGTCGGCGGCATTTGAAAGAGGTAGAAATCAACCAGCCGATACAGTGGGCGCAACACGGCGAGAAAACCCCCAAGCCTCTCCAGTGCCTTTTCAGATAACTTGCCGAAGTGCGTAACGCCTCTGTACACCTTGACGGCCCACCTCAGCGCCCTCCCTACCTCCGCCCACCTCTCCTCCTGCCCCGCGGTGGGGACGCGGTAGAAGCTGGCGTTAAGCTCCACAGCGTTTAGCCCGCTGTGATTGACATACCACTCAAGAGACTTCCCCAAGTTCCAGGAATACGTCCACCCCGAAGTCCCCGCACAGACCTCCACCTAAAAACCCACCACAACAGTATTTATCCCTATTCTCACCTCCGCGGCTTTACAGAACGCGAAAGGGGGCTTGGGCACGTAGGAAAGAAGCTCACTGAATAGACGCCCTGCCGCCGCATATCAAGTCCGTGGTCAGGCTGTTTGTAGAAACCGGCAATCCGTGGCTCTCACAGAAGCTCTCAGGACTCGGGCTTGAGGAGTTTATAGAACACTTGTGGAGAGCTGGCGTATAGATTACGTACAGATGTTATGTTTGAAGTCTGCGATGTTTGGACGGAAAAGAAAAGTGACAGGTAGACTGGCGCCCCGGCCGGGATTTTTGGGCGGGTTCTCCCCCGAACCCGGGTCACGGGCTCGACAGGCCCATAGTTTTTGAAATCGGCGAAACGTTTTTAAACGGCACAAACCAAATTTTATCCAATGATAAACCAAAACCCCTACTGGTACAAGCTAAGCGACGAGCAGAGGAGGAGCGTCGTCGCCTGCCTCCGCGACCTGGGCTACTCGCTGAGCGACATAGCGAAGGCCGCAGGCGTGAACCCCTCGACCGTCCATGCATGGCTAGCGGGGAGGGCGGCTCCTCAGGCGGACAAGCTGGAGAACCTCTACAGAGCAATGCCGGACACCGTCGAGAGGTGCCTCCCGGAGCCGCCGGTAGGCGAGCTGGACGTCATGCAGGCCCTCAACGTCATCGCCAAGGCCCTCAGAACCAAGGCGCTGAGGGATTTGGTCATCGACGAGCTGTCTAAGCTACTGCCGGGCGGCCTCAAGCGCGAAGTGGCGTACCGCGTCGAGAGGGACGACGTAGAGCTCTTCAAGTCAAAGCTGGCGGCTGAGGGGGTTTCGCGAGACACAGTGAATTACTACGTGCGATATCTTGTCAGATTCCTCGACGAGGTAGGCTGGGTCCTGTCGCCCGAGACCCTCCAGCGTGTTTACATGATACAGCGGCCCCGCGTCATGGGGAAAACGGCGGTGGCGCTGAAGTGCTTCGTCAACACGGTGGTGAAGGTGAAAGATCCTCAAGTCGCTCCTCTTCTTTACGACTCCTTTACGACTGTCCAGGGCAAACCTAAAAACGGCTTCCGTGTCCCTACGCTTGAGGAGGTGAGGCGGGTTTGGGAGGAGGCGCACAAGATATCGCCCTGCGCCGCGGCGGTGTGGGGGCTTATGGCGGAGACTGGCGCCCGTCTCGACCACCTGCGCCGCGCGAGCCTAGACGGTCTCCAGCTAGACAAGAAGCGGCTCCTGCTGGGCGAGACGGAGGGCCCGAAGAGACAACCGTTGATCTTCTTGACGGAGGGCGCGGTGAAATACCTCCGCGAGGTCTACCTGCCCTGGCGGGAGAGGTTTGAGCGCATGCTTGGGCAGAAGTCCGGCCGTCTCTTCCCCTGCGAAGAGCTGACCGTCTACAGGTGGCTGAAGGAGGCGAGGGAGCGGGCTGGCCTCGCCTGGCTCGAGCCGCGCCTGCTGAGGAAATTCCATGCGCAGTGGCTACTGGACCGCGGCGTCGACCCAACTGACATAGACTTGTTGCAAGGCAGGAGCGTCAGAGAGCGCGTCCTCTTCGAGCATTATATTTCGGATTTCGAAAGGCGCTTGAGGCGGGTCTTCGAGCAACACGCCCCGCGCGTATTTCCCCAATAGTTTTCTTTTTTATCAGAAAGAATGTTAGCTTCTGTATTCTCAGCCGACTTGCGGCTTTCAGCTGTCTCGGCAGGAGGAGAAACACTAATTTTTCCATCTATATTATAAGTTTGGGCTGGGATTAGTGGTGGTGAGATGGTTAGTCCCCCGATTCCCTTGACGAATTTAGAAAAGCAGAGGATAAACATCTAAACTATTCCGCTGTTTTATGTCAGTATTTGTCAAGAATAAAGCGGATTAACCACCGCAGTAGTCAGCATATAAGGTTCGGTAGTTAGTCCCATTTATTCTTGATGAGTTTCGAATAGCGTGTCGCAGAATATAGATGTCGTCTTCCAGTTATGTTAAAGGCGAGAGGAACTAACCACGCGGCGTAAGGCTTAAATGTATCTGTTTGTTGGACACATATGCCGGAGCGGAAGGGACGCGTGGGGGAGGCCGCCCTCCTCCGCCTGCTGAGGACGATTGCGGAAGTGAAGGCGGCGAAGGGAAGGTGGCCGTATACAAGAGAGCTGTTGGAGCATTTAAAGACGTGGGGCTACGGCCAGGAGGTTCTGGAGGAGGCCGTCAGGAGGGGCCTGGTGGAGCGGTTCGAGGGGAGGTGCGCCTCGCCGCGGCCCTGCGTCTTCAACAGGCTGACGGAGAAGGGAGAGGCGCTCCTCAAGCTGATGGGCTGAGGGGGGCGGCCGATCTCTCTGCCGGCTGTTCGAACGTGTCCAATCGTTGGACACATTTAGAAGCTGAAGCCATGCCGCCGCGCCCCCAACAAACAACGGCGCGGATCCAAAGGCGCAAGAAATTTTCTGCCCGCCGCATGTACATTTTTCGCCTTTTGTCTCCGCCGCGGATATGTACCTCCTCGGCGGGCATTTGTAGTTCACATCGATATTGTTGCTTCCTCGCCCTCAAACAGCCGTCCGCAGGCTGTATAGCGCTATGCTAGTAGTCAAGAGAACTTCGGCGAATTCAAAGTTCATCGCAGTCCCGCGTATTTGTTATACACTTACAGCGTGCGCTGTTCGTTGTGCCGCCGAATATTTTGCAACTTCTGCGTTTTACGGCGTATCTTGAAGGCGTGATTTTAAAAGACACGCTAGTTTTGAAACACATTATAAACAAAACCCTTTCTATAAACTTATGGAAACTATCGAAAAGGTTACTTTGTGTAGTTGAAAAATGGTAGAAACTCTTTTAAACTGTCATCAACATGTCAGCCATGGGCCTAAATCCCCCTACAACAAATCCAGTCACGGATCCACTGACCTTCAACAACCCAAAAAATATTTTTTCTCCTACGACAGGATTGCCGGCAGTAATTAAGCAACACGACAGAAATTCAATAGCGATTAGCGGAAAGAGGCTTGGGGAGATGCTGGAAAAGCTTCACAATGTAGGTATCAAGAAAGTTGAGCTGGTAATTGAGATAGGCGGGCGTCAAATTGCCGTTGCGGGATCAATTTACAAGAAAATAAACAAACACACTAGGCAAAACTACTACTACATCTACCCTTTAGGTGCTGATCAGGTTCTCCTGCGTGAGAGATATCTAGCGTTCCGTGGAGCGGCTGAGCCGTATAGCAAAACGCCGTTGCCAGTTATTGTCTACTCGGTGATACCAAAAATATAGACAGGGCTATGGAGGCCGCGTCTAACCCCACCGGCCCGCCTGCCGCGCCCGCACCGCGGCAGGCGTTTGAGAAAATGAAACCTCAAGAATTTAAGGATTACGCAGATGTCAATAACAAGGTTCTGCTTGACGTCGGCGGTAGGAATTTCTGCATATCATTAAAAACGGTGGAGGATCCTCGTCAGTACATTATCATGGTAGATGACGTCGAGGTGTTGCACGTACCAAGGGTGAGAAACATAATTGCGAACAGCACAGTAGACCGCGTCGTGAAGTATATCGCCAAGAAGGTGTGCGAGGGAGAGGGGAAGGCGATTAAGCCCTGCTTAGCTGGAACCGCCGAGCAAACAAGGGCACATATCAGAGAGGCGTTGGTCGTGCTTTATAAACGGATTGTGGTCAAAAAGCCCGAGATCCCGACGGGCGATAAAGTTGCCTACGCGCGGCCTCCCTACTTCTACGTCGAGGATGCCGGGGTTGCGTGTGCGCTTACTTTCGAATTGGCAACTGGCGAAAGGGGTATCAAGTATATCCCGTATTTTATTTGTATTGACAAAAACAAAAATGTCACTACACACAGACTTCTAGACGTCGTCCAGGCGGGGATTAGAATCAACGGCGTGTTAGTGTTTCCGTCGTCTGTCGCGTTAAAGAAGATAATAATGCAGGCGGAATCCGTAGACGAGCTAGAAGAAATGTTGTCTAGCTGGATGGAAGGAGGGATAAGTCTAGTCGCAATAAGCGGTGTACCTGCTGTGCCGATCCGCCACCGGCTTGAAAAATACATAAATATTGTAAAGAAAGACCCTGAAGGCTGGGCCAAGGGGGTTGCGCGGTTTATCAAGGATAAAATATTTGAGCGAACCTGGCGCCTTCTATCGTCGTCGCAGAAGGCGGTCATGGTTGGGACAGTGCTGGCGGCCTCAGTGTTCCCTATGTTGCCATATACCACAAAGGTTGTATTCCATTCGGCCGGGCCTGGCGCAGGAAAGTCCTACCATATTGGAATAACGGCGTCCTTCATACCGTATAACCTCGTCATAAGCGCAGGCACAAGCGCTGGGATAGAGAGATCAGTGGACTTCGCCGTTGCTGTCTCAATCGACGATATACCGCAGAAAGAAGACGCCAGAAGAGAGCTCGCAGACCTCCTGATAAGGGGCTTTAAGAAGGATTCGAAGAGGGTCTTGACGTCGCCTGATGGAATTAGTCCTATTGCTATCGGCGGCGGGCCTATTATATTTATCCCAGACATCGCCTATCAATTACTGGGCATCTCCGACGCCGCAACGTCTAGAACAATAACGATTGCAGTAGCCGCAGATCCAAAGTTTGTAGAAATCAAAGAGCCCGAGGAGGTTGTCGTAAGGGAGATCCTCAGAGGTGCTAAGATTATTAATACAAATAGTGGGGAGGTGTTGGTTTTGTACGATGCTGAAGACTGGTACGTCATTTTCACCGCTGTTGGGCTCATGATGTGTTGGAAATTCGCTGAAGAGCTAGAGAGGCTCAGGGCCGAGCTGAAGGAAAAACCTAAGGTGGTCGGCAGATATGCGCAGGCTTATGGAGCAATTATAGCGGCGCTAAGGGCGTATGGATTAAGTGACTTAGCAGACAAAGTGATGACATCTCTCGAATCCAGGGAGAGGAGGGATGAGACGCTGGAGGCGCTCGCCGCGGCGGTGTCGGGGCTGTGGGAAGATGCGATATTAGGCAAGATGCCGGGAGAGATTTACATAAGGAAAGAATCGTTTGCCGACGGCTCGCCTGTGGTCTTCGCACCGATGACGTCGATGATTCGTTACGCGGCGTTCAGGCTGGCGGCGGCATATGGCGACGTGCCGCAGGTAACCGACCGAGTAAAACTTGAGGAATCTGCCAATGCGTCTTTCAAGACAATTGAGCACTGGATGAGACGCGCTATACCCCGGGAGCTTCAAAATGACAAGAACTTGCTGGCATATCTCCAAGGCCATCCTGCGCTCAGACAATTGCTGTTTAAGACGAAGAACCAACATGGTAATGTCGTGTGGGGCATCGCTGTGACTGAGTCAATCGTAAAGACACTAATAAACTTAGCAACGACCGACGATATAGAGACAGCGGTTGTGTCATTCTGCACTGTACGGCGCAGAATTTGCGACGAGGTCGACTTGCCACAGAAGGAGTACATATGCAAGCACAGCGAATGCGACGAGGTATTGCAACAACCACCGGCCGTCTCACCACCTCAGCAGAGCGGACAGCAACACGAACAACAGCCTGTAGTCCAAGTGCAACAAGATGAAAACCTACCATCATCACCCGCAGTTGAGAAGCTGAGTAAGGAGGAGGTCTTGAAGATGGCGAAGGAGCTGATAGGGGGCGATGATCGTTCTTGATCTCTTCCTCGGCTGGCCTCGGCAGTATAATTACTGGGATAAGAAGAGGGGGAGGTGGCACAGAGTGGGCGGCTCCTACGTCACGAGGGAGGAGGCGGAAGTGCTGTTTAGGCGCGGCGTGTCGTTCGGCGTAGTTAAGTGCTTTGGCGATATGGGTGAGTGTCAGCAGGCTGATTTATTCATCATAGAAGTAGATACACCATGCGGAGGCGTCCCGGGGAGCAGAGACAGACTTAGGTGCGTTGCGGAGCACAGCAGAGGCGTTGTTGGGTGGGTGGTTCATGTGCATCCGTTGCTCTACTGGAATGGGGGGAAGTCTCTCTACGTCATATTCTCCTTCGAGTACCCAGTCCCTGCAATTTATGTGCCCAGGGATTGGGTGATGAAGCTGTTGGAGGTGTTTCCCGTTATTGACAGAAACCAGTTGTCGTTCAACGCCACCTTCAGGATGCCGCTGACACCTCATCCCAAGTTTAAGCACAAGGGGGAGTTTCTAGACGAAGGGCTCAGGCCAGCCGACCTACACATCCGCAGGATACCTCCGACGTATGTAGTAGACCGCCGTCAGAGTTGCTCGACCCCTTCGCTGTCTGCTTCACAAGCACGGCAGTCGACGGTTGCAAGGAGGTGGTTGGAGGAGATCAAGAAGTGGGTAGAGGAAAAGGCGGCTCTGCGTTTCAACTTGCAGACTGGGGAGTGCAGGAGGAGGTTGGCCATGCTGTGGGGATGCGGATGCCGCCTAGACGGCGTCCAGACCTATGAGGAGTGCATAGAGATGTTTAAGCAGTTGTTGGCGTCGATCAGCGCGTCTGCCGAGTCCGACCACACATACGCCATTAAGTACTACTTCAGGGCGTGTGGAGACGGGCCGAAGTTTAACCTACGCAAAGCTACTACGTGCGGAGACAATACGTGGTACTGCTTAAAGCCGTGCATAGAAGCGGTGGCAACGGCATGATATCTGGCTACTACTCGGGCAACGTTGTCATAGCTGAAAAGAAGCGGATACCGTTTACGCCGTATCTCTTCGTCATAGGCTCCTCGCCCCCGCCGCGTCTGCAAGGGGTGCTAGACGTCAGAAGGTCTGACTTGAACCCCTACGTCTACGACGGTACAGCGTACTCCCCAGCATCGGGCATGAGGGCGTACGTAGTATACACAGAGTTGCCAGGCTCAGTGTCGAAGCTTAGGGAGGAGTACTGGAGGAGGGGGTTCCGCACTTCGCAGTCCTACGTCAAATTCGCCCTGCGGGCGGCGGTTGATCTGCACTTCGGATGCGCCGTGGGGAAGTGCGCCAGCTTCAAGAGAAGGTTTGAGCCGATTGTGGAGCCCAGGTCGGTGAGAATTATGGCGGTAGATGTGGAGGTGGTGAACGGCAGAGTGTTCTACGGCTACACTGTAAACGGGGTGGAGATGAGTTATACAGAGAACCCCGCAGACGTCCTGTCGGCTGAGGAGGTGGATCATATTGTGACATACAACGGCTGGGGGTTCGACTACAGATACATCAACGATTTGTGTCTAAAGGAGAAACCAGGGTGCACGAAGTATGCGGTGGAGACGCCTTGGGGGTTTGTGCCTATTATCGATCTCTATGTAATGGCTAGGGGTGGGTTCAAGTCTGCTATGGGTCTGCAGGAGGAGTCCTACACCCTCTACGACGTGGCTAGACAGCTGGGTGTCCACGCGGAGCTGGGCCTCTCTGAGAGGGAGCTGTACAACGTGAAAAGGATGCGGAGCAAGCTAACCCAGCTGACGCAGAAGGAGCTGAAGGCGTACCTAGGCCTCGACGTCTTGGTGACGTACTACACTGCGGCGAAGATGATTCCCGTTATGGAGACGCTGGGCAACATGGTGGGAGCTGGGGCGGGGGTAGTAAACGCAGTGGCTGAGACCTCGTCGCCTGGTCTCATCGGCGAGGTAGTTCTGCAGAAGGAGCTGGAGCACGACGGCGTGGTGCTGGCGGAGCGCGACATCAGCGCTCTCATTAAAGAGAAGCTGGGTTCAGTAGATAATGGCGACGAAAATGATGAAGAAGAGGAAGAGACTAGGAAGGTCAAGTTGTACCGCGCTGGCGAGAAGGTGAGACTGAGAAGGGCTGGGATATATCGCAACGTCGTTGAGTACGACTTCCGCGCCATGTACCCGTCGCTTATGGCCAACGACGGCGTCGACCCAATAAACGTGAGGGAGTGTGCAGATGGCTTCGCTGTGGAGACCATAGAGGGGGTGAAGAAGGTGTGTTTCGGCGGCGGTTACCTTTCTAGGCTGGCGGACATGCTCCTCTCCGCCAGGGAGGAGGCGAAGAAGAAGTCGAAGGCGCTTGATCAAGCAGTCAAGATACTTGCGAATTCACTCTATGGCGTCTTCGGAAAGAGAGGCATCGGCATGCAGAACTTGTGGGTTGCGGGTTACATAGCGCAGAAGACTGAAGCTATTTTCAATGACTTGTGGAATAGGTACAGCCCGATCTACGGCGACACGGACTCCATGTACATCCCACTAGAGGGCAGAGACCCCGCGGTTCTGCTTGAAGAGATCAACTCCTACCTCGCCAGCGCCTATGGCGCCAAGATGCTGGTGAAGCTGGAGGAGGTGTGGGACTACGTCGTCTACCTTCCTGACACCAACAAAAACTACGTAAAGATCAAAGGCGCGAAGACCGTTCTCAAGGGCGCGGTGCTGGCGCTTAGGAGGATGTCTCTCGCCCTCCGCATCAAGGGGACGGAGTGGGTAAAGGAGATGGTTGAGTCGCGCACTCCGTCACCCGTCTATAAGCTTCTGGAATCTGCACGTGATGAGGATCTGTTTATTGAGATGTCAATGACATGGAGGGAGTTCTTCTACGTGAAGAAGAGCGGCAAGTTTATCAACAGGCTGGACGCCAGCAGGATGCCGATCGCGGCATATTTAGCATACGCGAAGGGGCCCGGGGCCTACAAGCCTGGGAACTTCCAGCTGGACAACTTCGTCTCAGTCCTCTACCTACCAATCGAGACCACAGGCGCAGAGAAGACCTTCCTCCTCTACGACGGCACTATCTGGCGCATCTCCTTCGCCGTGGCCGTCGACCCGAAGACGGAGAAGGTGGTAATAAACAAGTCGTCTAAGCGCCAGGCGGATAGACGCGACGCCCTAGAAGCCGCGAGGAGGATCGCCGCGGGCTACCCCGTGGTGGAGTTCCTCACCCAGAAGGTGTTGATATGAGGTCGTTACATGTGCAGAATTGCAATAATGCGGCGGAGATGTTTGTCAACTACAGTGAGCCGCTATGACTTGTAGTGAGCTCCTCAAGCAGTTTACTGAAATGCTGGAGAAAGACGAGGTGGACTGGGATCTGCTCCGGAAGCTAGCAAATAAATGTGGGTCGTTCTTCGCCCGGGAGGCTGGGAGGGCGTTTGCGAAGAAGGTTGTTAATTACTACATGTCGTTTGCATGGAGGTACTACAAAGGCGCGGCGATTGCCGGTAAACCTCCTGAAGTCGCTTACGGCGGAGCCGTCCTTACGATCTGGCGCCTCTGGGATTGGCACAACATCCACTGCGGCCCCCTAGGCGACATCGCCACATATATAGCCGAGGCGGCAGTTAACTACAAATGGCCGAGCAAATGGCCCTTTGTAGCTAGCCCTGCAGTAGCGGCAGAAGAGAAGGAGTGTGAGCTACCAGACGCAGTAGCCGAGGCATTGGGGCCGGATGAATACGCCAAGCTGGAGTCCTTTCTAGAACAAAGCGAGGGCATCGTAGAGATTGCTGGGCAGAAAATTGCCATCGTAAGGGATGGGCGGTATATCTCTATAGTGGTAGCAGTATGAAGCGCAGACGCCGCGAGATGTCAGCGACGTCTCTTGATAGAAATAAAGAATTCTTGACTACAGCAAAGCGAGTCCTGTTCCTTGGTGCCTCTTTAATCTTGTCCATTGTCAACCTCACCTAGGCACGTAGGTGGGGGTGTCTAGTGCCGTAGGTTGTCCCATGTAAAGGACGTGGATACGGCGCAGACGGACGGCGGCAGGAAAGCCCCCACCCCCCAACTCAAATTTTCATTCTGAGTGCTGGATACCCAGTCTCCTAAATAGCAATATAGATTAATTATAAAACATCGCCGCGAATGCGATGGCCGCCGATCGTTCAATAGATGAGCGGCCAACTGGCCGCCGTGATCTCTCAATCTCTGCGCACCGCCGTCTCCATGCTGGCGGCACTTGTTTATTATCAATAGAATATTAATGGCCAGAAAAAGAGGGTTGTTAGGTGAAGACGCGTGGCGCATGTTGCTCGAAGACCTGCCGCAAGCGCCGTTCGAAATCTGCTATGTAGTGTTCAAACAGCACCCGCTCCCTCACCGAGCGGCCCTGCAACAAGTCGATGTCGGTGGGGTCCACACCGCGGTCCAGAAGCCACTGGGCGTTGAACTTGCGGAGGAGCCTCGGCTCTAGCCACGGCAGGCCGGCCCTCTCCCTTGCCTCCTTCAGCCAGCGATATATCGTCAGCTCTTTACAAGAGAAAAGGCGCTCTGAACGTTGCCCAAGCATGCGCTCGAATTTTTCGCGCCACGGCAAGTAAACCTCGCGGAGGTACCTAACAGCGCCTTCCGTCAGGAAGATCAGCGGTTGTCTCTTGGGCCCCTCCGTCTCGCCCAGCAACAGCCGCTTCTTGTCTAGATGGAGACCGTCCAGCCTCGCGCGGCGCAAGTGGTCCAGCCTGACCCCCGTCTCCGCCATTATGCCCCACACGGCGGCGGCGCAAGGCGAGATTTTGCTCGTCTCCTCCAACACCCTCTTTACGTCCTCCAGAGTGGGGACGCGGAAGCTGTTTCTCGGCCTGCTCTGGATGGTTTTAAAAGAGTCATACAGCAGAGGCGCTATCTGGGGGTCTTTCACCTTCACCACTACGTCGATAAACCGTTTGAGGGCGACAGCAGTTTTTCCCATTACGCGGGGCCGCTCGATAGTGTAGACATACTGTAGCGCCTCCGTTGACAGTGTCCACCCTATCCTGTCTAGAAATTCGACGAGGTAGCGGATGTAATAATTGATTGTATCTCGCGATAGTCCCTCGGCGATCAGTTTAGCCTTGAAAAGTTCGATATCGTCGCGCTCCACGCGATATGTGATCTCGCGCCTCAGTCCACCTGGCAACAACTTAGACAGCTCCTCTATAACCCTGTCTCTTAATGCCTTGGTTTTGAGGGCCTTAGCGATGACACTTATCGCCTGCATAAGGTCTAACTCATTGACGGGGGGCTCGGGCAGGCACCTCTCTAACGTGTCGGGCATTGTCTTGTAGAGCCGCTCCAGCTTGTCGGCCTGGGGGGCCGCTCTGCCGGTCAGCCATGCGTGGACGGTCGAGGGATTCACGCCTGCGGCCCTGGCGATGTCGCTAAGAGAGTATCCCAAGTCCCGCAGGCAGGCGACGACGTTTCTCCTCTGGTCGTCGGTCAGCCTGTACCAGTAGGGGTTTTGGTTTATCATTGGTTATCTTTTGGTTTGTGCTGTTTAAAAACGTTTCGCCGATTTCAAAAACTATGGGCCTGTCGAGCCCGTGACCCGGGTTCGGGGGAGAACCCGCCCAAAAATCCCGGCCGGGGCGCCAGTCTACCTGTCACTTTTCTTTTCCGTCCAAACATCGCAGACTTCAAACATAACATCTGTACGTAATCTATACGCCAGCTCTCCACAAGTGTTCTATAAACTCCTCAAGCCCGAGTCCTGAGAGCTTCTGTGAGAGCCACGGATTGCCGGTTTCTACAAACAGCCTGACCACGGACTTGATATGCGGCGGCAGGGCGTCTATTCAGTGAGCTTCTTTCCTACGTGCCCAAGCCCCCTTTCGCGTTCTGTAAAGCCGCGGAGGTGAGAATAGGGATAAATACTGTTGTGGTGGGTTTTTAGGTGGAGGTCTGTGCGGGGACTTCGGGGTGGACGTATTCCTGGAACTTGGGGAAGTCTCTTGAGTGGTATGTCAATCACAGCGGGCTAAACGCTGTGGAGCTTAACGCCAGCTTCTACCGCGTCCCCACCGCGGGGCAGGAGGAGAGGTGGGCGGAGGTAGGGAGGGCGCTGAGGTGGGCCGTCAAGGTGTACAGAGGCGTTACGCACTTCGGCAAGTTATCTGAAAAGGCACTGGAGAGGCTTGGGGGTTTTCTCGCCGTGTTGCGCCCACTGTATCGGCTGGTTGATTTCTACCTCTTTCAAATGCCGCCGACTTTCCGCAGAACTGCGGAAAACATGGCGCGGGTGGAGCAAATCGCCCGGCTTCATGGGGTGAGGGCGACGTTTGAGTTTCGGCAACCAGACTGGTTCCGCGACGAGGTTGTGAGGTGGGCTGAGAGGGTCGGCTTCACGCTTGTGTCCGTAGACTCGCCCGACGTCACTTGGATAGTCTCCACATGCGGCGTCGTTTACTTGAGGATGCACGGCAGAACTTTCTGGTATTCGCACCACTACGAGGAGGACGAGCTGAGGGCTGTGGCTGAGGAGGTGGCTAGGCTAAGGCCCGACAAGGTCTATATCTTCTTCAACAACAACCACTCAATGCTTGACAACGCAAGGACGATGTTAAACATCTTAAAGAGTGTTTCTGATCAAATCAACTCCGAAGTATAGAAGCATGACGGCGAGGGCCGCCAGGAAGACGGCGTAGAGCTTCGCCGTCAGTAGCCGCGCCGCGGCGCCTGCCAGCGTAGCCATTAGGCCGAGCCAGAAGTAGTCGAACGCGACGTGGACGGCGTAGACCGCGGCGAAGACGTAGAGCGGCTGAGTCGCCAGTTCGGCTAGAATTGGGCCAGCCACGCCGAGCCACCACAAGAGGAAGTAGGGGTTCAACGCGGTCAGCAGAAAGCCGGCGGCGAGGGGGCTGGCGAAGGTGGATTTGGGAAGCGTCGGCGGCGCCCCCCTGGCTATCCTCCAAGCGTCTCTCAACAGGAGGTAGGCGAAGTAAATTATGAAGGCCGTGGCGGCGAAAGCCATGTAGGTCTTGTAGGGCCCCACGTCTACGCTACGGAAGAGGTAGGTGAGGACGTAAACGTAGGGCAGCTCAAAAAGCGTGTGCCCGACGGCGACGTATAGACCGGCCCTCCACCCCTTAGAGGCGCCGAGCGCAATTGCCGAAGCCGTAAGCGGCCCCGGCGAGAAGGCGCCTGAAGGCGTGATGAGGATGATGGAGGCGATTAGGCTCAACATGTATAACCCCGCAAATTCTCGTATTTATGTTTAGGCTAGGCATCGCCCAGATTCAGCCCGGCGACGTGGAGAAGGTGGCGGGCTTGGTGAAGGAGGCCGACCTCGTCCTGTTGCCGGAGTATTCTCTTCTCGACCCCACCGGCCTCCCGGCGGAGGAGGTGTGGGAGAGGGCTAATACGCTTGAGGATTTCGTGGAGAGACTTGGGCGGATCGCCTCGCGGAGCGGCGCCTATGTGGCCGGGGCGTTTCTCGAGAGGGGGCCTAGGCCGAGGGTTTACAACACCACGGCGCTTGTGTCGCCCAGCGGCGCGTTGGTAGGGATTTACAGAAAGACACATCTCTTCGACGCCTACGGCTACAGAGAGTCAGACGTAGTGGAGCCAGGCGCCGAGTTGTCACAAGTTTTTGACGTAAAGGGCGTGAAGGTGGGGTTAGCCGTCTGCTTCGAGTTGAGGTTCCCCGAGGTGTTTAGAGAGCTCGCCTTGGCGGGCGTCCAGCTGGCCGCCGTGCCCGCCGCCTGGTACTCCGGCCCCCTCAAGGAGGAGACGCTACACGTCTTGGCCCGGGCACGCGCAGTGGAGAACGGCATGTACATCGCGGTGGCTGCGCTTTACGGCCAGAGGTTCACCGGGCGGTCGCTGGTGGCGAACCCCTTCGGCGTTGTCGAGTCTGAGCTGGGCGCCGGGGAGCGCTATAGGGAGGTGCCCATAGACCTCAGCCTGGTGGAGGAGGCGCGGAGGACCGTGCCGACGCTCAACCTCAGGCGGCCGCGTCTTTATAAATCGCTTTGCGGAGGAAAAGAGACGTGATGAGCATGGAAACGGCAGAGGGGCGATGACTGCATGATTAGCTGAGCCCCGGCTCAACAACGCCGCGAGCTGGTCAGCACCGCCGGGACGCCTGATCCCCCGCAAGGAGGTATTACCCGCCCTTACAGCTCATGTGGATATAAAACTGCCCCAGCCTCTCGAAGCCGGGGCCCGGCGGGGATAAATAGGCGGTGCAGTCGGGCACTCCAGCCTCGATAAACGCGGAGTGTCTATTTCTGCAACTTTCGCAGGAGCCGCAGTGCGCCTCCCCCGACTTGTAGCACGACCAGGTCTCGTACACCAAGTCGCCTACCTCTTGGTGGCACTGCCTCAAGAGGTGGGACTTTTTTAAACCCTCTCTAGAGGGCGTCCAGATCTCCACGTCGCGTTCCGACCTGAAGTGGCAGAGGTGGAAGGCGGTCTGTAGCGCCTCTATGCACTCGGGGGAGCAGTCTGGATACAGGGGCTCCCAAGTGTCCCCCCTCGGCTTTATGTCGTCGTAGTGGGAGCCAAGCGCCACATAGACCTTGGCCCCAGTCATGCCTCTGATGGTGTATGCGTAGGCGGTCGCAACCGCCGCCATAACCACGTTGCGAATAGGCACAACCACAGTTGGCGTGTACTCCTTTTCGACCGTCACGGAGGCGTCCGTGAGCTGGGTGCCGCGCCAAAGCTCGCCAAGCGCCGAGAGGTCCACCAACCTGTGCTCCAAGATCTTCCCCCAGCCCCTCTCGGCGGCTACCTGGTCCAACTTTTTAAGCAAGACCTGCGCCCTTTCAACCTCCACAGTTGCCTTCTGGCCATAGAGAAAGGAGATGACATGCACGTCGCATCCCCTCTTCAGCCAAAGCGCCGTGTAGCAAGTGCTGTCGGGTCCCCCCGAGACAACGGCGATTACCCTACAGGGTCTCGTCGTCACGGCGTTGTTGGCGCCTCGGCCGCGGCGAGCTCGAGGAGGATTGCCCTTTCGAAACAGAGATCTCTTATGGAGATCACGCCTACTAGTTCGCCGTCCTTGTTAACCACCACTACGTGGCGTATGTTGTGCCGGCGCATCTTCTCGGCGGCGACCCACGCGGGGTCTGTGTCAAGCACCGTGATCGGCTTGTTGGCGATCGCCATGGCTGGCCCGTCTAGGTCCCGCCTCTCGGCTACAGCCCTCAACACGTCTCTTTCAGACACGACGGCGACCGGTCTCTTCGGGTTGTCCTTAGCCGTGAGCACGGCGAGACCCACGCGGTTTTTAGCCAGCTCCACGGCCACCTCACGTATGGTGGCTGTCTCCGGGAGGGAGACGGTGGGCCTCTTTAAGAGGTCTGCCGTTTTAATCATGCATCTCTCCTCGGCCTAGGTTTATATATGTTAATATGTGTAAAGCACGTCTACGGGGAAGTCGACCTCTATGTTTAAATCTCGGCGCGCCACAAGCACGGAGGCCCCAACGACCCGCGCCTCC
>Ga0080007_1063015_pt1 | contig 18646 bp, 18 predicted proteins | sample OctOCTMetagenome_FD_69210 | JGI IMG/M metagenome (GOLD analysis project Ga0080007, IMG submission 69210) | Hot spring and microbial mat streamer communities from Octopus Spring Streamers, Yellowstone National Park, USA - OCT_B (SPADES... | ecosystem: Environmental > Aquatic > Thermal springs >...
CCAATTTCTTTTAACTTTTTAGCTAATTCAAGCATAATTTCATGTTTTTTACTTAAGGAAAATAAAGCAAACTTTCTTAAATTATGCATATTTAACTATATTAAAACTATTTTATTATGCTATAATTTTAAAAACATCTTCTTAATCAACTAGTTTAATATTATGTATTATTATTATTAAAGCGCTTTATAAGAAATTTTCTCAATTTTTTTACTTTATGAAACCTTCGTAAATTGCAGATAAGTCGATCTCTGGTAACCATTCCACCTTAGTTTCTCTTATTATTTCGCTATAAAATTCTTTGTCTACCAAAATCCTTACTTCATCACCCTCTATCATGATCCTTCTTACAGGTAATTCTTGCAAAATATTTAAAAGATTTTTATTTCGTTTGGTTTTTAGCAACAAGAGTTTACCCTTATTTATAATATCGCCTATTGCACCACTAAATAATACTTCGCCATTGAAAAGAAAGGTTACTTCTTTAGCAATTTTCTCTAATCCGCCTAAATAATGAGTTGAAACAAGGATTGATTTATCTGTAAACTGATGTAATAAATCCCTCAGTTTAGCTTGGGTTTTTAGGTCTAAATGAGTAAATGGCTCATCCATTATGATTAATTCATAATCTCCAGCTAAAGCTTGAATTAATGCTATTCTCTTTAGCATCCCAGAGGAATAAGTAAACATAATTCTTTTCCAATAATTCTTTACTTCGAACAATTCAGCCAATTCATCTATTTTTGGCCAGCTAATTCCTTTAGACATCGATACATATTTTAAAAATTCGTAACCACTGGCCCATTTTGGGGGTGAATAAACATCAAGCACAACACCTATTTTTTTATGAATTTTAGCCCAGTTTTTAAAAGGATCCAAACCTAGCACAGCTATTTTTCCTGCATCAGGTCTAAGGAGACCACAAGCAATTTTAATAAAAGTAGATTTACCACTTCCATTGGGTCCTAAAATTAAATGTAACGTGCGTTCTCCTACTCTTATATTTGCGTTCTTTAGCGCTACATTTCTCCCAAAATTTTTCGTCAAATTTAAAGATTCTATTACAGGCATTCCTCTACTTGAGAATAATTGTCTTTAATTAGCTTATGTTTTTCCATCTAAAATAAATCCAAGCAAGCAATAATGAAATTAACAATAACGCTATGGCTAATTCCTTATTGTATTGAGGTAAATAACTAGGATTTACTAGATTTATTAGCATAAATGCAGGTAATATGGAAAAAGAAAAAGAAAAAATGGGTCTTGTTAAGAAAACGGCAGGTATTAAAACATAGCATAGCGCAGCTGAGACCATTAGAAAGCGGTTAAACAATATTATAGGTATTCCTGAAATTATTATACCAAAGTCTTTCGTAATAAGTAATGGATCTGTTAAAAGGTAACTAATTAAATTGGTAAGAATTAGAGGTAAGTAAATTAGAGTAAAATTAGCTAATATTTTGAAAAAGAAAAGCTTATTTCTACTACTTGTTGTCAACAACATATCTCTAATTGACCCTTCTGAAAACTCATATGAGAAAGTTGTTACAAATACTATAGAAGAAATTATGAGAAATATAAGCCATGTAGGATTATAATGAATGTCAACTGCATTATACAATGCTAAAGCTGGTTCTTCGGCTGAAGCTGAAACAGTAAAGTTATTACTGTAATATACGGAAATGAACGCCACAACAGGAGATATTATCCATTTATAATAGCTCTTAATCTCCCACTCAAAACTATTCTCAAATCTAAAAATGTAAGAAAGAACTGTTATAAATGAGCCTAAAATCAACAACAATATATATAAATAATTTTGATCATTCCTAATATCCTCATCTCTTTTTAACATATAATAAGTTTGGGCAGTAGAAGGAGAGTAAATGACAGTTATATTAATGAAGCATAGCCCCCTTGAAGGAGCTATGAATTCTACTGAACGAGGTATGGTGTAGGGGCCCGTATCAGTCCAATTCCAAGTTTGACCCGTAGCAATGCGTTTTATTACAATACTCACTTGCCAGTCAGTAACATTCTTGAATTGATAAAAGAAGTGAATCTTATCCCCCGCCCCTACAAATAAGAATCTAGTCAAACTATCTACCCGTGCATAAAGAGTCTCATTATTATATTCACTAATGGGAATATCATAAGATAAATAAAGTGCAGAGCCAGCAAGGTCGATTGCAGAAACTTCCTCAGAATAGCTTTTAACTAATAATACAATTGATATTATTATTAAAGAAATACCTATTGCTCTTACCAACATTTACCATCTAATCTTTCTTATTAAAATAACAGATATGGTAACAGCTGCTGAAGCTACAACAACTATTAATATCCAGTTAAAGTCTGTAGATTCTTTTCCACCAATAACCGGTATATCAAAGTCTATGTTCGTATCTTCTATTATCATACCAGAGGCTGTATAAAAATAAAGACGAAATATTTGTCTTTGTATCGTATCTACTGGAACGGGATCTTTTACGCGTTTATATATCAGTATACCAGTGACCATATCATAATAGTAAATATCAGATGGATAAATAGGGTCAGATTTTGCAGGTTCAAGAACATTAATTCTATATTTTCTGCCTTCTATCTTAGTAGAGTTTGCAATTCTATCTGGACCTATTACATAGTTCTTAAATTTAATAGTAAAATTGGAACCAGTTTCAGAAATTGGTCCTTTCAAACCAATTCCATAAGGAATATCCATACCTGGCTGAAGTGTAGGCGTAGTGTTAAAGACCACTATTAATTTTTTACCGTTAAAGTCTTCTCTGAATCTCCAATAGATCCAATCCCCTATCTTCTTATTTTGGTAATACATATAAAGAGTCTGAGGGTCAACCGCAACTTGAGTTTCAAGTTTTATATATTTTTCAGGCAAAGATGTTATCTTTATTGTTGTAAAATTAAATCCGAAAAAATGAAGTGTGATTGAACTGGAAAAAATCTCTAAGGAAACATTAACATAAATTAATTTGTCTGTAATTTTTGATACAATCCATGTATATGTAGCATTTCTATCTCCAGTCACATACATCATTATTTCTTTCACATCGGACTTATTAACATCCTTAGGATAGTATTGATCTGGTAAAGTCCAAAAGTAAAATTCATAACCTAAACCTTCAAAATTTATATGTGAACCATAACCTTTTACAGGTGTAAATACATATTTAACATAAGCCCCCTCTTTTAACCAATACCATGTTTGTGTTTGAGGATAAGAATAATGAATTATTGAAAATAAAAGTAAAAAAGTAAAAAAAGTAAAAAATAATTTATTTTTCATCTTATGATAGGATAGTATGCAGTAGCATTTGCCCAACCAGTAAATGTATAGTCAAGTGGCTCGCACAATCCCCCATAAACTTGGCCGCATGCAAGCGCATAAGTACTTGATTGAGATATTAAACCACTGCCACTAGAATATACTCGGCAGTGTGGAGAAGCCTGACCTTCATTTGGTCCATCATAGCACATGATGAAACCACTTTTAACTATTTGACCTCCTATTTTATGAATAAATCTTATCGCTAAATATTCATAATTTATGCAGCCTGGTTTATCCCATGCTTCTGAATAGGTGGTTGCAGTATACCTAGGAGGATATCCATAAGCATAGACGGTAGCTATAGATCTAGCAGCAACGAAATCGCTCTGACTGGTTTTTTCTTCATAGTATGGTGAAGCTGCTGTTACACTATTATAGTTTATTATAGTTATTATTAATAGTGTTAACATTGCCAGACAGGTCGTCCTCATCAATCAATCAATCAACAAATATATAAATTTTTTATATGTAACCAAATTAGACATTTAGTAATACATCTTTTAAACCTTTTTTAATATAAAAAATTGCTTTGGCGCTAAACTTTTAAGCATTCATAATTAGAAAGAAGTTTTTATATTTATTGATATCTTTTTTGCCTTAAAAAGTTAAGAGTTACCTTTTCAGAGTGAACATCATTTCCATTATCCATTCGCTCTTATACATCTCATTTGGTGAGGTGTAAGGTGGTACAGAGAACCAGACCATTTAAATTTCTCTGAGATACAAATTAGAAATTATATAAAATTACTAAAAGAAAATCTCATCAAAAAATAAAAAGTATGCTGCATGTTGGATGCTTCCCCTCAGGCCCATTATGTCTTCGCTCTAGCAGGGTGAAAAGTTGATGCCATGCTTAAAAAAGATTTCTTTTAAAATATTTAAATCTTTACATCCCCCTAAAGAGCGAGCTTTCATTCCATTTGTAAAAATTTTTACATTAAAAAATAATTACCCGATAATTAGGGACTATTCCTTGTATCCTCTTATACAATGAATGAGTTGTCATTTTTTAGTTAATAATCATTATTTGATGTTTAGCATGTTTAGGTTTAAAATATCTTCGGTACACATTAACATAATATTTTTGTAAAGATGTTAACAATTCATTATAAAAATTTTTATTATTACATTAGTATGTCTAAACTATATGAAATGGGAGCTAATTAAAAAAGGAAAAGTTAAAGATATTTATAAGGTTGATGAAAAAACTTTAACTTTTGTTTTTACCGATAGAGTATCAGCATTTGATGTCGTTTTACCCTCTACAATTCCTCTTAAAGGTAAAGTTCTATTAAAATTTGCAGTATTTTGGTTTAATTTCCTAAAATTCCCTAACCATATGATAGGTTATGAAGAGCCAAATATTTTATACGTAAAAAAATTAAACATGATACCTTTAGAATTTATTGTCAGAGGTTATATCTATGGCTCTCTATATGAGAGATTGTTGAAAAAAGAAATTTCTCTTGAGGAAGAAGCAATACTTGCAAAAAAACTAAAAAAGCCATTCTTTGAAACCACAACAAAGTATGAAGAAAAAGATGTACCAATATCAAAAGAGGAAGTATTAAGAAGGAATTGGCTTAAAGAAGAAGAATATGAATATTTAAGAAAAGTATGCATCGAACTATATGAAAAGATGTATAATAAAGCATATGAATCAGGATTTATACTTGCTGATATAAAATTTGAGTTTGGAAAGGATGAAGAGGGTAATATTTTATTAGCGGATTCAATAGGCCCAGATGAGTTCAGGTTATGGCCTATCGAAAAATATGAAGAAGGAAAACCACAAGAGAGTTATGATAAGCAACCTATAAGAGATTGGTTAATAAAAATAGGTTATCGTAATGCATTGGAAGAATCGAGAAAGAAAGGATCGCCAATTCCTAATCCTCCTAATCTACCAGAATGGTTAATAGAAGAAGTTAAACAAAGATATATTTATGCTTATGAAAAAATTACAGGCTTAAAATTATAATAAAATCTAAAATATAAATTTTCACTTTGTTTCCTTTTTATTATAATACTAAAGAATAAAATAATTTTAAATTTATTTGTAACATTCAATGAATCTTTACCATAAAATCAGTCTTATTATTGTCTTTTTTCATTAATAATATTGGATGAAAAAAGTTCCTAAGACATATAAAGAAGCAGGAGTTGATATATCAGCGTTAAGAAGAATACATGAACATTTTAAAAAAGCTTATGATATAAAAGAAAAAAAAGAAGCAGACTTTAAACCAGTTTTAGGAATCGGACATTACGCTGGAGTTTTGGAGTTTGGCGATCATTATTTTGCTTTTCATGTAGACGGTGTAGGAACAAAGATTCTAATAGCGCAGAAAATGAATTACTATGAAACTATAGGATACGATTGTGTTGCAATGGGAGTAAATGATATAATTTGCATAGGTGCAAAACCTGTAGCATTTATGGATTATCTTGTAATAGAAAAGTACAATAAAAAGTTAATTAATGAAATCGTACATGGAATAAGCAAAGCAGCTGAAGAAAGTAATGTTTATGTAATAGGAGGAGAGACAGCTATGATGCCTGAAATAATAAAAGGTGCAAGAACTAATTATGGTTTTGATCTCGTTGGTATAACATTTGGTTATTTAAGAAAAGAAGATTTGATAGATGGTTCTGCAATTAAAAAAGGAGATGTTATAGTAGGATTAGAAAGTAGCGGTATTCATAGCAATGGTTATACTTTAGCAAGAAAAATACTTTTGGAAAGATATAGCTTAACTGAAAAAGTAGAAGGTTTTGAAAGCATATTAGGAGAAGAACTATTAAGAGCAACAAGAATTTATGTTAAACCTATTTTAGAAGCAAAGGAAAAATGTGAAATTCATGGAATTGCACATATAACAGGAGGAGCTTTTACAAAGCTATTAAGATTAGCTAAATATAAAAATTTAGGATTTATGCTAGATAACATGCCTCCAATGCCTCCAATATTTAAACTTATAATGAAGGAAGGAGACATTTCTGCTACAGAAATGTACAGAACGTTTAACTGTGGAATAGGAATGTGTGTTATAACTCCTAAAGAATATGCACATGATGTAATTAACATAGCGGAAAAACATAAAATAAAGGCTCAAATTGTTGGTAAAGTTGTAGATGAATATGGTGTATTTGTAAGATATAAAGGAAGAAAGCTAGTTTTAATTTAAATCCAATTTCAAATGAGAGTTTTAGCAAAAGTCTCATTTCAAGTGAAAATTAATAGTTTAAATTATAGTTTAATAGAAAAATATGATTAAAGAAAATTGCGGTATAGCTGCAACTTATTTAAAAGATACATTTAATGCTCCTTTCATATTATATCAAGCACTTATTGCTTTACAACATAGAGGACAAGAATCATGCGGAATTTCAACTTTAGTTAATAATAATTTGATTATTAAAAAATACATGGGTTTAGTTACTCAATGTTTTAACGAAAATATTCTCAATGAATTAAGAAGTAAACTAGGAATAGCGCATGTAAGATATTCTACAACAGGTAAATCTACGATAGAAGATGCGCAACCTTTTTTAATTAAAGAAGGAAATTTTGAATTAGCCTTAGCTTTTAATGGAAATATAGTAAACTTAATTGAATTAAGGAAAAAAGTTAAAGAAAAAGGCTACAAATTTATAGGAAATGGGGATGGTGAGCTATTAACTGCATTAGCATTCTTTGCAATAAAAGAAAGTAAGGATATTGAAGAAGCAGTAAAGAAAATAATGGAAGAAGTTGAAGGAGCATATTCTGCAGTTATGATGACAAATGAAGGACAAGTAATAGCATTTAGAGATCCTATAGGTTTTAGACCTTTAATAATATCCTTTAATAAAAACGGAGATGTGCTTTTAGCTTCAGAAACAGTAGCAGCTGATCTTAACGATTTTAATGAAATGCAAACAGTTAATCCTGGAGAGTTAATAATAATAGACGGAGAAAAAATTGAAAGAAAGAAAATTATTCAAAATAATCAACAACATTTCTGTATGTTTGAATTAGTTTACTTTTCTAGACCCGATAGCATTTATGAAGGTAAATCAGTTTATGAAATAAGATATAGACTTGGTCAAGAATTAGCAAGAACATATAAAACTGATGCTGATATTATAGTTCCAATACCTGATACTTCAAGACCTGCTGCAGAAGCAATCTCTAGGGAAACAGGCATTCCTGTTGTTGAAGGACTAATAAAAAACAGATATATAGGTAGAACTTTTATAATGCCTTCTCAAAAAGAAAGAGAAAGAACTGTAAAATTAAAATTAAATCCAATTAAACCGCTTATCAAAGATAAAAAAGTATTATTAATAGATGATAGCATCGTAAGAGGAACAACTATAAAAAATATAATAGAAATAATTAGGAAAGCGGGAGCAAAAAAAGTTGAAGTTTGGATAACTTGTCCTCCAATAATTTCACCTTGTTTTTATGGAATTGATATCGCTATACATGGAGAATTGATAGCTTCAGATAAAAAAGTTGAAGAAATAGCTAAAGAAATAGGTGCTGATAGGTTATGTTACCAAACATTAGAAGGATTAATAAGAGCTACAGGAATGGGAGAAAGACTTTGTTTATCTTGTTTAACAGGAATATATCCTACACCTTTAGCTCAAAGGCTTGCTAATATGTTAAAGGATAAGAAAATTCAACAAAGATATTGGGAGGTAGACGTTGCACAAATACTATGATTAAAGCCTTAGTAATTGGTGATGGAGGAAGGGAAAATGCAATAGCTTTAGCCTTGTTTAACAGCGGGGCTAAAATATACTCTTATTCTTCCATAAGAAATCCTGGAATTGCAAGAATATCAGAAAAAAATAAAATAGGAAATTTGTTAAACTTAGAAGAGATAGCCAATTTTGCTATGCATGAAAGAGTAGATTTTGCTATATGCGGCCCAGAAGCTCCTATTGTAGCTGGAGTTGCAGATGTTCTAGAAAAATATAATATTCCTTGTGTTTCTCCTTTAAAATCTGTAGCAAAAATAGAAGGTAGTAAATCTTATGCTAGAGAATTGTTGAAAAAATATAATATAAAAGCATATCCTAAATTTAAAATTGTTACAACCCTAGAGGAAGCAAAGAATGCTATAGCAGAAATTAAAGATTACGTTGTTAAACCAGATGGATTAACTGGAGGAAAGGGTGTTAAAGTCTTAGGAGAACATATTTTTAACGAAAACGAAGCAATAGAATATTGCTCAAAGATTCTACCTCAACATAAAAAAGTTGTAATAGAAGAAAGAATGGAAGGAGAAGAATTTGTTTTGCAATGCTTTGTAGATGGTAAAAGATTAATTCCTATGCCTTTGGTTCATGATCATAAAAGAGCTTATGATGATGATAAAGGAGAAAATACTGGAGGAATGGGATCGATATCACAAAAGGATCATTTACTACCATTTATAACCAAGGATGTGCAAGAAAAAGCTTATAAAATTATGAAGGAAACAGTTGAGGCTTTAAAAAAAGAAGAAGGAGTTGAATATAAAGGAATTCTTTATGGACAGTTTATGATCACAAGAGATGGACCAAAAATTGTAGAATATAATGTAAGATTTGGAGATCCTGAAGCAATGAATGTTCTTTCTTTACTTAGATCTAATTTTTTAAACATTTGTTTAAGAATTATAGACTCTAATTTAGGATGGAACGATGTGGATTTTGAAAAGATGTCCTCTGTTTGTGTTTATTTGGTTCCCGAAGGTTATCCTTCAAATCCCTTAAAAAACCAACCAATTCAAATAGATGAAAAGAAAATAATCGAAAAAGGATGCAAGTTATTTTACGCTTCTGTTTATGAAGAAAAAGGTGTAATTTATACCACAGGTTCAAGAAGCATAGGATTAGTCGGAATAAGCGAAGAGATAACAGATGCAAGTAAAATGTGTTATGAATGCATAAAATATATTCAAGGTAAATTATTTTACAGAAAGGATATAGGTACCGAATATTTAATAAACAAAAGAATAAATAAGTTAAAACAACTTGGAATAATAAAATAATGGTTATAATTTTTGATGGCAAAAAAAGACAAAAAGAAATATTGAATTCTATAAAACCAAAAATAGAAAAATTAAAAGAAAATAATATAATTCCTAAATTATCAATAATAAATGTAGGTAAAAATCCTTCTTCATTAGTTTATATAAGAAATAAAATTAACTTATTAAAGGAATTAAATTTATTATACGATCTTTTCAATTTTGAAGAAAATGTAAATGAAGAAACTATTATAAAATTAATAAATAAATTAAATGAAGATAAAAAAGTTAATGGAATATTAGTACAGCTTCCTTTGCCTTCTCATTTAAATACTTATAAGATAATAAATTCTATTGACACAATTAAGGATGTTGATGGTTTAACAAATTACAATTTAGGCAGACTTATGGATAAAGATGAAATGTTGGCTCCTTGTACACCTAAGGCAATAATAGATATTCTTGAAAGTTCAAATGTTAATGTTGAAGGAAAGGATGTTGTTATAATAAATAATAGCATAGTAGTAGGCAAGCCTCTTTCAATAATGCTGACTAATAGGTTTGCAACAGTTTCAATATGTCATATTAAAACAAAGAATATTAAGGTCTATACAGAAAAGGCTGAAATTTTAATAACTGCTACAGGTGTGCCAAAATTAATTAAAAAAGAACATGTCAAGGAAGGAGCGATAGTAATAGATGCTGGAATAGCTAAGCTTAATGGAAAAATTGTAGGAGATGTTGATTTCGAAGAAGTTTCAAAAATATGTAGCCTTATAACTCCTGTTCCAGGAGGTGTGGGACCTATGACAATCGCAATGTTGATCTATAACTTAATAAAATGCTGTGAACTGCAATTAAGTTAATATCTACGTTGTGAAAGTATTTATACATTAGTTAGCTGAATTATTTTTTCAAGGAAATAAATTAAATTTATCATTTTAATATTGATGGAAAAAAAGTTAAGGATTGCAGTTTTAGCTTCTACAAGAGGAACAGATATGCAAGCTATAATCGATGAAATAGAAGCAGGAAAATTAAATGCAGAAATAGTTTGTGTAATTAGTAATAAAAGAGATGCTTATGCTTTAGAAAGAGCTAGAAAGCATGGAATCGAAGCCATATTTATAGATCCTAAGAATAAGTCTCCTGAGGAATATGATATGGAAATTTTAAAGGAATTGGAAAAAAGGAATGTTGATTTGATTCTTTTAATAGGATATAAAAGATATGTAACTAAGGTCTTATTGGATAAATATCGTTATAGAATAATGAATATTCATCCATCTCTTTTGCCTGCATTTCCAGGATGGGATACAGAAGTACATAAAGCAGTTCTAGAATATGGTTGCAAGGTAACTGGTTGCACATTGCATTTTGTTGATGAAAATTTAGACGCAGGACCAATTATACTTCAAAAAGCTGTAGAAGTAGATGAAAATGATACAGTTGAAACATTAAAAGAAAAAGTACAAAAAGCTGAGCAAGAGATAATCCTTAAAGGAATCAGACTATTTATGGAAGGAAAGCTTAAAGTTGAAGGAAGAAAAGTAAAAATATTAAGTTAATTTATTTGAACACTTTTTTATTTAATTACCGCAAGTAAATTTTTAGTTTTAGTTGTGAAGCAGTTTTTAGTTTTACCCATAAATACTTTGAACCAAAATTTTCAACAATTGTCACATCAAATTATCGTAAATTATATGTTAGGATTGCATTAAAAAGATTCGAATATTTAGTACTTCTAAATTTTTAATTATTAAATAGCTTCGTTATTTGAAAATTTTTATTTTTAATGTTTATTTTATAAAAATTATGAAAAACAACAATTCTTCCCTTAATTTTAAGAAAAACATATCATGGGATGATTGGATTTCCCTAGGAAAATACGTAAACGTTAAAGGTATTAAAACTTTCTATGTTGAAAAAGGGAAAGGAAAAACTTTGTTATTATTACATGGATGGGGAGCGTCTTCATTTAGCTGGAGAAACAATTTGTTACCATTATCTGAACATTTTCATGTAATAGCTTTGGATCTTAAAGGTTTCGGTTTAACAGAAAAACCAAAAGGAAAATATGATCTAAGTGAATTCACAGAACATGTTAAAACCTTTATAGATGAACTTGGCTTGGAAAAAATTTGTCTAGTTGGTAATTCTATGGGAGGAGGAATTGCAATAAATCTTACATATAATTTCGAGGAATTAATTGATCGAATAATTTTAATAGATGCTACAGCTATAAGGGATGAAAATTCCTTACCATTATTATTTAGAATAGTTGGAATTAAACCAATAGGAGAGTTACTTTCTTTGTTTATGATTAATAGAAAGACGGTGATTAATGCCCTAAACCAAGTCTACTATGATAAAAGTAAAATAAATAACGCAGTCATCGAAGGATATTATAGACCCTTAAAATTGCAAGGCTCTAGGAGGGTTTTATTAAGTTCTTCAAGAAATTTAAGCAAATTTAAAGTTTTGGAAAATTATTTAGAAAAGATAAATAAGAAATGCTTGATAATTTGGGGCGAGAAAGATCCTTGGCTTCCTGTTAAATATGCTTATGAAATAAATAAAAAAATTAGAGATTCAAAATTAATAATTATTCCTGAAGCTGGCCATGTTCCACATGAAGAAAAACCCGAAATTGTAAACGAAGCAATAGTAAACTTTATGCAATATTAATGACATAAATCTGATTGCGCAGTAGGAAACCTAATTGTTTATTCAGAAAAGAGATCAAAAATTTAACTTAATCTTATCTCCTTTACTTAAGAGCATAATACGTGTCTACTCTCAAAAGATTTGATATTCAACTAGAATGGACCGGGAGGGATTCGAACCCTCGACCTTCCGCTTGCAAAGCGGACATTCCACCACTGAACTACCGGCCCTACATAATAATAATTATTATTAAGTATTCTTTTAAAAATTTGTTTAACCAACTAAACCTTTATTCCTCTTTTAATCTATACATATAGTTTATTAATAAGAAAAGAAAAGAAGAAAATATTATTGCAACATTAAAAACTAAAATATAAGATTTTTGCGAAGTGTCAAGATGAACAGTATGGGAAGGAAAACCACAAATAACCTTTTCTTCTATAAAATCGCATCCCCACCATTGCATAATAATCGACCATGAATTGTATTCTAAAACTACTAATATGTATATGGATAGTATTAATGGGAAAATAGGTGCATATTTTATCCTAAAAGATAAATAAAAAAATAATGCTAAAAGAGAAAATAACAAAATTAAAAATAAAATATGTGAAGAACTTTTCATTATAATATCAAAAGGATTAACTTGCAAAAAGACCATACAAAAAAATATTAGTTCTACAATATTTATTTTATGAAAAGAAAGAAAGATATTTTTGATGAGCTATTTGAAAAAATGTTTAAAGAAGATTTTGGATTTAGCGGTGTTAGCGGATATTCAATTAGTATAATTCAAGAAGGAGGAAGAACAAAAATATATGTTAAGGCTGATAAAAATACAGATATTTCTAAATTAAGAAAAGATTTGGAAGAACAATATCCTGGTGCAGAAATATATATAGAAGGAGAAAAAGTAAAGGAAAAACCTTCTAAAAAACTAATAGAAGTAATAGAAGAAAGGAAAATAGAGGAGAATTAATAAAATTTTAAATAATAAATATATAATAAAACAACGCAAGGGCCCGTAGCTCAGCTAGGTTAGAGCACCCGGCTCATAACCGGGGGGTCGTGGGTTCAAATCCCACCGGGCCCATGAATCATTTTAAATCTTCTTTTGTCAGTTTAGTCAATAAATCTTCTTCCTTTAACATTCCTAAATGATATAAAAAAAGTTGGCAACATGCAGAGCCCGTTCTTGCAATAGGAAAAAGTATTTCGTAATTCTCAGTCCAGATTTGATCAATATATATTGTTCCTTTCTTTCCTTTCTTTACATCAGGATGACCTTCTTTAATATATGCTTCATATAAAAACAAAATTAATTTATAAGAAGGTCTTTCCTGATAAAATGCTCCTAAAAATGAATAAGGTTCTATCAAACAACCTAATTTTTCAAGACCTAAACGCTTTACAGCATTTTCAGGTGTTTCAGGAGGTTTAAAAGAAATAGCAGGTAATCCCCACATGCCTGGATGTTCTTCGTCGTTATAAGGTCTTTTTACTGCTAAAAAATTTTTATCATTAATTTTTTCTCTTAAAACAACAGAGACTGAATATTTCATAAGTAACGCCGCCTGCCGGATTTGAACCGGCGACCCCTCGGTTAACAGCCGAGTGCTCTAACCGGGCTGAGCTAAGGCGGCATTATTTTCATCTTTAAATAATTTTATTAATTCAGCTATAAATTTTTCTTTATGATTTGGATAATATTGCGAAAGCATTCTATTTGAAGATGCAAATGGTAGAAAAGTTTTTATTGCATTTAAACAAACTTCAAGATACTTATTTTTATCGTTATTCCAAAGATCTATTATTTTTTTAAGCTTTTCAGAAAATTCTTTATAATCTTCTTCACTAATTTTATTTCCTTTTTCAGAATTGTATAAAATTAATTCTTTAAGATCTTTACCAAAAAGCCAACCATTAAAATTATCTTGAATTAATTCCAAAGCAGAACCATCCCTTGAAGATAAAGTAGGAATACCGTTAATTCCAGCTTTCATAATTGAAGTTCCACATGCTTCCCAGCCAGAGAAAGGAGTAAATAAAAGCAGGTCGATTCCTTTAAAAATTAATTTAGCTACAGCTGTATTGTAATTCCAAATATAAATTACGTTATTATTAGCACTAGAAAGTCTTTTCATTTCTTCCATAAATTCAAGACCCATTTCATCCATAGGATCAGTTTTACCTGCCAATATAAAAGTAACATTCGCATAATTTTCCTTAATAAACCTAATAACAAAATCAGGTCTCTTGTATGGTACAGTTCTTCTATTCCAAGCAACAAACATTGAATTTGGATCTATTTCTTTAAATTGTTTAAGGAAATCGTAGAGCAATGCTTTATTTTTTTCTTTTATTTCCTTTAATTTTTCCAAATTTAACTCATTATTTAAATGAAGTTCCAATAGATCGTTATCCATCCAACGCTTGATATCCACACCGTTTGTAACATATCTCATTTTATTAATATAATGAGGAAACATATTCTTAGATATCTCAAAATGCTTTTTGCTTACTGTAATTATTTCTTGACATAAAGAAGCAGCGATATTAGTTAGATAAACATTGTCTTCAATAAAGTTATATCCAAATTCTTCTTTGAATAGATCTCTATTATAGCGAGGATGTCCCCAAGGACCTGGTGTATGAATTATGTATCTGCAATTTAATTTGATATTTTTAGAAATTAATATTAAAGGAATAAATGCTGAATAAGCCTCTTCTAGATCTAAATATTCAACATTTTCAAATCCAATATATTTTTCAATAAAGGTTACGACAGCCTTAGCAAACAGTAAATATTTGTAAAAAGAAAAAGATTGATCCAAATGTTCGTAAAGCCTATTAAATAGCCTTGAAGCCCATGCTGGCTTTAAGGCTTTTACAAAAATTACTTTAGATTTATTAATAGAATATTCATAATAAGAAACTTCTACATTTTCCTTTCTTAAATAAATTTGTTCTTTTCCAACTTCCCTTAATTTAATTAAAAAATCATGGGGAAATTGATCTGGTAAAGCTATAGCTTTATCATTTAAAAAGTCATATTTAACATAACCAGAAGTATATAGAGGTGTAATGATGGTGTATTCTACAAAGTTTCTGGCGCAAGTATAGAATTTATCAGCTTCAAGAACACCCAAACCACCTGCAAAAGGTGTTCCGTCATCAAGTGCAAGTTCTGGAACAACACTAATTATCATAAGAAATTCTTTTTGTATTAAAATTTAAATTTTATTTTAATATGTGTTCTTTATGCAGATGGCCGTCGGCGGGCCATCTAAACAGCAACCTATAAATGGAAATAAAAGTGTTAAGTAATGCAAATGCAAGAGAGCTACCCAACTACTAACTTTGCTTTAAAAATCTAACAGCCTTAACCATGTTTTCAAGTTTTGCTCTAGCAATTTTCCAACTTCTTGTTCTTAAACCACAATCAGGATTCACAAATATTCTTTCTGGATCCTTTAATACCTTTATAGCATAACTTATTCTATCTTTAATAAGTTCTACTGGTTCAATGTAATCAACATGAACATCTACAACACCTAAACCTATTTCTAATTTATCTGAATATTCTGAAAAGTCTTTTAAAAAGGAATATCCCTTCCTTATATTATCATCTATTCCCAATTCTTTTTTATCTCTATTGGCAAATTCTAAAGCTAATTGTTTTAAATTCTTTGCTTCTAAAATATGAGGAAATAAAAGTTTATAATCCTTAGAAAAACAAACATGCATTGTAAACTTACAATTAATTCCCTTTGTAGCTTCATTAAAAGCTTCTACAACTAAAGGAACTTCTTCAGGAATCGTAGTAGCAGCTGGTTCATCTATTTGTATTATTTCGGCACCATTTTCAACAAGAACTTTAATATTTTCCCTTATAATGTTTTTGGCTAAATCTAATGTAAACTCTCTTTTAGCTTCATATTTTTCTTTATAATAATTATTTAACTTTCCTATCCATTTCCTTTGATAATATAAATTAAAAGACCAGTCTGCTAATGTATAAGGACCAGTTATAGGTATTTTTATTTTTTTCTTAGTATGACTTTTAACGAATAAAAATTCTTCCAAATGATAAGGCTTTTTAAGTTTTGGAACATCTTGAATTTCTCCTTTCAAAAAATATTGTATATCAAAAACCCTAACATATCCAACAGGTTTAATTCCTTCAATAAATAATATTGGATATTGGTACATTTCCATTCTAGGTTGTTCCCCGTTAAATATAATATCTAATCCTACTTTTTCAAACAGCTTTATTGCATATAATGAAGCAAAATTCTCCATTTCTTTTGGGAAAAGCTTGTAACCTCCTTTCAACAAAAGATCCTTTAAATATTCTAAATTTTCGACGCCTAAATCTTTACCTTCATTTATTATTTCATCAATTTCTTCTTTACTTAATTTTTCCTTTAACATTGAATGTCTTGCCAAACTTCCAATTTCTTGCGTTAAAAGAAAATCACTCATACCTGAATTTCATTTAAGCTTCTTAAAACTTTAACCTTTTCTAATGCAATGTTAAAAGGTAAAAGATCTAAATCTGAAGAATTTGTAATTATAATGTTATTTAGTTTAAGTATTTCATTTATTCTTTTTATTTCATTTAAAAGATAGTTAACATCTTCAATTAAAGAAATATTGCTATCGATTAATCCTAAAGCTATTTGTTTATTTATTCCTTGAATATTTTTTATTATTTCTTCTCTATCACCATAACATAAATCTACTCCTATCATATCTACATTTAATTTTCTTAATTTTTTTAATTTATTAAAATTTTTTATAAAACATAAATTAATTGATATTTTTATTTCTTTTTTTATTTCTTTTAATTTATTTATAAATTCATTTAATAATTCAATTTCTTCTTCTTTAAAATCATAATAACCTAAATAAGGTGAAATTAAAGAAATTAAAGCTGGATTAACTTCATTAATTACTATTTTAATATCTTTTAATAATGCATTTGAAAGATCATAAAATAATTCTTTTTCATTTTTATAATATTCATTTTCTGAAAGTTTTATAAAAGATAAAGGATCGATGATCGTTAATAAAGATTTGTCGTTATTCTTTAATCCTTCAACATAAAAATAATTAATTAAAACAGGTTTCTCTAGCTCTATTTTGCTTTTTATTATAGGCATTCTGTAAAAACTGTTTGTTTCAAACCATCTTATTAAAGTTCCTAATTCTATTCCTTTATAATTAGTAAAGGGTCTTAGAAGATCAAACCATTTAAGCATTCCATCATAAATGTAGCTTAATTTACATGATTCAAAGAATTCAATTAAAAAATCATATTCTTTTTTTAAATTTTGTTCAAATTCTTCTTTTGAAATTTTTCCTTTGATAAATTCTCTAAAATTTTTTCTTAGCTCATCACTCTTAGGAAATATACCAAAAAGATAAGTTGTTATTTTCATCTTTTATGCACTTTAGATAAAATATCAACAAGAGACTTTATATCTTTAGGACATGATAATATCAAAGTATCTACGTATCCTTCAAATTCCAATATGTTTTTAACATGCTCTTCAGTTGTTCTTACCTTCATTTCTTTAATTAAACCTAATTCATAAAGAATGAATTTGTTGTTTTCTGTATCGATTAGATAATAAGCATGTAATTCTTTATTATTTTTCTTGGTTAGGCTTACAATTTCATAATTTAATTCTTTAACATTCATTATTTGCGGTAATACTAGAAAATCAGCTTTTGAATTTATTCTTTCCATAATTTTCTCTTTTGAACTTAGAAAACTCATTAAAGGAAGACCTATTTTAACATTGGATAATTTATCATTGCTTTTAATCTTATCCACAATTGTCTCAAGTTTAAATTTATTATATATTTCATCTTTCTCGTAGAAATTAGTATCTCCTCTAACTATTAAGAAATTATTAATATCAAAAAGATAATATGCTCCTAATATTTCAGATTTTATTGCATAGAAATTTCTATCCGCAGCTTTAATATGGAGAATTGGATTAACTCCTAAATTTTTCAAAAAAATAGCAATAGCTAAGGCACTAGCTTTAGGTTGCCCTAAAGGATTATCAGGAACATTAATACAATGAATAAAATCCTTAACACTGCTAACAAATTCAATTATCTTATCTTTTTTAGTTGTAGGTTCAATTTCTACGTTTATCTTCAACTTAACTTTTTTAAAACTTTTTAAATATAAAAGATAAATTAATAAAATATTCTTAAATTACACCACTTTGCTATAAAATTCATTTTAATAAAGATTGTTCGATTAAATTTAAATTAACAGCACTCATCTTTAAATCCATTTTTACATGATTTAATATAATATTGCATCTTTCTTCAACGCTTAGTTCAGGAACAAAAATTAATTTGTAACCAAACATTTTATAAGCCTTTATTATATATTCATGAATTTTCTTTCCTGTTTCAACATCTTCATATCTTAGTTCATCTGTTTGGTAATTCTTCAATTGTTCTAATATGAAAACTAATCTGTAATTTCTATTCTTACAAGCATTAATTAATTCAAAAGGAGGCTCAAGATTTAAGATCCAATAATAAGCTATACCATCTACTAATCCTCGATCTAAAAAAGTTATTTTATTATCAGGAA
>Ga0080007_1107503_pt1 | contig 18568 bp, 20 predicted proteins | sample OctOCTMetagenome_FD_69210 | JGI IMG/M metagenome (GOLD analysis project Ga0080007, IMG submission 69210) | Hot spring and microbial mat streamer communities from Octopus Spring Streamers, Yellowstone National Park, USA - OCT_B (SPADES... | ecosystem: Environmental > Aquatic > Thermal springs >...
TTTCAAGCATGCCATATCTTAAAGCAAGAGCTGCTGTGCTACCACCGTTCTCAACCATAACCTCAACTTTGAATTTCTTCCCAAGATAGTGTCCCATATGATGAGCATGCATGAAGTGTTGTCTTATTCCGCCGAGAACAGGGGGAGTGAAAATCACACCATCTACATCGTCCGGTGAAACTTCGGCATCCTCCAACACTCTCTTGAAAACACGAAATAAAACCTCTTTATATGTTTCTCCCTGCCTTTCTTTCACAACAGGGTCATAATATACTCCCCTTACAAACACTTTCATACAAAATACCTCCTCTTTTCTGTTTATTTTTTCATTTATTTAATCATTACCTTTGAACACAAGAACATAATTTCTGTTGCTTACTTCTATAATTTTTTGAAGTTTGGACGAAAATTGGCTAATTTCAAAAATTTGACCGTTTGTTCAAATTTTTTTCTTTCTTTTTTGTCCCGACCAAAAAAGCAAAAGTCGGAAACCAAAATGAGATTAACAATCTATTGTTAAAAAGGCATAGACTTTCAAATAAAAAGGAGGAATTTCTGGGATTGCTCATACAAAATCTGGTAGTTCAAAACAAATCAAAAAACTTTTAGAGATAAAACAAATCATATAAGCCCCTCAAACAAAAAAGTAAAATTAACTAATAAGCAAGATACTTTATTCCGCAATAAGTAAAATGCAAAAAAAATTTTGGAATGAAGAAGAATAAAAGAGAACATAAAAGAGAAAGAAGAGAATATAAGCGGAAAAGAAAATTAAGAAGGTTTGACCTAGTTTTAAAAGAAATCTTTTCAAGAGCAGTAGGAAAAATTATCTCAATAGCCACTGGTGAGAAAATAGAGGAAAAACTTGAAGATATAACTCAGGAAGTAAAGTTCCTCAAATCCCCTCCGACCCGATATGCTTTTTAAAGCCGGTGATAAAATCTTCCATATTGAAATCCAAGCCCAACAAGATAAAACTTTGCCTAAAAGAATGTTGTTGTATTCCGTTGTAATTGAAGAGAAATTTGGCAAAGAACCTGTGCAGATTGTTTTATTCGTAGGAAAAGGAAATCCTCCTCCTTCTTATTTCAAGTCAGAATTCAAAACTCTCAAATTCAAAGTTGTTGATTTGAAGAAAATAAAACCTGATGAGTTTTTAAGAAGTGATAAGCCAGAAGAAGTTGTTTTGGGAGTTTTAGCCGGAAAATACAGAGAAAAACCAGAAGTATTCAAAAAAGTGATAAGAAAGATTTCAAAAATTATCAAAAACAAAAAAGAACTTTTAAAATATATGGAAGATATAAGTTTTTTAGGTGGTTTATTTGATGTTGAAATAAAAGCAGAGCCTATGCCAATACGAATAGATATAAGAAAAACTCTCTTTTATAAATGGGGGGAAAGAGAGGGAGAAAAAAGAGGAGAAAGAAGGGGGCTTATAAAGGGTCTAAAAAAAGCAATTCTTTTGGGCATTCAGTTGAAGTTTGGTAGCTCAAAGGCAAAACAAATCAAAAAACTTTTAGATAAGATAAGTGATATAAACCGGCTGGAAAAGATAAAAAAAGAAGTAATAAAATCAGAAAATTGGGAGGACTTTGTCAAAGTTTTCAGAAAACTTTCTTTTTCTTCCTCTTCTTTCTCAACTGACCATAAAAAATCAGCATAGAAGCAGGTATGAGAAATCTTGAAAGAACTCCACCAGCTGAATACCCATAAGATTTAACATATTCTTTGTTTGTTTCAACTGCAGAGCCGAAGTTTGTTGCGATTGTGGAACTAAAACCACAATCTTGGCTTCCAGAACATAAATGCGGAGCCGATGCCGATGCACAAACATCTGACACAGAAATTGCATAACTTGCGACAGTAGGATATACAGTATTAACCGTAGGATATTGGGAAATTGCAACCGTTGATGGTGATGAAAAACTACCAACATTTGATGATACAGAGTAGTTTGTAATATTTTGAGAAAAACATACATTACCATTAGCATCCATCTTCACTACATACATATCCTCATCAACTGCTCCAAAACTTGAAGTCCGACCAGCAACAGCATATCCTCCATCACTACTCTGGATGATTGAATAGGCTATATCACCAACTCTCCCGCCGATAGTCTTTGCCCACTGCACATTACCCGCTGAATCTAACTTCACTATAAAAATATCCTCATCTGCTCCAAAACTCCGAGTAAAACCAGCAACAACATAGCCTCCATCACTACTCTGGATGATTTCTTTGGCGTAATCTTGATAACTCTCGTCGATAGTTTTAGCGAAAGTAGAGGCATAGCCACAAACATTACCTTCGTCTATTTGCCCGTTGCAGTTATTATCTTTGTTATCACATATCTCTGCTCTTGCTGGGTTAATATTCGGGTCGTTGTCGTCGCAATCCCCTGCCGTTGCTGATGAAACATATTCATCTGATGGCTTTTCACAAGCAACTTTTGTTGTTCCATCTGTGTATCCATCTTTATCTTTATCTTTGAACCATACTGGACAAGGCTTTTGTTCTACTCCTTCTGCTATCGTTATTGGCTCATATTTACATAGCCCCACTAACTCTTCACATCTATACTCCTTTTGTTGATTTCCTACTGATACCTTCACTTTTCCAGATGAAAATTCCATCTTTGCATTATTCACTTCTATCTCACCCGATTCCGCTCCACAATAGCCTTGCGCCGCTAAATTTACTTTTACCGGCTTTATTGTCTTGAAATTAAAAACTCCCTCTACACATTCTACATCTGGTGTAGTATCTACTGAATATCCCCCTCCTATGCTTACATAAATAATCGGTTCTCCTCCTGATTTTGGAGATTTTCCTGTAAGCTCAAATGCATAATCATTATATGAATATGCTTCTTTTCTTCCTCCTATCTCATCCTCCCTTGAATATGAACCCGAAATCTTTATCGCAATCCTTCCTTCTACATCTTTTTCTCCTTCAATAGATCTACCTGTAATTTCAGTCCTAAAATTTGATGCTTTTACTCTTACTCTCTTTGTCTCTTTGTTCTCCCTGAACTCCTTCACTAACGAGTCTCCATCCTCTATTGCGAAGATAAATCTCGCCTCCGAAATATTTTCCGAAACTTTTCCTGAAATCTCTAAATATCCCTTTGCATATCCTGTTGATATTATGTAATCACCTTTCTGCTCATCTACTATCTCTTTGCATTCACTTACTTTTATATCAAAGTTAAGCCTATATGTTAATTGGTCTATACTGTCTATACTGCATTCTGCTTTTTCTACTTTACCCTCAACACATTTAGGTTTTACATCTTCACAAATGATTGCAGACCCTTCTGCTCGCTTTTTTGATAGCCTACCTTTTTTGAGCCTCCCGAACAAATTCAAAATGTCATCTTTATCGTCATCGTTATCATTCCCGATAACATTTATAAATTTAGGAGACCTTGCTGTAATAATGCGCCCAGTGATAATGCGAGCTGTAATAGCTCTGCCTGTAATTATCCCACCAGAGGTCATTTCACCTTGAAATGCCCGGGCTGTGATTATGTCAGAGGCAACCGATAAGCTCCCAAAAGTTTTAGTTGCAGCATCATCAGGATTTATGAATGTTGTCTGTCCAGTTGGTCCTGGTTTTTCTGATTTTTTCTTACATCCTGATAACCCGAAAAATACCGTAATGCTTACTAATAGAAGGAAAAGCCCTTTAATCTCTTTTCTTCTTATCATTTTTTTTCACCCCTTTTTATTTTGTTTAAAAGTTATCTAAAATTATAATCTTTTCAAAAAAACTTTGTAAGAACTGAACAATTTTTAAGTTCTCATTGGATAGTGGCAAGAATTGAAATACTAAATTTTTTAACAACTGACTGTTAAAGGAAATTTATTGCAAAAAGACAAAATTTCTGATTTTCCGACTATGAGCACGAAACATCTAAAATATATAAAGTATGGTTCAGCGATTAAAGACATTTATATTACTTACAGGGCTTACAGTTTTTTTAGTTTTTATGGGGAAACTCATAGGCGGTAAGGTAGGAATGACCATAGCTCTTGCTATGGCAGGAATAATGAACTTTTTAGCTTATTTCTTTTCGGATAAAATAGTCTTAGCTATGTATGGAGCAAGAGAATTATCAGAAGATCAAGCTCCTTCTCTACACAGAATCATAGATGAACTCTCTCAAAGGGCAGGCATACCCAAACCAAAGCTTTATATTGTCCCATCACCTTCTCCTAATGCTTTTGCAACTGGTAGGTCACCATCTCACTCAGCAGTAGCAGTAACGGAAGGCATAATAAAAATACTCAACGAAAGAGAATTAAGGGGTGTAATAGCTCACGAAATATCACATATCAAAAATAGAGATACACTCGTTCAAGTTATCGCAGCAACAATTGCGGGAGCAATTATGTACCTTGCGGATATGTTAAGATGGAGCTTATTCTTCTTTGGCGGGAGTAGAGATAATGAAAGAGACTCTGGTATAGGTGGAATAGTTGGAATTATATTGTTATCAGTCCTGGCACCAATTGCAGCACTAATAATTCAAATGGCAATTTCAAGGTCCCGAGAATATCTCGCAGATGAAACGGGGGCAAAAATATCAGGTGATCCCATAGCTCTGGCATCAGCCCTAAAGAAAATAGCAGGATATGCAGAAAGAATTCCTTTGGACGCAAACCCAGCAACAAGCCATCTTTTTATTGTAAACCCTCTATCATCCTCAACAATATTATCATTATTCTCAACTCATCCTCCAATAGAGAAGAGAATAGAAAGATTATACAAAATGGCAGGAGTTTCTACGATATAAATAAATCAGAATCTCTAAACGCAACCCTACACCAAAAAGGTAATCTTACAAAATATCGTGTAAAATTTTCGTTATCCACTAAACTTTCCTGTCTCTGCGTTCCCTAATTGAATCTAAAAGCAAAGCTAAGAAAACTCCAACAAACAAAGAAGAGACAAAAGATACCATAACTATAAGCTTCCTTTTCGGCTTATATTTGAACCTCGGTGTATAGGCATAATCTATTACCTCAAAAGATAAAGTTTCTTTTTCCTCTTCAATCCTTGCCTGCTCAAGAGATTTAAGAAGCACCTTATATATTTCATTTTGGATCTCAAGCTCTCTTCTTCTCCTTATATACTCCATAGCAAGCTCTGGAACATTTTCAAGTGGGATAATAAGCTTTTTTGATCTATCTAATATATATCCCTTTACCTGAATCGCCCTTTGTCCCTCTTCAAGTTCCCTTATCTTTTTTTTGAGCTCATTTATCTCGTAGTTTAATGTGACAACATCGGGATTATCAGGGCTAGTAATCCTTCTCATAACTTCAAGTTGCATCTCTTTTTCTGAAAGTTTAGCAACGAGCTCAGCATAGATCTTCAAACCTTCCTCCATTTGTTTGTCAATTGCAACAACATTATATTTTTGCTGAAAATTCTTGAAATCTTGTTCAGCCTGCGAAAGTTTCAATTCAGTTTGCTTAACTCTCTCTTCAAGAAAAATTCTATTTCTCTTTGCAGCTGTGTAAGCCTTCTCATTTAATATATTATTCAATTCCTGTATATAATTATTCGCTATTACAGCTGGTAAGGTTGGTTCCTTAGGGAACAATACAGATATCTCTATAATCCCCGTTTTCTTATCCTCATTCACAACCAAATTTTCCTTTAAAAATTTCTCTGCAAGCTCATCATCTGATGGTATTTTATGTAGTGGTATATCTTTTTTGAGAGAACCTGATTTCTCATCCCACAATTTCCCATAAAGATACTTTTTTATACCTGTATTTTCGATGACTCTTTTTGCAAGCTCCCGGGACTGCAAAACAGCCTTTATGGTAGCTCCTCGCCCAGCGCCAAATTCTGTACCAAACAACCCCATCAGTCCTAACATATCAGATGGAATAGGTATAAAACTTTGCTTTTGGGAAGCTAACGGCACTATTTTTGCACTAGCCTTATACACCGGAGTTATAAAAAAAGATATAATACCAGAAACTACCGTGACTGATAAAGTAATAGCTAATATTAATTTCCTTCTACGCCATATACGATCCCAAAGCTCAAATAGATCTATTTCCTCATCGTAAATGTTCTTTCCTTCCATAATGTTTTTTTATAAACAGAAACAAAAATAAATAAAATAAAAAATAATAAATATCAAGGTTATACAAGTTTGTATGGCAGATAATTTTTTCAGACGCATTTTAGCAAATGCGCTAGATAGAACCATTATAATCTACATTTCCTCTATCCTTTCAGAAGGTAAAATAACAATTTTGATCTTAATTTTCCTTTTATTTGATCTTACGCTGGAAGTCCTTTTTAGAATGCTACTCTCTCAGACCCCAGGGGACATAATGTTCGGCATAAAGATAGAAGCCCAGCCAAAAATCAAGCTTATGTTAAGGTGGATACTGGGATATATTTCCCCACTTACCGCATTTCTACTTCACATACCTGCCGGTCAATGGAGAAGCATAGCAGATGTAATATGCGGTATAAAAGTACAAAAAATATAGACTTTTGATTGACTCCAAAAATAAATCAATCCCAAACTTTGAAAAGAAAAATACGAGATGAAATTGCAAATAGATAGAAGAAAGAAAAGAAAAAGAAGAGAAAAAAGAAAACCCCCCGTAGAGACGGGGGGTAATTTTTCAGGCATCAGGAACTTCAAGAATTATTCTCTTGTTGAACTTAGCACTTGCCGCTGAAACAAGCGACCTCATCGCTTTTACTATTCTTCCACCTTTTCCTATTATTTTTCCTATTTCATCTTTGTTTACTCTAAGCTCAACTATTGCTGTCCTTTCTCCTTCAACAAGATTTACTTTAACCTCATCCTCTTTATCTACTATTGTTTTTGCTATTTTTTCTATCATCTCCTTTACGATCTGAGCGGAGTTAACTTCGGCCATAGCGGAACACCTCCTTTATCTTCAAATAATAGCTTTTATTCTATTTATAATTTTTTATTTATATATATTTTATTGCCCTAAACCTAAAAGAGCTTTATAATTTTAGTTAATCAAAATAGAAATTTCCTAATTTTCTAAAATTTTTGTGATTTTGAAACCCATAATCAAGAGAAACAGAAAAAATAAAAATTACTTGTTAGATTACCTTTGTTCCTGATTAATATCTTTTTGGGCTTCAAAGACCTTGAAATTTCTTACAAGAGAAAGCACTATATCTGTTGGCTGAGCACCTTTACTTATCCACCATAAATACCTTTCCTTGTTGAGATCAAAAATTTTTCTTTTTGGATCCCAGTGTCCAATTATTTCTATGAACTTTCCATCTCGTGATGAACGAGAGTCCGCAACAGCAACTCTATAAAATGGGTTTTTCTTCTTGCCAAATCTCTGCAACCTTATTCTTACCATATACCGCAAATTTATAAAAATAAATTTCAAACTTATAAAATCCAAAAAAATTTGTCTATTTTCTCAAAAATACAAAACTTGCACTCATAAGTTAAACAATTTAATCTTCCACAACGAAAAGTGACACCGTTCCATCACTACCCTTTGGACGAATATATATCCCGGAAGCTTGAATAAGAATATCTCTTTCCCCACTTTCCTTCTCGTGGATTATAAAACCATTTGTAAAAATTTTCCTTCCCTCAACTTTAACAACTTCTCCCTCAAGCCTCAAAGACACTCCGAGCGGAACTGGTTTTTTGTATAATATCTCTATTTTCCCTAAAAAACAAGGGAAGAAATTGCCAGTAGCAAAGTTCATAACCTCATCTATAAAAATAGCTATTACGCCTCCATGCACATGCCCAGGCGGACCTTGATGTTTATCAGGCAAAAAAGTGAAATAAAAATATGATTTATTATTCTTTTCATCAAAAAAACCATAAAACCCGCTAGCACAAAAGACACAACCACCATCAGGATGCCTTACCTTTTTAAAATTATTCTCCATTTTAGAACTATTAATCATTCCTCCCTCCTCAAAAGCACTCATATATAAAAATTTTTGTATAAAATTTTCATCAAAGATATCTCTTAGAACTATTTTATAAAAATAATTCTCAAATCGATTTCTGAACTAATAAATGTATAATTTTTTCTCAACTAATTCATTTTTATGATAAGCCGCGAAAAATTGCAACTTATAGATATAGAATTCAAAAGAAAAAAGAAAGACACTCTTACAGCATACATTTTCTTGGTTTTCCTGTGGTTTATAGGTTTGCACAAATTTTATATTGGTAGAACAATAGAAGGAATAATATACATCGTGTCTGTACCTATATCCTTGATTTTTTCAATATATGGATTCTTCAATCTTGATAACACATTCCTATTCATCGGAGTATCATTTGGAACTATTATTGGGATATTTTTGCTTCTTGATGTAATTACCTTATGGAAGCAAGTAGAAAAAGCAAACGATAAAATATACAAAGATATCTTCGAAAAAATAGCAGGATACCCATACGATCAGATGATTTATCAGTAAAGCTTCATTTCGTCTTTTCCCTTCTTCTACTCAGAAGCTCTTGCAATACATCTTCAAAAGATACTCCAAGTTCAACGAGCAAAACCAAAATATGAAAGATGACATCTGCACATTCCCATATTACAGAATTCTTTTCACCCACATTACCCAGATTCCTATCAACTGAAGCCTTTATTAACTCCTCAGTTTCCTCCCTTATTTTTTCGGTAATTTTTGTTAAACCTTCAACAAATAACTGAGCAGAATAGCTTCTTTCAGGTATATCCCCTTGTAAGACTTTTCCTTTTCTCTCATTCAATATATGTTCTAACTCAGATAATACACCATAATATGGGCTATCCTTCAACTTTCGAACTTCTATGTTTTCTTCATCAAAGTTTTGAACCTCATCAAAAAAACAAGACCTCTCTCCTGTATGACAAGCTGGACCCTGTGGTTCAACAACAAAAATAAGTGCATCTGAATCACAATCTGAAAATATATGAGAGACCTTCATTATGTTTCCACTCTGCTCGCCCTTGAGCCATATCTTTTGTCTCTCGCGAGAAAAAAAATGTGCTAATTTCTTCTCAAATGTTAGCTTTAAAGACTCGGGAGAAGAAAAAGCAAGCATAAGGACTTTTCCCGTTGCCCTATCTAAAACAATAGTAGGAACAAGCCCCTTTGAGAAATCTATCCTCTTCTTTACAAGATCTTGTTTCATCTCTCAAAATTAAGTTGTTTTGGATGATAAATTTTAATATCCAGAAGTTAAACCCTATTTTCAAATGCGTAAGATTTCTATATTGACAGAAAAATTACTATCAAACAAAATAAATTAAGGATGTTTGATATAATAGAGAAATTAAGAGAACAAGTTTATAAACTAAACTCAAAATACCCATTCATAGTACCATTTCTTTCAGCTATCATAGGTATTGAAATCTGGAAAATATCAGAAGATTTTATTATTTCTCTCGCAGCCATAATGATTATTTCATCATTAGTTTTTCTAATCACGAAGCAATTTGAGATTTCAATAACTCTATTCATTACCTCTTTTCTTTTTCTTATTTCTTCTATGGAAAAAGATAGAGCAGGGAAGTTCATTGTAGGCAAAATCATAAATCTGACTCCAAACTCTTTTATAATTCAAGCAGAATATGTGAAAAAAGATTTTGACTCAGATTGGAAAAAAAGCTCTTCATACATAAGAATCCAAAGGGGTGTAATAAAAGAAAAAGAAGAATTTGATGTTTTTGATAGAACACTATTAGGATGTAAAAAAGTGAAAAAATTAAAAACTGGATGGTACTTATGCAAAGGTGTGATTTTTTTCAGGAAAATAGAAAACAAAGGAATAGAAAAATTTCTGAGCAAAATCAGAAATAAAAGCCAAGAAATCTTGATTACGGGAAAAGAAAAAACTGATGAGTGGTACATTCTTGAAGCAACAATATTCGGGACAAACGAAAACGAGAATGAAAAAGTAATTTTAGATTTCTCAAAACTTGGAGTTGTTCATGTAATTGCAATATCTGGCTCACACTTTGCAACAATAGCTCTTGTAGGCTATTTTATAGGACAAGCTGTATCTTGGATAATTTTAAGATATACAAAATTTGTAATACAACCTTATATAATAAAAGCTTTTTTCTCACTGATCTTACAGATTTTATTTCTTTTCATAAGCGGTATGACTAAACCGGCTGTCCGGGCATTTATAATGAGTTCCATTTTTTCCTTATCTCTGTTAGCTAAAAAACCATATTCTTTACTAAATTCTCTCTTCGCATCCGGATTTTTCATATTACTTTTTAACCCATTTGACCTTTGGGATCTGTCTTTTCTTCTATCTTTCTCATCTGTTCTCTTCCTTATAGTTTTTACACCAAAAGTAAAAGGTAAATTCAATTTACTTTTCGTCACATCTTTGATTGCATCGTTAGGAACTCTTCCAATATCAATATCAACCGGTCTTCCCATCTCTTTGATATCACCAATAGCAAACTTTATATTCGTACCTATATTCTCTGTTGTTATAACACTTGGAGTATTTGGTCTAATCTCCGGATTTCTTTTTGAACCCATTGGTTTTTTTCTTTTCTACTTATCATCTCTGCTTGTGAAAATTTCTTCAATTTTAGCGGAGATTTTTTCTCCCGTTGCTGAACATTTTGTTTTCTATCCTAAAATAAATTTTCCGCCAGAATTAGCTATTCCTTTAATTTTTTTATTTTTCCTTTCAATAAAAAGAACAAAGTTCTTTTATGTAATTTTATCTTTATTTTTCGTTTCCCTCCCTATAACTTTCCACTATCTATCAAAAGAAAGAAAATATACAATAGGACACATCGTTGTGAAGGAAATAAAAACAGAAGAAGGTAAAAAAGAAATTTATTTTATTCCTTTGAGAGAAAACTTGAAGGCAAAAGATATCATTCAAAAAGCAATAAACAGAAAAAGGAAATATATCAGATGCATTACCATATGCGATACTTCAAAATTCAAAGATATAAATATGGAGGAAATAGAAGAAAAAGTAAATTTGTGTAAAGAGGATAACAAAGAAGATGAGAGATGCACCTTCTAAAAAAATCCTTTGCTTTTAGTCCTTATTTTTTCTATTGATTTGATTAAATTCCACATCGTGAAATTAACCTTCGGAAAGAAATTGTGTTTTAAACCATACCTTACAATAGCTCCACACATAGAATCGATCTCTGTTTTTCCCCTCAAATTTATATCTTGAATCATGCTTGAAATATGAGACCTCGTCGGTGGTATCAATTTTTGGATGAAATAATCAAAAAAATTTTCAGGTAGATTTGCTCCCTCACTCCTACCAACATAAACTCCTTCGGATATTATTTCTTTTGCAATAGCACAAGAAAATTCATTCTCTACAACTTCTCCATAGGTTGAATTCAAAATAACGCTCAAAGGATTTAATGCGGAGTTATAAATAGCCTTCTCCCATATAGGAGTTCTTATATCATCACAGAACCCGGAAGGTAATCCTGATTCTGATAAAACCTCAGAAACTTCAATCAAAAAATTTCTCAAACCTTGATCATAATTTTTCTCCCAAAAGCCCAAGAGAATAGGACCTCCCCAAACTGTGATATTTATTTTCCCAGGAGAATTGAAAACAACCCCAAAAATAACCCTTGCACAAGCAACCGGATTTATATAATTTGAAAGAATCTCATAATTTCCTAGTCCGTTTTGAGCAGAGATGAAAATCTTAGCTTTAATCTTGCTTTGCGAAATTATCTTTCCTGCTTCTTCTGTAGAAAAAGTTTTCACAGTTATAAAAACAACATCGTAAAAAGAATTTTGAGGTGGTTCAGTATGCAGATAAAAATTCCTTACATTATATTTCCCCCATATTCCATCTATATCAAGACCGCTTTTTTGAATCGCACTAATATGCTCTTTTCTCCCAAGCAGGTGAACTTCATGACCTGCAAGCGAAAGTTTTGAACCAATAGCAGAACCTATGGCACCAGCTCCAAAAATCAAGAACTTCATATCATCTTAAATTACTCTTGAAAAAAGATTTTATTATATCAAACAGCAAATAAATCAAGAAGATCAATAAAGAAATCTTTTATTTTTTGCAAAAAACATATTAGCTTTTACATAACCTTCCGGACTTCCTATATCTAACCATTTGCCTTTTAACGATACTCCTACAACAGTATCAGAATAGGAACAATTTCCAATAGCACCAGCAAGCTGAATTTCACCTTTTTCATCTGGCTTCTCTTTCTGTATCCAATCAAATATTTCCGGCGAAAAAACATATCTTCCAACAATAGCAAACCGAGATGGAGCAAGTTCAGGTTCCGGTTTCTCTACAACGCCACCTACAATTAAAAAGTTCCCCATCCTTTTTTTAATATAAACAACACCATAATTTTTGACTTTCTCTTTTGGAACATTTCTTAATAATAAAACCACTTTTGGATTTATCTCTCCCTTTTGCCGAAGCTCCAAAAATTTCTCAATTAAAATAGAAATAGTTGGACGCCCATCCGACAGAATATATATATCATCAGGGAGCAAAACTGCAAAATTTCTTTGCCCAACCTTTTCTCTTGCACATAAAACTGCATCTCCTAAACCATTCTGCTTTTCCTGAATAACATAATCTATTTTTACATCCTTGAAAATTTCAAGTGGTGCTAAAAGGTTTTTCTTTCCCTTCTCTTCAAGAAAACTTTCAAGCTCATTATCTTTTTCAAAATATCTTAGAATATCCATCTTTCTCTGGGAAAGAACAAGTATTATTTCCTTTATCCCAGCTTTTACACATTCTGACACAGTAATATGTATAGCCGGTCTATTATATATAGGAAAGAGTTCTTTTGAAATAACTTTGGTAGCAGGAAGCAATCTTGTTCCAAATCCAGCAGCAGGTATAACTGCTACCTTTACATCACTACCAAAATTACTAACATCCATAAATTTATCATACCTCCTTTTTTAAATACAGAAAGAAAAATATAAACTAAAAAATTGAAAACAAAACAAAAAAAATATAAAAACTGAAAAAATATTAGAACTCATAAATTCACAAGAAGAAAAATCATAAAAAATAAAACAGGAAACTAAATCAATATTTTTGTAAATTGATGGATTGGGGAAAAATAGAGAGTATTCTCATATTTACTTCAATATTGATTTCATTTCTTGCAATAGGAATTATTTTTGAAAACATAGCACTAAATCGTATCTTGAAATCTATAAAAAAAGACTCAAATTTCGCTGAACTCAAAGTTATATTAGACTCACTAAGGAAACCCATTATACTTTGGTTTGTTCTTTTAGGAATAATAGTATCAATAAACATAAAAAAAGTAGAGGTTGAGAAATTTCATATTGAAGCAATAAAGAAAATCATCATTTCTCTGTTCATATTCTCCTTAACTCATGTTCTATCACAATCTATTTCAAAAATAATAGAAGCATATATGAGAAAAAGAGAGATAGGCACTCTACCTGCTACATCTCTTATAGAAAATGTCATAAAGGTTGTAATATACACAATAGGAATACTTATCATACTTCAACTTTTAGGAATATCAATCACTCCTATACTGACGACTTTGGGAGTAGGTGGATTAGCTGTTGCTCTCGCTTTACAGAGCACATTATCAAACTTTTTTGCTGGACTGCAAATTTTAGCCTCAAAGCAAATAAGATCAGGAGACTATATAAAACTTGACTCCGGAGAAGAGGGCTATGTTGTTGATATAACTTGGAGGAACATCATCATCTTAACATTGCAGAACAATATAATTTTCATTCCGAATTCAAAGATCATAAACTCATCAATAACGAATTTCAGCATGCCAGATAAAGAACTCGCAGTACCTGTAAATGTTGGAATAAGTTATCAAAGTGATCTCAAAAAAGTTGAACAAATCACAAAAGAAGTTGCAAAAGAAGTTATGAAGGAAGTAGATGGAGGGGTCCCAGAATTTGAGCCCCTTATACGATTCCATACTTTTGGAGATTTCAGCATAAATTTCACTGTTATACTAAGAGCAAAAGAATTTAATTATCGTTCCATCCTTATTCACGAATTTATAAAAAGACTTCATGAAAAATATAAAAAAGAAGGAATAGAGATTCCATTTCCAATAAGAACAGTATATTTGAAATCAGAAAAACAAAATTAAAACTATCAATCGATAAAAACCAAAATCTATCTTCCTTCTTCTATTTTTTGCAGAAGCTCTAAATATTTTTCAGGTGTAAGTAAATGAGAAAAATCTCTATCTGAAATTTTGACTTTGAAAATCCAACCTTCACCGTAAGGTGATTTATTTATAGAAGATGGCTCTTTTTCAAGCTGTTTATTAACTTCTGTTATTTCTCCCGATACAGGGGAAAATACATCTGAAACTGCTTTCACAGATTCAACCGTACACACAACATCACCCTTATTCACAATTTTTCCTATCTCTGGCAGTTCAACAAATATTATGTCAGATAAACTTTTTTGAGCATAATCTGTTATTCCACAAATTGCGACATTATCAATTATTCTGATCCACTCATGCTCCTCGGTGTACATAAGATCAGAAGGTATATCATATTTTGGCATGCAAATAAATTATAAACGCATCAGATTTTTTATAATTCAACAATTTTTTTAAATTTCTGATACCCAGAAACTAATTATTCTATTTTAAATATGGGAAAAACAAAAATTTCATTCAAAACAAAAATAGTTCTTCCGTTTGTATTTCTGGTATACCCATTTTCCCTGCTGATATATTACCTAACTTCTGGATGTTCGCCTTATGAAATAAATATAGAAAATAAATTTCTCAAGCCATCTTTGGATTTCATTTTGGGAACAAATGAACTCGGTCAAAACATAGCTTGCATGATAGGAGGCGGAATTCTTACATCCATGAAAATAGCTTCCATAACTTCCATTATATGCTTTATTTTAGGTATGAGCCTGGGGATGATCGCTGGATACTTCGGTGGGATATATGACATTTTAATAAGCAGAATAATAGAATTCTTTCAAGGATTTCCCTCCCTTATTTTCGTAATTTTTATCGTAGCTTTGTGGGGGGAAGGAGATGAGAAAATAATTATATCTTTAAGCCTATTCGGATGGACATCTTTTGCAAGACTTGCAAGAACAGAAACTATGAAAATAAAAGATGCAGAATTTGTTATTTCAGCAAAGGTAATAGGATTGGGCACAAAAGAAATTCTTACAAGATATATTTTCCCTTTTGTTCTACCTGCAACCTTGACTCAACTTATGTTCTCATTCTCAGCTTTTATACTGGCGGAGGGAGGACTCGGATTTTTGGGACTTCGCCCAGCTCAATCTCTTTCTTTGGGAGCAATAATAGCTGATGAAATAGATTTTATTTTAACACACCCTGAACTTGTGATATATCCCGGGCTCGCTTTAACCTTTCTCTCTGTCTTCTTTAACCTTATAGGGCAAATTATAGTCTCTGGCAAGAATAGTTTATAGATAAAAAACTTTTATCGTCTGATAATCTTTTTATTTCCACTTGCTGCAATTACTTCTCAGTAGCCTCCTTCCGTTCTTTTTTAGTAGCCCCTTTCTGTTCTCTTTTTAAGCTCTTCGTCTAATTTTTGAAGCATCTCATCTGAGCGTTCCTTGACGATGGCTCTATGTCTTTGTCTCGCAGCTTCTTTCATCTTATTGAAAGTTTCCTGAAGGACATTATCTGTTTCAAGTTCAACCAGACAATACATAACCTTCCTCTTTTCATCTATGTATCTATCTATTACTTTTGAACCTATGAGCGTAGCTTCAGTTGTAGATTTGATTATGATCTGAGTGAATTCATCTGAACCCTCTGCATCTTTATTAAAGTAATCTTTGTGTTCCTCCATAAAGTCTGTTATAAGTGAGGCAATATAGGAATCGAGAACTCTTGCAAGATCTGCACGAGCGCGAGTATCACATCTCATCCTTGTCATAGCTTCGTTTGGAGAAAGCTCGGATACCCCAACTCCATATAGTTTTTTCTCCTTTGGTGAAAACGCTCCCGAACCCTTTATAACCCACTCAGGCGGTTTTTTCCCACATCCGTTTAGCGAAAACCCAAAAACAATCAAAAAAGAAACAACTGAAAGAAACAAGAAATAAAATTTCCTTCCCATACCTGTTTTTCTCCAAACAACCATAAAATTTAATTTAATCACTTTTTTGGAAAAAATGTTTTCTGTAATGTTTTCAATTTTAAAATCACAAAATTGTTCCTATGGTGCATCATACATGAGTGAATAAAGTCAAAATAGTCCATTAAAACAACAAAAACTATAAAATTTAGAAAAACATATAAGAAGCTTTCGTAAAATTTATTTAACTATGTCAAAACTCTCAACTATGGAAGAAGAAAGAGAAGAAGATGAATTAACAGGAAAGAATTTCAAATCACCAGATAAATTAGATAAAGAACCTACCAAAGAAACTTACAAAGATATATTAATAGTAAGAAAAAAAGAAAGAGGGAAAATAGTAGAAGTAAATACTACGAACCTACAAAAAAACCTTGAATTTTTGAAATCAAGAATCAGAAAAGGGTCAAAAATTTTTCCGGTTGTCAAATCAGCGGCTTACGGGCATGGAATAACAAATGTAGTAAGTGCAATTGAAAACCTCGCTGATGGGTGGTGCGTCGCACTCGTTGAGGAAGCAGAAAAAGTAAGAAAAATATCTCAAAAAAACATTCTCGTTATGAAAGGAACTTTCTCGGATGAAGAAGACCAATTTTGTCAAAAAAATAATATTTGGATAGTTGTAAGAGATTTTCACGACCTCAAAACAAAGATCAAAAAAGGAATAAAAAATCTTTTCATCAAATTAGATACAGGTATGGGAAGACTTGGAATACTGAAAGAAGAATTACCAAAAGCATTAGAACTTATAAAGTCTGAAAAAGCAGAAAATCTTATAATTGGGGCAATATCTCATTTTGCATACTCAGATTTGGAAGATGAAAAATTTGTATCAGAACAAATAAAAAGTTTTTCAGAAATGACCTCATTTATTGAAAAATCTCTTGGCAAAAAACTTATAAAAACCCTTTCCAACTCAGCAGCGACTATTGAACTTGCTAACGCACACTTTGATTTCACAAGACCTGGAATAGCCATATACGGTATATCACCTTTTGGCAAAAATAAAAAATTTGAACTTGAACCAGTACTTTCAGTAAAAACAAAGGTTATATCCACAAAAAAAATACCAAAAGGATGGTCAGTAGGATACTCACGAAAATTCATCGCAGAAAAAGAATCAAAAATAGCTATACTGAACATAGGATACTCTGATGGACTACCTCGAGCATGGTGGGAAAACGGTTTCGTCTATGCCAAAGGTAAAAAACTAAAAATAGTAGGAGTTATTTCTATGGATATGACCGCAGTTTTATGCGAAAATGTGGAACTTTACCCAGGAGATGAAGTCATAATTTTAGGGATAGAAGATGGTATTACGGTATATGACATAGCAGAAAAAACTGGGAAAATAACCTATGAGATACTTTGCTCAATAGGTCTGAAAAATAGTTAAGGAAAAATGAAAAACAGGTTAGTATGAAAAATGAAAAAATAGGGAGCAAGAAAGAAAACAAAAAGAAAAAAAATGAAATATACAAAAAAGAGTTAAAAAGGTTTGATGCGATTTTAAAAGAGGTTTTCTCCGAAGCAATAGGAGTAATTTACTACTTAGCTATTGGTAAAAAAATAGGTAAAAAAGTAAAAGTCATATCAGCAGAGATAAGTTTGGTAAAAACTTTTCGTCCTGATATTTTAGTTGAAGCTGACGGTGAGATAATTCAGGTTGAAATACAGGCTCAAAAAGATGAAACTTTGCCACTCAGGATGTTTCGTTATTACTACGCAATAGTAGAAAAATATAAAAAAGAACCTACTCAAATAGTTTTATTCGTTGGTAAAGGGAATCCACCACCATCAGAGTTTAAAACTCAGAAACTAAACTTGAAATACAAAGTTTTAGATATGAAGAAAATAGATCCTGATGTTTTTATAAGGAGTAGGAAACCCGCAGAAGTTATTTTAGGGATTTTGGCTGGGAAATTTAAAGATAAACCCCAAATAATAAGAAAGGTCAAAAAAAGAATTGCAGAAATTGTGAAAGACGAGAAAGAAATTGCTAAATATATAGATAGCATAAGCTTTTTAGCAGGGCTATTTGATGTTAAAATAGAGGTAAAACCCATGCCAATTGAAGTAGACATAAGGAAAACTTTCCTCTATAAATGGGGAAAGGAAGAGGGACTAAAGGAGGGGGAGCAGAGAGGAGTTGTAAAAGGTCTGAAACAGGGTCTGAAACAAGCGATTTTGAGGATTGTGCAAGTAAAATTTAGTAGTTCAAAAGCAAAGCAATTCAGAAAATTTTTAGAGAAAATAGATGATATAAAATATCTGAAAAAGATAGAAACAGAAGCAATAAAAGCGAAAACTTGGGAAGATTTTGTCAGATCTATCAAGAACTCAAAATCAAAAAACAAAATTTAGCTGTTTATTTGATGTTGAAATACTATGAAATTGAAATACTATAAAATTT
>Ga0080007_1110961_pt1 | contig 18492 bp, 19 predicted proteins | sample OctOCTMetagenome_FD_69210 | JGI IMG/M metagenome (GOLD analysis project Ga0080007, IMG submission 69210) | Hot spring and microbial mat streamer communities from Octopus Spring Streamers, Yellowstone National Park, USA - OCT_B (SPADES... | ecosystem: Environmental > Aquatic > Thermal springs >...
CAAAGAGGCGTTTGTAAAGCTTAGGGAGTCGGCGGGCGTATACGGCGTTTTGCTGGATCTGCTGAAGGCCCATAAGTGGATCTACATAAAGCTGGCCACAGACGACAGCTTTAGAGCCGCCCTTAAGCAAAAGAACAGCATAACTGTAGAAAGCGTCGTTATGTATCTCGAACTAGTGAGCGGCAGAGGCGGCTCCCTCGTCGCTAAATATTGCACCTGCGACCCAGAAAAGGCGCTGGAGGTCGCCGAAAGACTTAAGTCAGCAGGGCTTAGGCCGAACGTAGTGAGGTCCGGCCCCAAATACGTAGTGTACATCGCCACGGCAGACCTCCTAAGGCTTGCAGAGAGAGATGAAACCGTTAGGAGGGCTATAGCGCTGTATCTCGCCAAAAAGGCGAAGAACGGAACACCAAAGCAGAGGGAGCTTGCAGAAAAAATCTTGAAAAGACATCCCTCTTTTTTAGACCCAGTCGCTGGGGTCGGCACCTTAATATTAATAAAACGTCAAGACAACTAAGGTATTGAATTGATAGAATCCATTACAGACGACTCGGTCAAGGTAAGAGATTAGACTGAAGGACCCAGTGAGATTCGTAGGCCGGCTCTACCCGCGGTAGCTGTCGGGCGGCCAGCAACAGAGGGTTGCCATAGCGCGGGCTCTTGTGAAGGCGCCGCAGGTTCTGCTGATGGACGAGCCGTTTTCTAACCTAGACGCCCGTCTGAGGGTTTCGGCGCGTGAGTTCGTGAAGAGTCTGCAGAGGAGGCTGGGGATCACGACGATTTTGGTGACGCACGACCAGCACGACGCCTACGCCCTCGCCGACCGCATCATGATCATCCACAACGGCGCGGTGCAACAGATCGGCGCCACAGACGAGATTTTGAACAACCCGGCAAACGTAATCGTGGCGCAGTTCTTCGGCGATCCGCCGTTAAACTTGGTGGAGGGCGTCGGCCGGGGGACCACGTGGCTCTAGGCGACGTCAAGTTGCCCATGCCGGCTCCTGAGGGCAAACTCCAGGTGGGGGTTAGGCCCACAGACATGTACATAGCCGATGCGCCCCTCTCGCCGGGCGACGTAGAGCTCCCGCGGGGCAGGATAAAGCTGGTGGAGTACCTCGGCTTCACCCCGGTGGCGGTGGTGGCGTGGGAGAAGACGGAGCTGAGGGCGCTTATGTACAGCAAGCTAAAAGAGGGCGATCTGGCCCGGGTTTTCTTGAGGAGGGAGGGGGTTAAGCTCTTCCGCGACGGGGTTAAAGTCAGCTGACCCCGCTGGGCGTTGTTAATTATAATTGCCGTGGTGGCCCCTAGGCGTAGGGCTGAATATCTGTTAGCCAAAACAACGTTTTAAACAGGTGTTTAGGAGCTGTCATGGGAGTTGTAGTTGTTGGGTACGTCCGAACCCCCGTCGGGAAGTTCGGCGGCGCCTTGAAAGACGTGAAGACCCCCCACCTGGCGGCTTTCACCATCAAGAAGCTTCTGGAGCGGGTGGGGCTTGAGGGGAAGCTCGTGGAGGAGGTGGTGTTTGGCTCCACCCTGCAGGGGGGCATGGGGCAGAACCTCTCCCGGTACGCCGCCCTCCTCGCCGGCCTCCCCGTCGAGGTGAGCGCCTACACAGTCAACAGAGTTTGCTCCTCAGGTATGCAGGCCGTAATTGAGGCTTATAGGGAAATCGCGCTGGGCGACGCGTCGGTGGTCGTAGCCGGCGGCGCCGAGTCCATGTCCGCGGCGCCTATATGCCTCCCACAAGACGCCAGGTGGGGCATGCGGCACTTCATCGGGAGGCGGGCGGAGCTGATCGACCTCATGGTGTACGACGGCTTGATAGACCCCACCAACGGCCTCATCATGGGGGAGGAGGCGGAGATGGTGGCTAGGGAGCATAAGTTAACGCGGGAGGAGCTGGACTGGATCGCTTACGAGAGCCACATGAGGGCTTGGCGGGCCACGGAGAATAGGTGGTTTGACGACTTGGAGCCTATCGACGAGGAGCTCGGCGGGGCGAGGGTGAAGCTGGATAAAGACGAGGGCATCAGACCTGATACCTCGCTGGAGAAGCTGGCTAAGCTGAGGCCGGCCTTTAGGCCCGACGGGGTCTTGACCGCCGGCAACTCCAGCCAGCTGTCAGACGGGGCGGCGGCGCTCCTCCTCATGTCTGAGGAGAAGGCGAAGGAGCTTGGCGTGAAGCCGGTGGCCCGCATATTGGGCTACAGCTGGCACATGACGGAGCCTTGGCGCTTCACCGAGGCCCCCGTCTACGCCGTCCAGAAGCTTTTGCGGAAGCTGGGCGTGGGCCTGGACTACTTTGACTACGTGGAGGCCAACGAGGCTTTTGCCGTGGTGAACGCCCTTGTCCACAAGGTGCTTGGGGTTCCCTATGAGCGGCTGAACGTCTTCGGCGGCGCCATCGCGCTGGGGCATCCGCTGGGGGCTTCAGGCGCTCGCATAGTAACCACCTTGATCTCCGTGTTGAAGAAGATGGGGGGGAGGAGGGGCATCGCGGCGTTGTGCCACGGCACCGGCGGCGCCACTGCCTTGGCGGTGGAACTTATTTAAACATCTTCATTTTTACTAGGCGGTGGATCACCGCACTGTGGTTGAGGCTGTAGATTACGACAAGGCCAGGGAGGTCATCGCCTCCTTTGTGAGGGAAAACGTGGCAGGTGCCGGCGCCCGGGGTGTCGTGGTTGGGCTGAGCGGCGGGGTGGACTCCACCGTGGCGGCCGCCTTGGCTGTGGAGGCCTTGGGACGCGGGGGGGTGTTAGGCGTGTTTATGCCCTCTGTATATACGCCCCCCGAAGATGAGCGGGATGCCTACGAGGTTGCTAGGCGGCTTGGGATTGAGGTTCTGCGGGTGGACGTGACGCCCATCGCCGAGGCCTTCGCCAAGGCGCTTCCTGGCTATTCGCCGGATGACGGGGTCGCGGCGGGGAACATACTGCCGAGGGTGAGGATGACGATTCTGTACTACTACGCAAATAGGCACAACCTGTTGGTGCTGGGTAGCGGCGACAGGAGCGAGCTTCTGCTGGGCTACTTCACGAAATACGGCGACGGCGGGGTGGACCTTCTGCCCATCGGCGGTCTCTACAAGGTACAGGTCAGGGAGATGGCTAGGCGGCTTGGCTTCGGCTGGATCACCGAGAAGCCCAGTAGCCCTAGGCTATGGCGGGGGCACACGGCGGAGGGGGAGCTGGGGGCTCCCTACGAGGTTATCGACGCAGTCCTCTACGCCTTGTTTGAGAGGAAGATGCCGCTGGAGGAGGTCAGGGCGAGGTTCGGCGGCGTGGCTGAGTTGGTGATAAGCCGCGTGAGTGCTAACGCCCATAAGCTCAAGCCTCCTCCTGTCCCTGATTTGTCGCCGGCAAGGAGAGACGTTTAGGCATCGGGGGGTAAGAGGGTTGTCCTCTATGTGCTGAGGAAGAGGCCCATGAGTGGGTACGAGATGTTAAAGGAGCTGAGCAGGCCCACCGCCGGCAGGTTTATCCCGTCGCCAGGCATCCTATACCCACCACTTGCGTATTTGGAATCTGAGGGGCTCATCACGGCGCGGGAGATCTACGTGGGGCGGCGCAGGAAGAAGATATACGAACTCACACCGCAGGTCGAGGAGCAACTGGATAGGCTTATGTAGGTTGAGGAGTTTAGGGGTCTCGTACAGATGTTAGAAAGCGGAGCCGCCGCCGGCGATCTCCTGGCGGCTACTAGGGATGAGCGTGTGTATATAGACGAGGTGTTTGACGAGGTGGAGGGGGGGAGGGGGACGAGGCGCTTCTGGAGGAGGTTTTGATGCTTTTTAGGAGACTGGAGGAGAGAGTGTATGCGCGTCTTGCGCAGTTGCAGGGGGCGCGTTAAGTCTCGGTGTATTTCTGCGCGGTTTTTACGCCGTGGGCGTAATACAGATGGAGCGCGGCATCTTTCAGCGTGAAGAACTTCTTCCTGCACCTTAGGCAGACGATATGCGCCACGTCCCACTGATCTACCTCAACCTTTAGGTGGTTGGCGAGCTCCTGCGGGATCTCCATCGGGCTTATTTAGGGGTGGGTTTATGTGTGTTGTGATTGGGGGGATCGACGAGGCGGGGCGGGGGCCTGTGGTCGGGCCCATGGTCATCGCCGTGGTGGTGGGGGACGGGGAGGCGCTGCGGCGGCTTGGGGTTAGGGACTCGAAGCGTCTGAGCCCGGCGGCGAGGAGGCGGCTGTTCGACGAGGTGCTGAAGGCGGCTGACTGCGTTAACTACGTGGTGGTGGAGCCGCATGTCGTCGATCTGTACGTACAGCGGGGCGGCTTGAACGCGTTGGAGCTGGACTTCACGGCGAGGCTCGTGGAGGCGTGCCCCGCCGATCTCTACTACGTGGATTCGCCAGACGTCAAGCCGGAGCGGTACGGGGCCGCGCTGTCGTTTCTGACGGGGCGCAGGTTCGTGGCGCTTCACCGGGGCGAGGAGGTGCCGCAGGTGGCGGCGGCTAGCATAGTGGCTAAGGTGGTGAGGGACCGCCTCATGGAGTTAGTCGCGCAAGAGGCGGGGGGTGTTGGGACCGGCTACCCCTCCGATCCCAAGACGGTTGAGGCTCTGCAGACGGGCAAGGTTCCGGCTGAGTGCGTGCGGTGGAGTTGGCGTACGGTCCGCGGATAAAATTATTTAAAGGGGACCTGTCTGCCTCGTATGTGAGCGTCGTCGATTTGAGTCTTTGGGAGCCGAGGACTGAGCTCGGGCGACTGGTGAAGGAGGGGAAAATCAGAACCATCGACGAGGTTTTTGCGAATAACCACATAATAAAGGAGCCGGAGATCGTCGACGTCCTTCTGCCGGGGGTGAGGCAGGAGCTTCTTAACGTGAACCTGGTGCAGCGCCAGACGCATGCAGGCGAGCGCAACCAGTTCCAAGCCGTCGTTGCGGTGGGCAACGAGGATGGATACGTGGGGGTGGGGATCGGGAAGGCGAGGCAGGTTAGGCAGGCCATTGAGAAGGCGACTAGGGAGGCCAAGCTTAACTTGGTGCCGGTGAGACGCGGCTGCGGCTCTTGGAAGTGTTCTTGCGATGAGCCGCACAGCGTGCCGTTTGTGGTGAGGGGGAGGTCAGGCACCGTGGAGGTGACCTTGATACCTGCGCCGAAGGGCGTCGGGCTTGTGGCTGGGGACGTGGCAAAGGCGGTTCTGCGGCTGGCCGGCGTTATAGATGTCTGGACCAGAACGCGCGGGGAAACCAGAACCACTTTGAACTTCGCCCTAGCTGTATACAACGCGTTGAGGAACTCCTACTACTTCAAGGTATGACGGAGGCTTTGCAGAAGATGATCTATCCGCGCTACGCCGTCATAAGGATTAGGGGCAAACCCACAACCCCCAGGGACATAGCAACCGCCTTGAATCTTCTGCGGCTGAGGAGGAAGTTCACCATGGTGGTGGTCCCCGGCACCCCCGACGTCATGGGCATGATCGAAAGGGCAAACGACTGGATTACCTGGGGCGAAATAGACGCCGACACCCTCGCGGAGGTGTTGAGGAGGAGGGGGAGAATCGCGGGCGACAAGCCGCTGACGCTTGAGTACCTCCAGAAGTGGGGATGGCAGTCGTTTGAAGAGGCGGCCTTGGCATATGTCGCTGGTGAGATAAACCGCCTTTCGTGCGGCAAAAGGGCGAGGTTTAAGGACGGCCAGAGGCCGCCCTGCATACCGTATCTCAAGCCGTTCTTCAGGCTACATCCGCCTCGGGGCGGGCTAAACAGCGTCAAGCTCCACTTCTCCGTCGGCGGCGACTTGGGCTACAGGGGTCCGCTTATTAACGACTTGATCCGCCGAATGCTCTGAGCTGCTCCCCGCCCTAGAAGGCGGGGGTTCCCTCCAGGGCGGCTCACAGACACCCTCGTCCGGCCTTCAGCGGCCGGGGTTATGGAGCTACCCGGGCCAGCACCGCGGGTCATCCGCCCACAACCGCGGGCCTGGGATGAGCAACACCCACACTTTAAACTTTTCCCATCCCCGCCCTAAATGGGCGGGGCTTTCGGTTAAACGCAGTTGGCGAGCGCTTTCCTCAGTCTTTCTGCAGTTTCCTCGGGCATTGTGTCTAGCGTGTATAGCGAGGCGCCTAGCTCTGCTCCGGCGGCGTATTTAAGCTTTGCATCAGGCCTATACATCCCATATATCTCGAAGTGGAGGTGGTAGTGGGGGGTCTCCACCCTCAGGGGGGCTTGATGTAGCACCATTATGTAGGGCATGGGTTTGCCTAACGCTGTCTTGAAGGCGCATAGGGTTTTCCTCAGCATGTCGGCGAGGTGTCCGACTTCGTCTTCTCTGAGGGCTGTGAGGTGGCTGACGTGTCTCTTGGGGTAGATGTGCACCTCGTGGGGCCACTTGGCGTAGTAGGGCACGAAGCTTTTCCAGCTGGCGTTTTGGTAGACTATGCGTTTCTCTTCTCGCGTTGTGATTAGGCAGTGCAGACAAGTTCCCCTCTCTCTATACCACTCCTCTGAGGCCCTCAGCTCCGTCTCTACGCGTGGAGGCACGACGGGGAGGATGTATATCTGGGAGTGGGGATGCGTCAGGGAGACCCCGATTTCCCTCCCCTTGTTTCTAAAGAAGAGGAAGTAGAGCGCTTTGGGGTCCTCCTCGGCCTCTTTCTGAGCCTTCATCACCAGCCTCAGCACCTTTTCTATCTGGCTCGGCGGCAGGTCGCTTAGGTCGTCTAAGTCGTGACGCGGCGTCTCCACCAACACGTATGCCTGTCCGTAGGCCTCCTCGGCCTGGAAGAGCTCCTCCCGCGTGGGGGTTGGGGGGCTCCTCGTCACCACTGGGTAGCGGTTGGGGAGCAGAAGTACCTCCCACCCCTGGCCTGTCTCGGGGCCGCCTGGGCAGAAGGGGCAGAAGCCCTCTGGTTGCCAGGGCCTTGAGAGGCGGTGCGGCGAGACTAGGACGCGTTCCCCCGTGAAGGGGTTCCGCCTAATCTCCATACCGTAGCCCCTCGTCGACCTGGACAGCCCACCACCTCTCCGCGCTTGATCTCCGGCCTATCTTCTCCGCCGTTTCTCTGTCGGGGGCTAGGGCTATCACGACCCCGCCCAGACCTGCGCCTGAGAGCTTCGCGCCGTATGCGCCGGCTTCTACGGCCTCCTCCACCAGCTTGTCCAGCCGCGGCAGAGACACCTCGTAGAGCTCGGCCAGCAGTTTGTGTTGTAGCGTCATCTCCCTCCCCACCGCCTTGAGAACCTCCCCCGGGGGGGCCAGGTGGCTCCGCAGAAGCTCCAGCGCTCTTTCTGTGGATTTCTGCATCTCCAGGGTAAACACAACTCTGCTCCTCATGGGCTCCGGCAACTGCTCCACGGCGTCTTCCCTGCCGTAGAGGAGGTGCCACGGGAAGTCCCAGAACCCCTCGCATCTCACGCCTAGGGTTTGTTTAAGCATCTCCACGGCTTTGCTGAGCTCCACCTGCCTCTTTGTGTGGACCTCGGCGGTGCTGTGGCGGATCCCGCTGTCGAGAACCACGAAGACTCCTCCCGGCAGGTCCAGCTGTTGGACCTTCACCGGCGGTCTCGTGTGTATGAGGGCTACGCGGCCGAAGGCGGAGCCGTACTGGTCGAGCCTGCCGCACGGGACGCCCATCACATGGCGCTCCGCTGCGTAGGCAAGCTCAGCCACCGTGTAGAGGTCGGGGTCTCGGCCTGCGAGCCGCAACAAGGCGCCTGTCAGCGCCACAAGCAACGCCGCGCTGCTGGCCATGCCGGCTCCTATGGGCACGTCTGAGCTCAACACGCCTCGGAACCCGCGGAGCTCAACGCCTGCTCTCCTCAGCGCCACGACTGCGGCTTTCACGTAGTCGCAGAAGGTGCGGCCGCCCGGCGGCTCGCCGGGGCTGAAGACGCAGTGCTCCCCGGTGTTTTGCGACGTGATTTCGCACCTGGCCGCCTCCTCCACGGCGACGCGGGTACGTAGGTCGACCGCCACAGACACCACCGGCAGGCCCTTGTAGTCTTGATGTGTGTTTAAGAAGTCGAGCCTGCCGGGGGCAGACGTCTTTATAGCCACAGAACGAGGAGCGCCGCCACTGCTATCACCGCGAGCCACAGGGCGGGGTTTGTGCGTATCATCTTCGACCCGTCGAGAGGCGGTATGGGGAGGAGGTTGAAGAGCGCCAGCCACGCATTTATGTACGCGAAAAACCGCCAGATTTCTGACTGCAACGCCGTCATCAACGCGGCGCCGGCCGCGGCGAATGCTATGTTTGTCAAAGGCCCGGCGGCTGATATAAAGAACACGTCGCGCCTCTCGTCGCCGCGTCCGTGGAGCCTGAAGGGCGAGATCACCACGGCGCCAGGCGCGGCGAACACGAAGCCGAACAGCAGTGGGAAAATCACGGCAAGCGGGAGGAAGGTGTAGTCAGCTTGGTACATGGCTATATACCCAAGCCTCCTCGCAACTTGCCGGTGGGCCATCTCGTGGCCTATAAAAGCGAAGAGGAGGACAAAGGCGGTTAGGGGCAGATACGCAACAACGAGATCCCAGCGTATCCCACCGACGACCCCACGCCCGGCCATCGCAATCGAGAAGCCCAAAGAAAGCACCACTAGAGAGATTACGATATCCATCAGCTCCCGCCTCCTCAGCTCCGGGTCATGCACGGACGAGCCGAATGCGAGCTTTAAATCTGTTTCTGCAGAACCAAAAGGACTCTATCTAGGGCTTCCCTGTCTATGAGGTAGACCCCTTGTTTATGGCGCTTAGCCAGCCCCTGGGCCACTAGAGACATCATCAGGCGGCGGAACGCCCACCCGCATCGCCTATCTACTCCACATATGTCTTTGGTTCTCACCGCAATTACCACCCCCCGGTCGCTCCTCCCACGCCTCTGGAGGTACCAAATCAGGGCTGGTAGATATTGTTGCGCCTTCACGATATTACGGCAACTTAAAAAATTACTGAAGGCGAATTGATATAACTCCCCCATTCATCGCCCCTATGGAGCTCTTGATCAAGAGGACGCTCTCTATACGCTCGGCAACCTCGCCGAGGGCCGGGCCGCGGGGAGTTGTGTACTACCTAAGCGACGTAACCGGCGTAATGCAACTTTGGCGTTTCGACGGCGTTGTGCACGACGTGGTTGTGCCTTGGGAGGGAAGAGTGGGCGATTTCCGCGTCGCCGGAGACGGTGCAGCAGCCATGGCGTCGGACGTGGGAGGCGACGAGAAGTGGCGGCTTTACGTGATAGACGGCGACGACGTAGTTCCAGTCTCGACCGACGGCGTAAACAGCCTGGGAGTGTGGTCTCCCGACTCGCAACAACTCGCCTTCACCTCCACCAAAGACGACGGGCAGAACTTCAACCTTTACATCTACGACCGACGAAACGGCGCCGTGACGAGGCTCGTGGAGATACCTGGCATAAACGTGGTGGAGGAGTGGAGCGAGGCCGGTATCTTCCTCACCCACTACGAGACCAACCTAGACAGCACCATCTACTGGATCCGCGGAGGAGAGGTGCGCGAATTAACTAGACACACCGGCGAGGCGCTAAACCGCTCCCCTAGGTACATAGGCGGCGGGAAGATGCTCTTCTCGACGAATATAGACAGCGAATACGTCGGCGTCGCCCAGATGGACCTCTCCACCGGCGGATGGAAATATGTCGTCCAGCTGGACAGAGACGTAGAGCTCTTCGACGTGTGGAAAGACTACCTAGTTTTCTCAGTAAACGAAGGAGGCTCCTCCGGCATCTACTACATGCACATGCCCTCCGGCCTCACACACAAGATAACAATCCCCACCGGCGTAGTCACATCGCTCCAGTTCAGAGACGGGAGGGTGCTCTTCTCACTCTCCAGCATAAACAGAGGCCACGAGGTGTACTCCTACCAAGGCGGCACCGTGAGGCAACTCACCCGCTCTCCCAGATACGGCATACAGCTGGAGAAAATCCCGGAGCCCCAGTCCGTCTGGTACGAAAGCTTCGACGGACGCCGGATATACGCCAACATATACAGGCCGCCCGGCGAGCCCAGGGGCGTCGTGGTGTACCTCCACGGAGGCCCGGAGAGCCAGGACCGGCCAGAGTTCAAGCCCCTCGTCGCGGCCCTCCTCATGGCGGGCTACATAGTGGCGGCGCCTAACTACAGAGGGAGCACCGGCTACGGCAAAACCTTCGTCCACCTAGACGACGTGGAGAAGAGGTGGGACGCGATAAAAGACGTGGAGGCCTTCGCCAAATGGTTGGCGGAACAAGGCATAGCCGCCAAGAGGCCGTGCGTCATGGGCGGCTCCTACGGCGGCTACCTCACCCTGATGGCCCTCGCCGCCGCCCCCCATCTCTGGGCCTGCGGAGTTGAGATAGTCGGCATCTTCAACCTCGTCACGTTCCTCGAGAGGACGGCGCCATGGCGGAGAAAATACAGAGAGGCCGAATACGGCTACCTAGACAAACACAGAGACATCTTAACGCAATTAAGCCCGGCGACGCATGTGGAGAAGATAGAGGCGCCGTTGATGATCATTCACGGCGCCAACGACATAAGAGTGCCCGTTTACGAGGCGGAGAAGCTGGCCCAACGCCTAAGAGAGCTGGGGAGAGAAGTGAAAGTGATTATCCTCCCCGACGAGGGTCACACAATCACCAAGTTAGAGAACCGCGTCAAGGTGTACACAGAAGTGGTAACGTTCTTACGTCAGCACCTAGAGGCCTCTAGGTGATCGAGCGAGCGTGAATTCGCCCCTCATAGCAAGTTGCTGTATGCGGCGCGCCGTGGCTACGCCTCTCTCTTTCAGCCTCTTGTCCACTTCCTCTGCCGTGAGCGCGGCTGGGTCGTGTCTGAGGGAGCCTAGGACGTAGTTCACGGCGTAGCCGAAGGAGAGGAAACGCGGTTTAAGACGGCGCTCCAGGAGAAAAACGTGGTTTAAGACGGCGGGGGTGGGCGTTGGAATTTTCATACATACTCCTGTCTGTGGTGGCTGTATGTAGTGGTGTTTTTACGTGGTTCATCTGTGGTTGTGTGGGTGATTTGTATACTGTGACGTGGCGGGGGGAGAAGTACCGGGTGGAGTGTACGCCTTCTTTTCTGCTCGCTCTGGCTGTTGTGTTGGCTTCTGCATAGGGCGTCTCCTACGTCGACATATACAGATAGCTTGTTAGGTAGGTTGTGGAAATGCGTAGGTATCGGGAGGCGGCGAGGCGCGTGGGAGATCTGTTGCGGGAGAAGTGAGGTAAGCGGGAGGAAAAAGGCGTTTAGAGTATCTTCACGTACTCCCTCGCCGCCGTGCTGAACGCCAGCAGGCCCTTGGGGCGGTATACTCCTCTAATCTTGTCTTCATATACCTCATACCGACTGAACTCCAGCTCCAGCTTTACCTCCTTCACGGCGCCGTCCCGCGCGCAATACGTCTTTAGCTGGTTAAGAGAGAGGCACACCTCAGACCCGTCCACCGCCACGTACACCTCCACCATGTAGGGGTGGAGGATGCTTATAGGCCTCTGCCTCACCACATCAACCATCCACGGGTACTTGCGCCTAACCTTGGCGATTTCGATTAACCTATCCCTAAGATCCAGCCACTTCTTCACCCACTCCACACCGAAGGCCCCCAGCTCAGACCACACCCGCAGAAGCTCCTCCGCAGGGTCGGGCGGAGGCGGTGTCCTCAGCCTCTCCACCTCGTCTCTCTTCTAATCTTCAGCTGTTTTCTTTGCGTATAGTAGTTTTTAAACTGGCGCATGGAGGTGTGGCGTAGACGTGGAGAAGCCGTCTCAGCAGCGGCGCTGTATTCGGTGTATAGCGGCCTTTACTCAGAGGCTGTGGTTTCGTCTATGGCCTCAGCCGTGGCGTTGGCAGAGGTGGGTCGGTTTAGGGAGGCTGTTGAGTATGTGCAGAGGGCGGCGAAGGCGCTGTATGAGGCGGCGAAGGATGTATTTGAACATGTCAAGATAACTGTCCAGCGCCTCGTGGAGCTGTTTGTAGAGGCGGTGACGCGGATGCTGGCTTGGATGGATGAACACAAGGCATACCTCTTCCTCATAGCCGCAGTCACAGCTGGGGCAGTTATGCTGTCCACCGCGTTGAACCTATGGGGCCTGGTGGAGCTGGAGAAGCTGGCGCATGCCGCCGTGGGCGCGCCGCTTGTGGCTGGACTGGTGGATACCGGCGGGAAGGCGGCAGAGCGGTTCAGGGCGGTAGCCGAGGGGTACGAGAGGTGGAGTGTGGACGAAAACGTCATTAACGAGGTCATCAACGCCCCTCTGAATGGAGAGAGGCCGTTTTCGAAGTTGACAAGTTTGGAGAATCTGCCTCCGCCCCTCGTGAAGCTGAAGGAGACACTGGAGCATGTCCAAGACGAGGTGGTGCAAGACGCCGCTGTGGTTGCGGCGCTTGTTTTGTATAAGACGCTTGTGAAGAACGCCGGGGTTTATAGGGAGTGGGCTGAACTGTACAGATGGGCGAGGGGTCTGGTTGAGAGGCAGGAGTTCACTGTGGCGGCTGGCGATATCAAGAGGCTCCGCGGGTCGCAGAGGAGGCTGGAGGGCGTCGCTGGAAGGGTGTTAGAGGAGCTGAACAGTGTGTTGGTGTTGTACTCGCAGAGCGACTTCTATAAGGAGAGGCCCAACCTCCTCAACAAGCTAAAGCAACTTCTGGAGGTGGACTTGGGCATGGCGGAGGAGTTGGCAGAGACGAGGGGTGTCGACTTGACCAAGTACTCAAGCGCCAACATGGGGACTAAGGTCTACGCGGCCCTTCTTTCGATCGCAAGAGGCGGGATGTATGGCCATATTGCCATGTTGTTGGCAGGGGAGGGGTCTCTGGCTGATATAGTAATGTTGGCGCCGAGGAGCGCCTACAAGAAGGCCAAAAGTGTTGCCAAGCAACGCGGAGAGACCGTGGATCCGTCGCGTATGGGAAAGGCGGGCTGGGAGGATAGAGCCGCCTCCGTGCTTCTGCGGTTCTTGATTGGATACGGCGAGGCGGAACTCAAGTTTAGACGAGTCGAGAAGCGCGACGAAAAGGGACGTGTCGTGAGGGGGTTCCAAGTGTTTAGGATCTACGGCGGCGTCGAGGCTCCCGTCGGCGAGCTGTGGATAGGGGATGTGGCCCGCTTTAAGGTCAGCGAAGAGGAGTTGAGGCGTTTCGTGGAGGAGGCGAAGAGGACGGCGCCAGACCTCTCGGGGCTTGACAAGGCGCCGCAGTACGTGGAGTGGCTCGCCACAGACGTGACGACCTTCAGGGGACAGATAGAGGCCGGCACTGTTCATTCTTGGCAGTTGAGGTGGTACTTCGGCCTCCTCGGCGAAGAGAAGTCGTTCAGCGGTAACGCCAGCGTCACGAAGGAGGGCATCAAGCTCTTCGTCACTGTGTATTGGCCACGCGAGAGGGAGGACCAGATCTTGAGGGGGAGCAGTTGGCTGGAGTCTCTGCTAGGCCGTATCGTTAACAACTGGCGGGAGCTTGTAGACGCCATAGACTGGAGCTGGGTCTTGAAAAAAGTCGAGGAGATGGTAGACAAGTTGAAGCCTTGGATTGGCCCCGAGGGGATGAGCGACGTGGAGAGGGAGGGGCTTGTGAGGAGGATATTGGGCGAGCTTGCGCTCCTCGTCCGCTTCGCCGAGGCGAGGAGAGGTAAAAGCGACGGCGATTGGCGTGAAGAGCGGATCAAGATGCTGGCGAAGGCTGTGGAGGATCTAAGCGGTGGGAGGATAGCAAGCGACTTCGCCAAAGAGCTGGCCAGGCTGATTATCTACTACGCAGAAGGGCGTAAGCAATATGCAGAAAAGCACATCAACAAGTTGGCGGAAAAGCTGGTCGGTGTCTCTAATAAAGAGGTCTGGGACATTGTAAGGCGCGTCCTAAGCGGCGAAGATCCCAATGTGTACTGCCTCGCGAGGGATTGCGCGAGGGATGCGGTGGTGAGGAAGTTCGTCGCCCCAGCCCTTGAGCTGGTTATGCTGGACAAGGCGCTTAGAGGCAAATTCGATAGAGAAGAGGCGTTGCTCTACTTCGGCGAGATGTATGCAACTGCAGTGGCGGGAGATGGCTCGGTGGAGCCGCGGGATATTAGGCTGGCCGTCGGTGGTGAGCTTGGCGGTGGGGCCGCGCTTCTGCGCCTAGCCACGTTACATCTGCTCAACCAGCTACTGCCAGACGAGCTGAAGTTCAAGGTATATGTAACAGAGGGCGTATACCTCATAGCCGCCTACGGCGAGAATGCGGCGAAGTTCATGCGCCCCCTCGCCATATCTGCGCCGTCGGCCGGCGGAGAGTATTTAAGCGAAAAGTTCGAGGAGTTCATGAAGGAAGCTCGGGTGGAGGTGCGGCTCGGCAACATAAGGCAGACCAAGAGGGGCGCCGCCGCCGACTTGACAATATCGGAGGCCGGCATCGCCGTTAAGTACAACGTACATCTGCGCGGAGATGCGATCGAGCTCCAATTCGTCTCGTCGGACCGGAGCCGCGTAGAGCTCGCGGCCCGGTTATTGAAACTGGCGGGCGTCAGCGCAGAGGTGAAGAGGGTAGGCGGCAGAGACGTGTGGTACGTCGACGCCACTACCGACAGGCTTGCGGCAGGGCGCGAGGAGCTCAGAGGCGCCATCGCTGAGGCCGTCAAGAAGGCCGTCGAGAAAGGCTGGGTGGACGCAGGCAGGGCTGAGGGCTGGCTGGAGAAGCTGGAGGAGGGCCGCGTGTTGATGGAGGGCTGGCCGAAGTTCAATGTGAGGCTGACAGACGGCGCGCTGGTGGTCAGATTCGAGTCCACCAACTCCGACAGCATAAAGCAGGTGGTACAGCGGCTTAGGGACATGGCTCTCGTGGAGGGCAGACACTTCACGGTGGAGATGCCAGAGGGCGGCGGGAAGGGCTACGTCTCAATCCTCAAGGAGGGCTTGGTGCGCGCCGCGCGGCTCTCCGTACGCGGCGAGGGAGAACAGCAGAGGCTTACGGCTGAGTTTGTGGAGCTCATACTCAGAAGGGCGGAGGAGGCGGGCGACGACGTTCGCGAAAAGGTTCAAAAGATCATAGAGGAGGGCAAGGCGAGGGGCTCCATAAAGCTGAGGGGCTTTGAGATGGAGGTCGAGGTGAACGGCGTAAAATACAAGGTGAAGATCATAGACGGAGAAGCCGTTGAGGAGAAGCAGAACGGCAAGACTCTGCTGAGGATTAGGATAACGGCGGAGGTGGGCCGCGTGGAGGGCGGGCACATTGTAGACCCCGTGGAACGTGAATACACAATCACTTACGGCAGGTATGGACCCGACAACGCTGCCATGGGACGCGCTACGGCGAGGGCCGACGCCCCCGGCGGCAGAGAGGCAGACGCCGAGAGACTCGTTGCCGTGATAAAGGCCCTTACGGGCAAGGAGCCGAGGATACACCGGAGGAGCGATGGCAAGATAGAGATCGCATGCGGCAGGGAGCACCTCGACGGCTTTATGCGCTACGCCGAGCTAGCGGACGTCATAGAGAGCTGGCTGGAGGAGACGGGGCGGTGAGAGGTGTCAGAGACTGAACTCCACCATTCCGCCCCGCGCCACTAGCCGCCTGAAGCAATATTAAAAAACGGCTCAGTAGAAGACGACATGGATAAGCTACCAGGCCCCGTAGTCCTAATCGAGCCGCTGAGCGGCAACACCACGCTCTTGATAAGGATAAAGGCATTACACATCGTAAAGAGGTCGAAATACCAGACGATCGTCATCGCAGACACCGAGGACTACGACCGTGCATTAATACTTGACGACTACATCCAGTCATCTTACCAAGACGAGCATTACTACCACGAAAGCCTCGTCCACCCAGCCATGGTCACCCACCCGGCCCCCCGCGACGTGTTGATACTAGGCGGAGGCGAAGGCGCCACGTTGAGAGAGGTACTAAAGCACAAGACGGTCCAGAGGGCCGTGATGGTGGACATAGACGGCGACGTGGTGGAGCTGTCGCGGCGGTACCTCCCAGAGATGCACCAAGGCTCCTTCGACGACCCCCGGGCTAAGGTGGTGATAGAAGACGGCTTCGCCTACGTGGAGAACGCCATAAAGGCCGGCGAGAAGAAATACGACGTCGTGATAATGGACCTCATAGACCCCTATGCCTCCGACATCGCCAAACAGCTCTACGCCCCGGAGTTCTTCCAGAAGATCCGGCAGATCTTAAGAGACGACGGAATCGTCGCGACGCAAGCGGGCAACAGCTTCTATTTCCCCGACGTCTACGACATGGTGCTTAACGGCGTGAGGTCCGTCTTCCCCATCGTCGCGGAGTACGAGGTGTGGATCCCCTCCTTCGGCTACGCCGCGAATTTCATCCTGGGCTCTCTCAGATACGACCCAGCCGCGCTCACGGCAGAGGAAGTGGACAAGAGGCTGAAGGAGAGAGGCGTAGCCACGGCGTTTTACTCCGTCAGGGCCCACATAGGCTTAATGAACCTGCCCATCCACCGGAAGCGACGTGTCTGAAGTAGAGGCGATCCGCGGCACTTACAGCAACTTGTTGCGCGGCGTTAAGATAGTTCTGGTGGTCTCCTCCGGCGTCTCGCTGTATAAGTCGATCGACACCGCCCGCCTCCTCATCAGACACGGCGCCGACGTCTACGTCTTCATGACGCCTAAGGCCGCCAGGCTGGTCTCGCCGCACCTCTTCTGGTGGGCCACCGGCAACAAGCCGGTGGTGAGGCTAACCGGCGCCACGGAACACATAGAGATATGCGGAAAGGCAGACGTGTTGTTAGTGGCCCCAGCCACCGCAAACACTCTAGTCAAGCTATTCCTCGGCATCGCCGACAACGCCGCGTTGACATGCGCCCTGGCCGCCAGCGGCGCCAAGAAGGTGGTAGTCCCCGCAATGAACCTAGCCATGTGGAACACGCCCCAGGTCCAGGAGGCCGTAAGGCGGCTCGGCAAAGAGGCCCTCGTGGTTCCGCCCCTGGTGGAGGAAGGCAAGGCCAAGTACCCCCCGCCCGAGGACGTGGTGGAGTACGTCATAGACGCCACGGCACCGAGGGATTACGAAGGGCTACGGGTTTTGGTAACGGCGGGACCCACCCGTGAGTATTTAGACGACGTGAAGTTCCTGACGACGCCCAGCAGCGGCTTGACTGGCTACTACTTCGCCAGAGAGGCCGCGGCAAGAGGCGCCGAGGTGACCCTCGTGGGGCCCACAGACCTGAAGCCCCCCAGCAACGTCGCCATTGTTAAAGTCACGTCGGTCCTCGAGATGTACCAAGCCGTCATCAAGAGGGCGAAGCATCATGACGTCTTCATCTTCGCAGCCGCCCCCCTGGACTTCTATGTAGATAATAGGGTCAGCGGGAAGATCGACAGCTATCTGCCCCAGTACCAAGTGACGTTGAGACAGGCGCCTAAGATAGCGCAAGACGTCAAGAAGTACAACCCCAACGCCTTCGTCATAGGTTTCAAGGCAGAACACAACGTTGACGAGGCGGAGCTTCTAGAGAAGACCAGGCGCAGGATGGAACACGGTGGGTGGAACATGGCGCTGGCCCACGACGTAGCTAAGATGGGCTTCGGCACCCTCAAAGACAGGTACCTCCTACTCACCAGAGAGAGGACCGAGGTGCTGGGCCCCGCCCACAAGCGGGAGCTGGCAAGAGCCGTGTTAACCGCGGCGAGAAGCCAGCTGAAGCGTCTTAATTAGCTGGAATTGCTTGGCAGAAGGAGGCGAGGCGGTGAGCCCCGCCATGGACTCACGCCTAGGTTGTTTTATTCATCGGCCCGTCTCCTTCAGCCACCTCTCTATGGCGTCTGCAAGCTCGGCGAAGCGGGCGAAGCCGTCCAGATGCCCCCTGCCGCACACGAGCTCTATGGTGCCGTCGCTCTTCCGGCGTATCCTCGGCCTCTTGCCCGTAAGGGCCTTCATAAGCGCAGAGAACCTCTCAGCGTCTGCCTCCCAGCCGTCTGGGGCGTCGGCCCTCGCCACGGCGTAGCCCTCGGCCGCGTTGTTTCTGCCGCGCCTGCTGTAAGTGATAGTGTACTCACGCAACACGCGGTCCACTATCGTGTACTCGCCCTCCACGCGGCCCACCTCCGCCGTTATTTTGAGTCTCAGCAACTTTCTGCCGCCTCTGCCCTCCTCAACGGCACCTCCGCCTATCACCTTCACCACGTACTACCTGCCATCCACCTCAACCACCCCCTCAAAGCCCTCCAGCCTTAGAGAGCCCCTCGCCCTGCCCTCCTCCACCACCTCCAAGGCCCTTCTGTATACGTCTTCGCCCTCCTCCCAAGCCCTCTGGAGTATGTACTGTACAAACTCTGCCGCCAGCTCCCGTTGCCTCCCAGAGCCGTATACAGACAGCCACGTGGCATACGCCAAGGCCTCTTTTAAGAGAGACATAGCCCGCCTTCTCGCCCTCCGGCATCTTCACCGAGAAGTGCCTCCCCTCCTCAAGCCTCCATGTCCATCAACCGCCTCGCCACCTGCTTTATTTTGTCGGGGTCGGTGGAACCGAATTTAACCACCAGTGCGCCATCTTTCAGACCCACGTGGTACCTCGGCCATCCCTCCTCCAGCGT
>Ga0080007_1066574_pt1 | contig 18467 bp, 17 predicted proteins | sample OctOCTMetagenome_FD_69210 | JGI IMG/M metagenome (GOLD analysis project Ga0080007, IMG submission 69210) | Hot spring and microbial mat streamer communities from Octopus Spring Streamers, Yellowstone National Park, USA - OCT_B (SPADES... | ecosystem: Environmental > Aquatic > Thermal springs >...
CCGCGAAGCTCCCCCACAGGATATTCTACTCCCGCCAGGCCGGCATCGTGGCAATCAGGCAACACGTCCCCATCCCCCCGCAGATATACGCCGAATTCATCCACAAGGTCCTAGACTGGGCCGAAGAAAACAAGGTCAAGCTGGTGGCCTGCCTATCCGCCATGCCGGCGGTGGGAGACAAGGAAAGCGACAAGGTCTACTTCGTCACCGAGGAAGAGCTCGTGGAGAAGTTCAAACAATACGGCTTCGAGCCCATAAAAGAAGCCACGGTGGCCGGGCTCGAGGGCGCCTACCTAGACGCGGTGCTAGACAGAAGCATAGACGGCGCCCTCCTAATCGCCGAATCCAAGCTCCTCACCGCCATCAAAAGACTCGTAGACAGCAGCAAAGTCACAAGCCACAAAGACGTAATGCTCATACTAAACGACCTCGTCGGCCGCGTAGGCCCCGACGTCGGCGCCGCCCTCAAGCTAGTAGACGCCGTAGCCAAACTCGCCGAAACCCAAATAGACACCTCAAAACTCCAAGAACACGCCTCCAAATACGCATTCCTCATAGAAAAAAACATCGAGGCACTATTCAAACCACCCGCCGAAGCAGTCGCCCAAACAAGAAAAGAAATACCACTAGTTTTCTGAACACCAGGCCGCAAAGCGCAGGCGCCATACATTCAGCATCCAGAGAGGACCAGCCTGTCTCCACGAGGCCCGCTTCTTCACAACAGACCGCAGACTGCCCAACACAGCGCACCCCTTCGAAATCATCAAAGTCGAGATAGTCGACTGCCGAGCTTAGCCAGCCCCCCTCGGAAGCCAGCGGCACGCGGCGGCTCCGCCTGCCTAGTCCCTCCAACAGACACCGCCAGATAAGCCCAGAACGCCACTCGGCATATATGCCGCGGAGCTCGTAGCGGCTTGCCGTCCACAACGCACAGGCCGGCCGAGAGAAGCCGCAGTGGGCGCGCCACAAGCTCTCTGAGGACCCCGTAAAGGCGATGGAGAGGGCACCTGCCACGAGAAACGGCTCTACATCCAGCAAAAAGCCAAAGGCACCTCTAGACAAGGCGGCTTGCGGCGCCGCCGGCGCTAGAAGTGGCGGCAACAACATGAGGAGGGCAAGTGTGCACCCTCGCTGTCGAGTTGCTGCATAACGTAGACGCCGGTCTGCGGCGTCTTGAAATCCGCGGGCCTTGGCGGGGGACGTGCCTCCGGGTCTCCTCTATAGGAGGTGTTCATATTTTCAACCGGCTGTATTATACGCAACAGTTTTATAAGGCCGCGCCGGAGGTTGTATGTTCCGTCTGGAGTTCGGGCTCCGCCTCTGCGGGCCGCTGGTCAAGTGCCTGGCTGAGATAGGCGCTGAGAGCCTCAGCGCCGTCACCAGCTTCGTAGACACTGAGGCGCTGGAGGAGCTCGCCAAGACTGCGGAGGCGGTGAGGGTCGTTGTGGGCGACTACGCAGTCCCCCGCGAGGTGTACGAGAAGTGGCGCGAAGCCGTCCGCATATACCCAGGCCACGCGGGCAACCTCTACATCGGCGCCCGGGGCCTGGCGACGGGCGGCGCCCCCCTCACAGCCGCCGGACTCCGCAACCCCGCCGCCGCTAACTTCGCCGCACTGATGCCCCCAGCCGTGCTGAAGGAGGCCGAGGGATACTTCCACGAGCTCTGGAGGAAAGCCCAGCCGCTGGCTGAAGACGCCGCCGTAGACGCCGCCGCCGAGGAGCTTCTGAGGGCGCCCCACGCCGGGGCGGTGCGCCGCGCCAACGAAAAGCTGGCGGAGGCCCTGGGCCCCGACGCGGCCCGTTGCCTCGCCGAGTTCAGGCCTAGAGACTGCGCGAGGCCGGTGGCAGAGGCCCTCCGGGAGAGGTACAGGAGGTGCGAGGTGGAGGAGGTCTGCGCCGCGGCAGACGTCCACAGAGAGGTAAGCCCCCGGAGGCTCCTCGCCGCGCCAGACTCGGCCCATCTGGCGGGGCACCCGACCTGCTGGCTCAGAGCCTTCGCCATAAGGCTGGTGGAGGAGAGGAGGAGCTTCAAAAGCGGCATCGAGGCCTACGAAGCCATGCTCAAGGCCGCCGCCGAGGACTGCCCCCGCCGCCTCAAAACCCAAGCCGAAGAGGAGCTCGAAAGGCTCAAAGACGAGACCTACCGCAACGAAGCCATGTGGACAATACCCTACCGCCTACTCCCCCTAGCGCTGAACCTGCCGGCGATAGGATGCAGAATAGTGGGACAGACGCGGAAAGACGGCAGAACGATAAGGCAGATATATTGCTAGGCTATTGACGATATTTCTTGATACAGCTCTGTCAAGTAGCTCTCCAACTCCTCAAGACTAGTCGCAGGCTTGTCAAGTAGCTTCAGCCTATTGACTAGAGAAAGAGTTGCCCTTTCGCACTCGTCAAAGCCTTTACTCGCATCAAAGTGGCGATGTGCGACTTTGAGCGCATCTTGGTAAAGCTTAGAATCTCTAGTGAAGTGGAGCAAACATTCCCAATTACCATCTGTCAATATGCCGCTCCGAGTGAAGTTGGCAGAGCCTAGGATTGCAGACTTGTCATTTAGATAAAGCTTGGTATGAAGCCGCTGGTGCCAGCCCGACGCCGGTGTGTCAAAACGAAGATTTTCGCCAAGTATGTCCCTAAGCGTAATCACAATTCTTAAGGTCTTAAGCAACTCGCCGACGCGGTTAACTATGTACTTCAAAGTTTCGCTAGTCACATGTTGTTGAGACATCCCAAGCATCTCCTGTGATAGTTTATACAGACCCAGAAGTCTCAAGAGCCCAAGATCAATAGAGTCATCAACGCAACGCATCATCACCCTCACGTCAACGCCAGCGAAAACAAGTGCCCTAAAGACCTCGTCGACTCTTCTGGTTTCTACAAACGGAAGATGGATAAACGGTCTTTCAAACTCAAACAGCGTAATCCATGGAGAAATAATATAGAGATGTCTACAGTCGAACGTCTCGTGAAGAAACCTCCGGATCAAGCTCTCCACACTTAGCGAAGAGGTGTGAGAGCTTGTGACCTTACATACTAAATTCATAACTCCCCTATGACGCTTTAAGGTTTACCTTGGAATAATGGCCCTTTTTCAGCCTAACCACAATCTCAGGCTCAAAATCTGAACTGTAGATATCTTGAATGCCGTTAAACTTAAGTTTTACAAACTCAGAGGCTACGATTTTTGCAACTCTTCTGTCAAGAGTCCTCGCTTGGATGAACGGCGCTGAGAACCTGCTACAGGATCTTGTGTTGACATAACAGTGACCACACGCAGAGTTGCATGTAAGCAAGGCCAACCTCAGCAATACGCCACGCATTATTCTACCTAAGGCCTTAACTGAATACACAACATCATCATCAGAGTGTTTGCGGTTTCGAATAGATGCACATATACGGGGAGTTGCGCCATGACTTGCACAACCATTTTCCAGGACGCTTTTCACATCGTTTAAAAAGAGTTCTATGTAGTTGTTCCTATTGTCGTAAAGTTGTTGAAGGTAGCTAGATTTACCGGCTATGTTTAGACTCCGTTCTAGCAGTTCCTCTACTAACGAACGCAGTACTTGTCCTTTTTTCATATTTAGTAGAAGGTATACTATGAGTTCTTCAAGTTCTGGGAAACGATAAATAGTTCTTTCCAACTGATCTCTACTTTCATGAATCTCCTTTAGCAAGGCGCACTCGGGTTGAACAGCATTGCGCAATTTCTCTTGTGGAAGTAATTCAATAAGTCGTTGTGCCTCCATGCGAATCGAATGCCACAGCCTCACCGTTTCGGCAAGCTCCTCAGGTAACAGAAGTAGCTCCATGTGATCTCGTACAAACTCCTCAATAACTCTGGCTAATTCATGTGATTTGGCATCACAAAGTCTTTTACGGAAGTCAGAGTCTGCTAACATAAAGTGCAATACATCCTCAGGTGTCCCTATTAGGCATTTTCCAAACGAAATAATAAGGTCTCTATACGCCCTATAGGCGTCTCTTTTGTATTCCTCCATCGTGCCCTGTAGGATGCCAAGACCTCCTCTTTCGCGTTCAATAATTAGCACAGGTTGCCGTTCTACCTCTACATAAACTTCGATCAATTTAGTAGAGTCCACTTTGGCGCCTTGCGAAATCACTTTTATCAAATGATGGCTGTATGTGTGTCTAATTAAATCTAGTAGAACACCGTGACGCCAATCACCGTTTTTTAACACTTTTCCGGAAACCTGCAACTGCTTCTCTAACAAATTATATAGCCGCCGACTTATCTCATTACGGTCTATTTCAAGTTTTGTCGTTTTTTTATCTGTAAAAATTCCCAACGTATTACCACGGGTTGTAAGTACCAAGTGACGTAGTAGTAGCACTTTGTCTGACCGTAAGTTATTTAGGCCATTCTCTAAACCTTCAATTATTCTTTTTACAACCTCTGGCGCGTTAGATTGAGCAACAACGTCAATCGTAAAACGGTGTAAAAATAAATCATTTAGTAAAAAGACATATTTAATGAATTGTTCAACCTTCACAAATCCGATTTTTGAAAAGTAATATGATATTACTAAATCATGCGAAAGAATATGTTTAATGAAGTTAATTATACTCGTATTTATACTTAAATTCTTGTAGAATAAACTAAGAGATATTCTATTTTTTACAGACTGTTTGAGAGTTGCTTGATAAATTGCTAACGATGCTTCATTGAATTTCTCCTTTGCAGAAACTTCGAGATTAGAGGTATTGACTATACTGTAGCCTACAGCAACAGGCACCACCCTTTTCTGTTCCATTTTATCATCGACAAAGACCTTTACAAATTGTAACTTTCGCGTTTTAGTCTTAGTTTTTCTTTTATTTTCTTTAGGAGTATGCGGCACTTTAACGCAGCGGTCCTGGAGCTCTGCTTTTTCGGTCTTACATTGTTGAACGCCAGGCGCACAGTAGTAACCATTTATTCTAGCGTCAACATCCACTGCATAGACAAAATGATGTGCAAGTACATTGTTGAACATTCGCAACTCAACTAAATCAGGAATATCAAATTCATCAACAGGATTAAATTGACGTGATTCCAAATAAATAAAGTGTCTACTATATGAGTTACTAGAGGAAAGATAGACATAAAAATAGTCGACGCCATTGAATAAACGGGTTGCTGGAATGTGCGCCTTTGCTTCGCCTGGTAGGAAAACGCAATTATAGCAGTCGGCCTTAATCATAGGTCTAATTACGTTGATAGATTCTGTGTCAGTGCACAATTTAATCAGTTTAGTTTCTAGTATATTGTTAGCAACATATACAAGCTCGTCGGGAAGTGATATTGTACTAGGAGGTGATTTAAGTTTACACTGATAATAATTATCTATTTTAGTAACGAGTTCTTTATGCTTAATGTATATGTAATTGTTATTAAGTGGTATTATTACGCCAAATACGCCATAGTCTGTTCTGAAAGTTTGTTTGCCAGGCAGGTATCCTGCCGACGAGAAAGCAACTGAAAGATCCTCCGATGCAATATATTTGACCTTGTTACCGGCCTCACAACTGCTTGATAGACTTAAGAAAATCCGAACCTGGGGAAGATTTGACTCAGCAAAAAGCTTATCGGGGACATAGTATCTTAGTACTTTAAGATTCCTCAAGAGCTCTGTGCTAAATGGTCGTTTCATGGCCGACATTCAAGTCTCTCACTTAGCTCATTTATAACTTGTTGATATAGGCTTTCAAATTTTTCTTGATCATATATATCTTTGAATATATATGAAATGTAACTTTTGGCTTTGTCATGGTACACTTTAAGTAGTTCGCATTCGTCCCATTCTCCCGATAATATCTTTTTGCGATTTTTCTTATCGAGAACATAATATTCAAGAAGTAGTTCTACAAGTAATTGCTTATGTATCTCTATCGATTTTTCGGTTGGTAAAAATATCATGTCGTTGCTTAGCAAATCTCTGAGTTTTCCCTGAGCTGTGGTGAATAACTCAAAAAGATGAGCCTGATGAGGCATGTCCGGCGAGAGCTGTATGCCTACAATGATCCGCATCAAGGGATTTTCGTAAACGCGGCGGCCTGCCCTGCCAGCCCTTTGTATTAGAGCAGATAGTGTCCTTGGCGCGCCATGTTGATATATCAATACTACGTCCGAGTAGTCAACTCCGACTTCTAAGCTACTTGTTGAAACGACAACATCTGCATCGTTGATGTTGCCACGATGGCGGCTGGAAAACTCAATTACTCTATTAAAGATCGTCGTTCTTTCCTTTTCTTCTCTGCCGCGATTTATTAAACTGTCAAGCAAATAACCCCACCACAGTTCGCCGTATTTCCAGCTATTCGTCATAACGACACTAGAAATACGGCCCTTACTAACTTCATCTATAACTTTTTCATCATCACCGAGTTCTCTCATAGTAGTTCTAAATAATTCATGGAAATATGGATTGCGGAGGTCTTGCAAGCCGATATATCTCCCATTATAGAGCCGCTTGAGGGCGCCTTCTCGGAAGTCTGGAGGGTCGTGTAGTTGTCGTTTTAGTCTACGCAGTACATTTAGTTCGTCTACGAAAACAATAGCCCTCTTTGTGTATCTACCATCTTTTTTAGGAAGTGAGGGAATATTGTAGAAAGTTGCCATGAGTGTCTGTATGCTAACAGAAAGAGTGTCCACAGGTGCTCGTCGTGTGGGAACTACAATGAAGAAGTACTCAGTACCCAGCGGTATCTTTTCGTCCTCCTCTACCTCAACCAAGTATTCTTTTACGGTTTTTTCATTTATTTGTTTATTCATAAACAGTGCACTTAGAAATTCGTGAGGTCTTGGAATCGTAGCGCTCATTCCTATTACCAATGCTCCGAAGCCTGCATTTACGTCTTTAAGCGTGAACTGTCTTTGCCAACGTAACTTGTTTAGGATTCTTCTGATCATAAAGGCGTATCTCACGCCTGGTATATCCATATACGTGTGAATTTCGTCCAATGCGATGACAATGGGGTGGTCAAAGATATCGCCCCTCTTTACGCCAAAGAGAGATTGAGTTATACTTGACAAGCCGCTTAACAAGTGCATCCTGAGCGTTTCAAATAGTGTAATATGAACATCGCCATACGTCGATGTGCGTGTTAACGTGATGAAATCAAGTTTTGTGCTTCCGCAGAGTACGGTTTCGTCAATTTTGCCATTGTCAAGGACGCGGAGTCTTGGGAATGATGTGCCATCGGGGCATGTCATGAAACGTAGCTCGACAAAGGCGTGTTTACCCTCTTGGACAAGATACGCTTTGACTCCGTGGGGTAGTGCTAGTTCTAATTCGTTGTTAGCCGCATCTTTGAGCTCCTTAAAGGCTTTAGGTAACCGCCTCTCTATCTCTTCCTTTGACCGAATTTCGGTGTATCTTATGGTTACAGTAATTGGTGGCAGTCGTCTATCTTTTAGATGCGTATTAATGACTTGGAGGTATTTAACCAACCGGCTTACTTGGTCATTTGCTAACGCACGCCGGGGGTAGATTATGAGCGCAACCGGTGTATTAGCCTCATACCTTTCCAACCCATGTTTATGAAGGATTATCTTTCTGGCTAAGGCCGCAAGAATGATTGTATAGAGCATAATCTCTGTCTTTCCGCTACCTGTGGGCGCCTGAATTACCAAGTAGCCGGGCTCTTTTTCGCCGAGAGTTTTTCTCAGCTTCTCTAGTGCCCGCCTTATTCCGTTTTTCTGAAAGCTGTAGTAAAGCTCTATGCCTACGCTGTTTATGAAGCGGCAAAAGATATCCCAGTAGTCCTTGAATTCATCTTCGACTTTGCGGCAGGATATACCTAGGTATTGATGATAAGCGTCGAAGAATTGTCGTGCCACGTCTTGTAGTCCGGCGATTTTTTCTTCCTCCCCTTTACAGAGCTCCTCTGGGCGATGCCGGCCTATAGGGAGCTCGCGGGGATATGCGTATGCAAATACTCTGTCTACAAGTAGATAGGATTCGAAAATTGACTTGTCGGGGAATCTTTGCTTAACTAGGTATAGGTCCTTCGCTATTTCGATAAATCTTGTTCTTACATCAAAGCCGTTATCTAAGGCGTCTTGAAGAACTTTTACACATTTAGGAAATACTTTTTGCGCCTCATTGCAAGCATAATTTTGGTCGTAGGTAGCGTTGTGATAAAATGAGTAATCCGGAACTTGTTTATTGTAAGTCCTAATAAGGATGTATCTGCTTATGCAGTCATCGTAGATCCCGAAAAGGTAGAGATAACAGAGGGATCTCTCTACGACGTCGCTGTTGCTGACAAGCGTCATGAGCTTATCCTCCACGTCTCCTGCTGTTTCTGGATTGCATGCATATATTAGCTTAGCTAAATTTTTTACAATACGTTCCTTTATCTCTTTAACAGTATCTTTGCGTATATTTATCCACTCATCATATCGCATACCTAGGATGAGATCTTGCTCTTTTTCTTCTAGATAGGACAATACAGTGTTAAGAACATATTTTGTAAAAAACTCAGGCCTCACATAATTTTGGCATGCTTGTGGAAGTAGATCATAGGCTCGCGAAAGGCCGAGGTTATTCGGAAGTAACGATACTGATAACATGTCAGTTGCTTTTAAAATTCTCATTATTATATGTATTGTGCCTTCTCCAGAGGGGAATGACTCTTTGAAATTTATTATACCCGATTGGGATGATGTTGTAGATCCGGCGTTCGACTTTGTCATGGAGAGGGAGTCTGAAGGGTATAGGCGTGACCGGTTTATGTATGGTGCAAGGCTTTGGGAGCTTGTTGGGCATGTTGTCGATGGGGTGTTGGTGTCTATCTCTACGATTTCTGAGTCTAAGCTGGTGCGGATTAAGAGAGCGGGTGGGGTTAAGAGATTCATGAGAGTTCCAGATCGCATGCAGATCATTGGGGACTGTGGGGCTTGGCAGTACCGCGATAGGGAATTGCCGCCGTATACCGTGCAGGTAGTGTTGGAGTACTATAGGGTTCTGGGGGTCGACTTTGGCGTCACTCTTGACCATATCCCGTTTTTTGGAGATCCCGAGAGACGTATCGAGTTCACGAGGAGAGCTGCTAAGGAGATGTTCGACTTGTGGAGGAGGGGGGGTTACAAGTTTGAGCTTTTGGGGTCTATACAGGGGGTGTCGATTGAGGATTATGTGGAAAGCCTGAGGGAGCTACATGGCTACGGCTTTAGGAGCTTCGCGGTGGGGGGTCTCGCTAAGCGTGATACTGAGTTTTTGAAACGGCTTATTGAGGTGTTTATCGCAGAGGTGAGGAGCTTGGGCGACATTAAGAAGGTGCATTTCCTTGGAGTTACGCGTCTGGGGATCTTGCCTTCGTTGAACAAGCTAAGCGATTACGTAGCGGAGGTGTCTTTCGACAGCTCTTCTGTCCTTAGACTGGCGTGGACGCGTGAGCATGGAAACTACCTCACGGCGGATGGAAAGGCGTATACAGCAATCCGCGTGGTGGATAAGGGACCTGAGATAGAAGAGGCGGCGCGTTTACTTTTGAAGAAGTTGCGGGAGTACGATAGGGGGGTCATCTCGTTTGATGAGGTATTGAAGGCTGTTAGGGACTACGTTAAGCTTGTGGGGCATGAGAGATATCTGCCGTACTACGTAGCGACCTTGAGAGATATGCCGTGGAAGCGCTGCGACTGCGCTGTCTGTAGGTCTGTGGGTGTAGACGTAGTGATTTTTAGGGGCAATAATAGAAACAGGAGGAGGGGCTTCCATAATGTTTACGTGTTTAGCAAACTGTTGAGATCTGGAAATTTCGAGGTGAGATTTACTGTGCCGAAAGACGGCGACGTGAAGATGGATGAGACATCAGGTGATGAGAAGCTGGAGTTTCTTCTGAAGAATGCGCGCACGGTGCTCATAGTGACGCACTGTACAGAGGAGAAGAGTGTGCCTTGGGAAGAGGTGGTGTCGGTTCTGAGAGAAAGGGGCCTGACTGTGCCGTCTCACGACATAGAGAAAGAGGCTCTCTATAGAGAGGTGTTGCAAAATTACGTGAAGCCTGCGAAGGAGATGTATGGAGGCTCTTTCGCGGTGGTTAGAAGTCTTGCTGACGTTCTTAGACGTGTGGGCAAAGAGGTGGATGTGTATATTATTAGTGCACGTTATGGCTTAATCAGCGAAAATGAGCTTGTTGTGCCCTACGAGGCGACTCTCAAGGGGAAGCCTAAAGAGTGGATTAGGCACTGGTCTGTGAGGCTTGGTGTGGAGAATAAGTTGTTGAAGGTGTTGAGTTCGAAGAAGTACGATTTGGTGATTGTGGCGCTTCCCAGGGAATACGCCTATGCTGTGGAGGGAGTGCTACGAAGGCTTTTGAGGATGGAGAATGCCATTCTCATTCTTCCGAAGAGGGCAATGACCACAGATGGTGTCAGAGCTAGGTACATCTTGGCAGGTAATCTTAAGTCTAGAATTAGGCAAATAGCGTTATTACGTGAAATTGCTATAAAGACATATACAGGTCCGAAAGGTTGATTAGAAGTTTCAGTTAATACAAAAAGTATTTAAAGCACCTGCCGGCCTTCTCTGTGCGTCCGTTTACTCTGAAGAGCTTGTACGAATTTTTGCGTTATATAGGTGGAGGCGGCTCAGTAGGCGAGGATAGAAGGCTTAGGGAGCTATGGAGAGTTGCTTTAAATCTTGGGTTTATACGTGAAGATGGTAGTATCACTGAGAGAGGGTTCAGGTTTGTCTCTGCCTATGAGAAGGGCGATGGGGGCGCTATTCACGAGCTATTTATGGAGGCGCTTGAACCCTACCGGGTTGTCTACGGGCTTGTCTCCAAAGGGGTTATGCAGCCTAGCGAGTTGGTGACTTTGTCGGGGTTTAACGCGGTGGTGGTGGATGTTGTGTTGAGATTGATTAGAGAGGTTGAGGCGCTTGGGACGTCCATGCGCGGCGAGGTCTGGGGGTTGTTTGAAAAGGTTCTTTTTGATAAATATAGAGAATTGACTAGGCGGAGGTGGAGTAAGTATGTTACTATTTTAGATCTTTTGGAGGAAGTTAAGAGGGAATTGCGCTTCCCGCGGCGCGTGGTAGAGGAGATGTTTAGGGAATTTGTGAGGCGTAGGAAGGGCGACGTAGTGTTGACCGGGTCTCCTGCCGGCGATGTTGCAGGTTTTGAAATTGGGGGTAGGCGCTATGTCTACATCATGCTGAAGACATGAAGACCAGAACACTTCTTCCGGTTCCTGTAGAGGATGAGATTGAGAATTTTTTCGATGCCTATGGAGTTCTCCATGAGTTGGTTAATGTGGTGGAGTTTGTGGCAGCGGGCTCCTCTGGTGCTGGGGTAGTAATCGGCAACTATGGGTTCGGCAAGACTCACGTCCTCCTCCACCTATCGTCTCATGTCAGGGAGAGATATGTGAAGAGCTTTTCTATTTATGTAGACACGCCTGGCGTCAGCGTCCTGAATTTCTACAACGCAGTGATGGGAGCTCTGTTTGAGGATGGGGAGCTGGTCGAGCTGGTGGCGTCTCGTGTGGAGGAGCCCCTCGGAAGGCTTCTGAGAATTGCTGGGAGCGATGCAGAGGATTCTAAGTATATCAAGCTTTGGCTTTTGGGCGATGCAGTTCCGCAGAACGTAAAGAGCAAGTTTGGACTTATCTCCACGAGGATAAGCGAAGAGTTGGCGGTTAAGTACCTGGTTAAGATAGTGTGGGGGCTTGCCAGGACTGGCCGTGTGCCGCTTGTTTTTCTTTTTGACGAGTTAGAAGACGTAATCGCAATTCCGCAACCTAAGCGCCTACATTACCTGAGACACCTCAGGATGTTTATTGATAGTCTGCCCGGCGGCGCGTTTTTCCTGGCCTCGACGACTCCCGCCGGATGGGACGGTATTTTGAACACATATCCTCCTCTAGCGCGTCGCCTTTCTTCGTTAATGATTCATCTAAGACCTTTCACGCTAGAGGAGACAGAGAAGTTTGTGAAGTTTCTACTGGAGAGGAGGGGAGCTAGGGCTTCGGTGGATAGAGAGGTCGTGAAGGCTATCTACGACATTTCCGAGGGGAATCCAGGCGAGGTTGTTAAGCTGTTGAACATATTGCTTCTCAACGGCGCTTTGGACTCTACGAAGAAGGCGAAAGAAGTGTTGTCGAGGTACGTATAATGCCGAGGCTTTTCATCACGTGGTATGCCGAGCCGGAAGATCCTCATTACTGGAAGTATTTCCCTGTGGAGGGGATAGTCGTCTCTCTGAAGTCCGTGCTTTCAATACCTAGATGGAAGCTATCTAGAGTCCTTATGGACGGGTTTAAGCGGTACTTTGACTTTAGAGGGACGCTCATAGTGGATTCCTTTACGACTTGGCTTCACACCCGCGCCGGCTTCTCGGCCGACTTGCCGCAGTACCACGTGCTCTATCTGCAACATCTTCTTGGCTCTGACGTGTTGGTTCAGAAGGACTACCCCTTCATCGGGGATATGGATAGGGAGGGCATGGAGAGGATGTTTAAGAAGAATCTCGTCAATGCCGAGGCTGCGCTGAAGATCGGAGAGCGGCTGGGGCGGGAGGTCATGCTCGTGGTCCAGGGCTGGGATGTGAAGTCATATGCGAAGTGTGCTAAGTTCTACCGAAGGCTTGGGGCTAAATATGTGGGGATCGGGTCTCTCGTGCCTAGAAGCAACGACGTCGAGTTTGTCGAGAGTGTGGTGAAGGAAGTACGCGCCGTGTTGGGCAGATCGGTGTGGTTGCATCTTTTCGGTGTGGCCAATATCGATGTATTGAGGCGCGTTGCTCATTACGTAGACAGCGTCGACGTGAGCACCCCCACATTAGCCGCAACCAAGAAGGAAATGATTGTTTGGGAAGGCGGGAGATTCGTTCGGCTAAAGACGACGTCGTTGACGAACATTTCATCTTTTGGACAGCTAATAGAGGAAACAGGTGACGCCTTCGAAAGAGAACTGCTTACTAAGATTCTCGACGCAAAAACTATAAGCGAAAAAAACAGAATGCTTATGATTTATAATACATATATATTTCAGAAATATATAAATAAGTTATTATAAACCTCAATATTTGACGTCTTCTTCTCTTCTCTGCCAACCCGAGAATTTATGCGCCGCTAGCGTCTTCTCTACCGCCTTTTCGCCGGGGGTTTCGGCTAGCTACCAGAGGGCGCGTATCGGCTTTTGTATTCCTGAGGGCCTCGGACTCCGGCTGTCCGCCTAGGCCACGGAGGCAAGACACAGGTATTCAGCTCTATGAGGAAGAAGGCTGGGAAGTCCACGTTCCTAGGCGCCTCCGCCCGCAACATGAAGGCTCAGCAGAAACCTGACAGCGCCGCGGGGCATCTGTCTTCCGCCAGTTCACCGGAGTCCCGCCGCGGTGGTGGGCGGAGGTGTTCTGTGGCGTTTTCGATTACGGCGAAGAGAAGGCCGCGGTTTCTGCAGGCGTTGCCTCCTCCTATCTCCTCTACTGCTGCAGACTGCCCTCCTCCCCGCGGCTTCTGCGCTACCTTGCAGAGGCGGTTGCGCAACCCGTCAGTGCCGCTCGCCGCAGATGTCATGTCCTTAAGGGCCCTGCCTTCTGGCCGCAGACGAAAGCGGCGGGGCGCTTGGAGCTTGATACGGTGGGAAATCCACAGCCACCTCCGGCATAAGCTAGGAATTTAAACTCCTCCCCCGGTCTCTCTATGGATTTTGATCTCAGGGGTTTGTTGCGGCGTGTGGCTGAGGAGGTGGAGGCGGAGATTAAACAAGTGGAGAAGGAGCTGGCAACGGCTAGGCGCAGAGGCGGGCGGGCGAGAGAGCTGGCGGCGGTTAGAGACATCCTGTACGAGGATAAGTGGTTTAGAATTGCGACGGCCGTCTACGCCCGTCTCAAGAGGCAGTTCGCCGAAGACGCGAAGGCTGGTGAGCTTCTCGGGGCGGCTAGAAGCCGCTTGTTCGGCCTCAGGCTTGAGGTGGTGGAGGTGCCTATGCTGAAGATCGAGGCGGCCGTAGACCAAGACGGGAGGGTAGCCGCCGTTAGGTGCAGAGCGGCCCTCGACCTGGGCGTAGAGGCGGTTTTTGAAGGCGTAGCGCCGGGCTACAGGCTGAAAAAGACGGCTCAGACAAGCAAGACAGCAGACGCCGACGCGGCAGAGGACGTCAAACACAGAGACGGCGGGAGAGAGGAGGCGGACGTTGAGCGTAGAGGTGCCGCGGGGCGCGGCGACGAGGTGGAGCGTCTTTTGGAGGAGGTGAGGAGGGAGTTTTCCGGCCTGCCGGTGTACGTGGGGTGGAGGACGGATACGTCTACGTGAAGAGGACTGCGCCTATGGACAAGAGGCAGTTCAGGGAGTACACCGAGGTGTGTAGGAGGCTTGGCTTTAGGTTTGACCGGAGGGGGGAGAGGTGGGTCAAGCCGCTGGAGGAGCTGAAAACCGCCTAGCTTTTTCAACAGGTCGGGCCTATCCAGCTGACCACCTCGCCTACGTATTGAACCAGCCTTCTATGGCGGAAGGCATATACCGCCTCTCTGACGACGGCTACGGCAATCCACCAGGCTTCTGTGCCGGGCGTCGGCGGGGCGACTACGCCTTTCACCACCTCCACGGCGCCTACCTCGGCGAATATGTCCAGCCTACGCCGCGTGAGGTCGAGGGTGAGGCGGAGTAGGCCGACGCTTCTGTGCCGGCACAAATACGCGGCTACCGCCTCTACCAGCCTGTCCATAAAGAGGAGGTGTGTGGGCTGGGTGGAGGCGTTGGCGGGTGTCCGGCCTGTGGGAGTCCGTGCTACAGATGACACCTGTTTATATTTCTAACGTCTAAAATGACGACAGGCACAAGTGGATGAGCACATACGCCTCATACACACGCCGGCGGCGCCCGCCTAACGTCTAGCCGCCACAGCCGCAGATGGTCGGCGGTCTTTCTGCATTGTTAAACTAATTTGTCAATTTGAAAATTAGGCGTCTTAAACTGCGTCTTTTCGCCGGTTTAACAAAATATGTTAGTTTCAAAAGACAGCGTTTTAAACTTTATTTTTCTGCGTTGTTTGATTAATTTATAGCTTTTTTCTCTTATTATTTTAGCGGTTTTGCGTAATGTTTTTAAGGGTGTGTTTTTGTCTTGGCCATGGGTTGGGTGGAGGCGTTGGTGATGCCTGAGGTGCGGTCTGTGAGGCGTTGCTGGGTTTATGTGGGCGGCGTGGAGGAGGATGTCGTGGTGGTTAGGGTAGGCGGCGTGTATGTGGTGGGGCTGTCTGACGACTGGTACGCGGTGTCTGTAGACGCAGTAAAGCGCTTCTTGGCTAGGTGGTTTAACGTGGACGAGGAAGAGGTTTCGCTAGAGTGTTGATATGGAGCTTTGGCAGTTCTATCAGCATGTGTGGGAGGCGGAGAGGGCACTCAGAGCCGCCGTGCCCACCGCATGGCTTGTGAGGGGCGGCGTGGCTTTTGCCGTTGTGAAGTTTCCGCGTAAAGCAGAGCCTGGTGAGTGGTGGGTGGAGAAGGCGTGGATAGCCACGCCGTGGATATTTGGCAACGGCTTATTCGGCGTGGAGGTGGTGTTTGAAGACGTCAGGTTTACCGCAGTCGCCTGCCCCCAGCACGGCGAGAGGCTGGCCGGCGTGGAGGAACTCCACGTCCTGCTAAACACGGAGCCCGTCGTGGGCTTTAGGCTTCACGACGGCGCCGTGCAGTGGCTCAAGGGATGGGCCCTGGCGCTTCAGAAAGAGGCAGTGAAGAAGAAGGCGGTGGAGAAGGCTAGGCGCGTAAAGCACTGCCGCCTCTAAACCCAACTTTTTTGTCAATCCCCCTTTTCCCGCCGTCTTAAACTGTTTTTTCTTTCATGCTTTATATTTTTTGTTGTATTTAAGAGTCGGCGTCTTAAACTGCGTATTTTTTAGACAACTTAACTATTTAGTCGCTTTTCTTCTTTATTATTATATCGATTTTGCGAAAACTTTTTAAAGTTGTGTTTTTCTCCAGGTCATGGCTGGGTGTCCGGCCTGTGGGGGTCCACTGGTAAACGACCGGGAGAGGGGAGAAACAGTGTGTGCGCAGTGCGGCTTGGTGGTGGCTGAGGCGGTAGACATGGGGCCAGAGTGGCGCTCTTTTGACAAGGAGAAGCGGGTTAGGACGGCCCCGCTTAAGCTGGTTGTCAAGACTGATATGGCTGTAAAAGCGGAGCATGGGGCGAGGTGGCGTAGGCTAGCGAAGTTTCACAGGGAGACCCTGCATGGTTACGAGAGGAGGCTGGTTAAAATCGGAGGCGAGATTAGGCGCGTTAAGGAGTGCGTCGGTTTGCCGCAACACGTGGCGGAGGAGGCTGAATCACTAGTGAAGCGGTTTTTTGAGGTGGTGGCTGGGTTCCCGCCGGAGGTGGTGGCGGTGGCTGTGCTGTGGACCGCCGCGAAGGCGGCCGGCGTGCCGAGGCCGCTGGAGGACTTCCTCAAATGTAGCAAGGCAAGTGAACGCCGGGTTAGGAGGGCGGCGTGGAGGTTGAAGGAGGAGATGAGGCTGGGGAGGAGGCCTATTGAAGACTACGTGAGTACGGTGGCGGCTAGAGTCGGCCTGCCGGCGTCTGTGGTCAAAGCCGCGGTGGATATTCTGGAGCGGAATAGGAGGGTTTTGGCCGGTAAGAATCCGTGGGTTTCAGCGGCCGCCGCTCTATGGCTGGCGTCGTTTAAGAAGCTGGGGCTTCTGAAGGCGCTGGCTGAGGCGGCTGGCACAACTCCTGTCAGCATAAGGAAAGCCGCCGATAGGATGAAGGTATGAAGGTCTGGAAGATAAAGCAGTATCTACCGGCTCTGCTTTTGCACATACAGAGGCGGGTGGGTGGTGAGAGAGGTGTCGTGGTTGCGGTGAGGACGCGGGATATATGCGGGGTGGATAGGAGGTGTGGTAGGGCTGTGCACAGCCTCATGATGAGCCTAGTGGAGAAGGGGCTCGCAAAGAGACACAAGAAGGGTACCTACCTAATCGAGACGAGGGCGGTGGAGGAGGTCTTAACAGCCTTGAGGCAGTGGATATGACGACGGTTAAGAAAATCAAAACTGTGGCCTCTGTTTTTGAACTGCCTCAAAAACTTGGTATTCTACAATACGTGGAGTACGAGCCGCCGCCCAGAGAATGGTGTACGGAGGATGGCTGTCTCTACGAAGGGGTGTTGACAGCGGAGGGGTGCCGCAAAGGAGTATGTGTGCGTTACCGCGTGTGGGTTCATTCGAGAGATAGGAGGACATGGAGGACGAAGGAGAAATGGAGAAGAAGGAGAGATGAGGATGTGGGTGGCTGTATTAGGCAACAGGTGGCGGACGCCTTGTGGGAGCTGGCTGGGCGGTTTGAGGTGGGGCTGTGGTATGAGTATGTAAGGGTGGGTGTGGGGGTTAATCGATACGACGTCTTCTGCGGCGTTGTTGTGAACGGCATAAGGCTGGATCAGCCGTATTGCCGCGCGGTGGAGGAGTGCGTTGAGGAGATGCTAAGAGACTACGAACGCGAGCTGGAGAGGCTTAGGGAGCCGCCTGAGCCGGTTTTAGTTATCAAGATCGACCCCGTGGAGGAGCTTCTGCGGGAGTGGCCGGAGTTGCAAGCATTCGGCGTTGATTGGGTTAGGAAGTGGCTGAGCCTTAGGGATAGGCTAATCGAAATCGCGAAAGTTATGCGTAGATTTCCGTGGATGGTGGAGGTGGTGAGGCAGAGGCCGGTGAGCATCCTCCACCCGTATACGGTGGAGGTGTATGTGGCGGTGCACGGGTCTGAGGCGTGTCTCTCGCTCGCCGCGTCAAAGGCGTACTGCGCACAAGACGGAGTCGTGAAGGAGGTCAAGATAGAACTGGAATTTAAACGATACGAGACATACGAAGACAAGATAAGAGAGGTGTACAGACCAAAAGGCCTGCTGGCCTACACCACAGCGGCCAGGGAATACGTGAGACTCATCTAGCCGTTGAACTATGGGTCTCTTTATAACAGTTGAGGGCAATCTAAAAAGAATATATATATCTATATTTTGAGTGTAGTCAGTAACACTTATTAACCCCCGTTAAACGATACTACATGTTACTTAATGATGTAATCGATCGGCTGGTTAACATAGAAAGATGCTTGAAAAAAGACAAAACATTGTTTATACGTATCGACATAAATTCACCTATTGTAAATGGAAAAATAGTTGATGATTTTAGAATAAGAGCCCACGCCTTCACGTTGCGCCTAGTTTCAGACGCAGGGGCCCGCGCCGTAGTCCTTGCGCACCAAGGCAGACCTGGACAAGACGACTTCACGTCGCTGGAGTTGCACAGGCCCTACCTCGAGAAGCACCTAGAGAGACCTGTTAAATTTGTCGATGACGTAGCAGGTCCTGAGGCGAGGAGGCAGATAAAGGAACTACACGGCGGGGAGATACTCCTGCTGGAAAACGTGAGGATGCTGTCGGAGGAGGTGATAGAGAGGGTGCCGGAGGCGCAGGCCGAGACCTTCCTAGTCCGCAAGCTGGCGCCGCTTGGGGACTAC
>Ga0080007_1072339_pt1 | contig 18419 bp, 18 predicted proteins | sample OctOCTMetagenome_FD_69210 | JGI IMG/M metagenome (GOLD analysis project Ga0080007, IMG submission 69210) | Hot spring and microbial mat streamer communities from Octopus Spring Streamers, Yellowstone National Park, USA - OCT_B (SPADES... | ecosystem: Environmental > Aquatic > Thermal springs >...
AAAAACGATGGGGTGGCTTTTTCAGGCAAAATCCCGCCTTTTTGGCGGGTCATTTGCCGTCGACCCCCCTATGATTTTCCGCCTACCGAAGGTCGACGGCAACCCTCCCGCCCTTTTGCCTCCTTTTGCCCGCCTTTCCCCTCATTTTCCCTTGGTCTCCGACCCGCCTTGAGGGGATGGAAATCTTCTTTATGGGCGTGGCCCGAAGAGCGGTTGGGCGCGTCTCCGACCCGCCTTGAGGGGATGGAAATGATTTAAATAGATTGTGAAATTCGGGAAACTTGCAGTCTCCGACCCGCCTTGAGGGGATGGAAACATAGACACCATCCGCGAGTTTGTCCTCACGGATGGCGGTCTCCGACCCGCCTTGAGGGGATGGAAACGTTTTCGCTTACAACTCAAAACGACGACGCAACCACGTCTCCGACCCGCCTTGAGGGGATGGAAACTCACCTTGCCGATAGAGCAATTTGCCGAGTGAGAGAGTCTCCGACCCGCCTTGAGGGGATGGAAAAGTCGCATCCCTCCACATAAACGCTGCCATCACTACCAGTCTCCGACCCGCCTTGAGGGGATGGAAACAGGTGACTGGGCGTCGGGGTTAGTCTCGTTCTTCAACGTCTCCGACCCGCCTTGAGGGGATGGAAACCTTGCCACCCCTCACCGCCTTCCAACTTCGCCTGCCAGTCTCCGACCCGCCTTGAGGGGATGGAAACTAATGCCGCTATATCGCCATTGTTGCTAAAAGATAAGTCTCCGACCCGCCTTGAGGGGATGGAAACGAGTGTTAGAGCGAGTAGCGAGTAGCCAATAGCCAGTGGTCTTTGACTGTTGAGGAGATGGAAGCGGATGTTGGGGCGAGGGGCGAGGAGCCAATAGCCAGTAGTCGCCGACCCGTTAAGGCGATGGAAACGACACGGAAAATGCCCAATGTCCCAATGACCAATGAGTCTCCGACCTGCTGAGGGGATGGTGATTTTGAATGTCCAATTCAGCGATGTCCAATGGTTCTCGGGCTGCCTTGAGGATGGAGAGTGTCAATGACCGATGGGTGTTTTTGACCTGCTTTGAGGCGAAGGGCAATCTTGCGATGGACCGAAAGGATGGACACCAAGGACGGAGGTGTAGGGGCTATGGTGGACGCTATCTATGAGGCGTTCGTGCAATTTGCCGTGATGGAAGTGAGGGAAGTCTTTGAGGCGTTCCGATCCGATAGGGATGCGGTTGGGGAACTTTACTTGTATCGGATGGGCGATGTGACAAAGCCGTTGGTGGTCGTTCACGCCGACACTGTTTTTTGTCGCCCACCGAAACGACAAGAGGTGGAGCGCGAAGGAATGATCGTTCGTCGCCGACTTGGCAGCAAAGAGGGACTGGGGGCGGATGATCGGTTAGGCGTGGCGCTGTTGTGGCTACTGCTCAAGGAGTTCCCGCAGACGGCGTTTCTCATTACCGACAAGGAAGAACAACACCAAAAAGGCGCCTTAGTGGCTGCCCGCGATTTAGGTGACGAATTGGCGAGGTATCCGTTTTTGCTCCAGTTAGACCGTAGGGGCACTCAGCACTTCGCCCACTATGGTCATGTCACATCGGAGTTTATGCAGGCGTTGAGGGACATTACGGGGTTTGATTTTGAAAAAGGGTCACGCACGGACATTACTGTCCTTTGTCCGCGTGTCAGGCGGTGCGGGGCAAATATGGCGATCGGCTACTACAAACCTCACACCGCAGAGGAGTATGTCAATTTGGAGCATGCGAGCATCGCTTACGAGGCACTTCGGAAAATCATGTCCAAAGAGTTTCATGAGCCGTTCGTCTGGAGGGATTGATTGAGCGGACGGATTAGCAGGCGCTCCCTGCGTCGGCTTGAGGGAAAGCAGCGACTGAGTGGGCAATAAGGAATGGGGCAGCCAGCGAATTGGCAATCAGTGAATTGGTCTTTGAAGGGTTATTTGCCCAAGCGCCTGCGAAGTTCAGGGAGCAAAGCATGCAGGGCACGAGCACGGTGGCTAATGGCGTTCTTTTCGTCCACGCTCAATTGAGCCAGCGTCTTGCCCAATTGCGGGACGAGAAACACAGGGTCGTAACCGAAACCGCCTTTGCCATGTGGTTCGGTGGCGATGAACCCGTCCAAAACGCCCTCGGCGATGAGGACTTCGTGCTCAGAAAATGCCACTGCCATCGCACAGCGAAACCGCGCCGTTCGTTTCTCCGTTGGAATGCCTTCCATCAACTTGAGCAAGCCGCGCCATCTTTCCATGTCGGAGATATTTTCGCCGAAAAAGACTTTTGCCCTCGCCCCCGGCAACCCACCTAAAGCGTCCACTTCCAGCGCCGTGTCTTCCGCTAAGGAAGGCAACCCTGTCTTGCGGTAGGCGTAAAGGGCTTTCTCAAAAGCGACTTCACGGATGTCACCGCTCGTCTCCTCGTAATCCAGCGTGACCCCCAGTTCATCGGGCGTGACGAGGCGAAACGGTTGACCCTGCAACAGCGCCATCAACTCGCGCAGTTTCCCTCGGTTGGTCGTGGCAATGAACAACTCTTTGGGCACTCCCATCACCCGACGACATTTTGCAAGGCGTCTTTGAGGCGGTCAACTTCATCTGCCCTCAAGCCGTTCTCGTCAATTCCGTCGTTCTCGTCAAACGGCGTCACCACTGGCGGAATAATGCCTGAAAGCATTTTCGTCACCTCCTCTCAAAGTGGCGGGAAGCCGGGAAAGACATCTCACCCATTGAGGAAGGCTTGGACGGCGGGGAGAAGGACAAGGGGGGACGGATGGGGTTCCTGCTCCAACACCGCCCGAAAAACTTCCAGCAAATCAGACCGCCCCAACTGCTGAATGCCCGCCAGCAAAATGTAGCCAGCGTTATGGCGCAGCCACAAGTCTTCCCGCCACGCCTCTTTCCCTTGCCCCCGATAAATTTCCGATGCCACCTTCAAAGTCCGCTCCAAATCTAATCGGGCAAGGATGTTCAAAATTGCCCGATGCAAAAGTCGCTTGTGTTCGTGGGGATGCATCAGTTCCCGATAAAGCGGTTCCCATGCCTTCCCCTCTTCCAAAAGGCGTCGGGCAGCGAAGCGGACGAGCACCGACGGGTCGGAAAGCCCCAAAAGGGCAAGGGAGAGACCGTCTTCCGCAGGCAACGCCCGTGCCGCATAAAGGGCGCTGCTGCGCTCTATGGGTTCGGGCGATTTGAGGGCTCTCAGCAACCGTTCCCGCACCGTCGGCGCCTTCGGCAGCCATTCCAAGGCTTGCTCCAAACCCCGTTGGACATCAAAGTGGGCAAAGGCGACAGTAGCCATCATCGCCATGATACGACCTTTGTCGGCAAGAGGTGAAGCAACTCATCAGGCGAAAACTGAGGGAGGTAGTTTTGAAGCACACGGCGGATGTGACGGACGACTGACTGAAAAACCCATGAGGTTTTCTCGCCCTTGCTGGGTTCGTAACGCTGCAGCGCCTGATAAGCGGCGATTTTGCCCTCCATCAGCAAATCGCGAAAAGTCTTGTCGCCCGCTTGGCTGTCGCCCATCCCCTCCCGCACCGCCTTGACGATAAGCCCTTCTAAGGTGTCAACGGCTGCCCGGTCATCTGACAGCATAGAGGGCTTACCCATCCTTTTGGGAACGGCTGCAGCAAGTATGCCTCAGGGGCGAAAGCGGTGACGGGTGGTCGTTGTTAAGATTTTGTCAAGGTGGGAGATTGAGGGGCGACGGAGGTAGCGTTAGCGACGAAGGGCAAAAGGAAGTGCACCGTTGTGCCCTTGCCGACTTCGCTTTCCAACCAAATGCGTCCGCCGTGCGCTTCCACCGCCAATTTGCAGAAAGTCAGTCCCAACCCCGTCCCGACAGGCGCGCCTGCCTTGCGGGCTTCCACTTGCACGAAACGGTCAAAGATGCGGCTCAAATACTCCTTCGGGATGCCCGGTCCCTCATCGGTCACGGCGAAGTGAACGCCTTCGTCGGTGACTTTTGCGCTGACGGTGATGGTTTTGCCTGACGGTGTGTATTTGAGGGCGTTGCTCAGCAAATTGACGAGGACACGGGTGAGCACCCAACGGTCGGCGACAAGAGAGGGCAAATCAGGAGCGATGTCTGTGCGAATGGTCACCCCGTTTTGTTTCGCCCAAAGTTGCACTTGCCTGACGGCTTCGTTGATGGCGTCTTCAGGCGAAAACTCCTTCAGGTAAAGGGGAAACTTGCCCTCTTCCATCTTGCGCAAATCCAGCAGCGAGTTGACCATCGTGAGCAGCCGATGGGCGCCGATGAGGGAAAGTTCCAGCAATTCGGCATCTTCGGGCGTCAATCGGTCTTGCGCTGTCATTTTGAGGGTTTCCAGCCCGCTGATGACATTGGTCAAGGGGGAGCGGAGGTCATGGACGAGGAAGTCGGTCAAAGTTTCCCGCAGTTCCTGTTGGCGGCGCAGTTGTTCAGTTGCTTCCCGTTGCAATTCGGCTTGTCCCTTCAGGAAACCGACGATGCCGCTGAGGAAAACGAAGCCGATTTGCCAACCGAGCAAGGTTTGCCATCCCCACGCCTTAGCGGTGGGGGAGAAGAACGCCAACAAAAGACTGGCAGCCAATCCCGCAAGGATGCCACCAGTGACTTTCAGGGTGATCCCCGCCAAGACGATGGGGATCAGGTAAAGTTGCCAAAAGGGCATCACTTCGCCCCATTGCCACTCCAAAAAGGCGATGGCGAGCAAACCCAACACGATGGCGACGATGCGGACGCCTTGTCGGTCTCCAGCCACACGCAATCCCTCCGATTGCCATATCGGATGAGAGAGTGAAAGGCTTAAAGCCTCTCTTGCAGTTGGCGCTTCAACTCGTAAAGGAGCGACAAGGCTTCGCGAGGCGTCAGTTCATCGGGATTGATGACCTTCAACCGCTCCAAGACGGGATGGGGGGCGAACTCAAAGAGGCGCAATTGGGAAGGGGCGGGGATGAGTTGGGCGGCTGTTTTGGGCGGCACGACAACTTTTTGGTCGTTGTTCTCTAAAGTCGCAAGGATTTCCTTTGCCCGCACGATCACCCGCTCCGGCAACCCCGCCAACCGCGCCACCTGAATGCCGTAACTTCGGTCGGTGCCGCCTGGCACGATGCGATACAGAAACACCACCTTGTCGCCTTCTTCGTGGACGGCGGCTCGGTAGTTTTGCACGCGGGGCAACAAGTTCGCCAGTTCGTTGAGGTGATGGTAATGGGTGGCGAAGAGGCATTTGCAACCGATGCGGTGAAGTTCTTCGGCGACCGCCCATGCGATGGCGATGCCGTCGTAAGTGGAAGTGCCCCGACCGATTTCATCAATGAGCACGAGGCTTCGTTCCGTTGCGTTGTGCAAGATGTTGGCTGTCTCCGACATCTCCACCATGAAAGTGCTTTGCCCCCGCACCAATTCGTCGTGGGCGCCGACGCGGGTGAAAATCCGATCCACGATGCCGATGCGGGCTTCTTTGGCAGGGACGAAACTGCCGACCTGCGCCATCAGGACAATCAAGGCGACTTGACGAAGGTAAGTGGAATTGTGGCTGACGAGTCCGTTGGCGACATAAGCGTGGTCGGGTTGCACATTGAGGTCAGCGACAGGGGCTTGGGAGGGTTCTATGGCGACGATGGCATCGTAAAGGTAGCGACAAGCGACCAAGCGTTCCAACTCTGTGACAGCCGTTCCTGCCACACCACTCGCCTGACAATATGCCAGCACGCGTTTCAGCATGCGGTGAGAGGGCGCTGAACCTTTCGGCAAGTAGGTGTAAAACACGCTACTGACTGCCTTGTCGTCCTTGAGGGCTATCGGTTTTTGGGGCGTTTCTACGATGCAGCGATGCACTTGCTTTAGGAGTGGCTCAAGGTATGGCACGCCAAAGTTGGGAAGGAAGGGGCGGGATGAGGGGCGCTTTCGCCGCTGCTTGCGAGAAAGGCGAAAGCCAACGACCTCAAAGAAGCGCTGAGCATTTTCGCCATAAAGGTTCAGTTCGTGATAGGTTTTCCCTTTGACGACCTTGCGCCGCCGACACGCCACGATGCCCAAGTTGAGCAGCAGAAGTTGCACCTCTTTTGCCAACCCTTCCGACGCCGTGACCAATTGCACATCGCCCCGACGCCCATCAACATAGCCATCGGCATCAAACAACCCTTGCAGGAAAGCGACGACAATTTCGCGTGTCGCCCTTCGGATGCTCAAGGGGACTCGTTTTTCGTCGGCGCGCCAGTAACCGACACCCAAGTGGGCAAGGAACTGACGCAACAACGAACTGCTCACCCGCCACCCAATCCGACCGAACCGTCGGACAGGACAGCCAAACAATCGCTTGTGCAACTCCGCAAACCGCTTCCGCAAAGTTTCTTCCGCCGTCGTCAGGGCGTAACTGTTCGGATAAGTGATCGTCCCATCACCGATGAGCAATCCCAGCAAGTAGGCTAAATCGGTCGTCAAACGGTCAGGCAACCGATAGGACTTTGCCCTTCGGGGCAGGGGCATGGGTGGGATGGCGGTCTCATCGCCCCAAAGGTCAATTTGAGGGTCAATGACGACGACATCGCCGACCTGCAATTCCCCTAATCGCTTCCATCCCTCCGTCCCGTCAGGATGGCGCACCCAGACACGATGTTGGGGCGTCCCTTCCAATTCAAAACCGAAGCGGGTTCGGATTTTCAGCGTCCGCCGAACACCGTCGTCGTAAAAGTGAGTGGCTTCCCCTTCCCCCTTCAACCCTTTGACTTTCACTCGCATCGGTGTGAACTGAAAAGCCTTCGCCCCTTTAGGCATCAACTCCCGCAAAGTCAGCAAACCCTTGTCGGTGAAGATGTAAGTCTCCAGCGAGACGCACTTGCCAGCGGCGTTTGGACCCGTGATGATGAGGAGTTGGTTTTCGCGGTTGTCCAAGCGGCAATCGTTGGGCACGAAGGGTTTGTCCTTTTGCACTTGCTCAATGACGGGATGGCGCCCTTCCACGATGACGATTTCGTCGCCGTCGTCCACGAGGGGGCGGGTGTAGTGGTTTTTGGCGGCGACTTCGGCGAAAGTCGCCAAGACATCCAGTTCGGCGATTGCCCGCCCCGTCTCCAACAGTTCGCCACTCCTGCGGGCAACCTCCTGCCGCAACTCCACGAACAACTGATACTCCAACTGACCAATCCGCTCCTCAGCGCCCAAGACCTTGTTTTCCAACTGCTTGAGTTCAGGGGTGACGAACCGCTCCACATCCGTCAGCGTCTGCTTGCGGATGTAGTCCTTCGGGACGAGGTGCAAGTTGGCTTTCGTGACCTCTATGTAGTAGCCGAAGACTTGGTTGTAGCCGACCCGCAAGTTTCTAATGCCCGTCCGTTCCCGTTCCTTCGCTTCCAACTGGGCGATGAGTTCCTTGCCGTGTTGGGCGATGTAACGCAGTTCGTCCAGTTCGGGATGGTAACCGTCGCGGAAGATGCCCCCTTCGGTCATGCGTTGCGGCGGGTTGTCCACGAGGGCTTCTTCCAACCGTCGGCGCAAATCGTCGGCAGTGTGCAACCGCTCGGCGATGCTCCAAAGCAGCGGCGCTTTCATCGCCTTCGCCATCAGCACTTCCCGCAACTTCGGGATGACTTGCAAGGCGGAGCGGATTTGGGCTAAGTCGCGGGGGTTCGCCGTTCCCGTCCCGACCCGTGCCACCAAACGCTCCAAGTCAGGGATGCTTTTGAGCGTCTCGCGGATTTCCTGCCGCCAAAGCGTCTCGCGATAAAGCAACTCTACGGCGTCCAACCGTTCGTTGATGCGCTGCACGCTGAGCAAGGGTTGCAAAATCCAGCGGCGAATTAGTCGCCCGCCCATCGGCGTCGTCGTTTCGTCCAGCACCCAAAGGAGCGTCCCGTAAACGCTGCCGTCCCGCAGTGACTGCACCAACTCCAAATTGCGCCGCGTCGCATTGTCCAAGAGCATGAATTCGCCGACGCTGTAAGTGCTTAGGCTTTTGAGATGCTCCAATGCCGTCAATTGCGTCCGCTGCAAATAGGCGATGATGGTGGCAGCGGCGCGGATAGCAAGGTTCAGACCCGTCACACCAAAGCCATCTAAGGTGGCGACCTGAAAGTGTTGGCACAAAAGCCGTTCGGGTTCGGTGAAGGGGTCAAGGTCAAAGGTGGTGAGTGACGCCCCTTCGCAGACGCTTTTGAGACGGTTGACGAAAATTTCGTCGTCCGCCAACCGCTCAGGCAAAAGGACTTCGGCAGGTTGCAACCGAGTCAGTTCGTCCCAAAGGGTTTTGCCGTCCAGTTCGGTCACAGCAAACTCGCCCGTAGAAACTTCCGCCACCGCAAAACCAAACCGTTTGGGTTTCCCCTCTCGCCCCTCGTCCCCCGCCCCCCGTCCCGCTTCATGCCGTTTTTCCTCTTCCGTTCCGCCGCAAAGGGCGACGAGGAAGTTGTAGCGTTTGGCGTCCAAGAAGGAGTCTTCCACGAGGGTGCCGGGCGTCAGGACGCGGGTGACATCGCGGCGGACCAAGCGTTTTTTGGGGCTGGGTTCTTCTAATTGCTCGCAGATGGCGACTTTGTAACCCGCCTCCAGCAACTTGGCGATGTAGCGTTCAACGGCATGATGGGGGACACCGCACATAGGGATGCGATTGCCCTTGCCGATTTCCCGCGAGGTCAAGACCAACTGCAACACTTGTGAGCCGATGCGGGCGTCGTCACCGAACATCTCGTAAAAATCGCCGAGGCGGAAGAGCAACAGGACATCGGGATATTGGGCTTTGATGCGCTGATATTGCTGGAACATCGGCGTCAGTTTGTCGCTACGGCGCTCCATCCCGCAACCTCCCTGACGGTCAAATTGGGATGATGCTCATGGGTTGCCTCGGATGAGTTTGGTGATGGGCAATTCCACGATGTCCGTCGCCCCCGCCCGAAGCAGAAGGGGAATGAGCCGATTGACTTCGCTGCGGGGGACGACGGACATGACGGAAAAGAGACCCGCTTCTGCCAAAGGTGAGACCGTCGGCGAACGCAAGGCAGGCAGCAGGGCTAACACCTCTTGCAAATGCCCTTCATCCACATTGAGGATGAGCAGCACCCGCCCCCGCGCTTCCGCCGCCCCTCGCAAAAGCATGAGCAAATCCTGCAGCGACTCCTGATAAGTTTGAGCGCTTTGGGCGTTGGCGATGAAAAGCAAATCCCCTGTCAAGGGTTCAATATGCAACTGGCGGGCGGTGGGGCGTTTGCGCATCTCTTCCGCCACATCGTCAAAGGGGACGATGGCAGCATCCAAATCGCCTTGGGCGACCATCGTCCAAAGGTCGCGGGGTTCGCCAAAGACCCCATCGGAGACACGGGGGTCATCCACGATGGCATAGTGGGGCGTGAGGCGGTCAACCCGTAAGTCAGCGGCGTTCATCAGGTTCAAGGCTTCCGCCTCCATCGCTCCCGTCGGCAACCCCAGTTTGATGGGGGGTGGCGGTGACCCTTTCCCTTTCGCCATGAGCACCACCTTCCTTGTGGGTGGGAAGATGTTGCGCCAAGTGCCAAGTCAATCCGACCCAAAGGAGCAACCCAGCGACCGCCGCAAACCAATTGGGCGATTGTGCCAAGGGCGAGCCGCTACCTTGCCCCGCAAGGGATGGCATAGCGAGGGCTAAGGCGGTTAGCCCATTTTGACAAGCATGGGCGACGACCGTCGGGATGATGCTCTGGGTGCGAAAAGCCACCCAACCCCAAAACAAACTCGTCGGCAACACGATCAGCGCTTGCAAAGGATTCAGGTGAAAGAGGGCGAAGAAAAGGCTTGTCAAGGTGATGGCAATCGTCGGCGCATAGCGGCGCTCAAAACCTTGCTGGATAACCCCCCGAAAGGTCAACTCTTCGGGCAAGGCTTGCACCATCACGGCAACGATGACCAACAAGGGCATCTCTTTGTGATGGGCAATCTTTTCCAACAGTTCCCCATAACCGCTTTGCTGTGCCCACTCAAAAAAGGGCATGCTCAAAAGCCACAGAAACCCCTGCGAGACGGAAAGGTTGAGGGCTAAGGTGGCGAGGGTGACCTGAAAGACGACCCAAAAGGACAAAGGGCGCCATCGCAACGCCTGCCGCCATGCCCATCCCCTTAGTAACCCCTGAGCAAGGACAGGCGTTAACAAAGCGACCATTGTCAGCAGGGCATTGAGCATCAAAAACTTGTCCATCCCAAATGCCGACCAAATGTCCGTCCCCGTCGCTGAAAGGAAGACGGTCAGGCAGGCAACCCATATCAGCACGCCAAAGAATAAGCCCAGGCTGTAAATCAAGACGAGCCAAGCATCCCGCTCCGTCACCATCGGCGTTAGCCCTCCAAAGAATAGCCCTCCGTCACGACAACCTCAACAAGATTTGCAGGAGCAGCCCAAGGACGCCAACGAGTGCGCCTAAAACAGGAACCCAAAGGGTAAACAACCACCGCTCCAACCGAGCGATTTCCCGCCGCAAGGCTTCGTCCCGCTCCGCTGCCTGCGCAAATCCTTGCTGCATCTCTCGCCGCAGTCCATCTATTTGCTGCTGCATTTCTCGCCTCAGTCCGTCTATTTGTTGCTGCATCTCTTGCCTCAGTCCATCTATCTGCTGCTGAAACTCCTGCCGCAACCCATCTCCTTGCTGCTGGAACTCTCGCCTTAAGGCTTCATCCCGTTCCGCTGCTTGCGCAAACCCCCGCTCCATCTCTCGCCTCAAGGCTTCGTCCCGCTCTGCTGCTTGCGCAAACCCCCGCTCCATCTCTCGCCTCAAGGCTTCGTCTCGCTCTGCTGCTTGCGCAAATCCTTGCTCCATCTCCCGCCTCAGGGCTTCATCCCGCTCTGCTGCCTGTGCAAATCCTTGCTCCATCTCCTTGCGCAGCCCTTCTATCTGCTGCTGAAACTCTCGCCTCAAGGCTTCATCCCGTTCCGCTGCCTGCGCAAACCCCCGCTCCATCTCTCGTCGCAAGGCTTCGTCCCGTTCCGCTGCCTGCGCAAATCCCTGCTCCATCTCCTTGCGCAACCCGCCTATCTGCTGCTCCATCTCCCTGCGCAACCCGCCTATCTGTCGCTCTAACTCCTGATGCAGAAACTCGTAGCGGTCTTCTATGCGCCCGAAGCGTTCGTCTAAGTAGCGGAAAAAGTAGGGCTGCGTCTCTGGCGAAGGCGGGACGAGTTGCCACAGGGTTTCCAAAAACCGAAGGACTTCTTCCTCGCTTTTGCCCAACCGTTGCGCCAGTTCGGTAATGAAGGGATGTGCCATCAATGCTTCCCCTCCGTCTCCGTCCCATCACCCGACGGATTTTAGCAAAGTTGCCATCTCTGTCACATCGGTGGTCGCCACTCCGCTCTTGCGCACGACGGCAGCGGCGGCGACGGTGGCAACTTGAGCGGCTTCCACAAAGGAAGTGCCCGCCACCAACGCCAATGTCAAGGCGGCGAGAAAAGTATCGCCCGCCCCCGCCACATCGTAAACCTGCACCCGCAAAGCGGGCAGTTGGGCTACCAACCGCCCATCGCAAAACAGGGCGCAGCCATCGCCCCCTAAGGTGATGACCAACCCACACACTTCCAACCGCGCCGACAAAGTTTCGCCCACTTCTGTCACTGAAGTCGCCCTGTTATTCACGGCTGCCGACGCCTCGCTGCGGTTCAGGCTCAGGTAATCAAACCCAGCAAAGTGGGCGAGGTGGGACGGTTTCGGTCCTGCCGTCAGCAAAGTTTGCCCTTTCAACTCCCGAAGCCCCCCGCACAGGCTTTCCGTCACGACACCTTTGGCGTAATCGGAGACGACGATGGCGGCGCAATCGCGTCCCAACTCTTTGGCAATCCCCCGAAGGGACGATTCCAAGGAGCCATTGAGAGGGGCTCGGCTTTCCACATCCACGCGGGCGACTTGTTGGCTTTGGGCGACGATGCGGGTCTTGACGGTCGTCGGTCGGGACGGGTCGGTTAAAACGCCCGTCGTGTCTATGCCCGCTTCGCCCAAAATAGCCCGCAACTTCTCGCCTGCCCAGTCGTTGCCGATGACGCCGCAAAGGACGACTTGCGCCCCCAGCGTCAGTAAATTCATCGCCGTGTTGGCTGCCCCACCCGCCCCGTAAGTGCGCCGCTCGCACAAAATCACGGGCACGGGCGCTTCGGGCGAGATGCGTTCAGCGTTCCCGACGATGTATTCGTCCAGCATCAAATCACCGACGACCAAAACCCGTCGCCCTTGCCATTGCGAGGCGAGCGCTTGCAATCGTTCCACTGTCAGCGTCCATTCTGTCAACGGGTTCGTCGGAAGCGTCTCCGCTCTTTTGGATGGCTTGCGGGCGATCGGTTGTCGCAAAGGTCGTTCCATCGGCTGTCCACCCCCATCGGATCGGATGCTCGTGGAAAATCGTCACGGCAATTTGAGTGGTAAGTTAATCCCGCTTGAAGGCGGTCGTTCCTTCTCCGCCAGTTTGCGTTGTTGCTCCGCCAAATCTTTCCGACCCAGTTGCTCCAAGTAACTGGCGAGCCTTTGTCGCTGATAAGGCTCAAGGGAACGGTTGGCGACTTTCAGGAACACTTTCAGGGCTTCGTCCCGTTTCGCCCGCAGCATCAAGATGGAACCGAGATGCAGGTGCAACTCGTTGTCGTCGGAGTATTTCAACGCCTCGCGGGCGAACCGCTCCGCTTCCGCCAATTTGCCTTCGTCCATCGCCAACCGCGAAAGTTGCAGGCAGATAACTTCGGGATAGAGGAAGTGGCGGCGGGCATCGGGCGATTGCGACGCCAGTTTCAAGGCTTCCTGATAGGCGCTCTCGGCTTCCTTCCAATCACCATTGCGATGGGCATAAAGGGCTCGCAATTCGGGGTCAATGAACTCCACCTTCGCTTGCTGCCGAAGGTCGTTGAGGAGTCGCTGGAACGCTTCTCCTTGCCGCTGCGACCGAAGTTGTGCCAGCAATTCATTTTTGCGCGTCCCGACGACCTTGATCTTCGTGCCTTTGCATTTGGGACACTGGCGCGCTCCCTTTTCGCCGACCCAAGTGTTGCCACACTTTTTGTCCTCGCAGCGATAACGGACATGCTCGTAGTCAGGCGGAAGGTTCAGTCGCTTTCCGTCCAAGCGCAAAAGGTGATAGCCCGCCCAACCTTGCAATGGCTCGGAGGTTTCGCCGACCTTTAATCGGGGGAGGGCTTGAGCAACAGCGTCGCCCAAACGGGCGCGGGCGAAGTCCAAACTCAACTCGCCCAAATCGCCCCCTTTTTCTTTCGTCGTCACATCGTCGGATTCCTTGCGTGCCAAAGCGGCAAAGTCTTCACCGTTCAGCAATCGTTGGCGCAACTTTTTGGCATGCTCAAGGGCTTTTTGGCGGGCTTGCTCTTGGTCTTGGGGCGTGGGGCTTTTGCCCTTGGGCAAAAAGCGGGCGAAACTGACGAAGAGGTGGCGGACGCGAAATTGGGTGTAAGCGTCCCGCAAATCCTTCTCCGTCACCTTCACCGACCGAAAAACTTCGTCCCGCAGTTTTTGCTGAAGGATGGTCTCCCGTGCGCCATCGGCTTGTTGCGCCAACTGTTGGCGCAGTTCGTTTTCGTAACCTTGCAGCGAGCCGAACCGCTTTCGGATGAAATCGCGGAAGGCTTTGTCTTGCTGATAGCGTTGGCGGGCGAGCGCCAATTCCAATTGCACCTGCTCGTTCACCCATCGGTCCAAATCGGCACGAGTGACCCACAAGCGGCGCCGATTGGCTTCCTGCCGAAGGAGCACCTGTTGGGCAAGTTGCTCAAAAGCCATCCATTTGATCATCGCCCAATCGGCAACGGTCGGTCGCGTCCCCTGAGCGTAGGCGATGGCTTGATCGTAGGCAGTGCGGGAGATATTTTCGCCGTTGATGCGGGCGACGGTCGTTGGTAATTGGCTCACCCCTTCAGGGTGCCAACTGCGCCAACTGAAACTGGTGAAAGTGCCGATGAGAAAAACGAGGAAGAAACCGCCCCACACGATGAGGCGGGCGGCATGCTTTTGCATCTTCCGACGGGTTCGCCGCAAAGATGGCATGGGCATCACTCCCAATCGGTGGGCTCACTCTTTTCCCGCAGGTCAGACAGCGGGACGGCAAAGTTGAGATGGCAAGTGTCATTGGCAAGCCAAAGCCGCCAAGTCCCGTCGTCACGGGCGTGCAAAAGGTTGACACAACAAGGGTCTTGCCGCAATCGCCGCCAAAGCGAATAATCCGCCCCCAACACCCAACACAAAACCACCCGATTGACGCCCTGATGTGCCACGCAAACGATCGTCTCGTCGGAGTGCTGTCGCGCCAATCGCTCCATCGCCGCCGTCACCCGCTCCACAAAATCGGCAAACGGTTCACCGTTGGGCGCCGCAAACTGCATCGGGTCGTCGGTGCGACAGCGCTCCGCTTCGGGAAAGCGGTGCGCTAATTCCGCCACTGCCATCCCTTCCCAATCGCCGTAGTCAATCTCGCTCAACTCAGGGACGAGGCGCACGGGCAAGCGATGAGGTTTTGCGATGGCTTCAGCCGTTTGGCGCGCCCGAAGCAAAGGGCTGCTGTAAATGGCAGCAATCGGGACATCTCGCAAGCGCTCCGCCAACGCTTTCGCTTGCTGGCGTCCCTGATCGCTAAGCGGGATGTCACTGCTGCCGCACAAACGCCCTTCGGCGTTCCAAACCGTTTCGCCATGTCGGACGAGGTAAATCCACGCCATCAACGCCACCGTCGGCAAAGTGTGACACATTTGGAAGGGCATTTGTGCCGATGGCGTCTGTGGTCTTCCTCGCGTTTTGGAGGGATGGCGATTGCCCAAAGTCACGGTGTTGGTGCGGTTGAAGGCAACTTTGGACGATGCGCAAGGGCGGGTCGTGGCGCGGGCGCTGCGGGATTTGGGCTTTGGCAGCGTCCAACAAGTGCGCATCGGCAAGTTGATGGAAATTTGGTTGGACGATGCTTTGTCACCCCAAGAAGCGCAACGGCAAGCCGAAGAGATGTGCCGCCGCTTGCTGGCAAACCCCGTCGTGGAAGAGTTTGAGGTGCGCCTTGATGAGTAACGGCAGCGAATGGCGAATAGCGACTGGCGAATAGCAAAACGGCAACGAATAGCGATTTGTTGGAGTGGCTATCAGCCACGACAAAATCAGCCACGACGATGAACGGCAGTGGCAGAAAAACTTGCCAAAGGAGGGCATGACGATGCGTTGGCTAACGGCGTGCCTGCTTTCCTGCTTGCTCTTCGTCGGTTGTAAGCACCAGACACAAACCGATGCCAACCCGACACCGCCGAGAGACGCAACGGTGCGGCGAAATCCGACGAGGGAGCAAACCCCGACGAAAGCGGCGAACCTTTTAGAACGGGGCAAACGGGTTTACGACGAGACAGGTTGCGCCACTTGCCACGCCATCGGCGGCATCGGCGGGACGATCGGACCGAAACTGGATGGCGTCGGCAAAAAGTATGACGAAGCGAAATTGCGGCAAATCTTGCTCAAGCCGACAACCCTCAACCCCAACACCCTGATGCCCGCCTTTGAAGGCAGCGAGGAAGATTTGGAAGCACTGGTGGCATATCTCAAGTCGCTGAGGTAAGTTGGCGAAGCGACCGCCACCGCCGCCAAATCGTCCCTAAAGGCTTCAATGTCCCGCCAGGAAAAGTGTCCACAAACTCCAAGACAACTTCCTCAAACCGTCGCCATTGCCAGACCAACATCGCCACCGCCCAAAAGACCGCCCAATGAAAGGCGTCGGGAGCCCAACGACTGGCTAAAACGAAAGGAGCAAAAACCGCAGGACAGGCAATCGCCATCGCCGTCGCTTTGCTGGGATAGCGCAAGAGGACAAGGCTTCCCAGAGCAAAGTAACCGACAGTTAGCCCCAAAGGCAACAATCCTGCCATCGTCAACCCGACGACACTCCCTGCCACCATCGCCATGTCCAGCGGAAAATCCCAACGGCTCAATCGGGTAGGGCAAGAAGACCGACGAGCGAGAGCACCATCCAAAATATCCGCTGTCCATCCCACCAAAAGCCCCAATGCGATGCGACGGACGGCTTGGGCTGGCTCGCGGGCTTCCATCCCGATGATGACCAAAAGGAGGGCTAAGCCCAGTCGCCCGAGAGTGCAAAAATCCGCCAGCCATGCCCCCATCGTTCCATCCCTCCCGAAGACCGTTGTCACAAAGGCAATGCGACCGATTGCCCCGTTTGGGCGGCTCGGTAGATGGCGGTCAAAAGTTCCAACGACTTGCGCCCCTCCCGACCGTCGCAAACGAGGGGCGCGCCATCCCGCAACGCAGCGACCATGTTTTCCGCCGAGTTGGCAAAGGGCGGGTTGACTTCGGGGGGCGCAATCGTTTCGTCGCGGAAAAACCAACGCACTTGCCCGTTGACATCCAAGATGGCGCCGCCTTTGTCGCCGTGCACTTCCACGACGGCGTAAAAGTCGCGGGGGCAAGTCGTCGTCCCCAACACCGTCCCCATCGCCCCGTTGCGGAAGCGCAAAATCGCCACGCCCAAATCCTCCGTCTCAATGTCGTGGGCGAAGACGCCGATGCGGGCGGCTTCCACCCTCGCCACTTCGCCACCCAGCCAGACGAGTTGGTCAATCAGGTGGATGGTCTGATTTGCCAATGAGCCGCCACCATCGTAACGCCAAGTCCCTCGCCAACCGCTTTGGCTGTAATACTCCTGCGAGCGAAACCACTTGAGCCGTCCCTCCAGCAGGATGAGTTTGCCAAGTAGCCCATCGGCGATGGCTTGACGGATTTGCCATGCGCCTTTCAAAAAGCGCATGTCAAAGTCCACCGCCAATAAGCGACCGTTTCGCTCGGCGGCAGCGATCATCGCATCCGCCCGCTCCAAAGTCACCTCCATCGGCTTAGTGACGATGACATGCTTGTCCGCTTCCAACGCAGGGACGGCGACATCGGCGTGGACGCCTGAAGGGGTCATCACCCAGACGACTTGCACATCGGGGCGGTCAAGGAAAGCCCGAAAGTCGGTGTGCCAATCGCAGCCCAGTTCTTCGGCGACCTTTTGGGCTAACTCCGCCCGCAAATCGGCGACACCGACCAACCGAGCGCCTTCCGTCTTGGCGACCATGCGGGCACGATGGCGCCCCATCCCCAACCCGACGACGACAAAGCCAATGGCATCGCTCACGCCCTTTCACCCCCTGTCGCTTGAGAAATGTGAACCGTCCGAAGGCGTCCCTTGCCCCCTCTTGACAGCCGTTTCCAGTTTGCCATAATTGAGGACGCCCGTTCATATGACATCAGGGAGTGACGGAGAGTGGGCAAGCAACGGGTGACAATCCGAGACATCGCCCAACGGTTAGGTGTCTCGCCCGCGACGGTCTCAACAGCGTTGACGGGGCGGCGCAACGGCGTTTTCGTCAGCGAGGAGACCAAACGGCGGGTTTGGGAAGTGGCGCAAGAGTTGGGCTATCCGCTGGAACGGTTGCGGGCGCGCGGTCCGCAGTTGCAACGGGTCGCCCTTTTTTGCCCCCCTCGCCCCGACTCCTTGCTCATCAGCGGCACCGTGCTGGAACTTTCCCGCTTGCTCAGTCAACAGGGTTTCCGCGTCCTTGTTCACATGAGCCATGACCGAAAGCAAGCCTGCAGCGTCGCCCAGCAACTCTATCGTCGCCAAGAAGTGGACGGAGTGATTTTCGTCGGCTCTCGCAACCATCCCGATGAATTAGCCGTTGGGGAAGTGCCTTGCGTCGTCGTGGGCGAAGTGCCAGAGAGGGTGTCAGTTTGGCGGGTCGGCGTGGACAATGAAGGGGGCGGGCGGTTGGTCGGCGAGCACCTTTGGGCGTTAGGGCATCGGCGGGTCGGCATGGTCTTCTCGGAAGTTAACCCCTTGCCCAGCACGAAGCGCCTGCGGGGGCTGCAGCAGGTTTGGCAGGAGCGAGGCGCAAAGTTCCCCGACGAATGGGTGCTGCGGCTGAGCAGCGATTCGGAAAGTGAGTTGATGGAGAAGTTGCCGTCATTCATCCAGCCCAAGCGAGGGCGGTTGGCGTTTACGGCACTCTTTTGCTATAACGACCGCTTGGCAGGGATGGCAATCAAGTGCCTGCGGCGGATGGGGCTGCGGGTGCCCGAAGATGTCTCCGTCGTCGGCTTTGACGATGCCCCTTACGCCGAACTGTTAGACCCGCCCTTAACGACTGTCCAACAACCCTTTGACCAACTGGGGGCGTTGGCGGCGCAATTGCTGGAGGAGCGCTTGTCCGCCCCGCCTGAGCCGCCCAAAGTGTTGGTGCTGCCTTGTCGGTTGGTCGTTCGGGCGTCTACAGCGTCAGTCCAATGATGGAGCCGATGAGCCGTGTGAAAAAAGGGAGGGCATCGCCTCCCAAGAGGCGCTGTGCCCCCGAAAAAACCAAAGGAGGGATGGCGTATGTTGGGTGTCGCTGGTCGGAAGGGCTTCACCCTCATTGAATTGCTGGTGGTGATCGCGATTATCGCGATCCT
>Ga0080007_1051630_pt1 | contig 18358 bp, 15 predicted proteins | sample OctOCTMetagenome_FD_69210 | JGI IMG/M metagenome (GOLD analysis project Ga0080007, IMG submission 69210) | Hot spring and microbial mat streamer communities from Octopus Spring Streamers, Yellowstone National Park, USA - OCT_B (SPADES... | ecosystem: Environmental > Aquatic > Thermal springs >...
CCACATCTCCGACACAATACAATTCTTCTTCAACAAGAATTCCCCATTTTCTTTGAAGCTCTTTGTAAAGTGTATCGGCTATCTCATCAATCGGTGTATTTTCCCATACCCAACTGTCGAGCAAATACATTACTTCATCGTCGTAATCGTATGCTCCAAGCACACAAGCAAAATTTGAAATTCCCCAATCAATCCCCAAATAAAAACTTCTCCATTGTTTCCATTTCCAAACTTTCATTCTCAAAGTTTCCTTATCAAATTCAACGATGTTATCCTCACTTAGTGGATAGGTTGATTTTAGTCCTTGACCCCAACCTTTTCCCGCCCAAAATTCAAATTCTTCTTGTGATAATTTTTTCTTGTATTCTTCTATGTATTTTGGGTCAATGTGAGGATTTTCCCAAGTGTAAATTCTTTCCTCTTTTCCTGCAAATCTTTTGTATATCCAATGTCCGGGAGTAATCTTGTCGTTGTTTGACAATAATAGAACCTTCTGGATAGGTTTAGCTCTCATTCTCAAAAGCACTTCATCATAAGCTTGTTCTGTGATTTTCCAAGCTTCATCAATCACTGCAACATTGAACTCATAGCCTCTCAATTTCGTATATCCTTCGTTTATTTCTGATAGCGAGCGATAGAAAAGTATTCCGCCAGATGGATGAACAATTCTGTTTTCGTTTTTGTTCCAATTCCTTATCATATATTCCCTTTCTTCATCTTCTGCAAATTTGAAAAGATAGTTGAACATCGTATTTATGATTTCTGTTTCGTATTCTCTTGCCATAAGACAAACAAGTCCCAATCTTAAAGCTTCAAGTGTAATTACAGCTCCCAAAGAAGTTTTTCCTGAACCGAAGCCACCGACAACAAGAATTTCTCTCTCATTCGTTTTCCAGAACTTTTCTCTGATTTCAAGTTGTCTTTTAAAAAGTATGTCTTCTATCCTTCTCATATTTGTTATTGCACTACATTTTCGTTTTCATCTAAAAATTCAACTCTATTTTCTTCGGGAATAAAGCGAACACGAGGAACTGGATATTTGACTTTCTTTTGTTCTTCTTTTTCTTCTGTTGTTTGCTGTTTCTTTTCGTTCATACTCTCAATTTTTACGACCGCATCTGTTAGCGCTTTGATTTCAAAAGGTGTTAAGGTTATCTCTCCATTTTCTGCCTTCTTGATGAATTCAAACACTTGAGCCAAAAGCTTTATAATTTCAACTTCTTTCGCATCAAATTCTTTGCCCCATAATTGCAATAGTGAATTGACCAATTCTCTTTTCCCCATTACCGCCAAATATCTCAATTGCTCTAACATTCTTTTCTTTTCTTTCTCTGACAACATATCTATATTATTTTAATCAAAAACATAGGTTTCACCGCCTTCAAAAAAATCTGAAACTATTTGTTCTATTTTTCCATCTGGAATATCCTTCCAATAGTCCTCTCCGCATTGTTGTTCCATTCTTCTTCTTTTTTCACGAATATATTGCATAAAATCCCATATTGAAAGCTTTTTGACATTTTTCATAGTGAGATATAGAGGATTTGTTGGGAAAATTTCGCAGTTTCGGAGATAGAAATATCTTTTTCCTTTTGAAGAAACCGCATTAACTCCCCATTTATCAACAAATAGAATTTCTAAAATTTTTCTGTATCTTGTAATGTCTGATGGTAGTTTTTTGAGTATATTGTCCAAGAATACGCTTTGCTTCTTCTTTACCTCAAACTCTTCAAACAATATCTCCCGTATGTTTCTTATGATATCTTGTATCGTAAGTTCCTTTGCTTCTTTTTGTGTTGAAGATATTATTTCCGCAAATTCTACAATCGCATCATAAATCTTCTTATCAATATTCAGTCTGTTTTCCCCACTTCTAATTTTCTCATATGTCTCATAAATTGCAAGAACAAAAGCAGAATAAAGAATTATTGCTTTCTCTATTATTTCCGCATTGTCTTTATCCTCAACTTGAATATTTAGCCTAATTTCCCCGTTTCTGATTTTCTCCCTTATCTCCTTTTCCTTTTCCAGTATTTGTTCAGAAATTTTGAATAGAAAGCCGAAATTTTGAGAAAGCTCTTTTAAAGCTTCATTATAAGTCCTTATTGCTTCATCATCTTTCTCCACTCTCATCTTTAAAACACGCCTTGAAGCTCCTTGCCTACCCCAATACTGAAAAGAAGTTTCTTCACCTGCTAATAATAACGGAGAAACATTAGGTGGATATTTCCCCCTTTCTGTAAGTTTCTCTACTTGATTTAGCAAACCCATCAATACCTGTGTTCTCTCATCATCTTTCCCCGTAGTTCTGAATTCATCAATAGTCAGAAACCCGCAGATTTTTCCAGAGTTGTTCTCTAAAAATGCCTTTGACAATTTGTCTGCATCAAACTTGATTGGTGCTCTTATCAAAGTATTTATCAACATCAGTCTCAAAGATTTCCCAACTCCCGCATCTCCCGTAAAATAGACCGCTGGAACAAATCCAGAATAGTCCATCTTCAAAAACCGCAACCCATTTCCTACCCCCATTACCATCCAAATATCCTTTTTTTCTATCACAAAATCATTTATCCCTTTCCATTTCTCTAACCACTTTTTAAAATCCCCCTTGCATTGCAAATCAAGTGAATTAGAACATACTGGAATAAAGTAGTTATAATTGAAAATCCACCATTTACCATCCACATATCCAGTCTTTGTTGGTTGTATATGCTTTATATCCTCATTTTTTTTAATGAATTCCATCAGGAAATTCTTGAATACTCTCCAATCAACTAAAACCCTGAAGTATTGCTCTATGGTTTCCTTATCCCTTAAACTTAAACTTATTCTCTCCCCATCATCATCCCTTACCTCAATCCATAAATTTGAATAATCTTTCGCCTCTATTATCTTTTCTATTCTTGACAAATGAAAATTCAAAGCAATTTTCCTCTCACCTTTGTATAGCTCTCCCCCTTCTTCTTTATAGTCAGAAGGTAAGAGAAAACTTTGTATCTCAACTGGTCTTCTTTTTGAATGTTTATATTTACACGATTGACAAGGATGAAAATCTAATCCTAAATGAAATAATTCTCTCAATTCATCTACTGATTTTTCTACAAGTGTTCTACAAGCCCAAAAGCCCTCTCTCTCTTTAATTTCTCTTTCTGCAATTTTTAATCTTTGCTCTGTTGTCTGCTGAACATATTTTGGAAATCTCCTTTCCCATTCCTTGCTCAATCTATAAAACACACTTTCAAAAGTAGGAAATTTTTTCGCAAAAAGAGCTAAAAGCCTCCAACCGTGATACCTTAATGCTGGTCTTTCCCCCTCTACGCTCATATAATTTTCCAGTAAAAACTTCGCAAGCCCGCAGTAAGAAAAATCATAAGAAATTTGTTCTTTATTAATTGAAACCGCTTCTTTTTGTGTTGTTGATAAAACTTGTTCGTTATCAGTTGAAACCGCTTGCTCTTTTCCTTGTTCTGCTTTTTCAATTGAAATTCTTTCGCTTATTCTTCTGTCTAAATCTGCTATTAAATCCTGAACTCTCCATTTTTCGCCTAACTTATACCACTTTACAACTTTCCCTGCTTTGAGATTGATACCCCCAACTGGTCTCAACATAAAATTCTTGATTTTTAAATGTGAGTTTTCTTTCTTTACTTTCTCATCATCTATCAACTTCAAAAATCTTTCTTTCAACTCTCTAAAATCATCCCTTTCTCCTTCTTTATAATACCCATCTTCAAGTGCATAAACAACCCACCACCCTCTCCCCGACATTATCAAAAAAGTCGGTCTCGGTAAATTCTTCACTATCTCATTTACTTTTTCAATTCCTTCATCTATATCTATACCATAAAACGGCAACCTACCCTCTTTCTCAACCGTATATTTCTTTGCTACCTTTATTCCTTGCCAAACCCAAAAACGAGCCCCTCTGAAAAAATCTATAATCCCACCATTTTTAGAAAGTTCATAAAGCTCCTTTATATACTCCAATGACACCTCACTCTTTTCAGCTTTTTCCTCACTCTTTTCATTTTTATCTTCACTTTCAAAAATCCCTATTGCTAACCGCTCCACTCCTAACCCTCTCAAATACTCACACCACTCATCCACTCCTATCTCCTCTATTTCCGAACCAAAATGTTCTTTTATACTTTCTATTTCTCGCTTTTGTTCCGCCTCTACCCCATTCATTTTTCTTCACCCCCTTCTTCTAACATAAAAACAAACAACTTCTCCACCAACCCTAAATAACACCTCCTTCTCTTTCCTTTCTCTATATGATAACATCGCATAACCAATTTCCGACCCATCTTCTCTATACTTACTAACCCCACCTCTCCACATTTCCAACATTTTATATACCTCCCTCTCCTCTTCTTTCTTGCCATTCTCCTACCTATTTCCTCTAATTTTTTCCAATCCCCTATTCTCCTTATATCCAAAAACTCCATCTTTGTTGTATCTCCTTTGTTTCTTTTCATTTTTTTTTCTCTTTTCTTTTCCTTTTATTCCCTTAAATTTTAAAATTTTTTTTCCAAAAGTCAAGTTTTTCATTAAACTATGAAAAAAAATGCAAAAACAAAGAAAAATTGAAGATGAAAAGAATGATTATGACCCACAACAAAAACAAAAACGAAAACGAAACGAACCACTATTTCTCATCTTCTTTGATTACCCCAAACTTGAATCATTAGAAAATATCTCACAAGAATTCTCATCTTTTCGCAAAAGAATATCATCTTTATACCTATCCGCCCCTACTCAACTGAACTATCAAATCGCATCAACACTCATCTCACAAAAACTAAAAGATGAAATCGCTTCAAGACTCAACGAACTCCAATCAAAACACAAACATCAAAAAACTTTACTTGAAATTGAAGATACAAAACTTGCACTTGAATTCAAAAATCATTTGCTCCCACAACTAAAAAAAGAAATTGAAAATGAAAATTTTAATCTTCAAATCGCTCTGGAAACCTATCTGAAACGAAATGACTTCAACAATTTTAAAGAGAAATGCTACGAATACTACGCAACATCTCTGGAAATCCACACCCTTGACAAAATTTCCAAATCAAAAAATTTCCTCTCATACATCGGAAATCTCATAACAAAAGAAGAAAAAAGTAAATACCTTAAAATTTTAAATAAAAAGAAAATTGAATACCATTTCTACTCCGCAAATATTAACCACCTTATCACATCAATCAAAAGAAAAAAAATTTTTTACTTTTTTGTGAAAGACAAAGTCTTTGCAACACTCTATGCACCAATTTAAACTGCAAGGGATAGCCCCGAAGGAAAGAAGGAAAGAAAGTCTCTCTCAATCTCAAAAGCCCCCTTTAAGCACCTAAAATATATGCCCCGACCTCATATCCCATAAACCACCCCCTATGGGCGATTTCCGTTCCCCGCTTGTGTTCCAAAAAAATTTTTTTTTGTTGAAATTTTTAGAGAAAAATGTTTAAATTGTAAGTAGTTGAAATAAAGACAAATTGAAACGGGAGCAGGAACTCATTTCATTTCGTTTCGTTTCGTTTTTCCTGCTCCCTTCTTTTTTTTTATCTATTTGAACCTACTTTCATCAATTCTTCTCACAACAAGATAATCCTTGTCAAGCCAACCATCCGTATCATTATACAACCGTTCCCATTTTTTCATTTCTGCTTCATAATTCCTTTTTGGTTCAAAAAAGATTACCTGTATTCTGCCGTTTTCCTTGTTTCCTTCATTCCTTGATTTGATTTCTTTTTCTTGCATAGTTTTCACCTCCTGCAAGCTTGCTGATTTGGGAACCGCAAGCTTGCACTATCTACAAAAAGACCCCCGTTTTCCAGAAAAACCAAGAAAGAATGATTTGATTTGATGTTTTTTTTGCTTTGATTTTGTTATGTGTTGTGAGTGTTAATTTGTGATTTCAACCGCTTTGATTAAAAATGCAACACTTGACCAAATCTCTACCAACTTGCCCCCCTTTTTTTTCACCTTCTCCATTTTTGTCAAAATCAATAAAATATCTTCGTTTCTGACACTTATTGTTGCACTAATAGAAATGATTTGACCCCTTTCTCGCTTTTCTTTTACAGCATCTAACAGCTTTATCACTTCTTTTTCAAGCTCATCTGCTGAAAATGTCTTTCCCGATTTGAAAAAATCTGAATTAATTTTTAGAAGCTCGCTTGAAAATTCGCTTTTCGGAAAATTATCTGTTTCAGTCCGATACACATCAAAAAAACGCTTGCGAAAATTTCGTATCGCAAAACTCAAAAACTTCTTTATCTTTTCTATTTCTTCTATGCTAATAACTTTTTCATCTTCATCTTCTTTTTGTTTCACGCCGAACAGCTCATACTTGCTTTTCACATATATTTCCCCGACAAATGTCTCCCCTTCTTCTTTTGTCTTTTCTTTTTCTTTCATAATAAAATGAAATATATGCTTGAAGAATTGATTTTGCTCCAAGCCGACATAATAGAACATCTTTGCTTTACACTTCTTTTCGTTTCAATCGTTGCTCATCTTACACAAGAAGAAGAATACGAAAAAATTGTTGAAATTATCGCTTTCTCTTTGATAGCATCACTTGTCTTGATAACGATTACCACTTTTGTCTTCATATTCTAACATTTCTAAACAGAACCAATCTCTACTTTTGTTTTTGTTATGTTTTAACCTGGGTGTTCTTGTTCTACAACTAAAACAGGTGGTTTTTTAAATTTAATTCTTCTGTTGAACCACACAATCCATCTTTCTTTCCCGTTCGTATACTCTATTCCGCCCCCCTTGTTTGTATAAACAAACGCAAAAATCCAAATATTAGGTAATTTGTATCTGGTAATACATTCTAAAACTTTTCTGTTGAAAGTTTCAATTTTATCCCTTAATTCAGACAAGCATTTTTCTGTAAATTCATCTTTGATCTCAACCCATCTCCCATTTTTAAGAACCGCAACTATAACCTCATCCTCATTTTTAAACAATGATTTGCGAAACTTTTCAAAATCCTTTACAAAAGCCGATTTTTCACAAGTATATTCTACTGCAATCCCTCCTTTTTTTATTCTCCAACCTCTGACTTTTATTTTCACAAACTTTGCTCCCGCCAACCTTGCAACAGACCGCAGTATTTCCTTTATTCTCCTATCCCTTCTTATCCCATCAGGGACTTCTCTGATGTATATGCTCGTGCAACCAAAACCATATTTTTCATTTGAAAATCTTTTCAGCAAAGAAACATCATAATGAAGATTAAAAGTTTTCACCTTCAAGAAACTCTCAAAATGCCTTCTTATAAGTCCGTATAAATCTACTCCACCAAACTCCTCTAAATCCTCTAATATATACCTCTTTGCATAATCTTCATTAATTTGAGTAGTAGGAGTAGTAATAGTTTGAATATCAGCATACCTTGAAACTTTTTGAAGTATTTTCTGGACTATGTAATTTTTCGGAGAGAAGTTTGCAATTGCTTTAACTTGAACTTGACCACGAGCCCGACATATATTCTGAACAATTTCCTCACAAGCTTTCTGAACTATCTCCTCTTTCAAACTCCTTATTTCAATCCCCTTCTTTTTTTGAATTTTTGATTTGAAAGAGTATTCTTTACGAAATTCTTTTAGGTTCGGGATAGGGAAACCAGCCAAAATAATTGAATTTACCTTTCCTGAAAACTCATTCAGACCACGAGTTTCAAGCCAATTTCTCACAAAAAAATCCCTTTCTACTTCCAACTTTCCTTCCAGCTCATTCTTTATCTCATTTTTTGCTTTTTTATGACAAAAACACAAAGACCCTCTTTCAATCTCCGGAACAACACCATTCAGATAACGCCTCTTATTTCTGTCAAAACCTCTTGACGAAACACCTTTTTTGTCTATCAGCTTTACCTTTATTTGCCTTTTCAAAAGATTTTCCGCAGTCCCATCGGAAACAACTTCTCTGTATCTTTCAATTTGCTTTCTTGTCAAAATAATTTTGAGGTCATCAGTTGAAGTTGTCCAACCCAAAATCAAAAGATGAAAGTTCTTTCCAATCTCATCACATCTATACCAAAAAACTTTTTCAGCTTTAATCTCAACATCTTCTCCTTGAACCAAATAATTCAGAAGATCAACAACTTTTCTGCTCGGCAACTTCCCCAAATCTTCTGAATTTCGTATGCTTGCTGTGAATAAGTTGTCAATCGCTCCCCCTATCCGACTAATCAACTTTGAAAAATCAGATTTTGAATAATACTTCCCTTTCTCGCTCTGAAATTTTTCCTTTGCATACTGATAAAAATCTCCTTTCCTATTTTTTTTCAAAAAATCAAGCAAGGTTTCCAGAAGAAAAACTTCATCCTCACCTTGAAGGATATCCTTTGCTTTTTCAAGCTCATCAAATGAAATTCCATCTTTTTCTATCTTTGGTTTTACATCATCAAAAATTACAAGACGTGAAATTTTCAAAAGAAGACCTGACCAGAACTTGAAAAATTCATAAGTAGCAATTATCACATCAGGGAAATCTTCATCTGGCTCATCTCCTTTTTCTTTCAACCATATTATCTGCTTATAATAAGGACAACCGTTATTGTGCTGACATACTTTGCAAAGTAGCCAAAGTGAGAAGCGATGTCTTATTGCAAATTGGTTTATTTTGTGTTCATATATTTTGCAGTTTTCTTTACTACGCCCTGAAAATTTCTTCACATTCACTCTCAATTTTTTCAAATCTTCAAACCACTCATCCCCGAGCTTATGAGTTCCGACAACAACTATAACAGGAATTCCTGCTTTCAAACCAAGATCACCAGCTTCTATTTTTTTTGCAAGAACACGACGAGCTATTCTACTCTTTCCCGACCCCGGAGGAAAATTCAGATGAATTACAACCGGATCATTTAAATCATTCCCTTGATTTACTTTCCGCTTTACTTCTTCAAAAAAGTCTTCTACTTCTTCCTTAATTTTCCCCTTTACTCTTTCCCGAAGATATCCTTCTTCACCTTGCAAATCTATCAAAATTTTATCTATGTATTTATCCCCCCTTTCCCTAAACTTTGTTGGTATAGTGGCTACAACATTCCCATTCTCGTCTCGTATTTCATATTTTTCTTTCCGCAAAACAAAATCCTTGATTTTTCCTGCAATTTCCCCAGCAGTCAGACCTCTCCATCTTAATTTTATCCCATTCCAAATCGCTCGCACAAGGTCAATCTCATAAACACTCCTATCAAAAATGCTCTTTTTACTCTTCTCCTTCTTGTATTTTTCATATCTTGGAGAAAACCCATTTGACCAAATATCCCACAGAGCAAAATCATTTTGCCTCAAAATATCTTCAATCTCTCTTATCTCATCCGGAGAACAACTTATCCTGCGAAACAATACTTTTTTATTATCATCTGCTTTCACTCCTATTATCTTGGGGAACAATACTTCTTTATCATCTGCTTTCACTCCCACTACTTTCACTCTTTCTTTTTTTGTTTTCGCTCCACCAAACAGGTAGAAAATTTCAGACAAATCATTAATCAGAGGAATATCATCAAAAGAACCTTTGATGATTTTGTATTTTTCCCGAGTTTCAGGATGAATACTACCGGGAAAAACCACCCCTTGACCTAAACCACGCAAAGAAATTTCAGATATCTGTATTTCTCCATCTTCATCGTTCAACTTTGCATTTTTTATTGATTTTCCTTCAAGTTGTTCAGAATAATAAAACCATAAATGCAACCCATTTGATGTCTCAACAACAAAAGAAAAATATGGAAATTTTTGCTCAAAAAATTTCAGAACTCTTTCCTTGTTTTCTTTCCCACAATCAATATCTAAAAAGTGAAGGAAATCACCACCTTTGAGCTGATGTGAATAGATAAAAAGATTATGACCTTCTTTGATTTCATCCTCTAAAAACTTCTTATACTCTTCTTCATCAAATACACGATAAAGTTCATAAAGAAAAACTCGCTCATTCCCCCGAAAAACTTTTCCCTGCCTGATTTTTATGCTGTCGCTGAGTTTCTTTCCTAATTTCTTTGCTAAACAACATACTCCCGGTTTCTTTGTTGGTTTCCCTCTCTCCTTAATTGTAGGAACAAAAGCCCGAGCACCCTTTTCCCAGAATTCCTGAAAATTCAAAATTAGTTCCGAATTTCCTGCAACTTGATTTTCCTTTTCCGAATGATTAATATTCTTTTTGAACATTTTTTCTTTCTCCGTCATTTTTGTTCACCATTTCCCCCTAATCGCCCTTTGTGGCGTTAGGGGGGAAAATTTTCTCCTTCTTCTTTGGTAAAACAAGACGGATATAACACCATCTCCTGTCTTTCAAACCAGTTTCTTCATCTTTCTCCCAATGCCAGAACATTAAGTATTTACCAGATATGCTATAACTTCCCTCTTCACCACATTTGGGACATTTTGCTCTTCTCCTTCTCCACTTTAATTCCTTTGTCACTTCAAAAAATGCCTTTAAAAAAAGATTTCTCCCCTCTTCTTTCCTTAAAAATTCCTTTATTTCTTCTTCTGTCATCATACCATAAAATTATAAAAAAAAATTTTTTCAAATGCTAAAAAAAACACAAAATTTTAAGAAAGTTTTCGTCTGGGGGTGGGGTTAGGTGAAACGGCGGGGGGGGTGCGGGAACAAAGAAAATTTCTTGAATCACTTTAAACGAAACTCTGAAACCCGCATCAGTTCTGGGCTATCTTGCATGGGTGGAGCAGGTAGTCAGCTGTGATTATTTTCTTTTTATATAAAAAAAATAATCACAGCTCCACCCATGCTGGGTTGCCCTTGTCAGAACTGGTTTCCAGAATTTTGTTCCCGGAATTTTAAAGCCGTTCAAAAAAATTTTTTTTACCCCCTCTTCTCCATATCAATAATCACAGCTCCACTCCACACACACATGCAAGCTATGTCTGACAAGGCTTCCAGAAAGCTCTGATTCTGATTTGTGCAATGAGCAGGTATTCAGCTGTGATTTTGCATAAGTTTTGGTATTGGGGGGTTATCAGCGGAATTTTGCGCCCGCAGACCTGCGCCTCATCCTGCTCCCTTCACTTTTTTAACCCTTGAATACCTTTTTTTTACCCTGCTTTTCTAAATCCCGCATCAGAACTGCATTCCAGCAGATGGTTCTAACCCCCCTTTTTACTGCACAAAGCTGTGGATAGTTTTATAATATACACTAAAACTATCCACAGAACCATCTGCTGGAAGCCTTATCTGGTGAAGTTTTCCTTCAGAATAAGCCAGGTCTCCAATTAGTTTCCCATTGTCAAGTCTTTCTTTGATTATCAAGAGCCCCCGCCAGCCCCCGAGAGCAGAGGGCTCTCCACCTTTTGCACAAGTTTTTACATTTGTGTTAAAAAAATGAACGCTCCGCTCCGCCCGACGCTCTGCGCCCTCCCCTCCGCCCCTCCTATATTCTTGTTTTTTTCACTAAAATCTATAATTTTTAGTGAAAACTTTCGGAGATGTTGAAGTTTGAGCAAAGGTTGATGAAGTTAGAGATTAGTGATTTGATTTCTTTATCAGAGACTTTGAATTTGTAATCTGTTTGACTTTCAATAATCTCTTTGTTTTCAAGTATTTTTGAGATGAGTTCAGTTTCTTGGATAGGAATTCCTTTCCAGAGTTGATACATTGGAGAGTTTTTGGTTATTCGCAGGACAGGGTATTTTTTGCCGAAGCCGTTATCGTGATAGCTCCATTCATTACAGAGTAGAATTTTGAAGATGTCATCATTTATTCCAAGTTCTTGTTTGATTTCCCTCCAATAGACAGATGATTTTCCTTTGAGGAACTTTTGATGAATGTAGTCAAGCAGGGATAGTAGAATGTATTCTTTTTGAGTTGAGAAGTTTTCATTTATGAAGTTCATTATATCTTCTTGTGTTATATTGAAATTTACATCAAGGTAGGAGCAGAGGGAATGCCACCAGTGGAGGGCGGATTTGAAAGCCATATAGTTTGACTTAAAAGAGAATAGGTTAGGATTAATTTCAATTGGGAGGTTAGACATTTGCTTTATCTGGCAAAGTTCGTTTGAGATTTTGAAGAGATGACCATAACAAGGTAGGTGGAGAATTTTTTGCAAGATTTTGGAGTATTCTTCTAAAAGTTCATCGTTTTTTTCTTCAATTTTCAGATGTAAAATGCTTTTGTGGTTGTAGTTTTTTATTTTAGATGAGGCTAATATCAAAGGTATGTAAGAAGAAGAGATTTCGTTGAGATTGAGTAGGATAGTAAGTCGTTCAGCATATTTTCTTTTGCTATCTGATACATTATCTACGCAGATGAAAGCTTTGATTTTGGGTAATTGGGATTTAATGAAAGCTTCTGATATGGTGGTGAAATCAAGAGGTTTGGGGTATCTTACGAGGAAATTAATCAGAGAAAGTCGCAGAGTTTTTCCAGTTTCTGGTAGTCCAGATATAAGATAAGCTGGTGCGGGGTCAGAAGGTTTTTCAAGGAAGTTCAGAGCTCCGCAGAGGGGGATTGCAAGATAAAAATCTTTGTTTTCTGTCATCAGTGATACTATATCTTTGAGGATACTTATGAAATCTTCTTTTTTTCCTTTTATGCTTACATCAAGTGTATCTGAAACTCTTGGTTTAGTGTAGTGGAAATTGAGTATATTCCAAGTTTTTGAAGCAAAATCGTATCCTGAAAAACCTTTTTCATACACTTCAAGGTATTCGTTTTGATTGTAAAGTTGCAATATGAACTCTCTAAATTTTTTAGCGGAAGACAAAAAATATGATGAAATTTCTTTTGGGCTTGCAAAATCAACATAGCGTAGTTCTCGTCCTTCTCTTATGACAATTTTGAAAGAGGACTTTTCGTAATTGATTTTCAAGAAGCTATCAATGAAGAATTTGCAAGCGATAACTTTTCCTTTTTCTTTATCCAGTATGTTTCCTTTGTCATCAATTTCGTATCCTTTTGGGATAGTAAGTTTTTTGAATTGGTAGAAGGGTTTTCGGAGAGAGAAATTGAAGTAGCAATTTTCACAGGGGTGGCTATCAAATTTACTCCCAAACAGGTCCTCAAGTTCATCTTTGCTCAGAGCTGCGATAATTCTGCAAGATGGGATATTGTCTTGACTATTTTGTAAAAGAGCTTTTTGGAAATATGGAAAGGGGTGGATTTTTGAATCAAAGCATTTTCTTTGAAAGATGTGTTCTTTTTTGTTTATGATAGCGTCATAGGATAGGAATTCAAGGGCAAAATCTTTGAGTTTGGAGAAGGGAAGGGAATAAAGATTTTCTATGAGCTGGCATTTGGTCGGTATTTCTTCTTCTTTTTCTTTTTCTTCTTTTTCGGGTAATGAAGCAAGGAAAGAATTCAGAAGTTGAAGGAAAGTATCTTTTGAGTAGCTTTCTCCTACTTTGAGCCATACGATTTCAGAATTAGAATAACCTACCCAAGAATTGGGCGGTCTGAACTTATTGGATAAGGCTAAATTTGGAAATTTTTCACGGAGCAAATTGGAGATTTGTTCATAATCTTGTTCTGATAATCTATCTTCTATGTCCCAGAAAAACGAAAGAACTTCTTTGTTTTCTTTTTCATATCTTGCAACAATCACAAAAGTTGGAGTAGGTAGCTTCAAAGAGAGCTTATATGCTTCTTTTTCATCTTTATTAACATCAAGACAAACTCCAAATGCTCCACCATCTTGCCATAAATGGACAAAAATATCATATGAGTGAATGTAGTCAAGAGCTTCTTCATTAAGTTTAAGCGTTATATCTTTTTCTTCGTAGTATCCCAATCTTAATCTTACTTTTCTTACTTGCAACGAGTTTAAACCTTTGGAGCGACACCAGTTTAAAAAATCCCAGTCTTTAAATTCTTTTTCAGAAAACATATTAGTTAAGTTAATTATCAGTTTCAAATTTTTTACTTTTTCATCTATAAATCGCTTTTGAGATGTTTTGTATAACACATTCTTTGATTTTGCCGTTTTCCTTGTGTCTTATACACCTGTAAATATATGATTTGACAAGTCTTTCAATTACTATTCCTGATGAACCGCATTTTGGACAAATAACTTGTGGAGCAGGTGGTCTGCCTCTTTTTCTTTTAGTTTGTGTTTGATGAGTTAGGTTTGCTTCTGATGTAGAAGTTGTTTGATTTGATGTAGTAGTAGAAGTAGTGGCTTGATTTAGATTTGAAATTTGTTTTGTTTGAGTTTGAGTAGCAGGATTTGAATTTGCTTCTGATGTTGTAGAAGCTATTTGTTGTTCTGTTTGCGGAACAGGAGCATCTATGATGTGTTCTTTTCTGACATATTGACATACAAAGCCGTTTGTGATGATGAAAACATCACTTCTTTTTCCAGCAATCCACCAGCCAGTTCGCTCATTTGTCTTTATCCAAAAATTTCCTTGTTTCTTGACATATTGCATACTAAAAAATTAAGGAATAGAGAGCAAGGTTCGGCTATTTTTGGAATGTGGGCGGGAAGCCCATAAGCTCAAAATGACCCCCCTATGGGCGTTTTCGTTCCCCGCTTGCCGTTCCAAAAAATTTTTTGTTTGAACTATCGGAATTCAAAACAAAAAAAATCCAATTTCATCTCATTTATCATAATAAGTGCAAGCTTGTTTACAATATCCACGAGAATAACCTAAGTTCAAACAATCACTAAAGCATCGGCGGTCAAGTTTAGGTTTTTTTTCAGGATTTATTAACATCCGCAGCCAATAATCGTACAAGCTCGGTTCATCATAACTACAATCTACTTTACAGTAAATATCCGTAAAACCCCATTCCCTACACTTCTTATAACAGTCCCAATCAGTCTTGGCTTCGGAAGGAAGAGGAGAAGAAAAAATAAAAATCAGGAAGCTCGCAAGAATTAAACCAAAAATGTATATCTTTTTCCTCATAGCTTTTACCCCCCTTTGATACATAAAAGTTAATCATTCCGAAGGTAAAAAAGAAAAATCCTTTCCAACCCTTTTATCAATCTTTCATCAATCTTTTCTCATCAACTTTCATTATGACAAGATAATCTTTATCCAGCCAACCATCCGTATCATTATACAACCGTTCCCATTTTTTCATTTCTATCTCATAGTCTTTTCTTTTTGAAAAGAAGATGATTTGAATTCCGCCGTTTTCCTTGTTTCCTTCATTCCTTGATTTGATTTCTTTTTCTTGCATAGCTTTTACCCCCTGCAAGCTTGCTCTTTTCAAATGCAAGCTTGCACTATCTACAAAAAGACCCCCGTCTTGCAAAGCAGATGAGTTTTGACTTGCTTCGCTTTGATTTGATGTTTTTTTTGCTTTGATTTTGTTATGTGTTGTGAGTGTTAATTTGTGATTTCAACCGCTTTGATTAAAAATGCAACTCCCTCCCAAGTCTCCACATCATACTTTCTTTTTCTTTTTACACTTTCAAGTTTTGATAAAATCAACAAGATATCTTCTTTCCTCACATCAATTGCCAAACTGAAAGAAAAAATCTGACCTTGTTTTATCTTCTCCTTGATGTTATCAAACAGCTTGATTAGTTCCCGTTCAAGCTCATCCGCCGAAAATGTTTTTCCCGATGTGAAAAAGTCCGAATTGATTTTTAGAAGCTCACTTGAAAATTCAGTCTTTTTAAAGTTTTCTGTCTCTGAGCGAAAAACATCAAAGAAACGCCTTTTGAAATTGTGAATTGCAAAACTCAAAAACTTCTTTGCTTTCTCTATGTCTTCTTCTCTAACTGCTTGTAGTTCATCATCTTGTTCTTGTTGTTGTTTCACGCCGAACAGCTCATACTTGCTCACATATATTTCCCCGACAAATGTCTCCCCTTCTTCTTTTGTCTTTTCTTTTTCTTTCATAATAAAATGAAATATATGCTTGAAGAATTGATTTTGCTCCAAGCCGATTTCATAGAACATCTTTGCTATCTTCTTGCAATTGCTTCAATCTTTGCTCATCTTACACAAGAAGAAGAATATGAAAAAATTGTTGAAATTATCGCTTTATCTTTGATAGCATCACTTGTCTTGATAACGATTACGACATCCATCTTTATCTTTTCATCTTGATATCGCTAACAAATCTTTTCTCCTATCCGCCGAAAGCGTCATTTTGTCGCTTTCGGTATTCCTAAATGGTTTTAAATTTCCCAACGATGCATACCCTTTTCTTTAAGATGTTTCTCCGAAATTGCGCACAGTGCAATTTCGGTGTTCCTAAATTGTATTAAAATTTCCTAACGATGCATATCCCCAGAACCAGTCCAAAGTAGTCCAAAAAGTAGTCCAAAGTAGTCCAAAGTAGCCCGAATTAGTCCAAACTCATTTTAATGAAATTTCTATTAAATGTAAATAAAATTTCGTTTTTCCCGTTTTGCAAGCCACATCCTGCAAGGGAAAGAAGTTTTCCCCCATCTACAAAAAAAATAAATAAAATTTTAAATTAGTCCAAGTAGTCCAAATTTTGGTCCAAACACTGCTGGCAAACTTTCCCCCCTTGCACCCCCCCCCGCCGTTTTTGCGGACGAAATCTCCCCCCATTTTTTCAGTTTGGACTGGAATTTGGACTAATTCGCCCCTTCTGGAAGCCTTGTCTGATGCGGGTTCCAGAACATATTTCCGAGTTTGGACTAATTCGGACTACTTTGGACTACTTTGGACTACTTCGGACTACTTTGGACTACAACTGTTTTTTAACATTTTTTAACAATTGTCTATTAGTTTGTCTTTTTCTTATTGTAGAACACCGAAAACAAAATGTTTTCAAGTTCATACAATTTCCTTTTTAGAATTTGGAAATATTGCGTTGAAATTTTTGTATCAAGGATAGAATTCCTTTCTTCTTTTGAAAGAACCTTTGTATTTCGCAAGAGCCTCAAAAGTCCTATATCATCCAAGTTTATCTTTCCTTTATTCCATCTTTGTTCTTCTTCTTCTACCTTCTCTCTTATAATGTCATCATTTGTAAGTAGTTCCTGTAAAAGCTTGTCTTTTAAATTTGTATCCAGTTTTTCATTCAGTTTTTCGTTTATTCTTTCAGTTGTTTCATCTAAAAGATCTGTTAGCTTATCATATACAAAGAATGCAGAAGTGTAATCTAACTCTGCAAGTTCATCTCTGAAAATTCGTAGTAGAGCATATATATCTGCGATTTCACTTTCAACTTTCCACGCTTCAAGCTCTTTATTCTTTAATAGCCAATTTACCGATGTGATTATCCTATGCAAACGAGAAAGTATCCTTAAATCTGTGTTGAGATGCCAGATTGGTTTGACGGCATAATGTTCTAAAAGCTTTATCAGTTCATCTACTTCTCCCCTATCTGAAAGCTCCTTTATTTTCTCATAAAGTTTGCTTGTATCTTTAAAGAATTCTTCCATTTTTTTTCACCCCCTTTTTCTATTTTTTATTTTTTGAATACATATCCAGGGATATACTCCCCAACACTTGGATAGAGGAAAAATCTCCAAATCAAGTATCTTGTTGCATCCTTAATGTGTTCCAGCTCATTTACTTTCACAACTTTGTCGTTCTCAATACGATACGCTGAATAATACGCATTTATTATTCTATCCGTTCTAATTTTGTCGGTCGGTTTCAAGATTTTGATTTTCTTCTTTCTCAAAAGATATTGCTCTTTTTGAACACTTTCCGCCAACGGAACTGGTTTGAAGTATTCAAGCTTAAATCTGCGTTCGGAAAAGATTTCGTATGGAGTTCTACCTGACCAATCTTTTCGTTTTCCCGCAACATCTCCGACGCAATACAATTCTTCTTCAACAAGAATTCCCCATTTTCTTTGAAGTTCTTTGTAAAGTGTATCAGCTATCTCATCAATCGGTGTATTTTCCCATTCCCAACTATCAAGCAAATACATTACTTCATCGTCGTAATCGTATGCTGCAAGCACACAAGCAAAATTTGAAATTCCCCAATCAATCCCCAAATAAAAACTTCTCCATTGTTTCCATTTCCAAACTTTCATTCTCAAAGTTTCCTTATCAAATTCAACGATGTTGTCCTCTGAAAGTGGATAGGTTGATTTTAGTCCTTGACCCCAACCTTTTCCCGCCCAGAACTCAAATTCTTCTTGTGATAATTTTTTCCTGTATTCTTCTATGTATTTTGGGTCAATGTGAGGATTTTCCCAAGTGTAAATTCTTTCCTCTTTTCCTGCAAATCTTTTGTATATCCAATGTCCGGGAGTAATCTTGTCGTTGTTTGAAAGTAGTAAAACTTTTTGGATAGGTTTAGCTCTCATTCTCAAAAGCACTTCATCATAAGCTTGTTCTGTGATTTTCCAAGCTTCATCAATCACTGCAACATTGAACTCATAGCCTCTCAATTTCGTATATCCTTCATTTATTTCTGACAAAGAC
>Ga0080007_1071424_pt1 | contig 18340 bp, 18 predicted proteins | sample OctOCTMetagenome_FD_69210 | JGI IMG/M metagenome (GOLD analysis project Ga0080007, IMG submission 69210) | Hot spring and microbial mat streamer communities from Octopus Spring Streamers, Yellowstone National Park, USA - OCT_B (SPADES... | ecosystem: Environmental > Aquatic > Thermal springs >...
TTCTTCTAATTCCCTTTTTCTTTTTTGGGCCTTTTCCTTTTCCTCCGCCAAGGTTTTTAAATACTCCTTACCCTGTTGCAGTCTCTGTTCCAGGCTCTTTATCCTTTCAAAACCTTCCTTATGTTTTTGTTCCAACTCCTTTAGCCTTCTTTCAAGGATCTTTACCACTCCCTCCTTTTCTACCAGTTCATCCCTCAGGCTTTTGGCTAAGGCTTCCTTTTCTGAAATACTCTCCTTTAACCTCTCTAAAACCTCTTCCAACTGTTTGGTCTTTTCCTCGTAAAAACTTTTACCCAAGCTTGCCCTTGATTCCAAGTGCCCTCCGCTTATTACACCCGTCTTTTCAAAGAGCTCTCCCTCCAGGCTAACCATCCGGTAGTTTCCTATGCCCAGAGCCTTTGCACTGTCAAAGTTCTCCACCACCAGCGTATCTCCAAAGACAAACCTTATTGCCTTTTCAAACTTTTTGTCATATTCCACCAGATTTACCGCATAGTCAATAACCACCGCACCACGGGTTCTTGGAAAGGGTGGCAAGGGTTGGTCCTTTATTCTGTTAAGTGGTATAAAGCTCATTCTACCGCCCTTGGTTTCCTTTAATCTTTGGATGCATTTTTTTGCGGTCTCTTCATCTTCTACCACCACAAAGGAGAGCCTTTGCCCACCAGCTGCTTCTACCGCTTTCAGGTATTCATAGTCTTTAACCTTTATTAAGTCCGCTACCCTTCCATAAACACCCTCTATGTCTTCAAAGGGAAGATAGTCCTGCTCTGCAAACCTAAGCTTTTCTCTAAGGACTGCCAGCTCCTGCAAAACATTCTCCCTCTCTGCCCTAAGCTTTCTCAGTTGGTCTTCCACTTCTTCCAGCTTAGCCCTCAGCCTTTTTTGGGCAAACTCCTCTTCTCTTAGCATTTTTTGATAGTTCTCTTTACTCAGAACATCTTCCCCAAGACTGCCTTTAACCCTTTCTAACTCCTCTTCCAAATTTTTCAGCTCTTCCCTTACCCTCTCTTCCTTTAACTCTAACTCTTTTATTTTTAACCCCAAGGTAGATGCTTCTTTTTTCTTTTCTTCAATGGTCTTTGAAAGGGCACGCATCTTTTCTTCCGTTTGATGCATCTCCTCAAAGGCACTCTGCATTTCCCTTTCCTTCTCCTTTAATTCCTGGTTTATTGCGTCAAACTCTTCCTGAAGTTTTTGAACCTCTTCCTCCTTTTGACGGATAACCTCCTTGAGTTCTTCTTCCTCTTGGGATAAAACTTCCAAGTCTCTTTCCAAGTGTGCTATCCTCTTTCTTGCGTTCTCTACTTCCTCCTTCATTTTTTCAATCTCTTTGTATTTATCCTCTGTTTCCTTTTGGATAAGGTCTAACCTTTCGCTCAACCTTCCCGTTTTTTCTTTGAAGGGAAGTATTGCAGTCCTCAGGGAGGAAAGCTCATTCTCTATAGCGGAGGATTCTTCTTGGAGTTTTTGGGCTTGTGCCTTTAGTTCCTTTAGTTCCTCCTCCAAACCCATAAGCCTTTGTTCTGTGGAAGTTTTCTCCTCAAGGACCTTTAAAAGTTCCTTTGAAAACAGCTTTATTTCTAAGTCCCTTTTTCTTTGGGAGAGGTCTCTGTATAGCTTTATCCTTTCCACTTCTCTGGCGAGCTTTTCCATATGCACTTCCATTTCATCTATAAGAAGCTTCAGCTCCCTGTGTTTCAGCTCCACCTCCCCAAGTTGAACCAGTGCCTTTTGCTTTCTCTCTTCATATTCTCCTATGCCTGCTACCTCTTCAATGAGTTTTCTTCTCTCTACAGGTGTCATCTTCAAAAACCTTATGATGTCCCCCTGAAGGACCACGTTGTAGCCGTTTTCATATATGCCCGCCTTTGACAGAAAGTCAGAAAGTTCTTTTTCTTTGACCACCTTCCCGTTGATCCTAAAAACACTTCTGCCGTCTCTGTAAACTTTGCGGGAGACTACCACATCCTCCTCTGGTACAGGAAAGGCACCAAAATTTTTAAAATGCACCTCCACGTAGGCATAATCTGCCCTTTCTCCATCCTTGCTGAAGATAAGATAGGAAAGGTTTTTTGCCCTGAGGGCTTTGGAAGTGGCTATTCCCAAAGCAAAGGATATGGCGTCTCCTATGTTGGATTTGCCCGCACCGTTTGGACCTAATACCGCAATAAAGCCCTCCCCCAAGGGAATTTCTATCCTCTGCCTTCCGTAGGATTTAAACCCCTCAATGACTAATTTTTCTATGTAACCCTTCACCTTAGTGAGTATAATTATAAAATCTTGAACGGTGAAAATCTTCTTATAAACTGGAAGGAGAGGTTAGAGAAAAAACTACAGAAATTTCTTGAAGGCATTGAACCACCAATTTTACAATCTGCTATGGCATATTATCCACTTCAGGGAGGCAAAAGATTAAGACCATTGATCGTGTGTGCAGTGGCTGTAGCCCTTGGTGGAGACCTTGAGGATGCTATAACCGTTGGCTGTTCTGTTGAATTTATTCATAACTACTCCCTGATACACGACGACCTACCCCCTTTGGACAACGACCAATACAGAAGAGGAAAGCCCACCTGCCATGTGGTCTTTGGAGAGGATTTGGCGCTCCTTGCGGGTGATGCTTTGCTGACCTTAGCCTTTGAGGTGCTATCTGATAAAAATAACTTTAGAACCTTAGAGGCAGACAGGCTTCTTTTGATGATAAAGCTTCTTAGCGAGAAGGCGGGTGCAAAGGGTATGGTAGGTGGGCAGGTGATGGATGTTAGAAAATTAGGAGAACTTGAACATATAAGCCTTAAAAAGACCGCAGAGCTTTTTTCTGCCTGTTTTATGTTGGGAGGTCTGGTCGCAAAGAGGGATGAGCTTGTCAATGATTTGGAAAGGGTGGGCATGAACTTTGGGCTTCTCTTTCAGATGTGCGATGACTACAAGGATAAAGACGGCTTTTATCAAAGGTTTGGTGAAGGATTAAAGGACCTGATAGAAGCAAAAGGGCAAGAGGTGGTATCTCAACTTCAAGCTTTAGGCTTGCTTACTGCACAGATGCAAGTCATTTTAAAGAGTTTCCTATGAAACCCACCCGTATCTTTTTGGTAGGTTTTATGTGCAGTGGAAAAAGCACAGTGGGAAAGCTATTGGCGGACAAGCTTGGTTATACCTTTTGGGACATAGACCAAGTTATAGAAGAGAGGGAGGGCAAAAGCATAGAAGAGATATTTAAAGATGAAGGAGAGGAATACTTCAGAAGTCTTGAAAGAAATGTATTAGAGGAGTTTTTGGAAAAAGAAAGGGTTGTGGTTAGCACGGGAGGAGGGCTTGGAGCGAACCCTACTGCTATGGAAAAAATGAGGTCCGCTGGCTTGGTGGTATGGCTGGATTTAGATTTTGAAACCTTTTTGCAAAGGTGTGCCCACCAAGAGGGTAGACCTCTTTTGAAGAGAGGGTTGGATTATCTAAAGGCCTTAATGGAGGAGAGGAAAAAGGTTTATAGGCTAGCACATATTAGACTGAAAGCAGACAAACCACCCGATGCTTTAGTAGAAGAGCTTTTATCTCAACTTTAGGGTTGCCACCGCCAAGACGCTGAGTAGAATGGAGACTATCCAGAGCCTAACAACTATTTTGGGTTCTGGAATGCCCGAAAGTTCTAAATGATGATGAAAGGGTGCCATTTTGAAGAGTCTTTTGCCCTTTGTAAGTTTGAAATACGCCACCTGGAGGATCACGCTCAGGGTTTCAAAAACAAAGATCCCTCCCGCTATAGGTAGAATGAGTTCCGCCTTTGCTACGAGGGCTATTACCCCAAGTCCTGCGCCAAGGGCTAAGGCACCTACATCCCCCATAAATAGCTGGGCTGGATAAGCGTTGAACCACAAAAAGCCAAGTCCAGAACCCACTATGGCAAAACACAGAACTGTAAGGTCTCCTGTATAGGGCACATAGGGAATGTTTAAATACTTGGCAATGTTTGCGTGTCCTACTGCGTAGGCTATTACACCTAAGGATGCGGCGGTGGTCATAACAGGTCCAACTGCAAGCCCATCAAGCCCATCAGTGAGGTTTACCGCGTTAGAGGTGGCTACAATCACCAAAACCGCAAAGGGTATATAAAAAAGCCCCAGGTCTATCTGAAGGTTTTTAAAAAGAGGAAAGTAAAGCTTTGTACCTACCTCTGTAAATTTATAAAGGGCAAAGGCTGTAAGGGATGCCACAAGAACCTGGGCGGAGAACTTAGCCTTTGCGGATATACCCTTTTTGTTCTTTAGCTTGGTGTAATCATCCCAAAGACCTATGAACCCAAAACCGAGAATACAAAAGGAGATCACCCAAAAGTAAGCAAGGTCCAGCCTCATGAGAAGAAGGGAGGACAGAAGGACGGATATAAGTATCACCAATCCACCCATGTTGGGCACTAGTTTTTTGACGGTGTGTCCCTCCGGGGTGTATTCCCGCACATAACCCTTAAAAAGTCTTTGAAGGGCTTTTAGCTTCTTTAGGAAAATGGGCGTTAGCAGTATGGTTAGAAAGAAGGCAAGCAGTATAGCTAAAAAGGACCGGAAAGTTATGTATTTGAAAACGTTAAAGCCAAAGAAGAAATCCTTTAGATAGAAGGAGAGATGATACAGCATTTCAGCACCTGTTTTTACTAAAAAGTCTATCCAGTATTATGGCGCAGGCGTTTCTTACCGAAAGATGGTTCCAATCTCCTGCACCGTATATGGGCTCCAGTATGTAGTCAAAGGTGTTCATAAGGTCTGGGGGAATACCATAACCTGTGCCGAAAAGGATTAAAAAGTCATCCTGTCTTTTTTCTATCTCCCTTTTTAAAAACTCATAGCTTACGGTGTTTGGATAGGTTCTTGCGTCCGTACCCACAAGCTTTGGTTTTCTTCCTCTCCTCTTTTGTATATCCTCTATAACTTCCTCCAAGTTGTAAGCGAGCCTAACAAGCTTAACCGTTTCTGCCCTCGTTGGGTTGGTCTTTAAGCCCTCTTCAGAAGACCAATACTCTATCTGTTTCTTTATCACCGCCCTTTGGGCATCTACCGGCTGGACTATGTAAAAGGTGTTTATTTCATAAGCCCTGGCTGGTCTTGCTATATCGTGCAGGTCCATGGTGGTAAAGGAAGTTATTATGGTTTTCCCCTCTCTATCCATGGCAGGAAAATGTAGAAGTGCAATGAACACGTTGTGATTGAGCATTTGATTTATTTTAAATACTTCTTTTTAACTTTGCCAAAAGTCTTTCCCAAAAGCCCTCCTTTGGCTTTGCTTGCACCAATGAAAGCCTGTTTAATATTCTGGTTAGTTCTTTTATCAGTTCGTCGTTGAAAGGATTTTGTCCTATTATGTTCTTTATCAGCTTTGGATTGTATTTTATACTACCTGCGTACTTTGGTTCTGCAGTGGTGAATTTTTGACACACAAGTCTTATGCTTTCATATACCTTTTTACCTTCTTCCTCTGAGGATACTTTATTGACAATCAAGAAAAACTCCTTCATACCCTCTTCTGAGTTCATCACCTTTATAAGACCGTAGGCATCAGCTATAGCGGTGGGCTCTGGCGTTGTGATCAGTATGGGTATCTGGGAAGAGGAAACTATGGCTATAGTGTCTGAGTGTATGCCGGGTGGCGTATCAAAGATGACCCAATCGTAGCGTCCTTCTGCAAACTCCTGAAGCCTTTGAATTAAAGTCTTTAGCCTGCCAAAGGGCATATTTACCAACTCCCTTATACCGCTACCGCTTGAAATAAAGTCAAAACCCTCCTCCACGGGAATAACTACTTCTTCAAGGGAAGCACTTCCTGTAAAGAAGTGATAGAGATTTTTGGGTGGGGTTATACCAAGCATTAGATGTATGTTGCTCAGTCCAAGGTCTCCATCTATAAGCAGAACCTTTTTACCGTTAGAGTGAAGGATCCTTCCTATGTTTATGGTAATTATTGTCTTTCCTACGCCACCCTTTCCGCTGGCAACGGATATGTAGCCAGTAGGTTTTTCCTTCCCTTCCAAAACCTTCAGGGGCATGGTCTGCAGTTCCATTACTCCTCCACCTTCAGAAAGAGTTTGGTAAGGTGTTCATAGTTTGCCATTACCAGATCCTTAGGAACACGCTGTCCAGTTGTCCAGCAGAGTATGGGCAGTTTGGTGCGATAAGCAGGGTTCAAAACATAACCGTGGTAAAGGGTTTCGTCCATCTTTGTGAATATTAGCCCCTTTATGGGCAATACACTGAACCTTTCCAACGCTTCCGCCATAACCCTTTCGTCCATGTTAGCGCTTACTGTAAAGTATATTTCTGAGGCGGGCAGTTTGTTAAAGAAGGGCACCAGTTCCTTTACCTTTATGTCATCGTAATGGCTCCTTCCACCAGTATCCACAAGTACAACATCCATGGAGGAAAGCTCTCCTATGCATTCTCTTAATCTTTGAGGAGTGTCTGCGGTTCGGAAGGGCAATTCCATAATGCTAATAAATGTTTTTAGCTGTTGAACTGCACCTACCCTGTAGCTGTCTATGGTTATAACACCTACCTTTTTTCCAAGCTCTTTTATGTAATAGGCGAGCTTTGCCACTGTGGTAGTTTTTCCCACACCCGTTGGACCCACCAGGGCTATGATCTTAAAATCCTGTAGGTAACTTTCAAAATCCCTAACCAAATTCAGGGTGCTTTCAAGACCCATCTTTAAGGACTCGTATGTTTCTCCCTTTAAGTCCAAACGCCTTAACTCGTAATCATAACCACATCCTGCGTCAATGATTGCCTTTGCCACATCCTTTGCAACACCTTTGTTTATAAGTTTGTTCATAAGATTTAGCGCCCTTAGAGAGTATTCGCTTTCTATAGGTTCTGTTTCCTCTGGAGGCTCTATCTTTTGCCTTTTGACTAATTCAACCACTTCCCTTAGGCTTTCTTTTAGTTTGTTGATCTCTTCATAAACACTCTCTTGGCTTTTAAGATGGTTAGAAAAATCTTCTTTATCTGGGATACCTATGGTAACCTCCAATTGGGAAAGGGAGATAAAGGGCATAAAGGGTATAAGCCTTTTCTTTATGATCCTTGTGGATAGTATGGTGGCGTCTGGTCCGTAGAGATTTCTCACCTCCTCCACCGCCTCTTGAAGGGAGTCCACCACCAATTTTTTAATCTTCATCTACGACACCCAGAACTTTTAGGTTTACCTGTCTATCAAGTTCATTATAAGATAAAACCGCAAGTTGAGGGATGTATGCGGACAGAACTTTTTTGATGTGTCTTCTCAGGTTCGTGGCGGTTATCAACACTGGTTTGGCTTGGTATTGGACAAACTTTAAAATTTCTGAGTTTAGCTTAGGATATATTTTGTTTATAAGCAGGTCAAGGAACTCCTCCTCCTTTCCCTCCTGCAAGTATGCACTGAGCTTTGCCTCCAATCTGGGAGAGAGTATCAGTGCATAAAGGACATTGCCCGTTAAATATAGCCTTGTGATCCTCTTTGCGAGCCTCTGCCTGACATATTCAGTAAGCAGGTCTGGGTCCTTTGTCTGTTCCACATAGTCTGCCAAGGTCTCCACTATAGTTAGAAGGTCGTTTATTGGGATGCCCTCGCTTAAAAGGTTCTGCAGTGTTCTGTGTAGGATAGAGATGGGTATCACATCCGGCACGAGCCCCTGCATAGCCTTTGGATGCTTTCTGGTAAGGTTCTCCACCAGGTCTATAACCTCACTCCTACCGAGGATCTCGTGAAGGTTTCTCTTTATTACTTCAGAAAGATGTGTAATTATGGCGGTGCTTACATCCACCACCATGTAGCCCAGCCTTTGAGCCTTTTCTCTCATGTCCTCTGTGATCCAGTAGGCTTTTAGATTGAAGGCAGGCTCTTGGGTTTCCACACCCTCAATGCTTCCTTTCACATTCCCCAGGTCTATTGCCAGGTATCTGTTTGGCATCACCTCGTAGCTACTGACTTCAAGCCCCCTTATGAGTATTCTGTATTGATAGGGTCTGAGGGTTAGGTTGTCCCTTATATGCACCAAAGGAACCACTACACCAAACTCTCGGGCTATCTGCTTTCTCATAGATTTTATCCTCTCCGGAAGGTCTCCGCCCTGAGATTCATCCACCAAGGGCACAAGCCCATAGCCTATCTCAAAGGCAAGGGTCTCTGGTTGTGTGATGATCTCCTCCTCGGTCTTCTCAGTTGGCTTTTTCTGTTCAACCAAAAGCTTTTCCAACTCTTTTAGTTCCCTTTCCTGAAGGCTCTTTTTCAGCAGATAGTAAAGTCCTCCTAAAAGCCCAGCCATGAAGAAGAAGGGAACCTTAGGAAATCCTGGAATGAGTCCTATAAACACCAAAAGGGCAAAGGAAAAGAGGAACACCCTGGGCTCTTTGGAAAACTCCTGAAGTAAAACATTTCCCAGCTGGTCTTTAGAAGAGGACTTTGTTACCACTATACCTGCAGAAGTGGAAAGCAGCAAGGCGGGTATTTGGCTTGCAAGACCTTCGCCCACCGTTAGCAAGGCATAGGTAGAGACCGCCTCAGAAAAAGGCATGCCTTTAAGGACTATGCCTACTATAAGACCACCCACCAAGCTAGAGTATTATCAATGCCGCAATGGAGTCTCCCCTTATGAACTTGCTGGCACCGTCCATGGCACCGTAAAAGGCTGCCTCCTGCTCTAACTGTGCCCTTCTCCTACGGGCTTCTTCCTCGGAGATCAAACCAGCGTTGAGGTCTGCGTCTATGCTCATCTGCTTTCCGGGCATGGCGTCCAAGGTAAATCTCGCTGCCACCTCTGAGATCCTCTCCGCACCCTTTGTAATAACCACAAAGTTTATGACTATGAAGATCAAAAACGCCACCAAACCCACCACCACATCCCCACCCACAACAAACTTACCAAAGCCCTCTATTATATGCCCCGCGGCAGAGGTGCCCTCGTGACCGTAAAGTAGAATCCTTCTTGCTGCGGCAATGTTTAAAGATAGCCTAAGGAGTGTTCCCAAAAGCAGTATAGAGGGGAAAGCTGAAAGTTCCAAAGGCTCCTTTATAAAGGCGGTAAGCGTTAAAACCGTCAAAGAAAAAGTTATACTTAATGCCAAAAGCACATCAAGAAGTAGGGCAGGAATGGGCAAAATTATGGCACCCAATATCACCACAAGAGCCAAAAGCACCCATTCCTGGGTAAGGTTCATGCTAAAATTTTAAATCTCATGCAGATAGAAGTAATCAATGGTAGCATCCTTGAGGTGGATGCGGATGTGATCGTCAATCCTGCCAACTCCTTGGGACTTATGGGTGGTGGTGTGGCAGGTGTGATAAGGCGGTTCGGAGGAGAGGAGATAGAAAAGGAGGCGGTGCAAAAGGCACCCATTCAGGTTGGCTCTGCAGTGCTTACCACCGCAGGCAAGCTAAAATTCAAAGGAGTGATCCACGCGCCTACCATGGAAAAGCCCGCCATGGAGAGCTCGGAGGAAAAGGTGAGGAAGGCGGTGAGGGCAAGCTTAGAGCTGGCGGACATTTTGGGCTTTGAGACCTTGGCGATGCCCGGAATGGGCACAGGTGTGGGCGGACTTCCTAAGGAACTCTCCGCAAGGGTAATGCTTGAGGAAATAAAGAACTTCAAACCCAAGAGTCTAAAAAAGGTCATTCTGGTAGATATAAACCTAGAGATGGTTCAAGCCTGGCAGAAAAATCTTTGAATGCTCTTAGCATCGGGCGGATTTTTAGGAAAGTCTAACAAACTTTATAAATTTCCCATCAAGGAAGTGAAATTTTTCAACTCCCTTCTGGAGTTAAGGGAAAGACAGGGTTTTGTGGTCATATCTTACAGGCTCTCAGAGGAGACCCTTGGTGTAAAGGTAAAGGTATCCTCTTTCCCTTCCATTGTGTTTGTAAAAGTGGGAGAACCCGTTGAGTTTGAAATAAGGCCCAAGCCTTTTGAACTGAGCTTGCAGGGTTTTTCCTTGAACAAAGAGGAGTACATAGAGAAAATCAGAAGGGTAAAAGAGGAGATTGAAAAGGGCACTGTCTATCAGCTTAACCTTTCAACGAGGATGGACTTTAAACTGGAAGGTTCTCCCTTGGACCTTTTTTTGAACTTCTTTGAAAGGCAACCTACCCCCTACGCCTTTTTTCTTGACCTGAAGGACTTTTACATCCTGAGCGGTTCAATGGAGCTCTTTTTAGAGAAAAAAGGAGGGCTAATAAAGAGCAAGCCCATAAAGGGAACCGCCGAGAGTGAAGAGGTTTTACAAAACAGCCAAAAGGACAAGGCAGAGAATTTGATGATCCTTGATATGATGAGAAACGACCTTTCAAGGGTGGCAAAGGTGGGCAGTGTAAAGGTAGAGGAGATCTTTAAGGTGGAAAAATATGCAACCCTGTGCCAAATGCACTCCACCGTGGTGGCACAGACGGACAAAGACCTTGAGGAGATTCTACTCAACACATTTCCCCCTGCCTCGGTGACGGGCGCACCAAAGAAAAAGGCGGTGGAACTAATAGACGATTTAGAGCCCCATCCGAGGGACTATTACTGTGGGTGTGCAGGCTTTGTTTGGAATGAAGACTTTACCCTGTGTGTCCTTATTAGAACAGCCTTTGGCATTGGGCAAGAACTTTCTTATTACGCGGGCTCAGGTATTGTGTATGACTCGGATGAAGAAAAGGAGTGGGAGGAAACCCTAAGCAAAGCAAGGGCCTTTTGGTCCATGTAAAGAATTTCGTAAGCTCGTATAATTTAATATCCCAATGATAAAGCTGAGCATATTGGGTTCTACTGGCTCGGTGGGAACGCAAGCCCTAGATGTGGTTAGGGTATACAGGCAGGATATTGAACTGGTGGGTTTGGTGGCAAGGAGGGCATCGGATAGACTGCTAAATCAGGCAAGGGAATTTAAGCCTAAGTATGTGGTGTCCTATCAGGAGCCTGCAAAAGATTGGCTTGAAAGTCTCCCAAAGGAGTGTGTGTATTTAAAAGGTGAAGAGGGTTTGTTGGCTGTTGTGGAGGAATCTGAAAGGGTTTTAAACGCCATCTCCGGCATAGGCGGGCTTTTGCCTACCTTTCTTGTGCTCTCAAGGAACAAGATATTACTTGCCAGCAACAAGGAATCTGTGGTCTGTTTGGAGGGACTCATCAGGGAAAAGTCAGAAAATGTGGTGCCCGTGGATAGCGAACACAACGCCCTTTTTCAACTGCTTTCAATGACAGACAGGAAAGAAATAAAGAAGGTCTATCTTACCGCCTCTGGCGGTCCTTTTAAGGACACGCCCATTGAGGAGCTTTCAAAGGTAAAGCCCGCCCAAGCCTTGAACCATCCCACTTGGCAGATGGGACAGAAGATCACAGTAGATTCTGCCACTCTGATGAACAAGGGTATAGAACTTTTGGAGGCTAAGGCACTTTTTGGTTTGGACCCAGACCTAATGGAGGTGGTGATCCATCCCCAAAGCCTGGTGCACGGAGCAATAAAGTTAAAAGATGGCAGTTTTCTCTTTCAGGTTTCTCCACCCGACATGAAAATTCCTATAATGAACGCCATCTTTTATCCTGAGAGGAGAGAATATCCCTTTAGGGATATCAGCCTTTTTGAGCTTTCCCCAATAGTTTTTGAAAGAGTGGATAGGCAAAAGTTCAGGGCTTTGTCTCTGTGTGAATGGGTCGCAAGGATGGGAGGTGTTTATGTGCCCGTTCTTTTGGGTGCGGACGAAAGGGCAGTAGAGCTCTTTTTGGAGGAACGCATAAGCTTTGATAAAATAATCCCACTGGTGGAGGAGGTGCTCTCTGCCGTGAGCATAAGAGACCCAGAAACCGTAGAGGAGATAATCCAAGCGGTAAAGTGGGGCTACAGTAAGGTGGACGAAGTGTTAGGTAGAGTGCTATGAGGGAGGTCTTTTACGCCATTCTCCTTGTTTTCTTTGCCTTTTTGCCCTTTCATCTTTTATCTTCTCCGAAGGCTTACTCGGTCAGTATGAAAAACACAGACCCATCCAAGTTTGAGGTAAAGGTAGGAAAAGAAGGGGGAACTCTTTATTACATACTTTTGGGAGACCCGAAGACCCTGAACCCAGCCCTTGCCCAAGAGACCAGTTCCACCGCAGTGCTCTCGGACCTTTTCAGTGGGCTAACAAGGCTAAACATAAAAACTATGGAGTATGAGCCTGACCTGGCAGAAAGCATCTTAGCCCTTGAGGATGGAAAAAGGTATGTGGTAAAGCTAAGGAAAGATGTTAGGTGGAGCGATGGAGAGCCCTTTACTGCGGACGATGTGGTCTTTACATACAGGGATGTTTATCTTAACAAAAACATTCCTAACTCTACTGCAGACATGCTCAGGGGAGTTCTCAGAGAAGAAAAGGATGTGGAGAACTTTGTAAGGGCAATAGACCCATACACCCTTGAGTTTAACCTTCCAAAGCCCTTTGCGCCCTTTCTTGGCATCTTAGCAAGTCCCATCTTACCCAAGCATAAGCTGGAAAGATTCGTCAAAGAAGGTACATTTATGCAGGCTTGGAATGTAAACACACCTCCGGAAGAGATAGTAGGTACAGGACCATACAGGTTAAAAAGATACATAAAAGGACAACTGGTGGAGTACGAGGCAAACCCCCACTATTATAGAAAGGACGAAGAGGGCAAAAAACTACCATACATAAAAAGAAGGGTCGCTTACATAGTCCAAGACCCAGACACAGCCCTTCTTATGTTCTCCACTGGCAAGGCAGACTATCATGGCATCAGACCTACGGACCTCATGACTGTAGTTCGCTTGAAGGGGGTCAGCCTTTTTGATCTGGGACCCACCCCATCCACCACCTTCCTTGTTTTTAACCAAAACCCTCAGGCGGACATTCCAAAGTATAAGCTACGTTGGTTCCAAAATTCCCAATTCAGAAGGGCAATCTCTATGGCAATAGACCGCGCCGGAATAAGTCTGCTCGTCTATAATGGCTTGGCACAGCCCCTTTATGGACCCATCACACCCGCCAACAGACCTTACTATTACGAGGGACTGTTTCCAGAAATCCCTTATGACCTAAAAACTGCCAGAAAGCTCTTAGAAGAGCTTGGCTTTTCAGACAGAAATAAGGATGGCTGGCTTGAGGACCCAGAGGGAAACACCTTGGAGATCATACTCCTCACCAACGCGGAAAACAAAGAAAGACAAGCCATAGGAAACATGATAAAGGAAGACCTGGAGAAGTTAGGTATAAGAGTAATTTTTAACCCAATAGACTTTAATGCTTTGGTGCGCAGGCTCACAACGCCTCCATACCAGTGGGAGGCTGTAATAATAGGTCTCACTGGTTCCTTGGACCCACACTTTGGCAGAAACGTGTGGCACTCTTCGGGCACTCTGCATATGTGGAACCCAAGACAAAAAACACCAGCTACAGCTTGGGAGAGAGAGGTAGATGAACTCTTTGACAGGGCTTCTTCCGTGATAAACAGAGAAGAGAGAATTGAGCTATACAGACAAGCCTACAGAATAATAGCCAGGGAGCAACCTCTCATATTCTTGGCTACTCCAAAAAGCATGGTGGGAGCCAGAGATAAGTTTGAAAATTACTTTCCCACCGTTTGGGGGCAATACGAAGAGGAGTACATGTTTTTCAAGTGATAAGCTCTCTGAGCCTTTCCCGAAGAACCTCGTAGGTTATCTCTTTGATTATGCCTTCCAACGGTATTGATTCAATACTCTTTTTGAGTTCCTCCCTAAAGAGTTCCCTAACAAGGTCGCTCGGATTAAAACCTTGAAAGGCTTTTTTGATTTCCTCTTTAATGGTTTCCTCTACCACCTTCTTAATATCCTCTAAGGACACGCCTTTCAATACATCTTCCAATCTTTCTGTTTTCTGTTGCGAAGCGCTTACGGTGGGCACAGCCTCCTCTATATGTATTTGTGGGACTGGGATAGGTTCTTCCTTTTCTTCCTCCAAGACGAACTCTTTTACAGGCAATGGGCTTTCCTCTAACTTAGGCATTTCAACTTCTTTAATGACCTGGGGAAATTCCTCAGTCTTAGCACCCTCTTCTTTTTTCTGCACAGCTTCTTGCTTTTTAAGTAGTTCTCCAAGCATTTGCATAAGTGTTGTTTCTTCTTCCTTTAATGCAACGATGATCTCTTTAAATTTTTCTACTATCTCTTTGGGATTTTCTTCCCTTGAAATTGCGTGCTTATTTCTAAGAGGAACATCATCTATGTTTATGTTAAACAGTTCGTCTATCAACACCAAAAAGGGCTTTTGAGCTATGTCTTGGTCCTTAGCTAATTCCATCAATCTCTTCTTTGCTGTAAGGCCAGAGATTGCATCAAATATAACTCCATCCACATCTTCTAAAAGGCTTTCCAAGTTTCTAAAGGACCTTATCACAACCGGTTCAAAATTTTCAGATAGTAAGGGAGTAATACTATCCACAAGGGTGTTATCAAAAGACACAACTGCAACTCTTTTCTTTTGATGCACGCTTTCGGAGATGTATTGGGAAACCTCCTCTTTGGACTCTGGCTGTACCTCTGTAGGTTTAAGTCCTTTTTCAAAGAATAGTGCTTCTATAATTTCCTGTTTTTCCAACTCTTCCACGGTTTGTTTGTGAGTTTCTATTTCAAGCTCTAAAGTAGGCAATTGGTATTCCTCTGTTTCTTGAACAGGCGCGATAATAGCAGATAGAATTTGATCGGGTGTACTCTCCCTTGGTATAAGTATCTTTTTCTGTGGTTTTAGATTTTGAGCATTTATAGGGAATAGGTCATCTACAAGCACTACGAACTTTGCGTCCTTGAATTTCTGTTGATACATTTTGTTTATATCTTCTTCGGATAGAGCTCCCGATATTGCATCATAAATGATCACATCAAAATGTGTGGTTATCAAACTAAGAGCCTCTTCTCCATTTTTAACGTCTATAACTTCGTATTCACTAAGGACATTCTTTAGTTGTTTTACTAAGCTTCTGTCAAAGGAGACTATCAGGACTTTCATTTTCTCCCCTCCATTTCTTTAAGTATATCATCGAGTATTCTCTTTGCTTCTTCAATACTTTCCTTCGGTATTATTGCATGGGTAGCAATAGCCAGCCTAAGCGCCTTTAGCTTCCTTTCTAAGCCTTGTAGGTAGGTTTTTTCAACTATTTTTACTTCAGTGCTTTTCTGCTGGGCTTGTGGGATTAGCATATAAACAACACCTATTGCAAATAGTATTAATCCGGCTAAGGCTATACCAAGGGATGTCGGGTTTTTGAGAATTTCTTCTATATATTCTCCAAAGTTGTATTTTCTGGTGTATATATATACCTCCGCCTTGGTTGGCGATGCTTTATGATAGGACGAATACATGTTGATATCCGTAGGATTCTGAAATACTTGACCGTATGTGAACACCTTTCCTTCAGCAGTTTTAAATATAAAAAATCCTTTGTCTGGATATTCTATATTTTTCAGCTCTTTGTTTTCACATACTGAAAGTATGAAGCTGGCAAAATTTGCATTTATTTTTTCCTGCTTTTTTATGGCGTATATTTCAAAGGATGTATAAATTCCCCATCCAAACAATAACAAACCCAATATCATGAAAATAAGAGACAGAAATCTTTTCACTTTTATCCCCCAACAGTTATAGCTTCTACAAGCAAGGATGGAGAACCCACATGTCCATACATCCTAAGGTCTTCTCCAACTCCTACTAAATTTTTCAGAAGCTCCAGAATGTTACCTCCTATAACCACTCCCTTCACTGCTTTCTCTTTCTTACCATTCTTATAAATTATACCAGAGGCACCCAGCGAAAAGTCTCCAGAGATTGGGTCCACGGTATGCAGACCCATTAGATCTAAAATCAAAAAGACCTCATCGTAAGCCTTCAATAGGTCCTCCAGAGTGTGGGTTCCCCTCTCTATGTAAAGATTCCTTATGCCGGAGGTGGGCAAGCTTTTATAGCCGTGTCTTACCGAATTGCCCGTTGGTTTGGCATTGCATTTGACTGCAGTGTATACACTGTGCAAGAACCCTTTAAAAATTCCCCTTTCAATTAATATGTTTTTCTTAGATGGTACGCCTTCCGCGTCCAACTCCAGAGTACCCACACCTCCCTTTAAAGTTCCGTCATCTATCACCGTTAGCAAGGGGTTTGCTATTGCTTGACCTTCTTTGCCCTTTAGCAAGGTTTTGTTTTTTACGAGGGCATCTCCCAGGAACATCGGGCTGAAGGCTTCCAAAAGGGATACCGCACTTTCTCTGAAGAAGACAACGGGGATAACCTTTGTTTCGTAAGAAACCGCCCCCAACTGGGCAGTAGCCTTGAAGGCAACATCTCTCGCCATCTCTTCAAAGTCTATGTCCTTTAAATATCTACCGCTCCTGTATTCGTAGGATATAGCCTCTTCCCCGTTTTCTACTGCAAGGGCTGAGGTAAGGCAGGAAAAGTATGTGGTTGTATAGCTGTATTCAAGACCCTGAGAGTTAAAGCAATGAACCTCCACCTTAAACTCCTTCAGGCTTGTCTTTCTTGTGCCCACTACCCTTCTGTCAAAGCTCTTTGCAAGCCTTTCAAGGTTTATAAGCAACTCCGCTTTGTCCTCCACACTCAGAGAAAGTCCTTCCTGATCGTAATCCGCTTGCAACTGCCCTTTAAACTCGCCTTTGTTTAGAACAAAGCCGTTATCCTTTGGCGTCAGCTCCAAAGATTCCACGGCCCTCTTTACGCAGTTTGAGACCGCCGTCCAGGATAGGTCTGTAGTGTATGCAAATCCTTGTTTAAAATCCTTTAGGACCCTTATGCCCAAGCCAACCTCCTTTGACTTGGAAAGGTTTTCCAAACTCTCCCTTGAGGTCTCCACCAAAAGTTTTTCCGTGCTCTCTATGTATGCTTCGTATTCATACTCTCCTTTTAAGGAATCTTCTATCCACTTCTTTAATTGTTCCATCATGGAAGATTTTATAATAGTTTCTGGCAAACTAGCCCTTTCCTCACCCTATCCCACGCTCCTTTACGGCACGGGAGGAGAGGAGTATCTTCCTCTCAAGAAAAGGGAAGAGAAGGGCTACCTTCATAACCTGCTGGACAAGGGTTCCTTCCATTGGTCTCACAACTGGCACCCAGCAGACTCTGAAGGCTTTGCATAAAAAAATTATATCACTTTCCAGAAACTCTTTGAATAAATTTATTTTAAGATAAATTTTTGGTACAGCATTGGTTGCGGTATGATGGACCTTGGAAAGTGGCTGATCTTTGTTGGTGCGTTTTTTATAGTCTTTGGTTTGGTCCTTCTGTTAGTTCAAAAACTTCCCTTTGGTTTTGGCAAACTGCCTGGGGATATCTTCATAAAGAGGGACAATTTTACCTTTTACTTTCCCTTAGCCACTTCCCTGCTTATAAGCCTTTTGCTGACCCTTATCCTTAACCTTATATTTTGGTTTTTGAGAAAGTGAGTGGCGGAGCCGACGGGACTTGAACCCGCGACCTCCGGCTTGACAGGCCGGCGTTCTGACCTGGCTGAACTACGGCTCCTCAAAGTTATATTATAACACACACGGAGATTTTTGACCAATACGCCAAGAACTACGATCAGTGGTACGAAAGACCCTTTGGAAGTTCTGCCTTTGGGCTTGAGGTAGCTTGCCTTAAGGGAGTTATAAGTCCCTTTTCTTTATCCCTTGAGGTGGGAGTAGGAAGCGGTAGGTTTGCTCAAGCCCTCGGAGTTCCATATGGATTGGACCCCTCAATGGAGCTTTTAAAGTTGGCAAAACGAAGGGGTATCCGTGGAGTCCTCGGAAGGGCGGAGACCTTACCCTTCAAAAGCTCAAGCTTTGACTTGGTCCTTATGGTGGTCTCTGTATGCTTTTTTGAAGAGCCCTTGCGTGCCTTTGAGGTAGCCCACAGGGTTTTAAAGAACGATGGATATTTAGTGCTTGGGCTTGTTCTTTTGGACAGCCCTTGGGCGGATTTTTACAAAGAAAAGGCAAAGAAGGGACATCCTATTTACTCCCACGCAAGATTTTATTCCTTCAGAGAACTTTCCTCCATTTTAGCCCAAGCAGGTTTAAGGATTGAAAAGGTATTCACTACACCATTTGAAGAGCCCCAAGACCAAGAGCCTATGAGAAATCAAGATATAAGAGATGGCTTTTGGAGGGAAGGAGGGTTCTTCTGCGTAAGTGCTAAAAAGATAAACTGATGAGCCTTTCAATCAACTTGGCAAGGTTAAAATCTTTGTCTGTAATTGCCTTTACGTCGTGGGTCATTAGCTTTATCTTTAGCCTTTTAAAACCCAGCTCTACATCTGGATGATGCCACAGGCTTTCAGCCAGGTAGGCTATTGCGTTGAAAAGCATGACAGTTTCCTTCCAGTTTT
>Ga0080007_1034076_pt1 | contig 18294 bp, 21 predicted proteins | sample OctOCTMetagenome_FD_69210 | JGI IMG/M metagenome (GOLD analysis project Ga0080007, IMG submission 69210) | Hot spring and microbial mat streamer communities from Octopus Spring Streamers, Yellowstone National Park, USA - OCT_B (SPADES... | ecosystem: Environmental > Aquatic > Thermal springs >...
GTAATAGATATCTAATAATTCATATAAATTGTTACAAAAAACCTGAAAGCCTCGCCCTTTAGGGCGGGGATGGCCATGGCTTATAAGCTTCCTAAGGCTTTGATCACTTTTGGAGGGGCTTTATGCCTGCGGGTGATGAGGGTTTGCTAACCCTTTCGATAGGTGTGAGGGTTAGTCCCGAGCCCGGGGCTATAGAGCTCCTCAGGAGATACAACACAGCCCTGAACTATGCAATAAATAAGATCCTGAGACTGGATCTAAAGAAAATCGGAGAGATTCATAACGCTCTATATAGAGAACTCAAATAATGGTTCGACCTCTCATCAAGGGTTGCCATTGACTTCTATAGAGACGCTCTAGCCAATGCTAATGCCGGAGGAATAATCTTAAGAAGGGGGAGAAAGCCCAGGGTTAGGAAGCTGAGCATGTTGTTACATCCAGGGCAGAGCTATCGGATCAGAGACGGCTACGTAGAAATTGCAGGAGGGATAAAGCTTAGTATCATCGGATAGGACAGGAGATATGATGAATGCGAGAATGGGGAGGCAAGGCTAGTCTGTAGAGGTGATAAGGCGATGCTTTGGATATCAAAGAAGATACCCAAGCCACAGCCCCACTAGTTTAGAGATGCTATAGCTGTGGATATCAATGAGAAGAAGATCGTGTATGGAGATGATGAGATAAACAAGGAGAGGGACACCAAGATCGGTGAAGCCAATAGATGGAAGAAGCTTGCCGAGGATCTCCAGAGGAGATACTCATCAGCTAGGTACCCGGCTTGGAGGAGGAGAAGGGGGATACTGAATAGAATAAGATCCTATCATAGGAAGGCTAGGAACATTCTTGAGAAGTGGGCTAGGAAAACATCTCTGAGGATCGTGGGGCTAGCTAAGAGGCTTGGATACGCAATAGCTAGAGAGGATCTAACAGGGTTGATAAATTCTCTGAGGAAGATCGAGAACAAGGATCACAGGAAAAAGCTCATAATAATGAGCTATGAAAGACTGGGGAAGTGGATTGATTGGATGCTAAGAAACAAGGGGTTCCGCTAGCCATTGTAAAGACAAGTGGGACATCGTCTAAGTGTCCTAAATGTGATTCCAAGGGATTAAAAGAGGTTGATTATAGAAGGCTTAGATGCTCAAGATGTGGCTTTGAGGGAGATAGGGACGTTATAGGAAAGCTGAATATCAGGAAGAGGGCATTGAAAAAGCTAAGGATAAATCCTCCCGGGGGAGTTCTGGCCCCCCTCACTGCCCTCCAGATGATAGATGTAAGCCCGAATAGATGGGGGAACCTATGAGCCGCCGGTAAGAGGGCTGGGGAACCCCCGCCCTTTCAAGGCGGGGAGGAGGTCAGCCATTTAGGGTAATACTAACCTACGCTTCTTCCTTATAGATATTAAAATATTAATAGTTTTTCCAGCTCGCTAGTGTGAGAAAGCCCTACATATTGGCTTTTCACTTCTGCTATATCGCCAGTTTCTCTAAACGCAATGGCTAGAAATATGATTGGCTGGTTTATAGCTAGCTGATAGCGAGGAGATGCAAAACATGATCGAAGGCGTGGTTTAAGTTATTATGTATTTGGCTATAAATATTTATAGGCGGCGTATCTGTTGCTCTGCATGGTCTGTGATCAGCAAAAAGTGATCTATGCTAGCGGTAATGTTATTGATGTGAAGAGGGGTATGGTTCTCGTTAAGAACATGGTGCTCGGGCTCGTCTCCCTAGGCACTGGTAATCCGTGTGATGCTCTTAGGAGGGGCTCTATCATAGCGATCGGAAGGGTTATAGAGGCTCCAACTAGGGTGGGTGTTGAGCTTGTTGGGAGGGCGATCTTCTATACACCCCACATATATGAGGAGATGGTATGTGGCTTCTCAGAGGGAGACCCTTCAGAGGCTATAGAGATCATAGGTTCAGACTCTCCCAGCTCTCGGGAGCTTGTATCCTTCGAAGCATCCCTAGCTCTAAGATACGTTAGAAGGGCTGGTGCTAGCCCCCTAATAGTTGGGGAAGGTTTTTTACCCCATCTAACTCTCTATGCCCTCCAGCTAAGCGGTATTAGGGGCTATACAATAGAGAGATCCTTTAGAGGTGTTGATGTAATCAGTCTAAATGCTGAAAATGCTGCTGGGAGGAGATATAGCAGTATATATATAGCGGGGCTCCCAAGTGATGCCGAGAAAAGGGTTTTAGAAACCCTTTCCATGGCCGGTGGCCTAAAAATCTATATCCATCCTCTTTTGAAGAGCGAGAGGATCTATATCCCGATAGGCGATCGCATATATACAAGAGTGCTCAGATATTCAGCCCCATCGCCTAGAGCCTTCGAGGTTGCATCGAGGTTTGTGAGGGTCGCTAGGGGATATAGCTATGTCGAGATTTCTATTGATGAGGAGCCTCCTGCAATGGGGGATTTCATAGTTATATCCTTTCAAAAAAGCCAAGGATCTATTTAAGGGATGGAGCCCATATACCTCTCTCCTTTATAATTCTTCTAGACGTCTCATAACCAGCGTCAGCATGCCTCACAACCCCTATCCCAGGATCTACAGTTAATACCCTCTCAACCCTTAGATCGCTTTCTCTCGAGCCATCGAGCACCAGCCCTAGACCTGCATGGATGCTATAGCCAATCCCAACCCCCCACCGTGGTGGACACACACCCATGTAGCTCCAGCAGCTGTGTTTAGAATAGCATTTAGTATAGGCCAGTCAGCTATGGCATCTGATCCGTCTAACATGTCCTCCGTCTCTCTATATGGCAATGCCACAGATCCCGTGTCTAGATGATCTCTACCAACCCATATAGGGCCTATCATACCCCTCCTAACGAGCTCATTTATCCTCAGCCCAAAAGCGGATCTCTCTCCATAGCCAAGCCAAACGACCCTCGATGGGAGCCCCTGGAACTTCACATATCTCCTGGCATTTTCAACCCATCTTACAAGCCTTCTATTATGCTTAAACATCTCTATAACCTCGTCATCAAGGATCTCTATATCTCTGGGATCTCCTGTGAGGGATGCCCATCTAAACGGCCCTCTCCCCTCTTCGAACATAGGCCTTATATATGCCTGTACAAAGCCTGGGAATGAGAAAGCTTCTCTATAGCCTGCCTCATAAGCCATCCTCCTTATATTGTTACCATATTCGAAGACCACAGCTCCCTTTCTCATAAAGCCCACCATAGCCTCTACTTGCTTCTTCATGCTCTCCAGGCTCATCCTCCTATACCTCTCTGGATCCCTAGATCTAAGCTCCTGAGCTTCTTCGAGGGTCAGACCTGACGGGATATAGCTGAGGAGGTCGTGGGCGGGCGTCTGATCTGTGACTACCGAGATTCTAACCCCTTGTCTAAGCATCTCAGGATAGATATCTGCGGCATTGCCTAGAAGCCCTATAGAATATCCCTCACCCCTCTTGGCATATCTATCCGCCATATCTATGGCCTTGTCAATGCTATTGGTCCATATGTCTAGATATCCAAACCTCATCCTCCTCTCAATCATCCTCTTATCAACTTCAACAACAATCGCAACACCGCGTTCATCTTAGCAGCTAGGGGCTGTGCGCCGCCCATCTCCCCAAGCCCTGCCGTGAGGACTATTCTCCCCTGGAGAGATCCTCCGAAGTGTTTTTAGGCAACATATGCAAATGTCTCGTAGGTGCCTTGGAGAATTCCTTGTGTCCCTATATATGCCCAACACCCAGCGGTCATCTGACCATATATCGTGAGACCCCTTCTCTCGAGCTCCAGGAAGTAATCCCAGTCAGCCCATTTGGGGACTAGGAGTGCGTTAGCCATAACGATTCTTGGGGCGAGTCTATGTGTTGTGAAGACAGCAACGGGCTTGCCGCTCTGGATCACAAGTGTGTCATCGCTCTTCATGGTTAGGAGTGTGTTAACTATATTCTCAAATGCCTCCCAGTTTCTACAGGCCTTTCCAGTACCCCTGTAGACAATTAGGTTCTTTGGATCCTTAGCCACGTCGGGGTCTAGGACGTGGAAGAGCATTCTAAGCGCTCCCTCTATCTGCCAATCCTTGCTATCTACATGGAGATCCCTTCCCTTTATCGCTCTTACACTCCTCGTCAAAGGGTCATAGTAGCCCTTCTCAATAAGCCTCCCAATAGGTTTTGAAGCTAGCATACGGATCCCATATTTTATATCTATGCGAACTGATATATAGCTTCTAAACCCTCCTAACATCAACAGCCCTAGCATTCCTCGATGCTAGGAGGGAGCTCGATATAATTAACATCCCACCGATCAGCGTATTTATTAAGAGAGCATATAGCCAGGAGATCGATGGAGATAGAATGGTTGCTATCGGTGCTGCCCAGGCTCCTAGCCATAGACCGCCATTATAGCCAAGCCCAGCCGCTGTTGCTCTTACCCTCAGCGGTATTAGATCATATATATAGACTTGAAACATGCCGACAGGGCCAACTACTATGAAGTCCCACATCAGGATCATCCAGGGATTGCCAGAGAGGAGGGTATATATTACAGGGTATGATCCTAAGATCATCATTATGGACCATATCATGAGCGCTCTTCTACTTCCAACATAGTCTACTAGAGCCCCACCTGTTAAGGAGCCCATAGCGTCTACAACCGCCATAGCTGTTAATATCAGCCCAGATGTTGCTGGATCTATGTTAAGGACCCTGTTAAGCACTACTGGAGCTAGCTGTAGCAATGTGTAGTACGAGTAGAACCAACCCATAGTAGCTATCAATATTATTGTGAAGAACCTCCTAGCATCTCCAGCAAAGAGCTCTCTGACAGGAGCTCTAGCCATTGGCTTAGCAGCATCCCACTCAGGCGACTCTCTTAAAAGCCTTGTCCTGAGGATAAGGCCTATTAAAGTGGTTATGATACCACTCCAGAAGACGATCCTCTACCCAATTGAGTACAGCTGATCCTTGGTGAGGAGCGTTGCGACCAAGGCATAGATCCCGAAGGTAGCTAGCTCGCCTAGGAGAAACCTGCCTGCATAATGCCCCCTGCAAGACCCTTTCTCCTCACAACGCTTTCGACAGCTAGGATTCCAGATGCCGAGTACTCACCGCCTAGAAAGAGGCCTATCGCTATTCGCAGGATAACCAGGCCCGCAGGACCGAGCACACCAGCCTGTTCATATGTCGGTAGAAAGCCCATGAGAAACGTTGAGAGCCCAGCTCCGATCATAGTTGTATAGAGAACAAATCTCCTCCCATACTTATCAGCGATTCTGCCGAAGAGAGCACCGCCGAGGGGTCTTATAACGAGGGAGATGCTGAAAACAAGCAGAGTAGAGAAGCCCATAGAATGGTCCTAAGGGTTTGAAAAATACATCAGCTAGGATCGTAGATACAGCTATATATGAGATCCAATCATAGGAATCGAGACCCCAGCCGGCTGCAGATGCAGCAACATTTCCCCAATAGCTTTTAACATTACCACGAACCCCCAATAGATCACCACCAAATACCCATTATGCTTAAAAGATAATAAAAATGGGTTCTGAACGAGATCTGAAAATATTCCAAAAAATATTTAGCCCCATCCTATTTCCACTGTGAGCTAGATCTTCAACTGTAATATCCTCTATGTCTATCTATATGGAGGTGTACTTGGTTCAAGGGCCTGTTGATGTTGATCTGATCATCCGCGGGCCTAGAGAGATCCTTACTCTTCCAAGGGTTGTTAGGAGGAAAGCCGATCGAGGATCTTTAGGAATTATAGAGGATGGAGCTATAGCTGTTTCCCGCGGTGTAGTTGTTGCTATAGGCTCTGAGGATGAGATCTTGAGGAGATATAGGGCTAAGATGTATATTGATGCTACAGGCTATATAGCTACGCCAGGTCTTGTAGATTCTCACACCCATCTTCTATATAGCGGTTCTAGAGAGGATGAGAGAGAACTGATCCTGGGCGGGATATCCTATACAGAGATCCTTGGTAGAGGAGGGGGGATCTTGAGAACCATGAGGCATACATCGAGCGCTGATAGAGAGATTTTAATATCATCTCTTAGAGAGAGACTTGACGAGATGCTTGAAAGCGGAGTTACAACTGTTGAGATCAAAACAGGCTATGGGATCGATATTGAAAGCGAGCTAAGGCTAGTAGAGACCTTGGCATACGCTGCGAGGAACAGCACTATCAACATAGTTTCGACACTACTAGCCCATGTACCCCTCCCCATCATCGATTTCAAGGCTTTTCTAGATAGATTTGAAAGGATTTTGATCCCGAGAGCTTTGGAGCTGGGATATAGATATATTGATGTCTTCTGCGATAAGGGTGCTTTCAGCCCAAGTGAGGCTAGAGCTATACTAGCTGCTGGTAAGAGCCGAGGCCTTATACCTAGGATCCATGCTGATGAATTCAGCTATATAGGATGCAGCGATGTAGGTCTCGAGCTCAGCGCATCGTCACTAGATCATCTAAACCACACACCTATCGAGATTGTTGATAGGATCTCCACGATAGATTCCACAGCTGTGCTAGCACCTAGCACTGCGATAGCTACAGTGGGTAGAAAGCCTCCTTCTAGGGAGCTCCTGGAGAGAGGAGCTATAATAGCTATTGCAACAGATCACTCGCCATCCCTCATGAACCTCGATATGGTTGCAACAATAGATCTAGCTGTTAACTACCTCTCACTACCCCCTGTAAACGCTATTGCAGCTGCAACGGTTAATGCAGCCCATAGCCTTGGGCTTAGAGGGCTCGTAGGATCACTTGTAGAGGGTTCGAAAGCCGATATAGTGTTGTGGGCGCAGCCAAGCTATAGATGGTTTGGCTATCTAATGCGCCGAAGCCCCATAGCATGTGTTATAAAAGATGGGGTTTTGGTGAAAAATATAAGGGGTTGCGAGATCCAGAGATAGATCTTGGTTAAGATCCCATTAGATAGATCATTCTATAAGCTATATAAGCCACGTTCCTTCCGCACACCTCCCCGTGATCTAGAAACGGAACATATTCCACAATATCACATCCAACGAGCTTTCCAGCCTTGGAGATACCGTCCAAGATCACCACAACATCCCGCATAGCTAGCCCTAGTGGCGATGGTGAGTTGACCCCTGGACATTGATGCGGATCTAGGGAGTCGCTGTCAAAGCTTATATAGATCCATTTAGCCCCTGAAAGGATATCATTTATAGTCTTCACAGCTTCTCTGGGATCCAGATTCTCAGTCTCTATATATGTAACACCCAGCCTTCTAGCTAGATCCAACATATATCTAGGAACACTATGCCTTCTAATACCAACAACCACAACCTTCAAGCCTGATCCCCTCTCCTCTAGAAGCTCTCTGAGATATGTTCCAGATGATAGACCCTCAGAAAGTCTCCTCAGATCTAGATGGGCGTCGAACACAACAAGGCCTCCTCCAGGGCCTCTTCTATCCAGCACAGCCGATACAGAATATTTAGTTATGCTGTGATCTCCTCCAATCAATAGGAAGCCTCTGCACATGCCTAGCAGCTCCTCCACAGCATTATATATTCTAGATGATGTCGCGGCTATATCACCTGGAACTATATCTATATCTCCGACATCGCATACACGTATGTCATTATGAACATTAAAGCTATATAGATAATCCCTCAGCTTAGTAGTAGCATATCTAGCCCCCGGCCTCCCTGCTGTGCTCCAATCCCAGGGAGCACCTGCTATGCATATACAGCTGGGGTCACATTTTTTCCTGACAACATCGCCTAGCCTTAGATCCTCTATATCTCTGATAAACCTACCACTAGGTGCTCTAAATAGCGTGGAGGACACGGGCTATCTACCCCAGATCGGGATCAGAGATCCCTTAGTATCATGCTTAGCAATCACCCAGAGTATATGGTTTCAAACCTCTTCTCAACCCTAGACAATCCGTCGTGCCAGATCCTATATACCTCGAACAAACCGTTTGGGATCTCGACCCACTCAAGATCCAGATCAGGTCTATATATATCTATGGTTGTTGATGAAGAATATATATAGATCGGATCTCTCGATACCGCTCTATAGATTTTATAGTAATTCCTCCTCTCAACAGCTCTATCGTATACTCTGTAGAAACTACCTATAGCCACTTCTACATCACGATCTCTAACTAGGATGACCCCTATATTTAGTGCTGATACTGTATATCCTATGATCTCTCTTAGAGTCCCTTCATCTATATGACTTTTTATCCTTGCAGCGATCATTTGTGCTAGGAAGTATGTGTCGTTATAGAGACTCGCATATATACCCCTCTTATCGATCCCAAGATCCTCTAGAATTCTGTCCTTATCCACTGTACCATTGTGAATTAGATAGAGCCTATAGCCCTCACTGGTCACAGCCTCGGCTGGATGTGTTGAGAATATGTTTATCGGCATGCCCGCTGCAGCAGCCCTAACATGGATCATCTCAACAGCAGCCCCATCTAGAGATCCTAGTTGATGTAGGTGAGCCCTAGCATCTATGTCCTCGTAGAAGGGATCTATAGACTTGGCTATAGCAAGCTTTTCAACGCCCCTGGTTGTGATTAACACGCTGAGCCTTCCCCAGCCATCTCTATGGCTGATCCCTCTGGAACCTGTTAGGAAACCCCCATATGGATCGAATTCAGACGCCCTCAAAAGACTCTCTATGAGGGCATCTCTATACCTAGTCATAGATCGTGTGTTGCCAAAGAGAATCAAGATCCTACACATATGGCTCTGCCAATTCCCATCTCGCTAGCAAGTATATATGGGCTTAGGATTTATAATATAGAGAACATGGATAGCTACGATCTAGCTTCCCGAGATATATCACCTAACAAGCTAGAATATTTTTAATCGCCATCCGTAACATTACCAGCTGATCACAGGCAATGATAAAAAGTTATTAGCATGAATCTGTGGGGGTATTCTAGCAATGGAGGTAATAGATCTTTCCAGAGATGTTAGCTATAGAGATATATGGAAGATCTCTGTGGGAAGGGCTAGAGCCTCGATCAGAGATAATGTATATGAAACTCTTGAGAAGAGGAGGGATGAGCTTTTAGAGATGATTAGAAGAGGAGGTAAATGCTATGGTGTAACCACAGGTGTTGGAGGGTTGAAAGACTTTGAGGTGGATCCTTTTGAGGTCGCTAGAAGATCTAGGGATTTTTTGAGGGAGCATACAGCAGGCTCCGGTGATCCCCTGGACAAGTCTATTGTAAGAGGTGCTATGGCTATATTGGTGAGGCAGTTTTCGAATGGATATTCAGGGGTATCGCCGGATACAGTGTCCCTCCTTATGGAAATGCTGAATAGAGATATAGTGCCTATAGTACCTAGATATGGATCACTTGGCGCCAGCGGCGACCTAGCGCCCATGGCATATATAGGCCTAGCACTAACAGGGATGGGGTTTGTTGAAAAGGGGGGAAGGATCCTGAGATCTTCACAGGCGCTTGCTGAAGAGGGTCTCAACCCCCTGGATCTCGGTCCCAAGGAGGCCCTCTCCATAATAAATAACACCGCAATGTCCACATCCATAGCAGTTCACGCTCTAGTAGCTGCTGAGAAGCTTCTAAAAGCCCTTGAAATCAGCTCCTCAATTGCTATCCAGGCTATGGGGACGCCGAAGCATCACGTAGATCTTGAGATGCTCTCCCTTAAGAGGCATCCGGGGATCCTGGGGGTTGCTGTCGACATACATAGGATCTTGGATGGATCATCAAACCTGGGAAGATCAGGAGTTATACAGGATATATATAGCTATAGATGCATCCCACAGGTACTCGGTGCTCTGGGGGATTCGCTGGAATATGTGAGATCGGTTGTTGATAGAGAGATAAATGCTGTGACAGATAACCCTGTGATCCTAAGGGGTGAATGTGTTAGTGGTTGCAACTTCCACGGGATCCATATAGCTATAGCTATGGATCTTCTATCCATATCGATGATCCCAGCCCTAATTCAATGTGAGAGGAGGATCTCAGCGATCCTTGACAAGAACCTGAGCCATGGGTTACCGCCATTCCTCTCGGAGAATCCTGGTAAGAGCTCTGGCCTCATGATGCTCCAGTATCTAGCAGCAGCCCTACTAAATAGAGCTAAAACCCTATCCATATCAGCTACACAGGATAACACCCCTACATCCGCTAACCACGAAGACCACGTTAGCAACTCCCTCAACGCGGGGCTCAAAGCATTAGAGATAGCGGAGCTAGGGCTCAGAATAGCATCCATAGAGATGCTGGTGATGAGCAGAGCTCTCAGCCTCAGAGGTTGGCTAGACGGCTTAAGCTCGCTTACAAAGAAGATCCATAATATCGCTATCGATAAACTCTTAAAGGCAGAGACCCTAGGAGAAGCCGTCGACGCTATGGTGAGGGAATTAGCTACTTTTGTAGAGGATCTATAGATATCTACAGCCCTTACAACTAGAAAGCCTCACCGTCTAAGGCGGTAATGGCATTTACATGCCATGTGTCCTCTAGCCTTATCGATGATGATAGCAATGCGTATAAAGCTCTGGGCCTCTCTAGCAATACATGAAAGGTTAAAAACCCATGCCATGAGATGGTGATAAAAGCTATGGCTCTGGATCCCTGCTATACAGGATAGGGGTAACACGTCTGAGACCGGCGCAGGGCTAAACCTTTTCAAAGGGGTATAGCCCAAACACCTGCTCTAAGAAAAACCTTCACTTTTTAGGGTGGGGAGAGGTCGGAGATATGAAGAAGACTGTTGAGCTAGCAGTAAGCTTATAGACTCTTCAGCCACCATAGATATAAGCCCTTATAAACTCACGAAAAGTGAGTAGGTGCTGAGGGGAAGCCTGTGCTTATTAGCATGGGCAACCACTAGCTTTGTGGCTGTATGTGTTAAAAACATCTTCCTGGGCTATAGCATTTTAAAGATCTACGAATCGAGATCTATTCCAAACCCCATTGATCGATCCATATATAGAGTTGAATAGAGAGATATATAAATCCGTAGTACCTAAGATCTATGCAGTGGGTTTGAGATCTTATGAGCAGCATAACTGAGCTCATAGGGAGAGATGAGCTGGCTGTTATAAGGGATTTCTTCTCCCTTACCGAGTATGAGGCGAAAGCCTATACAGCTTTAATTCTCGTAGGACCCGCGGGGATTTCCAGGCTCTCCCAGGTTGCGGGGATACCGAGGACTAAATGCTATAGCGTTGCTAGATCTCTTATATCGAAGGGGCTAGCTGTGAAAGTATCTTCGAAGCCATTTGTGATAGACGCTGTCAAACCTGAGATCGTTTCCAGCAGGCTTGCTGAAGGTCTCTGTGTAGATGCTAGGGAAAAGGCTGCGAAAGTTGTGGAGACTATTAATAGGCTTGCTGAGAAGGTAGGAGCGAGGTCCCCGAGGAGAGGAGATCAAGAACTTGCTGGTGTGACTTTGATTGAGAGTATAGAGGGACTTGTATCGATGCTCATAGAGGATATAGATAGAGCGTCAAAAGAGATCTTAATAGCTACAAGCAATATGCCCATGGAATTCCCATGGAGAGAGCTTCTAACCCCATCGATAAAGGCTCTGTCTAGGGGCGTAATTATAGAGTATGCCGGGCCCAGAGGATCTCCAGCTGTTAAGCATATAAAGATGCTCCTAGAAGGGCATATAAGCATGTTGCAGGTGCCACAGACAGATCTAGGAGAAGATTTGGGAAGTGCAGATATCATAGATAGATTTAGGCTATATGAGAGCGACTACATAGAGTCTCCGTTTATTGTAATAGACGAGGAGATAACCTACAACATATTTTCAGACCCGATTAGGAGAAGACATATGTTTACAATTAGAATCTATAACCCTAGATATGCTAGAAGCATGAAGATCTACTTCAGAATGTTGACAAAGGGAGCAGGCCCCCTCCCACCCTGAAGGGCGAGGCTTTTAGGCTGTAATCCCGTCGTGCCTTCAGAAGATAGATCTTTTATAGCTTTGAAATCGCTATTACATATATCTCCCCATCTATCTCCCACTCCCTTATAAGGGCTCCCCTAACCTCTTGCTGCGACCTCTTAATGTTGATCGATGTGCTTCTAGTCTCCCTTGCTATGAGCTCCTTAACCCTCTCTATGGCTTTGAGGTTATCCTCTTCGGAGTATATATCAACATTTATGATATCCATGAGGCTGAGCCCTAGCTCCTTCCTCATCACCTGGATCCTCCTGATGAGCTCCCTGGCAAGCCCGGCTAGGGCCAGCTCCTCCGAGACCTTGGTGGTTATCGCCGCATAGCCCCAACCCCTCTTAACCACTACATGGCCCTCCACGGGCTCCTCAACTATCTCTACATGCTCAGGCCTTATTACAACCTCTTTACCCTCTATAATAGCATTCACAAATCCCTTTGATACCTCCCTCGCAACCTCCTCTCCCCTCTGCTCTATATAGCTTGCCACATTCCTTGCAAAATCTCTGAACTCCCTACCTATAGATGATAGTATGGGCCTCGCCCTAACCCTTATAATCTTGCCCATCGCCTCTGAAGCCCTCATAGCTATCACCTCTTGACAGTTCATCATCTCCTTTATCACGTTAGAGCCCCTCTCAACAGCCTCTAGATATTCTGCACTATCGCTGGCTACGATACACATCTCAACAGGCCTTCTAAGCCTTATACCAGCGTTCATCCTAGCAGATGCCAGTGCCTCGAAGACTTCCTTTAGCCTCTCGAATATCTTTTCAAGTCTCCCATCTCTATATTTAGATAGCTCATCTATATCTGGCCACTGCTCTAGATTAACACTCTCCTTGGATGTGCTATCGAATCTCCTGATGAGCTCCTGGTATACTAGCTCTGCCATGTGGGGGATCGCTATCGATGCCATTATACTCCAAGCTTTGAGGGCTCTGAAGAGGGTTACATATACAGCTAGCTTGTCGGGGGTGTTCTCCTCCTCCCAGACCCTTCTCCTAACTATCTTGAGATATGTTCTTGAGAGATCCTCTACTATGAAGTCTCTGAGCATATTAACAGCCTCGTGGATCCTGTACTCATCCATAGCCCTTGTAACTCCCTCAACAACCGATGCTAGCCTTGAGAGGACCCATTTATCCTCGATCCTCAGGTGGCTGGAAAGCCTATTGAGATCTTCCTCAGAGTATCTATACCCGTCTATCTCCATATAGGATTTGGAGAAGAGAAGCACATTCCACATTATATTGAGATCCCTTAGCGAATCCTCAAGCCTCTTCATAGAGAACTTTAGATCCTCCCAGGTAGTGTTAGAGAGCACAAATAGTCTGAAGGCGTCCCTACCATATCTCCTCACAACCTCAGATACCTCAACATAGTTTCCCAGGGACTTATGCATCTCCCTACCTTTTTCATCAAGAACAAAGCCATGTACAAGTACTGTTTTATATGGTGCGGAGCCGAGGACTATCAAGCCCGATCTAAGCATGCTGAAGAACCAACCCCTAGTTTGGTCATGACCCTCTACTACGAAGTCTACAGGGCCTATGCTTTTGAACTTCTCAAGCCCATCTCTGCCGAGGGATGCGTAGAAGGCTACACCAGAGTCTAGCCAGACATCAGCTACGTCGGGTACCCTCTCGGCTTGGCCCCCGCACCTTGGGCATCTAAGGATCACTCTATCTATCCACGGTCTATGGAGATCTTCTGGCTCTTCTCCCCCATACTCCTTGATCTCCCTAACACTCCCTATAACAATTTTATATCCACAGCTCCTGCATATCCATATCGGCAGAGGCACCCCCCAGAATCTCTGTCGAGATATCACCCAGTCCTGCATACCCTCCAGCAGAGGTTTCATCCTATCCAACCCCCACCTCGGGATCCACTTCACCTTAGAAGCCTCCTCAATTGCAAGGGATCTCAGGGCTGATGTCCTTATAATCCACTGCTTCGTAGCCCTCAGAAGGAGGGGTGTCTTGCACCTCCAGCACACGGGGTATCTATGGACTATCTTTGAATATGCTAGCAGCGCCCCCCTAGACCTTAGATCCTCGATGATCTCCTTATTAGCATCTCTAGCCCCTACCCCGGCGTACCTCCCAGCCTCTTTCGTAAATCTACCGGAATCATCTAGGGGGGAGTATATGGGGAACCCCTTATTCCTAGCAACCTCGAAATCCTCCGGCCCATGTCCAGGCGCAGCGTGTACAAGCCCTGTACCCTCTTCTAAGGATACAAACCTGTCTGCGATAACAACCCTGTGATAGTTCTTGAGGATAGATTGCAGAGGTATTATATCCTCTAGCGGGTGGTCATACTCAACTCTTTCTAGATCTCTTCCCAGCATCTTATCAACTATCTGGTATTCTTTTATGCCAGCTTCCCTCATAACCCTTTCAACAGCTTGTTCAGCCATTATAAGGATCTCATCCCCCACCTTTACCTTAACATAGATTGCATCGCTTCTAGCCATGATAAAGGTGTTTGCTGGGAGGGTCCACGGAGTCGTCGTCCATATAACAAGATACTCCCTATTCCTCCCCCTCACAGGCATCTTAACATAGATCGAGGGATCCTCAAGATCCACATACTCCTGGGTAACCTCGTAGTCAGCCAAAACAGTCTCGCATCTGGGACACCAGTGTAGAACCCTTACATCCGTGTCCAGGAGGCCCTTCTCATCAGCAGCCTTTACCAGCTTCCACGCCTCCTCTATATAATCATTGTTGAGTGTCATGTAGGGCTTTGACCAGTCCATCATAACACCTAGATCCTTGAAGCCCTTTGAAAGAGCCTCGACATTGCTGAAAACAAACTCCTTACACATCTGTACAAACCTGTCTATACCTATCTTCTCAATAATCTCCTTCTTACTAGATATCCCAAGTCTCTTCTCAATCTGATATTCTATTGGAAGACCATGTGTATCATAGCCAGGGGTGTCAGTAACATCGTAGCCCCTGAGGCTGTAGAACCTAAGCACTGCATCCTTGATAACCTTGTTCCACCCTGTGCCGGGGTGGAATGTGGGCGAGCTTGGATATGGTGGGCCGTCTAGGAAGAAGAAGATCTTATTTGATCTCCTGCTCTTCAGCTTCTCATATATCCTTTCATCCTCCCAATACCTCTTAACCCTCTCCTCAACCTCTGAGGGATTATATCTAGTGCCTAAGAGAGCCGTTTGGATCACCCCATGGTTCTCTCGATCTTATACCAGGATATATCCCCCTTATCTATATACATCTTTAAAACCCTTGCTATCTCATCTTCTGAGGACGTGTCCACTCTATAGTAGTAGAAGCTCCTAACAACCATGCTCCTGCTTTTACTTAGAATCCTCGCAACCTTGGATAATTCCTTTTCCACCTCCTCTACAGATTCTTCACTATACGAGACTATATATACATTGTAGACGGGCAACCCGAGCACCGATCTATCTCCTGGTTGTTAGCTTCCTAGCCTCCCTCTCGGTCTCCCTGAGAATCACTATATCCCCTATCCTCACAGGCCCCTTTATATTCCTAGTGATTATCCTCCCCTTATCCCTTCCCTCTAGAACCCTTACCCTAACCTGTGTTATCTCCCCTGTAACACCTGTTCTCCCTATGATCTGGATTACCTCTGCTGGTATCCCTATCTCCTCTATTATGGACTTCACAGCCTTCTCCGCTTGCTGTGACATGTTAACCCCATAGATATATCTGTGGACGCTTTAAAGAGTTACTAGCTATATATATCCGGGTGGAGTGGATGGTGAGCATCCACAGGTGCAGCTTCTGCGGATCCCAGATACCGCCTGGAACCGGGATCATGTTTGTGAGGAACGACGGATCTATACTGAGGTTCTGCTCCTCCAAGTGCTTTAAATACTTCAAAATGGGTAGAGATCCCAAGAAGCTTCCCTGGACAGCTAGCTATCTGGGAGCCCAGAGGAGGTGACCCCCCTGCCAGTTGAGAGGACATTCTTCATGATTAAACCCGATGGCTATGAGAGGAGGTTGGTAGGGGAAATAATATCTAGGATTGAGAAGAAGGGGCTGAAGATAGTTGCTATGAAGCTTAAGAAGCTCACCAGGGAGGAGGCTGAGAGGTTATATGCTGTGCATAAGGGGAAGCCCTTCTTTGAAGAGCTTGTAGAGTTCGTAACGAGGGGCCCTGTGGTTCTCATGGTTATAGAGGGCGATTCAGCTATAAGTGTTGTGAGGAATCTCCTCGGCCCCACAGATGGTAGGAAAGCCCCTCCAGGGACTATAAGGGGCGATTATGCACTATCTGTGAGCGAGAATATAGCCCACGCCTCGGACAGCTCTGAGGCGGCTAAATACGAGATATCTCTCTTCTTCGATGAGGATGAGATTGTTTAGAGGGCATCTATATGGGGCAGGTTTTGATACTCAACACACATTTCAATCCAAGTCAGTGGGAGAGGGATGGCGAGGTCTATTACCAGGGTACTAGCATGGATCAGAAGCTGTACCAAGACATAAAATCCCTCCTCCCAATCCCAGCCATAGGGATCTACGGTAAGGGGCCTATTAGAAGGGGTACGAGGACTGATAGGGTTGACTACACGGCCTATCCTCCGAGCTTCCTACTCGTGGAAGATGTATCGATCAACGATAAGGGGGAGCCAACATTCAGGTTTAGAAGGCTCTCGGGGATAGAGGGGATCACCAGCAAAGCCCTTCTATCTAGGCTAAGGGATTGGCCTCTCTACTACCTAGCCCCCTCAGACAGGATCTTGAAGATCTTGGAGGAGCTGGGGATAAAGCCTCCTGAAGAGTGGATTAGATATATAAGGTGACATAGAGGGTTAAGCAAGCCTCGCCCTTAAGGGCTGGGTGTCTTTAAACTTCTGGCTATGGCATTTAGTTGAAGTCAGGCCTCGGTGGGCAAATATGCTAGTAAGATGTCTGGCGGGGGAATCTCCGAGGCATGCCCGCCAGAGATCCCGACCCCCCTAGAAGCATTTAGAGAGCTAATAGAGAGGAGGAAGAGGAGCAATAAGAGAACAGTTAGGTTGAGGCTATTCCCAAATAGATTTAAGGAAGAAACGCTATTCGATATAGGCTTGGCATGTGCTAGACTGTGGAACGAGCTTAACTATGAGAAGAGGAATGCATTCTTCAATGGAGAGCTTACAATAATGAAGAGGGATGAGATCAACAAGAAATACTATCACAGATATAAAGAGGTTCTCGGTGTTAATGCTGGTCAGGTTGCTAATAAGAATGATGGGGCTTGGAACGCATTCTTCGAGCTACTAGATCTAAGGAAACAGAGAAGATTGCCACCTCATATTAGAAAGTTATCTCCACCAGGATATTGGAAGGATAGGGAGACTAGTGAGAAGAATATACACATACTGATCAGAAACGATAGATATTATCTAGAGCCTATTAGCGAGGACGAGGGATACATAGTCCTTGAAGGCTTCGATCTGAGGATAAGATATGCTGGCAGGATTAGGTGGGAAGTAAAACAGGGAAGGCTTGATATAATATATGTTAATGGTAGATGGTTTGCCCTTGTACCAATAGAGGTTGGTGTTGAGCCCAAAATCAAATTCAAAGGGCTATGTAAAGCCCAGCTATAGAGATAAAAAGGGTTAGGGTTATAAGCCCTAGATCTATTAGGCGGAGAGACCTTATTGGAGATAAAGAGGTTTTCACGGATATGGGTCTTGACAACCTATTCGCTGTGATGATCTCGGATAGATCTGCTTTGCTCGTTAAAGGCGGGTCTATTAAGTCTGAGTATTGTTGGTGGAAGAGGGAGATAGCTAAATATCAATATATAAGGGATGTGCTGAGGAGGCTTGGCATATCAACATGGATATACTATCACGAGAAATACTTAGATGCTATGTATAAAAAGGATGAGAGGCTCAGGCATCTATATATAACAGCAACTAGATTCCTAGCTAATGAGCTGTATAGAAGAGGTGTTAAGAAGCTATATATAGGCTACCCAATAACGCTATCACAAAACAATGGAAACGAGTATAATACTAACATCTGGTTGTTCAGAAAGATAGTTCTTTGGATAGTGGATGTATTCAGGGGGTGCGGCATAGAAGTTAAGCCTGTTCCTGAGGACTACACTAGCAAAGAATGCTCGATATGCGGAAACAAACATAAGAATGGCAGAATATATAGAGGTCTGTATATCTGTAGAAAGACTGGGAAGAAGATAAACGCAGATATAAATGTAGCACTAAACATAGCAAGAAGGCTGGGATACAGGATAAAAATAACAAAAAGATTGAGATCTACATAGTAACGCACAATGGTACTAAACCATTAATCCCTCTCCAGTGGGTTATAATCAACAACCATCGGGGGACAGGCGGGGGGGTGGAGGTGCTATA
>Ga0080007_1066855_pt1 | contig 18281 bp, 24 predicted proteins | sample OctOCTMetagenome_FD_69210 | JGI IMG/M metagenome (GOLD analysis project Ga0080007, IMG submission 69210) | Hot spring and microbial mat streamer communities from Octopus Spring Streamers, Yellowstone National Park, USA - OCT_B (SPADES... | ecosystem: Environmental > Aquatic > Thermal springs >...
TTAATTTATAAACATTTGAAAAATTTTCAAAAAATTTTTTATTCCTTTGAATATGATCTAAATATGGATAGAATTTATACAACCATTCCATATTTAAGTTTTGTAATATAAAATCCGAATAAATTATAGCCTCATTAAATCGTTTCTTTTCATTTAACTTTTTTAACTTCATTATTTGAATTTCAATATCATCTGGAAATTTTTTTGAAGCAACTTCAAGAATTGTATCTGAAATACTTGCTAACTTTAATAAAAATTCATAAGAGCTATCACCATAATGAATTGCCTTATAAATGCTTTGATAATCATTTTCATTTTTACATATATTATAGTAAATTTCATAAATTTCACCTAAATTATTTTTATTGTTCTTTAAACAATCGTAATATGCTTTTGCTTTAATGTTATTAGGATAAAATTTTAATTCTTTTTCAATAAGAGCTAATTTTTCACTATCATTTTTTGTATAACTTGAGGAAATAAAAAATGTTCCTTCTTTTGGCTTTGAGCCATCATAAACTCTAATACCTTCAAGTTTTACATTAAATGTATCAATTATTAAATAAACTGAATAGTTAATTAAACTTTCAGGAAGATAAATCTGATAAATTTTTTCATCACTTAACTTAATAACTTTTTTTTCCTTACTATTTTTATAAGCGAAATGGACAATTAAGTACTTATCAAATTTTTTTAAAGTATCAGGAATATCAAGCAATATATTAGCATAACTATTTGATTGCGAAGGATTTGGGCTAACTGAAATTTTTGGATGAATATCTACTTTTGAGCAAGATATTAAAAATAAAAAAATTATCCTTCTCATTTGAAGAAAATTAAATAAAACAAAGCATTTAAAATCAAAAATGAAAAATATATAATAAAAACACCATAAATAGCATTTTTAAGTGGAAATTCAAAAGCTTTATTTATTCCAAAAGAAAGCAGAATTAAACTTAAAATTGAAAACGGCTCAATATGAAATAACATATTTCTTAAAACTTTCAAGTAATTATTATTTGAAACAAACTCATAAGGAATTAAGTTTGAAAAATTAAGGGAGAAAAATGGGTCTTTTAAAATAATGGATAAGATAAGGACAATAAACGAGCCAATGATAATTGGTGATTTTGAATAAATTAAAATTGAAAATAATTTCTTAAAGTTAAGAGATATTTGAATTTTAGAAAAAATAAAGAATAATAAGCTGAAAGCAAGAGTTTGAATAAATAAAATTATTGGTTGAATAAAAATGCCCTTTGCTATTTCTGAAAGAATAATAATTTCAAGCGATATTGATGTTAAGTAAATTTTCTTGTAATTTTCAAGTCTTTTTTCAATTTCTTCAAGTGTTAAATCTTGCTTTTTCAAATTCTTTCTAATTTCATTAAGATTATTATCCATTTGATTTAACATAATTTCCCTATATTTATCATAATTTATGGAAATTTTTAAACTATTAAATGTAGTAGTAGAAATTATGAAAAATAGCATAGAAGGTAAAATGTAATTCCTATTTGAAATTTCTTTAAAAGCATTAAAATTATATAAAACCTCAAAAAATTTTTTCAAAAAATCCATTATTTAACCAAATATAAAAGTGGGAATAAGTACATCCATATTAAATCTACAAGACACCAATATAAACCACCTATTTCTACTTGAATGTAATTCTTAGAATTATAATCTCCTCTGATAGCAAAAAATAATAAAAATGAAAATAAAACAACACCTATCAAAACATGTAAAGCATGAATACCTGTCATTACAAAATATAAAGAAAAGAAAATTTTTTCACCATTTGGCAGACTTTTAAAATGCTCCATATTGAAAAACAAACCATGCTCAAATTTCAAACCATATTCATAAGCTTTTATTCCAAGAAATGTTAATCCTGTAAGAATTGTAATGAAGAGAAATAAAATTAAATGGTTTTTATTGTCGTTCCTTACTGCTGATATGGATAATACCGCTGTTAATCCTCCTATAAACAAAACAATACTATTTATAAGTCCTATAATCGGTTGAAGCTCTTTTTGACCCTCATGAAAAAATGGTAAATATATTCCTCTAAATAAGAAGTAAAGTGTAAATAATCCAGCAAACAGAAGTAATTCAGTAGCAAGGAAAAGCCACATTCCAAGTTTGGCAGAAAAATCATCTCTATGATGTGTCTCTATATGCTCCTTAACTTGCTCCATTTTTTAACCTCCTTTTAACAAAAGGTTTAAATTCAACTTCAAGCCCTCTATAACTTCTACATCTTCATTCCAGTTTTTAATAACCCAATCATTATTTTTTTGTGCTACTAAAATTACTCTTGGCTTTGTAAATATCCATATAACCTTTTCAACCCCGCTATTTATTAAATCATTAACTTTATTGCTAATGTATTCCATTTCATCCTCAATTTCTGCCCTTATGTTTATCTCTATTACAACAATTGGAGCAACATCTATATATTCATCACTCTCTAACTTTTCCTTTACCTTCTCATATTCAAATATCGCTATGTCTAAATTCCTCCATCCTCTTTTAACTCTATAACCTAATTCACCTGACAAAATCTCATAATTTTTTGAAATGTGATTTGAAATGAAAGCTACGATTTTAGTTAATAATCTACTATGAAATGCACTTGCTCCCATAACAGCCTCCACATCTACAATTCCTTTTAAAGCATCTTTATAGCCTTTATAGTAAATTCTTCTTCCATTAACCACTTCATAAGTTAATAATTCTTTCAGCTCTTTTAAGCTCTTTTCCTTAACTTTCATACTTCTCTTAAAAGCCTTTCCAAATTCAACTTCAAGCCCTCTATAACTTCTATATCCTCATTCCAGTTTTTAATAACCCAATCATTATTTTTTTGTGCTACTAAAATTACTCTTGGCTTTGTAAATATCCATATAACCTTTTCAACCCCACTATTTATTAAATCATTAACTTTATTGCTAATGTATTCCATTTCATCCTCAATTTCTGCCCTTATGTTTATCTCTATTACAACAATTGGAGCAACATCTATATACTCATCACTCTCTAACTTTCCCTTTATCTTCTCATATTCAAATATCGCTATGTCTAAATTCCTCCATCCACCCCTTATCTTATAGCCTAATTCACCACCCATAACCTTATATGATTTACTTAAATTACTCATAAGAAAATGAGCTATACTCATAACTAAATTACTATGAAAGGCACTTTCACCCATGACAACCTCCGGACTTACAATTCCTTTTAAAGCATCTTTGTAGCCTTTATAATAAATTCTTCTTCCATTAACTACTTCATAAGTTAATAATTCTTTTAATTTTTTCTTTTCTTTCAACTCTAAATTCAATTAAGCCTCCTTTTTTTCTTTTTTTAATAGATGCTCAAAATCATATGGTCCATGTTCAACATGAGGTATTTCTTCAAAATTATAATATGGAGGAGGGGATGGAGTTTTCCATTCAAGTGTTGCACCACCCCAAGGATTTTCTACTGCTTTTGGACCTCTTCTCCATGCTATAAGTAATGTTAATAATGAAATTAAAACACCAAAAGCTATTATATATGCTCCAATTGTAGAAATTTGATTAAATAATGTAAATTCAGGTAAATAATCCCAATATCTTCTTGGCATACCTTGCATTCCAAGTAGGAATTGTGGGAAGAAAGTTAAGTTAAAACCTATAAATATAAGAATAGCGCTTAATCTTCCCCAATTTTCATTGTACATTCTACCCGTAATTTTAGGAAACCAATGGAATAATCCTCCAAAGAATGCAGTTATAGCACCTCCTACCATTACATAGTGAAAGTGAGCAACTACGAAATATGTATCATGTAAATAAACATCAGTAGCAATAGTAGCAAGCCATAGTCCTGTTAATCCACCAATTGTGAATAAAAACAAAAATGACAAAGCAAATAACATAGGAGTTGTTAATCTAATTGAACCCTTATAAAGTGTAGCTATCCAATTGAAAATTTTAACACCTGTTGGAACTGCAACAAAAAATGTTAAGAATGAAAATATCCACCTAGCAACATCAGACATACCACTTGTGAACATATGGTGAGCCCAAACAATAAATCCAACAAAAGCAATTCCAAAAATAGCAGTAGCCATTGCCCAATAACCAAATATCCTTTTTCTTGAATGAACTGCAATTAATTCAGAAATTATACCCATTGCAGGAAGTATCATTATATAAACAACAGGATGAGAATAAAACCAAAAGAAATGTTGGAACATTAAAGGGTCTCCTCCCTTTGTAGGGTCAAAGAATCCAACACCAAAAACTCTTTCTAAAATTAATAACAATAATGTTATACCAATAACAGGAGTTGCAATAACATTCATTAGTGAAGTGGCATATAAAGCCCAGACGAAAAGAGGTAATTTACCCCAAGTCATTCCAGGTGCTCTTAATCTATGAATTGTAACGACAAAGTTCAAACCTGTTAATATAGATGAAAAACCAACAATAAAAACACCAAATAGTGCTAATAGAACACCTCCTCCCGTTTTAAGGCTATATGGTGTATAAAATGTCCAACCTGTATCAATAGCTCCAAATATAAGTGAAGATAGAATAACAACGACGCCAATTAAAAATATCCAATAACTTAGAAGATTTAATTTTGGGAATGCTACATCCCTTGCTCCTATCATAAGCGGAATTAAATAATTACCCATAACTGCAGGTATTAAAGGAACAATAACAAGAAAAACCATCATCACACCATGTAGTGTAAATAATCTATTATAGGTATCTGAATCAACTATTTGTTTTCCAGGTAGAAAAAGTTCAGCTCTTATCAAAAGTGCAAAAATACCAGCTATTAAGAAAATAAAAATTATTGTCCAAAAATAAAGAAGAGCGATTCTCTTGTGATCCGTTGAAAACAACCAACCTAATATCCCAGGTCTTGGTTCGTGGCTCAAAAGTTTCTCTAACATATTCAACCTCCTATTTTAAAGTTTTTATGTATTCTATAATTGCTAAAATCTCATCTTCATTTAACTGACCCTGATAAGAAGGCATTATATTTTGAAAACCCTTAACAATTTTCGCATTTGGGTTTAATATACTTTCTCTTAAATAATTTTCATCAGCTATTACTTTTTTCTCTTTATTATTTTCTATAACAACTCGTTCACGATTATATAAACCCTTCCATGTTGGTCCTACTAATTGAGAGCCATCAATTGAATGGCAACTTGTACAACCTTTAATTTGTGATATTTTTTTACCTCTTTCAACGGGAGATAATGACAATAAGTCGGTTTCCTTGGATAAACTTGCTAACCATGTTTCAAAATCCTTTCTTTCAACAGCTTTAATATATCCTATCATTTTTGAATGCATTGAACCACAATACTCAGTACATTGAATGTCATAAACACCAGGCTCAACAACTTTAAACCAAGTCCAAGTATATCTTCCAGGAACTGCATCTTCCTTAATTCTAAAATTCCTTACATAAAAACTATGAATTACATCGGCTGAAGTCATAATAAGCTTTATTGGCTTATTAGTAGGAACAATCAAGGTGTCTCTTGTAGTGTAACCATTTGGATATTGAAATTCCCACCACCACTGATGAGCGATAACTTTTATTTCCAAGCTATTAGCAGGAGGTCTTCTTTGAAAATTATCAAAAACATAAACACCATAAAAGAATATAATAACAAGAATAATCGTTGGAATAACTGTCCATGTTATTTCAAGAAAGTTATTTCCTTCAATATTACTAACTTCATCTTCTTTCCTATTTCTATACTTAATTACAAAATATATCATAGCGATTTGAATAATCAAAAAGAAAAATAGTGAAATCCAAAATATAAACCAGAATACATTATCAACTTCCTTGCCATAAGATGAACCTATCTTTGGAAAAAGGTTGGTTATCCAAAGCATGGTTGAAAATTTTAAAGCTTGAAAAAAATAACTCTTTGCATTGTCCAATAATTCTGAAACTATTTATTTTTCTATATTTTGCCCACCCACCCTGAAAATGCCCATTTTTCGGCAGAGGGCTTTCGCCCCCTAAATGAACCCTCAATAAAAACTATAATTTTTTAAAATTTTCATAACTTATTGATTATCAAGGACTTAACATTATTTATTAGACAAAGCAATAACTTTGTGCCTTGTCTAATAATTCTGAAATTACCATTATTACTTTATTTTCTTACTCACCCTAAAATCAAGCCTTCGGCTTAAATCAAAAGCTCCATTAAAATTTTCGCCATGACTAAATGGCCAAACTGGCATAACAAATATCCATTTAATGATTTTTATATAAATAAATTTGTTTCAAATGAGCCTGGTGTCTTTTATATTTTTAACTATGATAATGGTGAAATTATCTATTTTGGTTTTGCTGAAAATTTAAAGTTTGAGCTATTAAAACTATATGAAATGCCAAATAGTTGTATTTTGGATTTTTTAAAAAATGGTTATAGACTTGGTTTTTCTTACTTTAAAGCATTAAATCCTAAAAGATTTTACAATCAAGTTCTTGAAAGTTATAATAAAACTCAACATAAATATCCAAAATGCCAAGAAATTTAATTTTTTTATTTTTAATATCTTGCTCAGAAGTTGTAGATATTGAAACTTTTGATTATTTACCATTTAAAAAATATCAAAGTTGGACTTATTTAGATGAAAATAATAATGAGTTTAACATATCAGCAATCAAAAGTGATAGTTTTTTTATTATATTGAGTTTTGAAGGAAACTTGGAATTTTTACAAAATACTGGTGATTTTATTCTTATTAAAAGAACAATAGAATATTCAAATTATGACCAGCTAATTGTTGCTTATGATGGAAATTTACCTTATTTTCCTTATCCTTTTGTAGATGGTTTTAATAAAGAATATGTCATTTCTGGAAAGGATTATTTTGCTAAAACAATTATATCCATTCAAAAAGAAAAATTAAATTACAATCTGAATTACTATTACTATGAGCAAACTCCTAATAGTAAAAAAATAATAAGAAGATTTTATAAATTTGCTCCTGATAGTTTTATTGTTTATGCTGAAATAGGTCCTGACACATCAATAATTGGAAGTTATCTTTCAGTTTATAATAAAAAGGTTTTAAGAATTTTAAGGATTGAATAAAATGGAAGTTTTTATTGTTTTCTTATATGCTCTTTTTACGGATTTGGCAACAGGTATTGGTTCATTGCCATTTTTTTTTATTAAGGATATAAATAAGAAAGTTTTGGGATTTTTTGAAGCTTTATCTGGCGGTTTGATGATTGGAGCAAGTTTTAATCTTTTATTTTCTGCTCTTAATTTAAATATATTTCTTTTAGTTCTTGGTATAATTTTTGGAATTTTGTTAGTTATCACTACCAATAATTATTTAAATAATAAAGAATTGGTTTTAGGTAATATAAGAGGTTTGTCAGCAAGGAGAGCTATTGTATTTTTGTTTATAATGACTGCTCATAGTTTCGCAGAGGGTGTTGCAATTGGTGTTTCATTTGGTGGAAAGGAAAATCTTGGAATTTTAACATCTATTGCTATTGCAGTTCATAATATACCAGAAGGACTTGCTATATCACTTTACTTAATATCACAAGGTGCAAATCCATTATCTTGTTTATTTTGGAGTATATTTTCAAGTTTTCCTCAACCAATAATGGCTGTTCCTTCTTATATTTTAGTAGAGATTTTTAAACCACTTTTACCATTTGGTTTTGGCTTTGCAGCAGGCGCTATGATTTATTTAGTTCTTTGGGATATAATTCCAAGTTCTTTAAATTCAATTTCAAGACAAAGTTTATCAATTGGAATAATGCTTGGAATTATTTTTATGATTATTTTTTATAAAATGATTTAAAGCTACCTTTAAAATTTTAGTATGCTTTACTTTCTTTTAAGTTTGATTTTACTTATCTTTGGATGTTCTAAAAAGTCAGATAATTCATCTCCCCAAAATCCTCAATTTTCAAAATACGATATTCTTCTTTATTGGGGGTTTGGTATTGGAAAGAGTCATAAGTACTATGCTCTTGATACGACTAAGTTTAAAATTACTAATGCTCTTGATTCTACTACTGTTTCTCAGGATACATTTTTAAGAATTATAAAGGACACCTTTGGGGATTTAAATGTTGAATTCTATGATTCTTCACTTTCTACATACAACAAAATTTATGATACTTTTTATGTTTATAATCCTTTTGTAATTGATACTATGAACTTTCAATTTTTAAACAATACTCAAATAAAAATTTCAAATAAAATTTTCAAAGCTCCTCTTGTACTAAATGATAGTTGGGTTCCTATTGAAAGTCAATCAAAGGCTATATATGATACAATTTTCTTTCCATCCAGCTCTTGCACTTTGAGAATATATGTTGATACATTAAAAGTTGATAGTACAAGAAAATTTGTAATTGAAGCAGGGAATGATAGTACATTTAAAATTCTTTCTCGCAATTTCTTTAAAGTTAAATATCGTTATCAAGCAAGTTGCGATCCTATTATAAAAAATGATACTGCTTATATTACGAGTATTGATACAACTTACTTAAAAGCTTTTTGAAGTTATATTAAAATCTTATGGAAGGAGAATTAGAATTCAGTAAAGAGGAATTATTAAATTTTTATTATCATCTTTTGAGAGTTAGAATGTTTGATGAGAAATGTTTTATTTTAAGAAGACAGGGGAGACTTGGAACTTATCCATCATTTAGAGGACATGAAGCTGTTCAAGTGGGTTGTGCATTAGCTTTAAGTAAAGATGATTGGATAATGCCTTATTATAGAGGAACAGCTCTTGCTATAACATTTGGTTTTCCTTTATATAATGCATTTTTATATTGGAGGGGAAATCCACTTGGTGAGAAAATTCCAGAAAGTTTAAATATGACGAATTTCTATATTACAATTTCAAGTCAATGTCCTCAGGCTGTTGGACTTGCTATGGCTGGTAAGTTAAGTGGTAAAAACTATTGGGTTTTAACAAACTTAGGTGATGGTGGAACGAGTGAAGGAGAGTTTTATGAAGCTTTGAATTTAGCAACAATTTATAATGTTAATGTTATTTTTGTATGTGAAAATAATGGTCTTGCTATAAGTGTTCCTTCAAGAAAGGATTTACCTCTGAAAAAAGAAGGTATTGGCTTTCAAACATTAAATGAAAATTTAGCTCAAAAGTTTTCAGGTATTATTGATAGTTATAGAATTGATGGAACTAACATTATTGAAGTTTATAAAACAATTAAAGATATTAAATCAAAAAATAAACCAGCTTTCGTAGAAGCAGTTGTTTATAGGCTAACTCCTCATACAACGGATGAGGATTATTCTAGATATTTAAATCCCGAAGTAGTTAAAACTTGGAATGAGAAATTTGATCCATTAAAAAAGTTTGAAAATTATTTAAGAGAAAAGGAAATTTTAAGTGATGAAATTATTGAAGATTATAAAAGTCAAATAAATGAGGAAATAGAAAATGCTTTAAATAAAGCAGAAAGACAAGAAATTTTAAAAATAGAAGAATTAAAGGTTTTTTATTGAGAGCTTTAAAATTTTGGAGTTGAAAAAATTTTTATTTTTAATTTTTCTTTTTGGATGTATGGGTTATAATTCAACAATTGAAAGAGCAAATTTATCAAATAGTTTATTCTTAAATGGATTTTATGGAAGAAGCGTAGGGAAAGCTCAAACTCCATCAGGAAGTAAAGAATTTTTAGAATTTTTATTTAACTTTGGATTTGAGAAGAAAATTTTTGATAATGTTTCATTAAATGTTAATTTTACAAGTCAAAATCAATTTCAAAATTTTGAGAATTTTACAGATACTTTAAATTATTTGAGAATAAATTTTGGTATAAAGAACAAGCTATTTAATAATTTTTCAATAAAACCGGAGTTGATTTATGATATTGATTTAAATATAAGACCTTTTAGACCTTATAATCAAAAGTACCTTTATGGAATTCTAAAATTTATTTATGATTATAAAAATTTTAGCTTTATCACTTCTTTAAATTCTTTATCCATAGTTTATAGCAAGAGTTTATTCCAATCAGCATTCTCATTATATTTAAGACCGGACTATAATACCTTAATTTTCAACTTTGGTTTAGGTTTTAGAAAATGATAGTTTTTATATTTCTTTTAATTTTAATATCTTGCTCAAAAAATGAAACTCCATCACAAAATTATGCTATTGTTGGAACTATAATGACACTATCTGGTTTTCCTGATACCTTGGCAGGTGTCTTAATTAGAATAAAAAACCTAAAAGATGATATTTATGTTCAAGATGCTATTGTTAAATTAAATGGTAATCAAATAACATATAATAGCTCTGCCCTTGGTTATTTAACAACTGCTATTTATAAGAAAAATCAAAATTATAAAGTTGAAATAAGTTTTAGTAGTTATAATGTAAATGTTGATTGCCAATCAGGAGAGCTTGATAGTGTTAGGGTTTTTGTTGATAAAGATAGTGTTATTAAGGGTGATATAATAAATGTAAGGTGGAAATACTTTGGAGTGCCAAATGGTAAAAATATGATTTTATTAAAGAAAAAGGGTAGTGTAGAGTTTAATTCTTCAAGCGGTTATATTCCAATATCAGATACAACTTATCAATTAAGCACTTCAAATTTAGAAATTACAGACTATGATTTACTTTTGATAAGCGGAAATTTTTGTGAAATAAGTGGTTTTGTTCCTTATCCTAATTTTCCAAGTTCCTTAATTTTTGTAGGAAGAGGCTCAAATTTAATTATTAAAGTAAGATGAGAAAGTTATTTTTTATTTTAATAATTTTTGGGTGTAAGAAGGGAACAAGCAGTTTTGATTATAGTTTATATGGAATTTTTGCTAATGATTTGGTTTTTGTAGCATTTTATGACACAAAAAATTCACAAGTTATTTCTGATGCTAAAATTTACTTAAATGAAAAGAATTTAAGCTATTATCATCCATTTTATACCACAAACTATCAATATATTCCTAATACCAATTACACATTGAAAGTTTATTATAGGGATATTTATGAAGAAATTCCATTTACAACAATTGAAATACCTGATACTTTTATAATCATAAAACCTGAATCGCAGTACATTAACTTAAATGAAAACTTAATTGTTAAATGGAAAGTTGATAGTAATTATATAAAAAATCATGATTTTTATTTTGTTGTTTTCTTTGAAAATAAAAGCAAAAATCCAACACTTGTTTATCAAACGGATTTTTTACCAAAAGAAACTGATAGCATATTAATTCCATTTTATTACATTGACACACCAAATAGTAGATATGAAATAAGAATTTTTTTAGTAAATTATAAAGTTCTTGAAAAATTCAAACCATATCCTGGATATAAATTTTCTTTTATGGCTTATGGAGCTTATCAACTTGGCGTCTTCTTTACTCATTGAACTTTAAAATTTTAAAAATTAATTATGTTGGAAAAGCTTTCACTTGAAGATGAGCATAAAGTTATAAGTTTATTAGAAGATTTTAGGAAAACTAATGAGCCAAAAGTTGAAATTGATTATAATAAGAAAGTATTTACAATATACATAATTGCCAAGGATTGGGCTGGGATTATGGATGCGGTTCTTGGTATATTTCATGATGAGGGTTTTAATATTCATTTTGCTTATGCGTTTGCTACTGAAAATGATGAGGCAATTATTGTTCTTAAAATAAAAAACTTAAATGAAAATGAAATTATAAGACTTGAGCAAAATAGAAATAAATTTTTAAATCTTTTAAAAACTGCTATAAAAGGTGGTTTGTCTTTGACAAAGCTTTTGAATATAGGAACAAAGAAAATTAAAATTTATAATGAAATAATGGATAAATTAAAAGAGTTAGCTACGGAAGAAGAATATAAAGATATTATTAGTGAAAATGGTGAGTTAATTAAATTTGTTCTTTCTCGTTCAGAGCAGTACTTATCTGAAAGGAAAATTGAAGATTTGGCTTATATTGTTTATAAGTCTTATAAATTACAAAAGGAATTTTTAAAAACAAAAAATGTTCAAATTGATATTCACAATTTCATAACAAAAAAAGAAAAACTAACAGGTTTAACAATTGTTGGGTATTATGAAAATGTATCTTTGGATGATGTTCTTGATGCCCTCAAAGAAGTTGTTGGAAATTATCATAGAAAGTTTGATAAGGAGTTTATAACGGATGAAGGTGTAATTGTTATAAGACTTGAAATTACAGATGAAAATGAAAACTTCATATCAGAAGATAAACATCCTATTATTTTAAATTACTTAAAGGAAGAATTTTCAAAGCCAAAAGAAAAACGATTAAAATTCTTTAAAATTAGGGCAGGTATGGAATTATATGGAAGAATTTTAATTCCTTATTTAATATCGGAGGTTGAAAGAACAAATGTTTCTCAAATGTTAATTTTACCAGAAGATATTGATACAAATAGAATTGATTTAAGATTATTTCTAATTTTACATTCTGACGAGCGATGTAATGAAAATACTTTAATTGAAACATTAAAGAAAAATAAATTTTCAATTTTGTCTTTTGAGAATAAGTTAAGAGGAAATGTTCAAGTCATTCATATAAAATTATCTGCCTTACTTGAAAATTTTGAAAATGAGATTGATGTTTATAATTCTTTGAAAGCATCAATTTCTAAAATTGTTCCTAAAATTAGAGATTTTGATGAAGGTATGCGAAATTTAAATGTTCGGAAACTATATGAGGTTATGGGAATTTTAGGAAATAAGGTTTCTGAAAGAATTGTAAAGCGATTATTTTATCAATATGATGATATTTTGAGGCTAAACTTATCTGCTAATGAAATAGCGGAGGAGATTAAATTTTCCTATACCTTACTTACAAGATTTCTATCAACTGAAAAACCAATTTATGAAGTTTTATCTTCTGAAAAATTTTATATTGTCGGAATAGCAAAGGAAAGAGAAGAAATAGATATTGAAAAAATTTTAAGTTTGTTTAATGGTAAGGTTCATAGTTTTAGTGTTTTTGATATTTATAATGTTGGAATTGTTATTTTAAGGTTTCATAGGAATTTTGAATTGTCAGAGATTTTTGATATAATGGAGAAAAATTTGATATGAAAAGAGCTATCTATCCAGGGACATTTGATCCTATTACGAATGCTCATATTGATATTGTAAAAAGAGCTAAAAAACTTTTTGATAAAGTAATTATCGCAATAGCTCAACCAAGACATAAAAATCCATTATTTACATTAGAGGAAAGATTGTTTTTGGTTAAAGAAAGTTTAAAAGATATGGAAAATATAGAAGTTTTAACATTTGATTGTCTTCTTGTTGATTTATGTAAGAAATTAAATGTAAATGTAATTATAAGAGGGATAAGAGCGGTATCTGATTTTGATTATGAATTTCAAATAGCTTGGATGAATAGAAAATTATTTAATGATATTGAAACAATTTTTTTAATGCCTTCTGAGGAGTACTTTTTCTTATCATCAAGCCTTGTTAAGGAAGTAGCTATGCTTGGTGGAAATATAGATAATTTTGTTCCAAAAATTGTTAAAATTGAATTATTGAAGAAGTTTGGCTTAAGATAGCCAAGAAAAATATAATAAAATAAAAAAGCAAAAATCTATGCTTTAACTTACTCTCAAAACTTCAATTCAATCAATTGGAGTTCCCTGAAAGTAAATAGAGAAATTAGCTTGCCTACGCTTTTTGTTGAAAAAGGATGGCTCAAATCAAATAAAAAACTCAAAACTCTATACAAGACCTAAATCTATAGTTCCTGAATATCAAGAAGGCTATTTTAATTTTCCTGATAGGAATATAAATAATCTAAAACTTTACAAAAGCATAAGACTTAAAGAAATTCAAAAAGGTGTTGATCTTGTTATAAATGTTCCAAATAATAATAAATTTGAATTCTATAAAGAAATAAAATTTAAAGAATTTAGAGCATTTTCTGGCACTATGATGATGTTGTTTTTGGTGTAGATTTTTATAATAATGAAGTTTTTGCTGTTGGTTGTACTAATGGATTGAGTGCTTTTGGCTCAACGCCAAGAGATTCTTTTGGAGGTGTTGGCGCTGGATATTATGATGTATTTAAAGTTAGATGATTATGGTAATGTTTATGTTGTAGGAATGACGGAGGATGGGAATAATTTTGGGATTTTTCCGCATGTATTTGGGAATCCAGGTCAAAAGGATGTTTTCTTAATAAAACTAAACAATTCATTAACTTCTATTCTTTATAATGATGTTTTTGCTTCTCCAAATAATGATGTTGGTTATGCTGTTGATATAAAAAATGGAAGGGTTCTTATTACAGGATAAATTTACTAATATAACTCCTAGTGTTTTTGGAGTTCAAGGATTGAGATATGCTTTTGTTATTTCGGTTGATACATTTGCCCTTTTTAATCCATTTTTGGCTATTATTACTTCAAATGATAGTGATGTTGGAAAATCTATAAAAGTAGATAAAAATGGAGATGTTTTTATTGGATGCTTGACGAAAAATTCATCAAACTTTGCTCCTAGTAGAATAGTTTTTGGAAATGTTTTTAACTAACCATTTAGGAACAGCTATTTTTTCAAGTTCATTAGATGATTATATTAATACAATAAATTCAACGATATTTTTTGGTGGATTGACAAAAAATTCTTCTAATTTTGTTTGTTCTAATTGTCAGTCGGTTTATGGAACACTTGGTGGCGTTTCAGATACCTTTATTGGAAGGATAGACAATAACTTCACTCCTGGTAATGAAAAAAATCGCTATTTTAACAAGTTAAGGACAAAATTTAGCCTCTGATAGTGAAGCAGTTAATGGTATTTATCTTATTCCTTCTAATCAAATTGTTGCTGTTAATTCTGGTCAATTTGATGCTTTTTTAGTAAGACTAAATAGCTCCTTGAATTCATTCTATCAAACTTATGCTTTTGCTTCAAGTGATGATGATATAGGATATATTGGAGGAATAACAATTTATGGTAATAATTTTTATTGTAATAGTTGTCCTTCTAAATATGTTTATGGCTCATTTATGAATGCACTTGATGGTTTTGTTGTTCTTCAAGATATTATTCTCTCAAATCCAGAAAAAATAGAAAATTCATTTAAGTTTAAAAATGCTTTCTTTTATTTGAATTTAAATAAACCTAATAAGATTAAAGAATTACAAATCCTTAGGTTATTTATAGGTGATGAAGTTTATATAAAGAAGGGGGTTTTAAGATGAGATTTTTATTATTTTTTGTAGCAATGATGGAGATAGGCTATTGTGCCGATTCCCTTAAAATTATAAGAAAGGTTATTATCGAATAACTTGTCAAATTGAAATAAAAGTTTTTATGCTTTAAAATTTCAAGCTTACAAACGGGCCCGTAGCTCAAGTGGCAGAGCAGCGGACTCATAATCCGTGGGTTGTAGGTTCGAGTCCTACCGGGCCCATATGCTTTGGTTATTAAGCTCAATAATAATTAATAAAAATGTTTCAAAAATAGCTGATGGTTATTACTATATGGTTTTTAAAGGGACTGCTGATAAGATGTTTATTGCTAATGTTATGAAGGGAAATATAAATGATAATGCTTGTGAAATTCCTAATATGAATATAAAGTTAAATGTAAATGGTAAAATTGTTGATTGTATTTACAAGCCTACGAAAAATTTAAATGAATTTGAAATAGTAATTTATTATAGAAAATAAATTGATTACTGCTGTTGAAATTGAAGCAAAGGCAAAGGAATTAAAAAGTAAAGGTTATCCTGTTGTTTCATTAGCAATTGGTGAGCCAGATTTTCCTGTTCATGAAAATATAAAAAAATCAATAAATAAAGCGATATTAGAAAATAAAAATTACTATCCCAATCCACAAGGTGTTATTGAATTAAGAGAAGCAATAGCAGAATATGAAACGAAAAGAAAAAACATTCATATAAATCCTGATGAAATTTTAGTAACAGCAGGTGGAAAGCCTGTTATATTTTATACAATTTTTTCACTTTGTAATAATGATGATGAGGTTATTTTATTTGAGCCATATTATTTGGTTTATCCCTATTGGTGTAAAGTTTTAAATATAAAGTATCATACTATTAAATTAAATGAAGATGGATTAATTCCAAAAGACCAATTATTAAAGCATTTAAATAACAAAACAAGGCTACTGATTATTAATTATCCAAATAATCCACAAGGAAGTTTAATGTCAAAAGAAAATTTAGAATTATTGTTAGAAGTCCTTGATAAATATCCAAGAATTTACATTTTATCTGATGAAGTTTATTCTGAATTGGTTTATGAAGGTGAGCATATTTCAATTTTTAGTTATAAAAAGGATAGAGTTATTCTTTTAGAGAGCTTTTCAAAAACATTTTGTATGACAGGTCTTAGACTTGGTTATGGTATATTTCCAAAAGAAATTATAAAAAGTTTAGTGACATTTAATTCAAACTTAATAACAGGACCAACAACACCTGTTCAATATGGTGGAATAACAGCGCTAAAAGATAATGAAGTTAAAAATTATGTTAATTTCATGAGAGAAGAATTTAAGAAAAGAAGGGATTTTGTTTATGATAAACTAAAAAATTTCATTAAATTTAAACCAAAGGGAGCATTTTATTATTTTATAGAAATTCCATATGATGGTTTGGAGTTTTGTAATAAAGCTTTAAATGAAAAATTTTTAGCATTAACACCAGGTTCTTTATTTGGAGATAGTTTTAAAAATTATGTTAGAATTTCATTCGCAAATTCAATAGAAAACTTAGAAGAAGGTTTAAATAGATTTTTAAGTCTTTTATGAAACTTATAGCAATTACAGGAAATGCAGGAAGTGGCAAAACAACAATTTCAAATATATTAAAAGAAAAGGGTTATTGTGTAATAAATGCTGATGAAGTTGTCCATAAATTATTACAAACAGAAGAAGTTAAAAATTTTATTATTGAGGCTTTTGGTGAGCAATTTCTTGATAGAAAAAAATTATCAGATTATTTATTTAAAAATCCAACGGAAATGGATAAATATGAAAAATTTATAAGAGAAAAAGTAATTAAAGCGATAAATGAAGAGATTTTAAGGCAAAATTGTGAAATAATAATTATTGATGCTGCTTTAATTTTTGAATATAAACTTGAATATATGTTTGATAAAATTATTTGTGTTGTTGCTGATGAAGATAAACTAATTGAAAGATTGAAAAATAAAGGATATAGCGAAGATACTGCTAAGTTAATTTTATTAAGGCAAATGCCTCAAAAAGAAAAAGCTAAAAGAAGTGATATTGTAATTGAAAATAATGGAACTATTGAAGAACTTAAAGAAAATGTCTCAAAACTTATTCTCAATCTCATTTAAATCAATTTCATAAATAATTCTTCTATTGTTATGGTCAAAGTTTGGATTTTTAAGAGATAACAATTTTAAAATAATTTCATCATCAGATAATTTACTATATTTTACAGCAATATTAAGAATTTCATTTAGGAATCCTTCAACTTCAAATATATGTTTTTTATTATCAAGGGATTTTAAAATTAATTCCATATCTTCATAATTTAAACTTTCAATAATATCAGGAATACCATTTATAATAATTTCATTTTCTTTTGCTATTACACTAAATCCATAAACTTTTAGGATTTTTAGGCTTTCATCTGAGAGTTTTATTTTAAATGTATAAGGGAATGTTAGCATTTGGGTTTTATATTGTTTGCTTAAAAGTTTTTGAAAGTAAATTTTTCTTAATGCTCTTTCTCTGTGAATAATTAAGATGTTATTTTTTGAAATTGTTGTTATGAATTTTGGTTTGCTTTCTATATTTGTTTGATTACTTATTTGTATATGCTTTGGTTTAATTTTTATATCTTTATTTTCACTTATAAACTTTTTTAGCTCATTATATATGTTGATATTTTTTGAAAATTTCACTTCAAGTTTTTTTGGATGGACATTAACATCAACATCCTTTGGATTTACATTTATAAACATAATATAATTTAACTTGCTTAAAATTTGTGAAATTTTATTATCAACAACAGGTCTTAAATTCACAAAAATTCTATTTTCAGGAATTTTTTCAAAAATATATAATTCTATTGAAAATTCAGGAGTTCTTAAAACTTTTTTTTGGAATTCCCCAAATATCATTTTTATTCTTTCATCTCTATTATTAGTTTTTTCAAAAATTAAATGTTTATTTGATAGGTTTAACTTAAAAGTTATTTTCTCAAATGCTAAAATATAATTTAAAATCACATTTTTTATTTTTT
>Ga0080007_1064368_pt1 | contig 18258 bp, 24 predicted proteins | sample OctOCTMetagenome_FD_69210 | JGI IMG/M metagenome (GOLD analysis project Ga0080007, IMG submission 69210) | Hot spring and microbial mat streamer communities from Octopus Spring Streamers, Yellowstone National Park, USA - OCT_B (SPADES... | ecosystem: Environmental > Aquatic > Thermal springs >...
AATATGTTTGAGTGGTTAAAAAAATTTTGGAAGAAAGAAGAAAAAACTGAAATTACTGAGGAAGAAAGTAAAAACGAAAGTCCCAAAGAAGAATTTGAGAAAAACACAAAACAATTTAAAAAACTACAAAACACATCAAGTAATTTGAAAGAATTATTGGTTAGCATAATGATTATATTGGAAAATTTATCGGAAGCGTCAAAAGAACAAGATAAAATTAATGAAAAACAAATGAAAATAAATGAAAAAATAATAAAAAAACTATTAGACCTTGAAGCGAAACTAAAAGGATTAGAAAGTAGAATAGAAAAGATTGAAAAATCCGATAAAAAGGAGATGTAAGCTATGGCAAGCATACACGATAAGCAATTTAGTCAGGTTTTAAGTGAATTTTCATTAATGGAAGTAAATGATAATTGGAATAGGTTTAGTAATCCCAGATACTACTATATAAACAAGAAATATAAAGGAAAAGAAACAATAGTTATAAAAAGTAGCCCTAAAAAGATATTGGAATTTCTAAAAAATTTGTATGAGTTTAATTCTGATTTGTTGAAATATGTAAAAGAATTTGATTTAAGATATTGGGTTGGTAATGAATTTAGAGGTTGGGGTGGAGATGTTTCCTACTTATCGGTTGATAAAGAATTTGCTGAAAAAATAGAATTAAAGGGTTATTTCCACTGGGAAGATAAGGCATGGGGAAATTACAGCGCTTATCTTGAATATGATTTATCGAAGTTAAATGAAGCTAAAAGCCTCTCTCTTTAAAAACAAAAAACTAAAAAGGAGGTTTGAGCCGTGACAAAACAAACAAAACGCCACATAGAATTTTTAGTTGAGAAATATGGAGAAGAGGTAAGGAATTACATACCTGCTAATCCAGTTGAATGCGACTCTTATTATGATTTCTTGAAGAAAAACGGTTTCGCTGAAATTGCGCTTTTTAACAATTATAAAGTTTATAACACAAATTACAAAAGAAGTTATAGGAAATGGACAGTGGAAAAAATTATTTATTCAGAAGGTTTTTTCCTTGTATCTTTTCCAGAAGATTACAAAAGAAGTTATGACAGCTGGACCCCTGGTTCTTTATCTTACTGCGAGGATAATACAAGATATATCTTATTGCTTCCTAATGAACCAGCAAAAATTATCATTCATAGTTATACTAGGGAAGAGTGGAAGGAAATAGAAATAACGGAAAGTAAAATAGAAGTAGAGTGGGACGGTAAGGGAAATTTCAAAAGCAAAGTAGAAAAATTGCAATAATTTTAGAGATTTTAAAACTAAAAAATCTAAAAAGGAGATTAAAAGAAACGAAAAATATAGGAGAAAAACTAAAAGAAAAAATATGCAAAATCATAGATGAGGTATTAAACAAAGTAGGAAAAGAAAATAAAAAAACAATAATTTCAAAACTAAAGGAGGCGAAATTATGTATAAAGTAGAGAATTTAACAGAAGAGCTGGTTGAGAAATATGTTGAAAAGTATGGAGAGGATGTGAGAAAATATTTTAATTCTGAAAATTGTGTTGTATTAAAAATACAATTATATTCCCTCTATGATTATAGAAAATATGAAGAATATCGCATTGAAGGGTATTGCGAAGAAACAAAGACGGAAATAATGCATTCAAAAGGCAAATTTTTAACTCATATTGAGGAAAATAAAGAACAAATTATAAATAAAGAGACAAGTAGCATTACGACTATTGAGGATAAAATAATGTATGTCTTATTTTTACCAGGCGAGCCAGCTGAAATCAAGACAATTCAGAAGAAAGAAGTTTCTCATAGATGTCAAATTAAATGGGAAGATGAAATTATTGAATATTTTTGGGATGGAGAAAAATTAAATATTAAACGCAAAACAATATAAAACTTTAAAAAGGGGCAAAAAATATGACAAAGATTTATAATGACTTGAAGAATATAGATAAAGATAGGTTGAATATCTTGGAATGGGCAAAGGACGAGTATATTTTTTATATATATGATTGGGCTTGTTATTCTGAAGAATTATGGAATTTGTGTGTTGATAAATACGAAATTGTTGAAGGAGAACTAAATTTTCTTTATGAAACTTTTGAGGATTTTATAAATGATTTATTCAACGTTATTATTGAGAATAATTATAAGTATGAATACAAATTAGGAGTAGAAGGAGATAAAGAATTTGTTTTTATAATGATAATGGAAGGCGACGAACATATTGGTCATTTTCAAATTTTTAAGATAAAAAATTATGGAGAGGTTGAGGAGATTTGGTATGAAAAAAATAAAGAAAAATTGGAAGACGATTTAAGAAAAGTTCTTGAATGGGGCGAAAAAGATGTATATTATAGTATAAAAATTGATTATAGATGTAAAGATAATTATTTAGAAAATGATTTTGAAGAAAAAGAGATGGATTTTGTTGATTTTGGGAAATTTATAAAAAAATTGTTTAATTACATTAAAAAGAAAAGATGTGTTTATATATATAAAATAAACGGGGAACTTTTGATAAGCTTACATAAAGGCGATGATTATATTTATTTTGAAATAACAAAATATGTTATATGAAATAAGAACAACTGCGAAGAATAAGGAAACTTTTTACTATCTTAAATAAACGAAAAGGAGGGGCAACATGGTAGAGAAGCTTGAAATGCAAGATTTGTATAAATTCTATCTAAAACAAAAATATCCAAATGATTATGTTCTTTTGATTCTGCCACAAACTTTTGAAACAGAAATGCTTTTTTCTGCAGTAGACGGGAAGGAAGGAAAAGAATATGATGCAATAAGAGAATTATTGGAATATTGTAAAACAAAGGACATTATAGGTATAGAGGGGCAAAAAGATATATTGGATTTTATCAGGTGGGATTTGATAATTGTTAAGGTAGAGAAAAATGAATACCAAAAAATAAGCTACAAGTTAGCTACTGATTGGCACCAAAAGTATATAACTGGTTATATAGCCTTGTACAAGGGTGACCAATTTTATGATGAAAATACTTAAAATTATTGGGGAGAGAGCGAAGTCTCTCCCCATATTTCTCACAAAATAAAAGGAGACAATTTATGGCGTTCTTTTCTTTAGAACATATTTATGAAAATTTATATTTCGTTAAAAATAATCAGGGCAAAGGGTTTGTACTTAATTTAAAAAATAAGAAACAGCTATCTGAGGAATTGGATGAAATATTAAACACTCCTGTCAAAAATTATTTTATAGTTAGAAAAGATAATAAATATGCTTTGTTTCATTCAAAAAAGGGCACCATTTCTTCTTGGTTTTATCGCATTTTTCCTTATGGTGACGGTCTTAATTTCAAACTTTTTAAAATGGGTTATTTATTAGCTTCCGATAAACCAAAATCTGATAGGCATGCTATTTTTAAATTTGATGGAACCAGAATCTCTGATTATTATAGTTATATTATTGTTTTGAAATTAAAAAAGAATGACATCTTATATGTGGCTGAAGAAGAATGTGAAAAGCAAGCTCTATTTAGTCTAAAGTCTGGTCGTTTAACTGATTGGTTTGAGAGTTTCCCGTATAAAGAAATATGTTTTATTAAAGGAAAAGGAAATTATTTTATAGCTTCAAAAAATAAGAGGTATTTTTTATTAAGCAAGAAAGATTACAAAGTAATTTTAGAAGGAACAGAAATAGAACCTGTGTTTCGTAATTTCAGTAAAAATGATGAAGTTTATTTAGTAAATTTAAATGAAAATGAAAAATTTTTGTTTTATCGGGGTTATTGCACCGAATACTACAATTCTATTCTTGCTATTTCTGAAAACTTGTTTTTCATAGCTGTTAAAAAAACTAAAGATAAAAAAGAACTTTACTTAATTGATTTGAAAAATAAGACCCAACAAAGATTTCCCCAATTTTTGTTTGAGGGAGATAAAATTTGTATTAAAGTTTTTAAGAACGCTTCATTGCATTCTTCTAATATGAAGCTTATGTTGTATTTTCCATATTTTTATTCTGTACATTTTTATTCTGTGTTAACTTCTGAAATAGTTTATTGTTCCAATTGTAATAATACTTGGTTCCTTTACTTTGAATACAAAAACGAAAAAATATGCCCTTTATGCGATGCGAGTAAATTAGAAGTATTTTTTATATGAAAGAATATTCAAATGTTGTCCTTTAAAGCAAATAATTTTTCAATAAAATAAAAGGGTAATAAGCTATGAAATACGAAGATACAATTAAAAAGGAAAATGAAAATAAATTTCAAGAAATAGTGAATAAGTGGATAAAAAAAGCGGAAGAGTTTTGCGAAAATAGTTGGAGACTTAATGAATGTTTTAGAGATACATTATGGGAAATTTACGATAAAGATTATGCCTATTCCACCATATCACTAACAGAGTCTAATATCCGAAACTTAGTTGAAGATATTTTTGAAAAGTGGTTTGCAGAATTTGAAGAAACTACTGATTTTGAAATAAATTTTTGGAATGAAATAAAGCAAGATGTAGAACAATTGTTTGTTGATGAAGAAGATATTAATGAAAAAATAGTGGAAATAGAAAGAGAAATTTATTTTACCATTTTAAACAAAAAATACGATTTTATTGAACAATTTGTTAAAGATGCTATTTCCTATACTAATAAACTAATTAAATTAGAAATTAAATACGAAGAAAAATTTAAAGATTTAGTAAAAAACGATAATTTTGAAAAAGATTATTTAGGTTGCAGTTTCCATGAAATACTTGAAAAAGTCAAAGAAGAATTTATCAATAATTTCAATTTTGCCGAAGAATACAAACGCTTTCAAAATAATCCAATCGTTAGAGCTATTAATGGCGATTATCGTGATTTTTTACTAAAAAAGTTTAAAGATGCACTTGTTGGTTATTTATCGGTAAAAAATTTGAAACGAGAAGAGATTATTAGTCTTATAAAAAATGATTTAGAAAAACTTGCTAAAAAACATGGAAAGAATGATTTTTATTTAGATATTGTAAGAGTTGAAACAAAAATTTGGGACTCTGTTGCAAGGAGTTACGAGAACGAAATCAAAAAGTATTTTGATAATAATTTTGGGTTTTTGTTTATGTAATGTCTTTATAAATGATTGTTTCTTATTTTAAGGGGGATGTAAAGAGGGATATTAGGCAGTATAATATAAATATTAAGGCTGGTTTCCTTTTGCCTTATGGAACCAAAATAATTACCAAAAAAGTAAAATGGAAAACAGGGAGGTTGTGGAAGATGAATGAAATAACAAAACAAGAAGCGATAGAATTGTTGAAGCAGAAAGAAATAGAGATTGAGGATATTTTTGATTTTGTTGAATATCTTAACCAAGTGGCTGAAGATGGAATTTCATATATTATAGCTGAAAAGAATACAATAATAACATATCCAACATTTTGGGCTATTTACGAAAATAACATATTTGTTTATTATGATAGCGTGAATAAAAAGGGGTATATTCAAATTGGGGATAATGTGTATAAATTTGACTGGAATGAAATATACAGGAACACAAAAGAAAGGGAATAGAAAATATGAAAAACATAAAAAAATGTATATATTGTAAAACAGAAAGAGATAAAGGAAGTGAATGTGTAGTATGTAATAACTTTATTTGTTGGGATTGTCTTTTTAATGATAAAATACTTGAAAATCTTGTTGATTGTTCGGAATGCGAAAGATTGATTTGTTCAAATTGCTTATCTAATTGTAAATGTCAGCACTGTGATAAATATATTTGTAATGAATGTGAAAAAATCTGTGAAGTATGTAAAGAAACATGCTGAGAGCTAATGTTTTGTCCAATAAATAATGTTAAATTCTTAATTAACAAAAACTTATAAAAATCTCAGGAAATTATAGATTTTATTTGAAGTTTGTTGAAGGGGGGAGCGACCCCCTCTTGCTAAAAAATGAGCATTTTTAAGCCGTAGATTTATTTTTAAGGCAGGTGGAAAAATAAAGCAATAATCATAATTTTAGAATTATTGAGCAAAGTAGAAAGCTAAAGCATAGAAGCTTTAAAATTTTGAAACCGTCATGAAAATCAAAAAAATATACATTTCAAATTACTTAACATTTGATGAAATAAGTTTGTATTTGAATGATTTTCAAATTATTACTGGGCAAAATGGTAGTGGCAAAAAGAATTTGGCTAAAGCGCTTGATTTATTTAATTTTGTTCAAAAAAACATTTTAGAATTGAGTGAAATAAAACAATTATTGGAAAGCGATAGAAATTTTGTTCTTGGGAATAGTAAAAACACTATTGTATCCATTCTTACTGATAAGGATAAGGAAATCTCCATAGAACTTTCTAATGACAATTTAAAGGTAAATAATATTAAAAAATTAGGAAAAATAAAAATAATTAATTTTGCTGATGATTACGAAGTTTTTTCAACAATAGACAAATTCATAGAATCCGAAAAGTATACATCTTGTCGTAAAGAATTTAAAAAAATGCTAACTTATATTTTCCCCCATATTAAAGATATTATCTTTTACAAAGAAAGAGGAATTCCAAACTATAAAGTTAAGTATGTTTATTACGACAAATATGTAAGTAATATATCGCAAGGCGAAAGGAATGTTATCGCTTTAATTAGCTTGCTTTTCTCTAATTACGATGTTTTAGTTATATCTTACCCCGAAATAGGTGTATATTATCAAAATTATAGTAAAATAGCTAACATTATTTCAAAAATTGCTCAAGAAAGTCAAGTTATTGTCATTACAAATACCCCTTTTATATTTGATTTTGTCCCAAAGGATAGGTTTTATATCGTTAAGAGAAACGAACTCGGTTTTTCTATCATAGAAAAAGTTGAAAGTTAATATAGAATATATAACAAAAAGGAGGAGCAAAATTATGTCAAAAATTATTGTGGCAGAAATATATGCGAGAGGAAATGTGGGGAGTTGTGGAATTGGCGATGAAATTTTGGGAATAGCTGAGAAAGTAATGGAAATTTGGGAAAGTAAAGATTTTAAATCAGCAGTTAGATATGTGAAAGAAATTCTAAATTTAGGCGAGGATTACGAATTTGATGAAGAGTATAATTATGAAATAAATGAGGAAAAGAAAGAAATTTTAATTTACAATAAAAAGATGGATAAATATGGTAATAGTTGGGGATATGAAGAAGTATTAATAAAAGACATTGCGCCTAAACTAATAAAAGACAAGAAAAATTGTCTATCTTGGGTAGAGGAAGATAAACAATATTTTGTTGAGGAAATAGATACTGATGAATGGGTATTATATTTCTTAAATGAGACTTTTGATTTAGAAAATAAAAGATATTTGACAGCCAACAAAGTAAAAAAGATAATAAAATCATTCTTTGATTATCTTGAAGAACATTTTAAGGCATGGCCGATAAATGGAGACCCTATTGTTAGTAATAATCCTTATGCTTATGGATATGACGGTTACGAATGTGAAATAGATAGTGATTACTTGATTATTCGTACTGAATCTACTTGTCGTTCGGGTGCTGGTTTTCGTTTATTAAGAGGGTGCTTAATTTTGAAAAAATTGGAAAGTGAAAAAGAAAAGTAAAAATGTTTAAAAGAAACATACCAAGAAAAAGTATCTTCACTGGAAGATATGGCATTCGTGAAAGGAGGGCGTTCTACGAATTCATTTCCAAGAGATTCCCCAGCTTGAAAAAAAGACTTATTGAGCTAATTGTTAATAGTGAAAATAATCCAAGAATTTCTGTTGTTTTTCAAATATTCTTTGTAGAGTTTTGCGAAAAATATGCTTTGGGAGATGAAAACACTTGTAAAGAGTTATTAAAAGTTCTTAGAATAAGAACAAAAGAGCCATTAAATACTTTAAAAGAAATAGTTGAAAGTGTTAAATATAGAAGGATGGTAATTGGTGATTGGATAAAAATAAGAGGAGAATGGTCATGAATGTTTATGAAATAAGGGGCAAAAGAATAATTAGAATGAACTCAATAGCCAATGCAAGGAAAAACTAGAAATTGAAAAGGAGTAAATACCTTAAGAAACCAAAAGAGGAGAATAATTATGGATGATTTGCCTTGTCCAGCAATCATCCCGGCCCCCCAAGGCAAAGAGGACCTAACCCACTAACAACCTTCTCCCACGTCCCTTGAATTAATATAGGCTTCAAGGGAGAGAGACATCGTCTCTCAGGGAGAAGAGTTGTTAGGGCTACCTCCAAAACTTGCCAGAGGTTTTTATGATTACCAGAGTTCCTTCCGTAGGCCCCTGGTAATCCCTCTGGCTCACTTTGGAGGCTTTTTAGTAAGGCTAAGTGTTTTTTAAGCTTGTCTAAGTCTTCTTTTATTGGGTTTTGCTTGTATATGTTGGTTTCTGCTTTTAATTTCTCTTCTAACTGTTTTTGTCTTTGTTTCAAGCTTTCCTTTAAATATTCCATAAACTTTTTATCATTTAATAGCTTCTTGTAATTCTTGGGGACTCTTTCTTTAAAACCTAATCCTCTTCTTGCTATTACATAAGCACCAGCTATGTCTTTGTCTATATTTAATTGGGGTGAGTATTTTAATTTACCTTGAACGGATGTCCAGGCAGGATTGACTTTTATTATTTCTATTCCGTTTAATTTACATAACCTTTCTATCTTTTCCAGTATCCTATTATATGAAAATTTGCTTAGTATTTTTCTCAATTTTCTTCTTCCATCTCCTCTTTTTCCTTTTGGTAAGTTATTTATATCTTCTATTACAATAGCTTTATTCTTTTCTTTGGCTATGCTAACTACTTTATGTGCTACCAACCATTCTTCATATTCCTTTCTATTCTTAGAAAAATTCCTCAAATACTCCAACTTAATCCTTGTATAACTAATTAAATTACCATCCTTGCCTATTTCTGCTATTGCCAAATGAAACGGTCTAGCATTTATATCTATACCTATCACACCATTATCCTTTGTAATTTTAACTTCTGGTATGGGTATTTGAAAAGTTACGTATCCATATATCTCGCCGTTCTCTTTCCTTAACTCAATTGTATAAGGAAACTTTTTCCCCTCTAATATCATACCTATAAGTATTGACCACTTATCTCTTTTGCTCTTTACTTTTCTCTTCACCTTTGCTTTTATGGGTTTTCTCCTCCTTGTAGAGGTTATTGACAGATAAGTCTCATCATCTTTTAACAAAAGTTTTATATTCGGGTTGCCACCATTCTCAGCGTGACCAATACTTACCAACCTTCCCTTTCTTTTCTCATTCCACTTTCTTTTAACCTCTTCCAATCTCCAGCCTTGTAAGTGATGGATACAAAGTTTAACAAATAATTCTTTGCTACCAAATACCACTTTTCTTGGATTTTCTCCTCTTGATTTGACACTTTCTAGTATCTCCAAAGCTTCCCCAATAGCACTTTCAACATACCAAGATGGTAAATCCTTAAATGTTTTTCTTACTAAGTGATAAACTTCGTTTTTACTACGATTTTCTAAAAATCTATTATAAGCGTATCTTACAGCAGAGCCATATAAACGCATTAGTTTAGATATTTCCTCATAGTCTTCTTTGCTTTGGGGTATGACTTTAAAACGGAGAGTAATGAACATATTGATAAGTTTAAAGGTTGGGATGGAAAGGGAAAAGAGGTTTAAAATAAGGGGGAATTCCCCCTCTCCCTTTATTTATGTGAAATTGACATAACAAAAATTGTAGTTAAATTTAAAAGCAATTTCAAAAATCAACGAAGATTCATCAAAAAAGTAATGAATATACGGAGAGAAGCAAATGGCTTGGGTTATATATGCCAATAAAGGAAGCGAATATTTTATTGTTGTAAACGAAGAGAGGAAAAAAAGTATTTTAGACTCGGAAATTAAAAATGTTTTAATTGATTGGTATGATAATGTAATTTATACTTATTCAGATGATTATTTTATTATTGAAAATAATAGAAAACAAGCTTTGTATCATCCAAAAAAGGGATTTATTTCTGCCTGGCTTGATTATCCTATTGATTTCGCTACATATTCTTATTGTTTCAGTGAGCTTATTAAAATGGGAGTTTTAATTGTTAGCGAACATGATTATAAATCTTCACCAACTAAACCAAAGCAAGCCTTTTTCAAACTTGACGGCACGCAAATTACTGATTGGTTTGACTATATTTCTATTGAAGAAATAACGGAAGATGATATATATTATTATGCCCGTTCTGGTTTAGAAGAAGGCTTTGTTTTTAGTCTTAAAACTGGAAAGTTGATTGATTATCTTTCTTATGGAAATAAAAATGAAGATTACTTAACTTCTTCTAAAAATAAATTTTTTGTTGTAAAAGACAATAACAAATATCGTATAGTAAATAAAAATAATGAAACAATCGTTACTGCCGAGTACATTAGTCCAATTTTAAAAAGGAAAAAAGATAATGAAGAAAATGTCTATATTGTAATATTCAACAAAAGGAAAAAAGCTCTCTTCTATGATGGTTATTTAACGAAAACTTATGATTTTATATTCCCCGTCAGTCCAGATTTGATATTTTTAGCTTATCGTTTTGAAAGAAAAATTAAAAAAGTCTATTTACTTGATTTGAAAAATAAAACAAGTAGTAAGATTTTATTTCCCATATTTTCACGTGATAAATCTACTTTTACTGTTAAGTTATACGCTTATGCCAATTTTCACGAAATTGAAAAACACTTTGAACTTCCAGATTATTTTTACAAAAAAATGGAGAAACTCTGCGATTATACTGGAGTCGTAGTGCATGAGATTTATTGCCCCAATTGCAAAAATATTTGGTGGTTTTATATTGGACAAAACATAGATGTTTGTTTTTGCCCTCTATGTGAAGCAAATAAGTTAGAAGCCTTTATTTTGTAGGAGGCATAAAAATGAAGAAGAATATAAAGAAAAATATAATACTAATATTAAAAGCAATTTCAAAAATTAACGAAGATTTGTTAAACAAAAGTAATGAATATTTTGGTATTTGGAAAGAAGAAAATGGTCAAAAAATTTTTGCGTTATTTATTGAGGATTTCGATCCGTTAGAAATTGGAAATGATTATTTTGGATTAATTCACGCTCCATCAAGTTACGAATTTGAGAATAAAATTTATAAAACTAATTATAGATTGGTATATGTTTGCCGTTCATGGAGCGGGATAAGAGTAAAAGAGCTAAATGTGGAGGATCTACTTGATGTTGAGAAAAGATATCTTGAAGATTTAGCAATAACTTTATTCAAAATTGTTTGGTCTATTAATTCTAAAATGTAGATTATTTTTATTTCTCCCGCTCACCCTTAAATCAAACTTTCAACTTAAAAAAACCCTATTTTTGCCTTGGGGCTTTGTTCCCCTTAAATTCCCCAAAAATCTATAATTTCCTAAAATTTTCACAAGTTATTGATTACCAAAAAACTTAACATCATTTATTAGACAAAGCAATACAAAATAAAAACTTAAAGGATGTTCTGAAAAACTCTCTCTTAATTAGGAGGATAGAATGGCTTGGATTATAGAAAAATCTATAAAGGGTAAATATCTTATTGTCGAAAACGGAAAGAGGAAAAGTATTTGGGACTCTGAAAATAAAGTTCTCTTAATTGACTGGTATGATGATATAATTTATGTTTGTGATAATTATTTTATTATAAAAAATGCAAGCAAGGAAGCTATATATCAGGTTGGAAAAGGATTTATTTCTTCTTGGTTTGATTATCCTATTGCTTTTGAGGAATATTCTGAATATTTTAGCAAACTTATTAAAAGGAATCTTTTAATTGCTTACGAAAGTGTAAATACTTCAAGACAAGCATTTTTTAAACTTGATGGTACGCAAGTTACTGACTGGTTTTATTATATTTATATTCATGAATTAAAAGGAGAAGATATATATTTTTACGCAAAACGAGACGAAGGAGATGGGGACTCTATTTTCAGTCTCAAAAGTGGGAAAATAGTTAATTATTCTCGCAAAAATAAAGTTCCTTTCAATTTTCTTAAAAGCAAATTTTCCATAAAAAAGGATCAGGATAAGTATCTCCTAGTAAATGAAAATGGCGAAATAATCCTAACTGCTGATTATATTAGTTCTATTCTGAAAAATAGAATTATTTACAAAGAGGATATTTATATTGCAATATTAAATAAGAGAAAAAAAGTCCTTTTCTGTAATGGTTATTTAACGGAAGCTTACAATTTCATATTTCCTGTTAGTCCAAATTTAGTATTCCTGGCTTACAGTTCTGTAAAAAAAGATAAAAAAGTTTATTTACTTGATTTGAAAAATAAAACAATTAATCGTATTTTGTTTCCTTTACTTTCGAAGAGTATTTTACATAGAAATAATATGTATCTTTACGCTAATCTCAGTAAAATTGAAGAACACTTTGAACTTCCAGTTTATCTTTATAGAAAAATGGAGAAACTTTGTGATTTTGGACACAGTTTGTATGAGGTTTATTGCTCTAATTGCTATAATACTTGGTGGTTTTATATTGAATACGGGAATAACTATTTTTGCCCTCTTTGTGAGGTTAATAAGTTGCTTGCTTTCCTTGTATAAATTAACATAGGACTTATCAAAAAAAGTGGAAGAATTATGATTGTATCTAAAATTAAAACTTTAAAAAAGAGATTTCTTGTTGTTCAAAACAAAGAAAATGGAAAGTGGAATATTTTTGACTTAAAAAATAAAAGCTTTTTGTTTGATTGGTGTGATTTTATAGAATTTAACGAAGTAAGCGATTATCTTATTGTTGAACAAAATAAAAAGAATGCTATTTATCATTTAAAAAAGGGGTTTGTAACCCAATGGTTTGGCTATAATATTTCTCTCCAAAACTATTCTGGTAACTATGTCAGATTGTTGTCTAAATTATTTGATAAAGAATATTTTATAGCTTCTAAGCTTCATGATGGAAGAAAAATCAAAAAAGCTTTTTTCAAATTTGATGGTACGCAAATCACTGACTGGCTTTATGACATTGAACTTATAAAGGCAGATGATGAAGACATCCTTTACATTGCTGAGTATGAGAACCACAAAACATCTCTTTTTAGTTTAAAAAAAGGAAAAGTTATGGATATTGTAGGCACTTTCCGCTATGAAGAAGAATTCAAAAATTTTGTACTTGGAAAAAGAGATTTTTATTTAGCAACAAAAGATGGTGCTTATGTTATAGTAAATAGAAATAATGAAATAGTTATGTGTGCCAAATATATAGATTCTATTTTAAAGGAAGAACATAATAAAAATAATGATAGTATTTATATTATAGGAAACGGAAAAAACCAAAAAGCTATTTTCTACAATGGCTATCTGACGGATTATTATGATTTTATACTTCCAATTAGTCCGAATTTGATATTTCTGGTTTATCATTCTAAAGGAGAAGATAAGGAAATTTATCTGCTTGACCTAAAAAATAAGACAAACACCAAAATTTCAATTCCTTTGTTTAACCGTATTAAAAATATGGTTATTTATATCAATACAGGAAAAATTAAAAGATATTTTGAGGGTTTTCATAACTTTTGTTTAGAAATAGAAATAAATAATCTTGTATTTCATGTAGATACAAAAAGTTATTGCCTTAATTGTAATAATACTTGGTGGTTTTATATTGAATATGGAAACAGTTATCTTTGTCCCCTTTGTGATGTTAATAAACTACATGCTTTTGTTATTTAAAACCAAATAAAAGGAGATAAGTCGGTTATGCTTACTCGTTTTGCCCTTTGCACTGCCGTTCATAGTGAAGCTTTTAAAAGAATAATTGGAGATGAAAAATTGTCTTATGCTATTGGTGTAGCATTTGCTATTTATTATGCGATTTTAAAAAATAGTAGGAGAAAATATAGAAGCAATGAAAGAAGCGATAGTAATGGGAAGAAATTTTATCAAAATAGGAAAAATAATGCCGACTTCAATAGATTTGATAAAATTATTTCGTTTGGTAGAATAGAAATAAGAATTAATAGTGAAACTAAAAAAGCTTGGTTAAAATTGGGAGAAGATTATTGGATTGAAGGCTCTTATGAAAAAGGAGTAAAGGAAGTGAATAAAATTCCCGAAGAAATTAGGGAAAGAATTAGAAGAGAGTTAGATGATAATGCTATTAGCTCAGAAAGAAGTTTATTCAACTTTTATGCCAAAATAAGAGATGAGCTTAAAATTTAAAAAGGAGACAAAAATATGAAAGATCTTACAAAAGTTCTTTATTTATCATATACTGAGTTTAGAGGGCTAATGTTAGATTTAAAAGAAATGTTTGTAAATGAATATAAAGAAGAATTAAAAAAGCAAGAATTTGTTAATTTTATTTATGAGAATAAGAATGCTTTATTGGAAATGGCAAAAGAATTTATTTGTTCTGAAATTGAACTAATGATTGAAGCATATCAAGTTGACGGTATTCTTATTTGGTATAAGAGAACTGATAATTATTCAAGAAATGATGATTATATATTAGTTGAAATTTATTCTGGTGAAGATTTTGTAGATAAATTTAGAGAAGAAATTGAGTATTACTTTAAAGATTTGTTTTCTGAAGAGAAAGATAAAAACAAAAATTTAGAACAATAAAAAGGAGAAGAAAAGAATGAGGGTAAGTTGGAGCCAAGCACATAAAATTATAAAAGATTTGACAAATATAAGAATAGAAGACCCAATGAATAAGAATAGAAAATTGATAATACCAGTTTTGCTAAATGGTCCTACTGGGGTTGGTAAAACTACTCTTGTAGGAAATATTAGGGAAGAGTTGATTCTTTCAGGTAAATATTATAATGTAATTTATATGAATTTAGCTTATACATTACCAGAAAATATTGGTGGAATTCCAACAATAATAGATGCAAAAGAATATAGCGATGTCATAGAAAAAATAGTCCAAAATATTCCTAATGAATTAAAGGAAATAAAAAGAAAAACACTCAGCAAGGTTATGGACATTACTCCTCCTTCTTATATTTTGGACGCTATAAAAGTTCCTACAATATTCTTCTTTGATGAGTATAACAGAAGTAAAGATTATCAAAGAAATGCTGTAATGCCTCTTATTCTTGAAAGAAGAATTGGTATATACTACGAATTACATGAGGATACTATTGTATTTCTTGCTATCAACTTAGGCGAAGGCTATCAAACTGAAGACATAGATGAAGCTGTATTGGCAAGGTGCGCCATTTTAAATATAGAAGCGGATGAAAATGATATTGAATATTTTGTAAAGAAGTATCCAATTTTTAACGCCGTTGATGGTCGCAATGAAATATTAAAAATTATCAGGGAAAAACAGCAGTTCGTTGAACTAACTCCCCCTTATTCAAAAAGAAATCTTGAAATGGCTTTAAGAATTTTTCAATATTGTATGAGCAAAGGATATGATAAAGCTTATACAAACTTACTTCTCTCCACTGTTATCCCATTTGATTTAGCAAGATTTTTTGAAATCAAGATTGATAGAGAACTACTTGATAAAATTGTAAAAGGAAAATGGAGGAATTTAAATCTTACTGATAATGAAAAAATCGGAATAATTGCTTATTTAACACATTACCATTGCAACAATATTCAAGAATTCATAAATATTATGGAATTTATATTGGAAGTAACCAATAAACTGAATATGAGAGAATTAGCAATTGGTTCTATAAAAGCTTTAATGGATATTGGAGGGAATAGGGAATTAATAATGAAAAATATAGGAGAAATAATTAAACATCCAATAGCTAATGCTTTACAAGAAATAATGAGTAAATTAAAAGAAGAAATTAGTATAAAAGTTTGAAATTAAGCCTCCCTCCTTCCATTTGGGAGGAGGGCAACAATTATTTCATTCCAGATTTTGCCCCAATTACTTCCAAAATTTCTATCAATTTTACTGTTGAGAATGGATAAATTTCTTCATTGAAAATTAAGCTACTAAAGTTGTCAAACACCCCTCCTTTTATAAAAAAAAGCAAATAAATATTCAGTAATGGGTCTTTTATATGACGAAAAGCAACATAACCTATAGCATTCTTATTCTTATCATATCCAGCTATCTCTATGTCTGGAACATAGCCCAATTGCTGTAATGGCAAAGAATTCAAAATTTGTGCTACTATTGATTGTAGTAATTGGTAATTCGTTATTAAACTATGTGGAGCTTTATCTGATAATATAGTTTCACTAATACCCATTTATCTGAAGGTCAAACACTTTAAAATTTTGGAGGAGTGAAAATGACAAAATTATCAGAGTTAGATAAAGATTGTTTAAAAATTGTTAAAAGTGGTAAATATTATGATATTGTTTATTATTTACCAAAATATGCAATATTTGATAAAGAAGGCAATCAGGTATCTGATTGGTTTTATGGTATTCAAGAAGACGGATTAATTGATGGAAAATCTGAATATTTCTTGGCAGGAATTTGGGTAAAAGGTGTAGGCATACGTTATGGCTCACTTGTTCATATCAAAAAAGGAATAATATTTGAAGCAGAGTATATTAATTGTAACTACTTGCTTAATGGTTCTTCTGAATATTTTGTTGCAGGTATTAATACTAATTTTGCTATTTTTCATAAAAGCGGAAAAAGAATCAGCGAATGGTATGAATATATACATAATTATGGACTTGTTAAAGGAGACGGTGAACTTTATATTGCTGAAAAGAGGAATGGACTTCATGTAGAAGAAACACTAATTCTTGATAAAAATGGTAATGTAATTCTTAGCCTTCAGGATGAATTCCATGTCGGTCGTCTTGATATAAAGGAAGTTAAGTTTTTACTAAAAAGAAAATATGAACATGAAACATACTATATAAATTTTGCCCAAAACAGGATAAAAAGGATTGATAAAACAATTGCTTTGTTAAACAATGTCAATAACTTTAAATTAGCTTGCTATTTTATTGGAAGCTACACTTGTGCATTACTTTGCCATAATAATTATCCGCTTAATGAGAAAAATTACAAAATCGTGAAAGATACTTATACTTGTGAAAAATGTAAAACTGAATGGTATATTTGGATTGAAATTGAAAATGAAAAATATTGTTGGGAATGCAATTGGGATTTTCTTGATATTATTTTGTCAATTTAAAAAGGAGGGGGAAAAACCATGATAGAAGTGAAAGCTTTGATGGTGTTTGTTTCATCAGGACAATTTGGAAAATTATACGATGTTTTGGATTCTTATTCAACAATTATTAATGAAAGTAATATTATTATTGATGTTGAAGATTTGGAAGAATTTTTAATAAAATTTGAAAATGAGATGAATTCATGGATAGAAAAATATGGTTTTAAAAATGAAAAAGAATTGATTGAGAATAATATTTTTGATGAATCTGAAATTGAAATTATAAAATACTTGAAATCTATGTTGGAAGACGCAAAAAAGAAAAAGTATGATTATTTGTGGTTTTGCAATTAATATAAATAAAAAGGAGGGCGATTATGAAACGTGATTTTGTTGAAGAATTTTATTCATCTTTTGTGGAAAAAATTGTAGATATTTGCAGTAAAGCTGAACCAATTTATAAAAACGCATTAGCAGAAAAATGTAAAAATTTAATTGATGATATAAAGAAAAAAGCAACTTACGATAAATTAGTAAATTTAGTTGATGACCCTGAATTTGAAATAGAATTAGTTGAAGAATATACTGATGATGTTGATTTATTCGTATTGCATGATTCTTTGCCTGAAATGGAAAACATAAAAGGTGTTATCAGACATATATATATTGAGTTCGATAAGTCAAAAGGAAAAATATCCAGATTTATGTATTATGTTTCGTTAAATGATGACGAAATTGAAGGTGCTTGGCAAGATGAGGAACTGGAATTGCAATCACTCAGTATTGAAGATTTAAGATTTCTGTCTGACTATCTTGCAAAAATAAAAGAGAGGTTATAAACTTCCCCCCTTTCTTGGGGGGTAAATTAGTTAATGATAAGTTCGGGCATGGCAAAGATAAAAGTTTATTCTGTTGTTTTAGATAGTTATGAAGATTTCCAAATTTTACTTGATTTAATTGGTGTTTATTGCGAAATATATAGTGAAGAAGAAATACTTGTTGAATCTGAGAAATTGGAAAAGTTTCTTTTTGATTACGAAAATGAGTTAAATGAGTTAATAGAGAAATATGATTTAAGAAGTTTTGATGAGCTTATTAGCGAAAATGTAATTAGTGAAAAAGAATGGCAAGTTGTAGAAAATTATGTTATATCAACTTTGAATAAAATTAAAAATAAAAGGTATGATTATATTTTGTTCTCTTTAAAACAAAA